>Ga0136617_10002206_pt1 | contig 17395 bp, 13 predicted proteins | sample AntDrymUQ3222106_2_FD_129672 | JGI IMG/M metagenome (GOLD analysis project Ga0136617, IMG submission 129672) | Polar desert sand microbial communities from Dry Valleys, Antarctica - metaG UQ322 (21.06) | ecosystem: Environmental > Terrestrial > Soil > Desert | place: Antarctica: Dry Valley... | reverse complement strand
CAGCTCATCCATGCACCGACACCTCCTGCGCGACCTACACGGACAGTCACACAGTCAACGAAACGATCTTCCCCCGGTCACCGCTTTGCCGGGACCAACCCACTTGATACAGCGAGGAGCCCTACAAGACCCCCAATGAGGTCTACAGCGAGTACCGGAACCGGCAGCGCACAGCGTAGATCAACCCACTAACCTGCTGTCCGGGAAGATCGGGGCCGCTCAACCGACACCCCCACAACATCAACCGCTACCCCGACCACCACCACACCACCGCCACCGAGCGCCAACCCACCTCACCGAGCGCTCAACCGCAGGTCACGCAACGGACTGAATGTTTACGCGACCGCGCCCTCGATGCGCACCCGGGCCGAACGCCGGTCGGTCATCCGGTGTCGGTGCGGAGCGCTATCGTCCAGGGTGTTCCGGATGGTCGTCGATACCGGGGGCGGGCCGAACGTGATGATCGGATCGATCAACGGGCGCGGGGGGCGCGGCGGCCGGCCGTCGCGGTACTCGGCGTTCGACCTGCTGCGGCGCGGGCTGCTGGGCTCGTCCTGGCCGCGGGCGTGGCGGGTGCACGACCAGCGCGACAGCTACGACGTGGTGATCGTCGGTGGGGGTGTGCACGGCCTCGCGACGGCGTACTACCTGGCGCGCAACCACGGGATCCACAACGTGGCCGTCCTGGACAAGGGCTACCTGGGCAGCGGCGGGTCGGGGCGCAACACCGCGATCCTGCGGTCGAACTACCTCACCCCGGAGGGCGTGCGCTTCTACGACCGCTCCCTCGAGCTCTACCGGCACCTGGCCGCGGACCTCAACTTCAACGTCATGTTCTCCCGGCGCGGGCACCTCACGCTGGCGCACAACGACAGCTCGCTGCGGACCATGCGCTGGCGGGCGGAGGTCAACAAGCTCGGCGGGGTCGACTCCGAGGTCATCGACCCCGGCGAGATCGCGAAGCTGGTGCCCTACCTCGACACCTCGGCCGCGACCCGCTACCCGATCCTCGGCGCGCTGTACCACCCGCCCGGCGGGATCATCCGGCACGACGCGGTGGTCTGGGGCTACGCCCGGGCCGCCGATGCGCTGGGCGTGCACCTGCACCAGCAGACCGAGGTCACCGGCATCGACGTCGACGCGGGGCGGGTGCGCGGGGTGCGGACCAGCCGGGGGCCGATCTTCGCGCCCGTGGTCGTCAACTGCACGGCCGGCTGGTCGTCGATCGTCTCCGACATGGCCGGGGTGGCGACCCCGGTGCAGACCTTCCCGCTGCAGGCCGCGGTCACCGAGCCGGTCCGGCCGTTCCTGCACGCCGTCGTCGTCTCGGGGACCCTGCACGTCTACGTCAGCCAGACCGACCGCGGCGAGCTCGTCTTCGGGGCCAGCGTCGACCCGTTCACCTCCTACTCGATGCGGGGCTCGCTCGAGTTCGTCGAGGGCCTCGCCACGCACATTCTGGAGCTCATGCCGGCGCTGTCGAAGATGCGGCTGCTGCGGCAGTGGTCCGGGCTGTGCGACATGACCCCGGACTACTCGCCGATCATGGGGACGACCCCGGTCGAGGGCTTCTACCTGGACGTGGGCTGGGGCACCTACGGGTTCAAGGCCGGTCCGGTGTCCGGCGAGGCGATGGCCGAGGCGATCGCGACGCAGGCCACGCCGGAGATCATCGCGTCGTTCGGGCTCGGCCGCTTCGCCCGTGGCGAGCTGGTGGGGGAGAAGGGCGCGGCCGCCGTCGGCCACTAGCCGACCCCGACGCGCCCTGAAGGAGAGGACCTGTAGGTGATCCAGCTGCCCTGCCCGTGGTGCGGGCTCCGCAACGTCGTCGAGTTCCGCTACGTCGGCGAGTCGCGTCCCCGCCCCGACCCTGCCACCACCACGCCGGAGCAGTGGCGCGAGCACCTCTACATCCGTGCCAACCCGCGCGGGCAGGTGCTGGAGAGCTGGTATCACAGCGCGGGCTGTCGCCGGTACCTCCGGCTGCAGCGCGACACGGTCAGCAACCAGGCTCGTCCCGTCGAGGGAGCAGAATGACCGACCAGCACGTGCGGACCGGGGCCCGGACCGGGGCCGGCGCACCGGCGGGTCACCGGCTGGACCCGCAGCCCGGCGAGGTGATCGACCGTAGCCGCACGTTCACGTTCTCCTGGAACAGTCGCAGTGTCGCCGCGCACCCCGGCGACACGATCGCCTCCGCGCTGGCCGCGGCCGGCGAGCGGGTGCTCTCGCGCAGCTTCAAGTACCACCGCCCGCGGGGCCTGCTGACCGCGAGCTACCACGACCCCGGCGCCATCGTGCAGGTCGACGACGAGCCGAACGTGCGCGCCGCGCACCGGCTGGTCGCCGAGGGCATGCGGGTGTCGTCGCAGAACACCTGGCCCTCGCTGCGCTATGACATCAAGGCGGTCAACCAGCTGGCCGGCCGGTTCCTCGCGCCGGGTTTCTACTACAAGACCTTCATCAAGCCCGAGCGGCTGTGGCCGGTGTACGAGAAGGTGCTGGCGCGGTTCGCGCACGCCGGGACGGTCTCGCCCGACACCCCGCACGGGTACCACGACAAGCGCTTCGCCCATCCCGACGTCCTCGTGGCCGGGGGCGGCCCGGCCGGGATGGCGGCGGCCCTGGCGGCCGCCCGCGCCGGAGCCCGCGTGCTGCTCGTCGAGGAGGAGCACGCGCTGGGCGGGCACCTGCGCTGGGGCGGGCCGGGCGAGCTCGACGTCCTCGCGGAGCTGCGCGCGGCGGTGGCCGCCACCCCGGGCATCGAAGTGCTCACCGACTCGGCCGTGCTGGCCCGCTACGACGACAACTGGGTCGCCGTGGTGGTGCGCGGCCTGCCGGGCGGCGGGGAACGGCTGATCAAGGCGCGGGTCGGGACGCTCGTCGTCGCGGCTGGCCTGATCGAGCGGCCCTACGTCTTCGCCGGCAACGACGTGCCGGGGGTGCTGCTGTCCACCGCGGTCCGCCGGCTGATCAACCTGTACGCGGTCCGGCCGGGACGGCGCGCGGTCGTGCTCACCGCGAACGCCGACGGTGACGCCGCGGTGCGCGACCTGCGCCGGGCCGGCGTGGACGTCGCGCACGTCGCGGACGCTCGCCGCGGCGAGGACGTGGTGCGCGTGCACGGGCGTTCCGGGGTGCGCGCGGTCGAGCTCGCCGACGGCCGGCGGATCGACGCCGACCTGCTCGTCACCGCCACCGGGTGGACCACACCCATGGCGCTGCTCAACATGGCCGGGGTCCGGCCGGTGTACGTGCCCCGGGCCGCCCGGTTCGTCCCCGGAGAGGCGCTGCCCGACGAGGTGCTGGCCGTCGGCGGCGTCGCCGGGGACGGCACGCTGGAGCAGCTGCGGGCGCACGCGGACGCGGTCGGCGCGGAGGCGGCCCGGCGGGCGTCGGCGCGGCGGGCGACGATGCTGGCGACCGTCCCCACCCGCCCGGACGGCGCACTGCTGCCGCCGTCCGACCAGCGGCCCGTCCCGATCCCGGAGCTGCCCCTCGACGACCATCCGGAGCTCTTCCGCGGCCGCACACACGGCATGGTCGACTTCTCCGAGGACGTCTCCTCCGCCGACATCCACACCGCGGCCCGCGAGGGCTACGACTCGGTGGAGCTGGTCAAGCGGTACACGACGGTCACGATGGGACCGGCCCAGGGCAAGCTGGAGACCGTCAACGCGGTCGCGGTGCTCGCCGAGGCGACCGGGTCGTCGATCGCCGCGACCGGCACGACGACCTGGCGGCCGATGCACGTCCCGGTGACCCTCGGCGCGCTGGCCGGGCGCATCCACGAACCGGTCCGGCACTCGCCGATGCAGCCCGCCCACGACCGGCTCGGCGCCGTCCCCCTCGTCGCCGGCCAGTGGATCCGGCCCGATCACTACGGCGACCCGGCCGCGGAGGTCCGGGCCGTGCGCGAGCGGGTCGGGATCATCGACGTCACCCCGATCGGGAAGCTCGACCTGCGGGGCCCGGACGTCCCCGCGCTGCTCAACCTGCTCTACGTCAACAAGTGGTCCAAGCTCGAGGTCGGCCGGGTGCGCTACGGCGTGATGTGCGCCGAGGACGGTGTGGTCCTCGACGACGGCGTCACCGGCCGGCTGGCGCCGGACCGCTGGCTGCTGTCCACCACCTCCTCGGGCGCGGCGACGGTGTGGGAGTGGGTGGAGAACTGGCTGCAGACCGAGCATCCGGACTGGCAGGTGCACGTCACTCCGCTCACCACGGCTTACGCGAGCATCAACGTGGCCGGGCCGCGGTCCCGTGAGCTCGTGGGCCGCCTGACCGAGGGTGTCGATCTCTCGGAGGAGGCGTTCGGCTACATGCACGTCCGCACCGGCCGGGTGGCCGGGGTCGAGGACTGCGTGCTGTGGCGCATCGGTTTCACCGGGGAGCTGTCCTACGAGCTCCACGTCCCCGCGGCCTACGGCCTGCACGTGTGGGAGGCGTTGCTGGAACACGGCCGGGACCTCGGCGTGGCGCCGTTCGGCGTGGAGGCCCAGCGGATCCTGCGCCTGGAGAAGGGCCACCTCATCGTCGGGCAGGACACCGACGGGCAGACCTCGGCCTTCGGCGCCGGGCTGGACCGGTTGGTGAAGCTCGACAAGGACGACTTCGTCGGTCGACCCGAGCTGGCCTGGGAGCACGAGACCGGCGGTGGGCCGCGGCTGGTCGGCCTGCAACCGCTCGACGGGTCCGTGGTGCCGCCGGAGGCCAGCCTGATCGTCGCGGACGGGTCGCGGATCCTCGGGCGCGTCACGTCCAGCCGGATGTCGCCGACCCTGGGACGGTCGGTATGCCTGGCTCAGGTCGACGCCGCGCACGCCGCGCCCGGCACCCGGCTCACCGTGCACCTGCCCGACGGCAGCCGGATCACCGCCCGCGTCACCGAGCACCACGCGCACGTCGATCCCGACGGCACGCGCCTGCGCGGCGGCTCCGGGGGACCGGTGGGTCCGGTCCGGGAGACCGGTGTCCCGATCGCCCGCAGCGCGATCGCGCCCACCGGACCAACCGTCCTCGAGGACGGTTGGGAGGTCACCGCCCGGCGCAGTACCGTCCACCTGACGTTGGCCGACCTCAGCTCCGTGACCAAGATGGCCGTGCGGGCCCCGCATGGTGGGGCCGTCGCGGCGGCGCTGGGCACCCGGTTCGGCCGCATCGGCCGCATCGTCCGGGACGCCCACGGCGCCCTCGTCGTCGGGTCCGGCCCGGGGGAGTGGCTGGTGCTCGACGTGCCGGGCGCCCAGGACGCGCTGCGGAGCCGGTTGGTCGAGCTCGTCGCGGCGACCGGCGAGTTCGCCTCGGTCGTGGACCTCACCCACGGCCGCGCGCTGGTCCGGCTGCGCGGGCAGCGGTCGGCCGACCTGCTCGCCAAGGTGTGTGCGATCGACCTCGCCGACGACGTCGTGCCCGACGGCGCGGCGTTGCGGACCTCGGTCGCCGCCGTGGTCACCGACATCGTGCGCGACGACCGCGGTGGCGTGCCGAGCTACCTGCTGCACTGCGAGCGCTCGTCGGGCCAGTTCCTCGCCGATGCCCTGCTCGACGCGGGCGCCGAGTTCGGCGTCGAGGTCGACGCCTACCCAGAACCCGCGCCTGGTCCGTGAATCAGTCGGTGACGGCCCGCCAGCATGCCTTGACCAGGGTGGGCAGGCTCGACGGGTGGAGATCGTCGCCGGAGGCGACGAGACGGATGATCGGTCCGATGACCAGGTCGAACAGCACCGGCAGCGGCAGCGCCACGAATTGCTCGATCATGTCGGTCACTGCGGGCGACGCCATCAACGGGTCGCCGTCGGCGGCCATGGCTTTGTCATGCGCGGCCTGCGCGAACGGTGAGCTGTCGACCTGGGCCAGGAACCGTGCTCGATCCGGGTCCTCGGCCAGGTGTTCGTGCGCGCCGTGCCACAGCTGGGCGAACCGTTCGCGGGGCGGGAGTCCGGGATCGACGCGGGACATCGCGGACCGCACCAGGTCGCGCTTGACCTCGAGGTAGGTGGCGTGGACGAGATCCTCCTTCGAGACGTAGTGCACGTACGCCGTGCCGGTGGCCACCCCGGCTTCGGTGGCCACCGCGCCCATCGACGCGCCGTGGAAGCCGCGACTTGCGACGAGCCGGACGAGCGCAGCGCGAACGGCTGCTGCGCGGTCGACCGTCGCTCGTGTCGGGCTCATCAGCGCAGTGCCGCCTTCACGGCAGCGACGTCGAGGACGACGCCGGTCTCTCGCTGCGACATCTCCCACAGGGCGTCGATGCGTGCGTCCAGGTCGAAGCGGCGCAGGATCGGCCGGCGGACGGGCGGACCGTGGGAGACGAACCGGGGAGCGTAAAGCTCGCCGCCGTGGGCGTGCGGGTCGGTCGCGGCGCGCAGCTGGGGGCGGACACCCTGCTCGGGAGGCACGCCGGAGCTGACCGTCATCGCGTGGAAGAAGCCCCCCAGCCAACCGGCGCCGCCCTCGGAGACCGCGGTGGCCTGCAGGTCGGTGTTGGACAGGCCAGGGTGGGCGATCAGGCTCTGCGCCGAGGCGCCGGCCGCTGCAAGCCTGCGCTGCAGGCCGAGACCGAAGTGGTAGTTCGCCATCTTGGCCTGTGCGTAGGCCTTCCACGGCCCGTAACGCCCCTCCAGGTGGGGACGGGCCGGGTCGACCGGTCGACCCATGAACCGGGCGGTGCTGGTGACGGTCACGATGCGCGCGGCCTGCGCCCCGAGCACGGCGGGCAGCAGGTGCGCGGTGAGGGCGAAGTGACCGAGATGGTCCACGCCCAGCTGCATCTCGAACCCGTCGGCGGTCCGTCGTTGCGGCATGGCCATCAGACCGGCGTTGTTCACCAAGATGTCGATGACCTGGTGGGCGGCGAGGATCTCCGTGGCGGCCGCGGCCACCGACGACAGGTCAGCCAGGTCGAGCCGGACGATCTCGAGCGACGCGGTCGGGTGGCGTCCTCGGATCCGGGCCTCGGCCGCCGTCGCCTTGTTCTGGTCGCGGGCGGCCATCACGACGTGCGCGCCGGCGCCTGCGAGCGCAGCGGTGGTCTCGAGGCCGAGGCCTCCGTTGGCGCCGGTCACCACGGCGGTGCGGCCGGTCAGGTCGGGGATGTCGGACTGGGTCCACGTCATGACTTCTCCTGATGATTCGGCCCCGCGCGTATGCTCCTCGACCGTGGAGCTTGGCGCACGCGGCGTGCACCTCGCCCGTGCTGTACGGCCAACAGCCTTGGTATCAGCCGGAACGGCCACGGGATCTCCGGTCGACACAGCAGAACCAGCGCCTGGCAGACGAGGTTCCGGCCGAGCGTTCGAACCCGTCGAAGTTGTTGACCACCGGGCCGTCGGCCATCACGACGTCGTCGAACTCGTGGGCGGCCGCCGTCCGTCGCCACGGGCTGATCGAGCCGGCGTCCTGCGGAGGTTGTCGGTGTCCGCCGTTAGCGTCGTGGTCGTGCCGTCGCACCTGCACGAGACGTTGGTGGAGATGTTCCGTCATCGGCCGGCGCTGGCCGCTGAGATGTTGGCGGGGGTGTTGGGAATGGAGCTGCCCGTCTTCGCGCAGGTGAGCATGGAGGCGGGCGACTGTGTCGATCTGTCCCCGACCGAGTACCGGGCCGACGCGGTGGTGGTGCTGACCGGCGCCGACGGGCCCGTGCTGGCGGTGGTGGTGGAGGTTCAGCTTTCCCGCGACCGGGACAAGCAGTGGAGCTGGCCGGTGTATGTGACCACGCTGCGGGCTCGGTTGCGGTGTCCGACGGTGCTGCTGGTGGTCTGTGTCGATGCTGCGGTCGCGGCGTGGGCGGGCGTGCCGATCGAGCTGGGCGTCGGTGGTGGGCAGATCTGTCCGACCGTGCTGGGCCCGGAGGCGATCCCGGTGCTCACCGACGCCGATGACGCCGGCCGGGCCCCGGAACTGGCGGTGCTCGCGGCGATGGCACACGGCGCCGACCCGCGCCGGCGCGAGGTGCTGACCGTGCTGGTCGACGCGCTCGCGTCCGTCGAGGTCGAGCATGCCGTCTTGTACGCTGAGCTGGTCTTCTCTGCGCTGCCGGAGGCGGCGCGACGCCACCTGGAGGCACTGATGTCGACACATACCCATGCGTATCGCAGTGAGTACGCGCAGACCTTCTTCGATCAGGGCGAGGCTGCGGGCGAGGCTGTGGGCGAGGCGCGGGGTAGGTCCAGGGCCGTGCTCGCGGTGCTCGACGCACGTGGCATCGCGGTGCCCGACGAGGCCCGGGCTCGCGTCTGCGCATGCCGTGATCTCGACCAGCTCGACTCCTGGGTGCGCCGGGCTGCCACCGCCGATTAGGTGGACGAGCTGTTCGGGTGATCGTCGGCCGCGGTCCGGTGTAGCAGGGGAGGTGCGCAGGATACGGCCTACCAATGCACCTTGTATTGATTTTGAGGTAATCTGGCGGTATGGCATCGCTACTGCAGATCAGAGACGTCCCGGACGACGCTCGCCGCGTGCTCAAAGCCCGGGCGGCGGCCCGTGGCGAGTCTCTGAACTCCTACCTGCTCGATCTCATCCAGCGTGACGTCCGGTGTCCGACGGTCCAGGAGGTGCTCGAGCGCGCCGGCAGGCGGGCTGAACAGGCAAGCGCGTCGGCCGTCGACGTCGTTGAACAAGCGCGGCTCGCACGTTCGGCTGGCTCGCCCGAGTCGCGTTCGTGATCGTCGTCGACTGTGCGGCCGTCGTCGACGCCCTGACAGTCGTCAAGGGCTCGGACGAACTGCGCGCTCTCGTTGCGGGTGAGGAGCTCAGCGCGCCGGCATTGCTGGACGTCGAGGTTGTTTCGGCTCTGCGGGGACTGACTCTTCGCGGCAACCTCAGCGTCAGCAGAGCTGGGGACGCCTTGACGGACTTTGAGGACCTGCCGGTGCACCGCTGGCCGGTGGGTGACGCCCTTCGGCGTCGGGTTTTCCAGCTCCGCAACAACGTCTCTGCCTACGACGGTGCCTACGTGGCCCTGGCCGAGGCGCTGGACTGTCCGTTGCTGACCCGGGACCTGCGTTTGGCTAAAGCAAGCGGTCATCTCGTCCGCGTCGAGGTCCGTTGAGGTTGAGTACGCTGAGCTGGTCTTCGCGGCGCTGCCGGAGGCGGCGCGACGCCACCTGGAGGCGCTGATGTCGACCCACGCGTATCGCAGTGAGTACGCGCAGACCTTCTTCGATCAGGGCGAGGCTGCGGGCGCGGCTGCGGGCGAGGCGGCAGGCGAGGCGCGGGGTAGGTCCAGGGCTGTGCTCGCGGTGCTCGACGCACGTGGCATCGCGGTGCCCGACGAGGCCCGGGCTCGCATCTCGGCATGCCGAGATCTCGACCAGCTCGACTCCTGGGTGCGTCGGGCGGCCACCGCCGACTCGGTGGACGAGCTGTTCGGGTGATCCTCGGCTGCGGTCCCGCAGGGCTGCGCAGCACATGGCGTCGTAGACGACCACACCCGTGACGGGTGGGTCCATGGCTGCGAGGTCGTCGGGGTCAGAAGTGAATCGGTGGGGACACCGGGTCCGGTGCCGGGTGGCGTTCCGGAGTCCAGTGCCCGACGAGGTCGCGGTAGGAGGCCGAGACGTCCTGCAGGTCTCGGTGGCTGCCCAGCACGGCCTGTTCCCCGTCGAGCAGGAGGATGCGATGCGCGCGCTGTGCCGAGCTGATCCGGTGGGCGATGACGACGAGCGTTCCCGGCCGGGCCGCGAAGACGCGCTCGACGCGCTCCTCCGCGGCAGGGTCGAGGTGGCAGGTCGCCTCGTCCAGGATGACCAGCGGGGCTCGGGACACGTAGGCGCGGACGAGGGTGACGAGCTGGCGCTCACCGGCTGAAAGCTCGGCCGGTACGACCGGCTCCGAATAACCCCCGAGCCGCTTGACCACAGGTCGAAGCCCGAGCGCGTTGACGGCGTCGTCCAGCTCGGCATCGTCGACGTTTCCGCGCAGGTAGCCCAGGTTCTCCCGGAGCGTGTCCGCGAACACGTAGGCCTCCTGCGGGATCAGGACACGGCGCGCGGCCAGCCGGGTGCGGTCCCAGTCGGACAGCGGCACGCCGTCAAGCCGCGCATCACCGGTGTCGGGCTGCAGCAAGCCCGCCAGGACGCCGGCCAGGGTGGACTTGCCGACACCGCTCGGCCCGACGACCGCAAGGTGATCCCCGTCGGGGATCCGCAGGTCGAGATCACGCAGTACCGGTTCGGCGTCGGGGCCGTACGCGAAATGCACGCCGCGCAGCTCGAGGCCGGAGCCTCGGTGCCCGACCGCGCCCGTCCCGGTCGCCGGGTGCTCCGTGAGGGCGGTGGGCTCGTCAGCTGCGGCCGCGTCGAGGAGCCTGCGCCAGTTCACCACCATCGAGATCGCGCTCACGCCGACCACCCGGACCAAGGTCTGCATGGCCGGTTGCAGGCCCTGGAGCACGTAGGTGAGGGCACCGAGGACGATCCCGGCAGTGGCTCCATGGTCGAGCAACCACGGCACCCCGATCAGGATGAGCACGAGTGGCAGTCGGGAACCGACCACGAGTGCCGCGCTGCGCACCGCGGCGAGCCTGGCCAGCGCCGCGGCGGCCGCAGCATGAGCCTCGACATCTTGGCCGGCCTGCTCCGCGAGCTGGTCCTCGGCGCCGCAGGTGACCACATCGCGCATGCCGTGGGACAGGGTGTACGCCGTCGCCGCGATGCGCTCCTCGGCCAGCACGAGGTCGCGTTGCCGAGCGGCCAGCGCGGGCAGTGCACTGAAGAACATCACCAGGCCGACCAGCAGCGGCGGAACCACGAGCAGCAGGGCCGCGGGGAGAAGGGTGGCCAGTCCGACCAGCGCCGCCGTGCTGACGACGATGAAGCCCTGGGCCGTCATGATCGTGCCCGCGAACGTCTCCCGGACCACGTCCACCTGGTTGGTGAGCCGTGCCACCCCGGCCGTGTCGGGCGGCGCCCCGGCACGCAGCGACCGGCGTACCGTGCCGGTCACGGCCATCCCGGCCAGCTCGTCGCGGAACGGCTCGACGACCGCTGCCAGGTGCAGGTAGGTCTGCCGGGTCGCGACCGCGCCGACCAGCACCGCGGCCGCGAGCACCGCCAGCCAACCGAACCCGGTCCCGGCCTGGCCCGCGAGGAACCCGTCGTCGATCGCCGTCGCGACCAGGTGGCCGGACAGCAGCGCGGGTGTCGCTTCGAGCAGCGACCAGCCGGTGAAGGCCGCGAGGCGGCGCCGCCGCCTGCGCAGGACCGAGCCCAGCGCCGACCACACCGGCGAACGTGCGTCCGCGGTCACGGCGCACCGCCCGACCCGGCACCGATGGGATCGGCGGTGAACACCGCTCGGTAGTCCGGGTCGGACCACAGGTCGGCGTGTGGACCGCATCGGCGCAGGGAGCCCGCCTCGAGCCACACGACGACGTCGGCGCGCGCGGCGGTCGAGGCGCGGTGCGCCACCACGAGGCGGGTCCGGTCGGCCAGCGAGGTTCTCAGGACCTGGCTGATGTGGTGCTCGGTGACCGTGTCGAGGCTCGCCGCGACGTCGTCGAGGACGAGCACCCGCTCCGCCCGGACGAACGCGCGCGCGAGGCCGACGCGTTGGACCTCACCGCCGGACATCGGTGCGTCGGCCAGCGGCGTGCGATAACCGCGGGGGAGACGTCGGATGAAGCCGTCGGCGCGCGCCGACCGTGCGGCCTCCTGCACCTGAGCGGGGCTGCAAGCGGGCAGGCCCAGGGCGATGACGTCGGTCAGGGTCTCGCCGATCAGGACGGGATGCGAGGACCCGACCGCGATCGCGCGACGCAGCTCGGTGCGGGCCAGCCGGGACAGGCTGACCCCGTCCAGTGTCACCGCACCCTCGTCCGGGTCGACCAGGCGGGCGGCGAGAGCAGCCAACGCCGACTTTCCGGACCCGGAGCGGCCCACCACGGCGACCATCGTGCCGGCCGGCACCGTCAGGTCGATGCTCTGGAGCGCGGGACGGTCGCCACCGTGCACGGTGACCGCGCGGAAGTCGAGCCGGCCCGCTCCCGGCGGCAGCGGTTCCCGGCCCTGCGCGGGTAAGGGCTGGTCGAGCACGTCGGCCAGCCGCCCGGCAGCGGAGCGGCACCGCGCCCACCCGCCGAGCGAGGTGGCCACCGACCCGAGTCCGGCGGCCAGCGCCACGTACTGGACGGCGGCGAACAGCTCGCCAGGGGTGATCCGGCCGCGCAGGAGCAGCAGCCCCGCCACGGCGAGCACCGCGATCTCCAGCATCGGTACCAGCGCCGCCTCCTGCGCGCTGATCCGAGTCTGCGCCCGCCACGTGTCCATCCCGTGGCGCCGCAGCTCGGGCAGCGGCGCGAGCACCCGCCGGATCTCTCGATCGGCGGTGTCGGCCGCGACGATGGTGCGTGCTCCCCCCCACGGCGTCGACCTCGCGCGCCCACCGGGTGTACTCGGCCGCGGCAGCCGCGTCGAAGTCCTCGTGGACCAGCGGGTAGCGCTCGACGATCCGGGTGCGCAGCGGCGTGGCGTCGACGAAGTCGAGGACCAGGAACTCGTGCTCGCCGAGAACGACGTAATCGCGCGCGGCGGGTACGACGTCCAGGCCGGCGAGGCGCACCAGCACGTCGCGTTCGCGCCGCAGCCGGGTGATCGCGTCGCTGCCGTCGAGGTCCAGGCCCGCGTACGGCCGCGCCTCCTTGAGCACGACCCGGTCACCGCTGCTCAGCTCCGTCGCGGCGTAGAGCCCGCCGGCGTTGGAGAAGTGGATGGCCCGCTCGATGCGGTAGGCCAGCTTCTCGACCGTGACGCTGTTGCGGGCCTCCAGGTGCGGGCGAAGGAACCCGGGCAGCTCCACCCACGGCGGCACCCGGAAGGTCGGCTCCCGGCGGTCCGGCACCAGCGATCCGGTGTCGTCCTCGATCGCCAGCACGGTCGTGCCGGTCTCCGACGTGCAGTAGCGCTCGGCGAAACCCCCGTACCGGACCGACAGCGGCCCCCCGCCCCAGCGCAGATCGCTGAGGACGTATGGCCCGCGGCACCCGGCAAGGCGCTCGTTGAGCTCGGTGAGCACCGTCTCCAGGACGTCCTCGTCGAGCGGGTAGATCGTGATGAACTTGCCACTGGCGGCACGGTCGGCGTACTTCGCGTTGGCCAGCAGGAGCGTGTTCCGGTCGCGCAGGAACTTGAACGCCACCCGTTGCGCGAGGCAGTAGTCCCACACCGCGGTCAGGACGTCCTCGGCGTCGTCGAGGCAGGCCGCGACGTGGACCTTCCACCCTTGCGCCGGTAGTCGCTGCTCGGACGGGCGGTGCACCACCCAGTCCTCGAGCTCGGATCGTTCCCACCCGGGCGGGGCGAGGAGCCGGGTGACGCCGAACTCCAGAGGTTGCTCGCGCACCGTGGAGGGCGAGTCGTAGAACGGACCGTCGGTGAGGCAGTAGATCTCGTAGCGCTTGTCCACGTCGGCCCGCCTCTCATCCGTCGGGTGGAAGGAACACCGGATGATTACTACGACATGTAAAAAATCACCGATGGCTTCACTCAAGGGTGGAACTGTCGTCCACGAAAGAGTGGAGGTCAAGGGTGTCTCGGTAACTGAAGGTGGTCAACATGTCGGATTCGTCCAGCTGGCGGCGCCGCTTCGTCCAGACGGCGGTACGGCGCGTTCGCTACATGCCGAAAACCCGCCGATATCGCAACGAGCGAGGTTCCTGTCCTGGCTGGGCGACGTGATCCCCCGTCAGCGACCCGTTGTTGCGTAAGGGAAACCGCTCCGGTGAAACAGGGCGACCGCTTCCCGCATGCGTTCGTCGGCGCGGTGGCGACGACGGGCTGCACCCAGCGTTCGTCGTCGGCCGCCCCCAACCTTGTCCGGGCGACATCTGGACTCGCCGGCGCTGCGGCGAGCAACGGGAGTCAGCGGCGCAGGAGCGCAGCGGCCTCTACAAGCCCGTCACGCTCCAATCGGTCCAAGACGTCGTTGACAGACCCCGGCGGTTTCGTCCAGCCGTCGGCGACACGCTGCACGGCTCCATGAACGGCCGGTCCGTCGAGATGGAACTGATCGAGGATGAAGTCATCCGGACTTTTGGCCTCGATGTTCCATGGTGAGAGCGCTGTCTCCGGGAAGTCCTTGAGGTTGCTGGTCACGATGACCTGTGCCCGTGCCGTGATGGCGGCTGCGAGCACGTGCCGATCGTCGGGGTCGGGGAGCTCCACTGCCTCGATCAGTGGTTCGTAGCCGAACACCAGGCAGTCACGGACCGCTGCGCACATCAGCGTGCGAGTCCGCTCCAGGCGCTCGGAGTTGAGGTCGGGTCGGCGGCGTGTAATCGATCGAAAGGTCTCGTCGAGGATCATGTCGGTCCACTTCGCTTGGACCAGGCCCGCCTGTGCGACACGTATCAGCAGGTCCCGCAGGGTGAACGGGTGCAGGACACTGGCGTCGTAGACAACGACGAAGGGCATCAGGCGAGTCCTGACTCCTGACTCAGCGTCGTGAGCTCGTCGGCCGCTCCGCGCCGTCGCGCGTCGTCCTGGCGTTGATAGTTGATCAACGATGACGCCTTGATCCTCCGGTGGGTTCCCACCAGGCGGTACTCGATCTCGCCGGCGTCGAGCAGGCCGACCAAGAACGGTCGGGAGACGTTCAGCATGTCCGCGGCCTGCTGGGTGGTCAGCTCCGCATGCAGCGGAACGACAGACACGCTCTGGCCTGCCGCCATATGCGCAAGGATCCTTGCCATGAGCTCGACCGCGGATCGGGGCAGTGCGAGACGTTCGGCGTCCTCCTGCACGGTCAGGAGGACCGGTTCGTGCTCATCGCCCGGGTGGCGCCGGAGGAACTCTTTCACGCGCACCAACGCGTCTCGCGCGATCGCGGCGTCGTTCTCCCCTGGCGTGGCCGCGTCGACAGCGGTCCTTGACATCAGCGCATCGCCCCCATCACAGCACCCGGCAGCCGAGTCAAACATCAACCGCAACAACTGAAGCAACCGCAGTATATGTAACACTTGCCTTACTGGCCAGGGGTCGTTCGGAACTTCAACCCTTCGCGCGCAGTGATCATCGAAGCACCTGCTCTGCCACGCACGCAAGTCGGCGATCAGCTGCGGATCCGGATCTGAGGCACTGGATGGCGCAAGATCGACGGGTCGCTACCTCACCATGCCACGCGGCGTGTGTACTTGGCGGGATGTGGACGAGGACGACTGACCGTGCTGCGTCGCCGCGATCGATCCCGGTGGTGTGGATGTCACGATCGTCGCGGTTGCAGCGACATGGGGGTGTCGAGTGAGAGGGTGGGTCTTGTGGATCCGGTGTCGGTGATCGTGGCGGCGTTGACGGCGGGGGCGGTGGCGGGTGCTCAGGGCACCGCGACGGACGTGGTGAAGGACGCGTATGCGGGGTTGAAGGCGTTGGTGCGGCGTCGGCTGGCCGGGCGGGTGTCGGGTGAGGTCGCGGTGGAGCAGCATGAGCGGCAGCCGGAGGCGTGGCGGGGTGCGGTGGAGGCGGAGCTGGTCGACGTCGATGCCGGTGGTGATGTCGCGGTGGTGGAGGCGGCGCAGCGGCTGATGGCGTTGCTGGATGCCGAGGGTTCCCGGGCAGGCAGGTATCAGGTGGATGCTCGGGGTGCGCAGGGTGTGCAGATCGGTGATCACGGCACCCAGACCAACACCTTCACCACCCCGCCCTCGGTCTGATCAGGATGTCGTGGTGAGCGACGAGGCCGACCCGGGAGCCGACGAGCCGGCGCGCGCGGCACCGGTGGACGCCCGTAGCGCGCAGGGCGTGCAAGCGGGTGACCACGGCCTGCAGGTGAACAACTTCTATGTCCCCGTGGAGTCGGTGTCGTGGCCGGTTCAAGTGGGGGCGGTGCCGATGTTGGCGGACTGCTACCAGGCCCGCGCCGAGACCGCCGCGTTGGACCGGGCGGTGGATACGGGTGGCACGGCGGTGCTGACGCAGGTGTTGTCGGGTCTGGGTGGGGTGGGCAAATCCCAGCTCGCCGCGGCGTACGCCCGGTCCTGGGCGGATCGGGTGCAGTTGTTGGTGTGGGTGACCGCGACGTCGCGGGAGGTGATCCTGGGCACGTACGCGCAGGCCGCGGGGCAGCTCGGGCAGCGTGTGGAGGGTGGGCTGGAGCAGGCGGCGGGCTGGTTCTTGTCGTGGTTGCAGACTACCGACCGGGCCTGGCTGGTGGTGTTGGACGATCTGGCGGATCCGGGTGATCTGCGGGGGTTGTGGCCGGACGGGCCGCGGGGTCGGACGGTGATGACGACCCGGCGGACCGATGCGGTGCTGTCGGGTCATGGGCGACGCCGTATCAATGTCGGTCTGTTCGCCCCGGAGGAGGCGCGCCGCTATCTCGAAGCGAGGCTGGGTACCGGTGCCGGTTCGGGCCGGACCGAGTATGTCGACGAGCTGGCGGCTGATCTGGGGTATCTGCCGCTGGCGTTGGCGCAGGCGGCGGCGTTCATCCTGGACCGCGGTGAGACCTGCGCGGGCTACCGTGCCCGGTTCGCCGACCGCCGCCGCACTCTGTCCGAGATATTCCCGCCTGATGCGTTGGCCGATGACTATGGGGCGACGGTGGCGGCGACGTGGTCGATCTCGATTGAGGCGGCCGACCGGCTCACTCCCGTAGGGGTCTGTAGCTCGCTGCTGGCGGCGGTCAGCGTGCTGGACCCGAACGGGTTCCCCTTCGACGTGGTACAGACCGAGGCCATCATCAGCGCCGTGGCTACCGACCGGGCGGCCTTCAATGGTGGGCCATCTGGTGCCGTGACGTCCGCGCTGGCGGTATCGGGGCAGGACTGTCGCGATGGGCTGCGCAACTTGGCACGGTTGAGCCTGGTCAGCCTGGACGATGCTGGTGGACCGCGTGGGGTGCGGGTGCACGCGCTGATCCAACGCGCCACGCTCGAGCATTGCGATCGAGATCGGCCCGATTCGCTGGCGCGCGCCGCAGCGGATGCGGTGGTGGCGGTGTGGCCGGACGTCGAGCGTGACCCGCAGCTCGGACAGGCCCTGCGGGCCAACGCGGCAGTGCTGGCCGATCGGTACGAGGACGCGCTCTGGGAACCCGACGGTCACCCGGTGTTGTTTCGGGCCGGGCGCAGCATGGGCGAGTGTGGGCTGGTCACGGCCGCGGTCGACTACTGGACACACATGACACACACCGCGGACCGGGTCCTGGGTCCCGACCACCCCGACAGCCTGAGCACCCGCCACAACCTCGCGCGCTGGCGGGGGGAGGCGGGGGATCCGGGTGGTGCGGCGGCGGCGTTGGCGGAGCTGCTCACCGACTATCTGCGGGTCCTGGGTCCCGACCACCCCGACAGCCTGAGCACCCGCCACAACCTCGCGTGCTGGCGGGGGGAGGCGGGGGATCCGGGTGGTGCGGCGGCGGCGTTGGCGGAGCTGCTCACCGACCGGCTGCGGGTCCT
>Ga0136617_10002205_pt1 | contig 17397 bp, 19 predicted proteins | sample AntDrymUQ3222106_2_FD_129672 | JGI IMG/M metagenome (GOLD analysis project Ga0136617, IMG submission 129672) | Polar desert sand microbial communities from Dry Valleys, Antarctica - metaG UQ322 (21.06) | ecosystem: Environmental > Terrestrial > Soil > Desert | place: Antarctica: Dry Valley... | reverse complement strand
GCTCCTTTTCAGTAGGTCCTGTATCTCGGGGTCCGGTTCCGAGCGGCCCAACTCGGGCGCGAGGCAGGCGAGCACGACCTCTGGCACGAGGAGATCCAGGCGGCGGGCGATCTCACCCGCCACAAGCTCGGCCACCAGCGCTTTGCGGCCCTGCCCAGCCCCGCGGAACTTGAGGACGTAGGTCCCGAAGTCGTCAGCCTCGACGATCGCCGGCAGCGACCCCCCCTCACGCAAGGGCGTTACGTATCGTGTGGCGGTCACGGTGCGGAGCAAGTCATGGTCCAATGGTCGGAGTGCCGCGCCATTGTCGCACCCGCCTATCCCTTCCACAACGGACAAGGAAAGCTCCGTCCGTAGACCTAGACCACTTCAACCCTGAGTCCGATGTGTGTCTGGAGCAACCAGCCTATCGTTACTGCGTAGTGTGTAGTCGGCGGAGGAGGAAGTCGTGCTTGGTGGACGAGAGTCGGTTTCGAAGGTGCGAGGAGGAAGTTTGGTGGAGGAGACCGTGTCAGAGCTTATGATCGTGGCCACGGGCGTCCAGAAGGTGTACGCTGCCGGTGGCCTGCGGGTGCGGGCGCTCAGGGGGGTCGACCTCGGGGTCAGGCGCGGTGAGATGGTCGCCATCATGGGGCCTTCGGGGTGTGGGAAGACCACGCTGTTGAACGTCCTCTCCGGCCTCGACGACCTCTCCGACGGCGATGTCTACGTTGAGGGCGAGTCCATAAGAGGCATGTCAGACAGGAGGCGGACGCGCTTTCGGGCCGAAAGGATGGGCTTCATCTTCCAGTCCTACAACCTGATCCCCGTACTCTCCGCGATCGAGAACATCGAGCTTCCGCTGCTGGTCGCTGGCAAGAAGCCGAAAAAGGCCCGCCAATGGGCGCAGGACGCCATCGAGATGGTGGGGCTCGCGGATCAGGCCAGGAAACGTCCGGCCGAGATGAGCGGTGGCCAGCAGCAGCGCATAACCGTCGCCCGTTCGCTCGTGAACAACCCCGCCATAGTCTGGGCTGATGAGCCGACCGGCGCACTGGACTCGGAGACCTCGAAGGGGATCATGGACCTCCTGGTCAGGATGAACGAGAGTCAGCAGCAGACCTTCGTCCTGGTCACCCACGACCCCGCGGTCGCGGCCAGGGCGCATCGCACGATCCGCATGCGCGACGGTCGCATCACGAGCGACGAGACGAACGGGAAGGGGGAGTGAGATGGAAGAACTTTTCGGCGTCCCGACGCAGCAGCTCATGTGGGTCCTCCTCGCCGTCTTCGGCGCTGCGGCCCTGATCCTTGGTCTCTCCGCCCTCCGCAACCGCGTCTCCTTCAGAATGGCGGCCCGCAACCTGCCGCGCCGCCGTGCCCAGACCATCCTCGTCGTGCTCGGCCTGATGCTCGCGACCATGCTTTTCTCCGCCTCTTTCACCACAGGAGACACCCTCACCAACTCCCTTCGCGTCCAGGCGCTGGAGAACCTGGGACAGGTCGACGTTCAGGTACAGGCCGACGGCTCAGGCGCCTCAGGCCAACAGCAGTTCGGGCCGACAAGCTCCGAGCGCGCCAGCTACTTCGACGCGAAGATCGCAGGCGAGGTTCGCGACCGGCTCTCCGGCGAGGATCGCGTCGCTGGCGTGGCTCCCGCTGCCAGCGAGACCGTTCCGGTAACGGCCAAGGGCAGCGACCTCAGCGAACCGAGCACGTCCGTGCTCGGCGTGGACGAAAGCTCTATGGAGGGATTCGACAGGCTCACGACCGCTTCGGGCAAGACGCTGAAACCCTCAGATCTCGGCAAAGACGAAGTCTATCTCAGCGCCGACGCCGCGAAAGGCCTCGACATTGGCAATGGGGATGAGATCCAGGCCACCTTCGCCCAGAAGCCAAGCACGACCGCCGCCCCGAACGCGCCTCCGACTGCTACGGTCCCTGGTGCTTTGCCCGTCCCGCGGCCTTCGGAGCTGACCGTGGCTGGCGTCTACGAGAGCGGGGCGAACCCGGCTTCCTCGACCTCGATGGTCATGCCGTTGCAGAGGCTGCAGGAGAGGGTGGGGGAGGAGGATCGTATCAACACCGTCCTCATCACCCACAAGGGTCCGGCCGTCGAGGGCGCCGAAGGCACCGATGCCACCATCAGCACCATCGCACCGCTCCTCGAGGAGAACGACCTCAAGGCCGAGCCCGTCAAGAAAGATGCCATAGATCAGGCTGACGAAGGCGGGGAGACCTTCACTAGCATCTTCTTGCTCTTCGGGCAGTTCTCCGTTGCGGCTGGCGTGCTCTTGATCTTCCTGATCTTCGTGATGCTCGCCGCGGAGCGCAAGCACGAGCTCGGCATAGCGCGCGCCGTCGGGATGCGCAGGGGACACCTGATGCGTATGTTCGCCTTCGAAGGGGCGCTCTACGCCCTGCTCGCGAGCGCCCTCGGCAGCGTCGCCGGCGTCGGGGTCGGGTGGCTGATGGTGCGCGTGATCGGCAAAACGTTCGCGGGATCAGGCTTCGAGATCTCCTTCGCCACAAGCCCCGAGAACGTCGTCATAGCGTTCTGCCTCGGCATGGTGCTCACGTTCGCGGTCGTTCTGATCTCTTCCTGGCGGGTGAGCCGTCTGAACGTGGTGAGGGCTATCCGCGACATCCCCGAGCCCGACAACAATGGCCGCAGCGTCAAGGGCGTCCTCCTGGCGCTCGCGATCCCGCTCGCCGGGGCTGGCCTCGTCTGGCAGGGACTCCAGGCGGAGCAAATGGGCCTTTACATGCTGGGGCTCTCGCTCCTCATCGTCGGGGCTGCGCTCGTGGCCCGCGTGCTGCGCGTGCCCGAGCGGATCTCCTTCACGGTGGCTGGGATGCTCTTGCTCGGGCTTTGGCTCCTGCCCGTCTCGTTCGCGCCGAGCGGGATGACCGAAGGAATAGACCTCTTCTTTATCTCGGGCGTTATGATCGTCTTGGCCGGCGTGTGGGTCATAATCTACAACTCCGATCTACTGCTCGGCACCGTCGTCGCCCTGTTCGGCTGGCTGCGCGGGATGCCGCCCGTCCTCAGGGCCGCCGTATCCTATCCGCTGCAGAGCCGCTTCCGTACCGGCATGACCCTCGCCATGTTCTCCCTCGTCGTCTTTACCATCGTGACCATGAGCTTTATAAACGCAGCCTTCAGTTCCATCTTCGAGGATACGGACCGGCTCTCAGGCGGCTTCGACGTGCGCGCCGATGCCGGCTACGCAGCCCCGATCCCGGACATGAACGAGGCGCTGAAAGACACGCAGGATATAGACGAAAGCGACTTCACTGCGGTCGGCACTCGTACTGGGATCTCCGCAGATGCGAAGCAGAAGGGAACGGACAGGAAGCCCGAAACTCTATTCTTGCAGGGCGTGGACGGTGGCTACACGAAGAACGTCGGCTACGGCTTCAAGTCCACCGTCCCCGAGTACGACACGGCGGACGAAGTTTGGACCGCGTTGCGGACTGAGAAGAATACTGCGGTTATCTCGTCGGATCTCGCACCCAGCAGGTCCAACTTCGAAGTCGGCGACGGGGCTCCCACGATAAAGCTCTCCGGCTTCTACGGGGACGACCCTACGCTTCCCGACGACATCTACATACAGGTCGAGGACCCACAGTCTGGCCAGACGAGGAGCCTGCGCGTGATCGGGGTTCTCGAAGACACGGCGTTCTTCGCACCTGGCGTGACGTCCTCGCGGGCGACCGTGGACGACTTCGCGGGATCTCCCGTCCCGGCACAGAGCTACGAGTTCAGGTTGAAAGACGGGGTGGATTCGGGGGCGGCCGCGAAAGACCTGGAGAAAGCATTCGCCCAGAACGGCCTCCAGGCCGTCGCAGTAAAGCAGGAGATCGAAGACGGCTCGGCCTCGCAGGGACTCTTCAACAACCTGCTCATGGGCTTCATGGGACTCGGGCTCCTCGTCGGCATCGCGGCCCTCGGCGTCATCGCGGCCCGCTCAGTGGTCGAGAGGAGGCAGCAGATCGGGATGCTCCGCGCCCTCGGCTTCCAGCGGGCACAGGTGCGGCTCGCTTTCCTTATAGAGTCGTCCTTCGTAGCCCTGCTAGGCATAGGGCTCGGCGTGGCTCTTGGCGCCGCGCTCTCCGTTGGGATAGTGGACTCGTTCGCGGAGCAGATCTCCGGTATCCGTTACACGGTGCCGTGGGGTACCCTGGGTGTGATCGTTGGCCTCTCCTACGTAGCCGCACTGCTCACCACCTTCCTCCCGGCCAGCCAGGCCTCGAAGGTCTATCCTGCCGAAGCCCTGCGCTACGAGTAGAGCCGGCCGATCTTATGGAGGGTTCGCGTGGAGCGAACCCTCCTTTCATCCTCGGGAACGATCTTCGATACATCCGCGGGCGGATGCGCTGTGTCTCGCACGGTACTAAACTGGCCTGAGTCATGAGAATAGGCACGTCCGATGATGGGTGAGATCTTCGCGCTCCGGCGGTTGCGGTGGAAGCTGACGCTCAGCTATACGCTCGTGGCCGCGGTAACGCTGCTCGCGCTGGAGTTGATACTGGCCGGCGCCCTGGTCGCCTTCCTGAACTCTGATCTCTTGCCGAGGCTGGTGGTGCAGAACTTCAGGGACGAAGTGGCGCCGCGCCTCGAGAGACCACTGAACCAGAATCCGCCGAATGCCGAAGGTATACGAGAGGAGCTCGTGGGCTTCGCTGATAATTCCGGCGTTCGGGGGGCCGACAGGCCCCCGCAGCCCCCCACGAGCCTCGGCAACTACACCGCCGACCAGGGCGCCCTCCTCGTGGTCGACGACAGGCGCCGCCTGCTGGCCTCCGTCCCTGAGATGCAAGGCTTCCCCGAAGGCAAGCGGTTCGACGCAGGGAGCATCTCCGGCCTCGAGCCGCTGGTGAACGCTGCGTTCGACGGCGAGGAGAACTCAGGCCAACTCTCTTCCAACGTTGGAGGCCAGGTCGTAACCGTCACGCCCATAGAGGGCAAGAAGGGCCGGGTCGCCGGGGTACTTGTTGGCACGCTGGGGCTGCCGAATCTCACAGCGCCGCTACTTATCACGGTGGGGATCAGCGCGATCTTCCTGACGATACCGGCCGCTTTCCTGGGCGCGCTCTTCGGTTTCTTTACCGCCTGGAGTCTGACCCGTCGCATAGGACGCCTCGCCCGCGCGGCCAGGTCGTGGAGCAGGGGAGATTTCTCCGTGACGACGAAAGACCGATCGCGGGACGAGCTCGGCCAGCTCTCGCGGGAGCTCAACAGCATGGCGGCCGAGCTCGAAAACCTGCTCCAGGCGCGGGGAGAGCTTGCAACGCTGGAAGCCCGCAACCGCTTTGCTCGTGACCTGCACGACTCCGTCAAACAGCAGGTCTTCGCGACCTCGCTCCAGATCGCCGCAGCCCGCGCCTTGATCGAGAAAGACACGGACTCGGCCGAGTCCCACCTCTCCCAGGCCGACGAGCTGGTACGCCAGGCCCAGAAAGAGCTCAACGGCCTGATCCAGGAGATGCGTCCGGCAGCCCTCGAAGGCAAGGGCCTAGCGACGGCGCTACGCGAGTACGTCGTACGCTGGTCGGAGGGGGCCGAGATCCGGGCGGATTTTCGGGTTCAGGGCGAGCGTAGGGTGCCTCTGGAAGTCGAACAGGCGCTCTTCCGCATCGCCCAGGAGGCGCTGGCCAACGTCGCCAGGCACAGCGGAGCCGGGCACGCCGAAGTCGACCTGATCTACACTGCGGGTACCATCACCTTGCGCGTCGCTGACGACGGGCGCGGCTTCGACCCCTCGCGGAACCCGGGCGGGGGCTTCGGCCTGCAGAGCATGCGCGAGCGGCTGGTCAGGCTCGGCGGACACGTCAACGTCGAGAGCGCGCCCGGCAAGGGGACGCGGGTGGAATGCTTCTGTCCGGTACAGGAGAAGGAAGGCGAAGATTTATGAGTGAGCCGATCACGGTCCTACTGGTGGACGATCATGCGCTGGTGCGCCAGGGGGTGCGCGCCTTTCTGGAGACGCAAGGCGACATCAGCGTGGTCGCCGAGGCCGAGGGCGGGGAGGAGGCCGTGAGGCTAGCCGCCGAGCACGCCCCCGACGTCGCCTTGATGGACCTCATAATGCCTGGCATGGACGGAGTCGAGGCGACGCGGCGCCTCGTTGCGAGCTCGCCGCGCACGAACGTCGTCATGCTCACCTCCTACCACGACGACGAGCACGTCTTCCCCGCTATTCGGGCCGGTGCCCTCTCCTACGTCCTCAAGGAGATCGGCCCCGACGAACTCGCCGACGCCGTCCGCAAGGCCGCATCAGGCGAGGCCGTGCTGCACCCGCGGGTGGCCGCACGAGTGGTCAGGGAGCTTCACGGCGCCAGGCGCACAGAACCGAACGTTTTCCACGACCTCTCCGACAGGGAGCTCGAGGTACTGAAGTTGATCGCCGAAGGGTTGCACAACTCGGAGATCGCAGGCCGCCTCTACGTGAGCGAGAAGACGGTCAAGAGCCACGTCTCGAACATCCTCTCCAAGCTACACCTCGCAGACCGCACCCAGGCCGCCGTCTACGCCTGGCGCCAGGGCGTCGTGAGGCGCGACTGATAACGCCCCAAAGCCTGTTCTCACCTGGTCATGGAGAAGGCATTCTCGAACCTTCGTCTCTGGTTTCCCGGAAGTTCGCTATTATGAGGCAATGTCCGCATGGCTTCGGTCCTGGTATGTCTTGGTCGGATAGAAGGGTTGTGACTGGTGACTGGTGCACGCATAGACGATTTAGAGGACCACACTGTGCAGGGCATCTGGGAAGCGCACCTCAAGGGCGAGCTCGCCCCAGGCGACGTAGTAGATGATGTGGCCGTTCGAGCGGCGGGGGTGTTGGCGGAGAAGGGCTATTGGATGTGGACGTTCCAAGTGGCTACTAAGGAGCTCACGTCTTGGCAGGATCTGCATGGGGATTACTGGGTAGTAGATCCTGACAACGGATGCATTTGGGAGTGGGGCACATAGAACTTGCTGCCTGATGGCAACCCCGCTTGTTACATGTTATGAGCTACGGGTGGGCTCAGCTCGCATCCACAAAGCTGCACCTTTATGCAACGCCACAAGATGTGGGGTTTAGGCGCTGGTGCCGGAGTGGGACTATCAACAGTTTCTGCACTTATAGGACCAGGGTTATGCAGGTGCCTGCATCTCATCTTCGGAGAATTACCCCTTCCACGCACTCGGGTGAATAAGCCTCTGGAAGGTGTGCCGAGCGCACGACCAGGTAAGATCAAACTCACCACACATAAGCAAAAGGAAGGACTCACGGATCCTCATGAGCGAACAGCGATCCTTCTGGCAGCGTCTCTTCGGTCGCACGGGAAGCTCTTCCCTCTCCCCTCGTCAGCAGAAGGTCTCCGATTACATCCTCGGCCGTATGGAGAAGGATGTGCCCCTGCAGCAGGTACTCCGAGAAGACTACGTACGACGAAACTGCTCCCAAGCCGAGGTCGAACAGATCATAAGCACTCCCGAGTTCATCGAGACCGCCAGGGAACGCCTCGGAGAGTCTTTCAGGTCGGAGGAGTTTAAGCTCTAGGTAACCAACTTCTGAGAATTCACCTTCCACGCACTCGGGTGAATAAGGGCATGAAGAGAAAGGGCCGGGGCTGCTAAACCCCGGTCCGATAGGTGCCGCTGCAAGAAGTTGCCGCTAACCCCTAGAGGGGCGAAGAAGCCCACGGCAGTGGCGGTAACCTCGATCGTATGGCCGGTTTCCTCATCCACGAACGTCTGAGGGGGAGCGGTGCAGGTTGTTAGTGCGTCCTGTTTCCCCGTCCGGTTTCCCTGTCCTGTGGACAACGTATCTGAGAACACTATATCGCCGGTATTCAAGTCTGTGCCTGTAAAGGTCAGCGCTGTGATGTGGAAGGCGCTTGTGTCCTCTACCACGTTGAGTACCGGGGCGTTGTTGTTCACGTTGGTCACGACCGTTGTGGGTTCCTAGCCGCCGCAATCTAAGTCGAAGGTCTGGCCGTTCGGGCTGTTTAGCGGATCGGCAGCTGCGATCCCCACCGCCAAGAGCGCCGTCGTCGCCATCGTCGTGGCCAGCAGTAGTACTCTCCTCATCGTTCTCCTTCTTTGCTCTATTGTTCTTGTTCCATTCCGGAGTTCTCAGAGAGACGATTGTCAGGTAGGGGGCGAAAAACGCATGCCGACCACACCATCCCCTCCTCCTCCCAATATCTAGGGGGCATAGCAGGAAGCCGGTTGCACCACTGGCTCCCCAGGCCCTGTTGGGTGCCCGTCTTCCGTAGGGCGGGGTTCAAAGCCTCTACCTTGTGACTGATATATCTTTGCTTCCCTATACCATCACAAAGGCGTGCTGGGCACATCACTCAAATGAGCTACTTATTGCAAGTTTCTTCGCGACCTTCCGAGAACTCGTATTCCACGCACGTCGGTGAATAGGGCGAAAAGAGGGCCGGGGCTGCTAGACCCCGACCCTCTCCTAGCCCAGGCCGCTATTCGGGGAAGGAGCCGCTACGGACGACTACCCCAGGAAGGACCGCTGGTGAAGTATTGGGTGTCGATAACTCGAGATTTGCCCCCACCGCCTGCGTTGATCGTGTAGATTCCGCCGTCGTTTCCGTCCCCGCCCGGGTAGGCTATCCTGCCGTTCTTGCCCGGAAAGGTAGCCTCCGCCTTCTCCGAGAGCGCCAGCGAAGCTACCGCCGCCGCACAAGCCATCGACACCGCCGCCACGATCAGCGCGGGTGAATAGAGCGTCCATCTTGTCAAGTCTCTCCCTTTTCTCGCGGGGTGGCGCAAAAGAGCAAAGCTCCCACCCTTGTCACGTAAGGACGGCAGCATAAGCCCCTGCCCCCTGTTATACGTACTGCGCGATTAATTCGGTCAAGTTCTGGTTTGTCAAGATTATATTCGTGCCCACTCCCCCCGCGCCGTCTTATGTACACGCGGCGCTGTAGGGCGCTAGGGGCAAACATAAGAAAAGAGTAAGCCCCGGCGGTCAGGGGGGAAAGGAAGGACAGGCCGGGGCTATGCAGCACCCTGCATCTGGACTTCCGAGAACGCCTGTTCCACGCACTCGGGTGAATAGGGGTTCCTCAAGGGGTTCCTCAGCATGCACTGGACTACTTTGGGTAACATTATGTCTATCCGAGGAAAGGGAAGGAGCACCATGGCCAAAGCAGGAGATACGATCGAAAGCCCGGTCTCCGGCGCGTGCATACTCTTCCTGAAGACAGCGCGCGACACTTACGGCGAACTGTTGCAACTCGACGACGTCATGAAAGGGGGCGGGCGCGTGCCCATCGAACACGTCCACCCCTACATGGAGGAGCGATTTGAGATCCTCTCAGGCACCGCTCGCCTCAGCATGCGCGGCCAAGAGCGCGACGTTGGTGCTGGGGAGACGGTCGTGATTCCTGCTCGCACACCGCATGTCTGGGGGAATCCGAACGAGGATGAGGTGCACCTCATCCTCGAGTTCCGGCCGGCATTGAGGATGGAGGAGTGGTTTGAGACCTTCTTCGGTCTCCAAAAGGACGGCAAGATCAACCCCAACAGTGGCCTGCCCAACCTCTTGCAGTGGGCCGTCATATCCCGCGAGTACGAGGATGAGATTTACCTCGCCTCGCCCCCGCTGTTGGTACAGAGGGTTCGCTTTGGGCTGCTGGCCGCCATCGGCAAGCTGCTCGGATACAAAGCTCGCTACGCTGCCTACAGCGGTGCTGAGGAGCCTTTGGCAAGAAGGGAAGGCGAGCGCCCATCGGCGGCCCCTTGGGCGAAGAGAGGGGGCATCGTAGTTGGGGCCATCGTTACCTTAATTGCGCTATTCCTGCTTCGACGCGTCCGTTCGGGCAGAAGAAGATAGCCTCGGTTCCAACTTCGGAGAACTCCGTACCCGCGAAACTCGGAGAAATTCTGGATTCTAGGAAGATGAAATGAGAAGGCCGCTCCTGCGTGCAGTAGTCTGCGTGAGGGTCTGCGGTATACGGGATCCTGGTTGACCCGAACTGAGTGGAATGACGACGTATGGAAGAGTTCATTGCCGCATCGAGGGTAATGGAGATCGGCTTCGACTCGCTCAGCGCTGCCGGCTCTTCGTGGTGGCTACGCTGCTGGCGGGCCGATGGCGTGCCGGTACCACGCGAGCAAAGCTTCTTGGCCCTCATCGCGCTCCCCTTCGACCCGTATCGCCCCCGATTCCAGCGCCTCCTCCGGGCCAAGACGCCCCGAGGCGACCGCGAGGAAGGTCTCGGCGTCACCTACGACCACCAGGTCGGGATCCGGGGCCGAGCCCTGTCTCGTCTCGACCCTCTCCCCTTCCTCACCGGCCCCGACCCGCAAATGGAATGCCTCGCCGTCGATACGGAACTCGTAAGTACCGGGACGACCGCCCGCCGCCCCCTGGCCGAGCACCGAGCGCATTGCCACCGCGGCCCAGCCCGCCCTCAGGTCGTCATCCTCGCGTGGGACGCTCAAGAATCTCGTTCCCCAGCGCGAGAGGGCCACGATCACCGGCTCGAGTGACCTCCCAAGCGCTGTCAGCTCGTAGACGTTCGACCCCGCGGGCGGTGGCAGTGTAGCGCGCCTGACGACCCCCTCCCCCTCGAGCGTCTTGAGCCTGTTGGCGAGGAGATTGGTCCCGATCCCCGGCAACCCCTCCAGGAGATCCTTGAACCGCTTGGGCCCAGTCGAGAGCTCGCGCACCAAGAGCAGCGTCCACCGCTCCCCAACCACGTCGAGCGCCCTGGCCACCGTGCAGTACTGACCGTAGCTCCTCTTCTCGCCCATCTTCAGCCCATCCTTCTTCCGAATTTCGTTACTAGTTTTCGCTGTTTATACTTGACAATTATATAGTAAACAGTGTACAATACCACTGTGCCTAAAACAAGAGAACAAGCCAGAGAAATCCATAGGGAAAGAGACACTGATATGCCCACGAAGACATTGACGAGGAGTAAGACTTCGACGACGCGCGCACCGGAGAGGTCCTCCGAGACCCCGGATCTCATCCCCGGCTATTTCGCCCACATCGACAAGGGCAAGCTGCTCACACACGCCGAGGAGAAAGATCTCTCCAAGAGGGCCAAGGCCGGGGACAAGGGGGCCAGGCAGAGGCTCATCGAGAAGAACCTCAGGCTCGTCGTGAGCGTAGCCAAGAAGTACCGCGGGATGGGGCTGCCCTTTGAGGACCTCATCCAGGAGGGGAACATAGGATTGATGAAGGCCGTCGAGAAGTTCGACCCCGATCGGGGCTGGAGGTTCTCCACCTACGCCACGTGGTGGGTGAGGCAGGCGGTGCAGCGTGCCGTGGCCGACAAGGGCCGCACCATAAGGGTGCCGGTGCACATGGGGGACAAGATCCGTAAGATGGCCCGCGCCTACAATGAGCTCTCCTCCGAGATGGAGCGCGAGCCCACCGACGAGGAGGTGGCGGAACGCCTTGGGTGGACTGCGGAGCAGGTCAGGGATGTCAAGGGCGCTATGCCCGACGCCACCAGCCTCAACCAGACCCTCTCCTCCGACGGCGACAGCTCGGAGATCGGCGAGCTGATCGAGGACGAGCGCGCCTCCGAGGTGGCGGGGACGGTCATCGGGGAGATGGAGATGGACTGGCTCGTCGAGGCCGTCGAAAAGTTGCCCGAGCGCTATCGTCATGTCCTCATCAAGCGCTACGGCCTGGGCGACGAGCGGACGGCAACCCTTGCCCAGCTAAGCGAAGAGCTCGGCATCTCCCGCGAGCGCGTCAGGCAGGTGCAGCGCGAGGCCGAGCGCATGCTAGCCGGCGGCGAGTACGGTCGCGCGATCGGCGCGGCCGCTTAGGCAGTGGGTTGAGGAAGGGTCAACCCTTCCTCAACCCACGCTGGTCAGCCGGTCAGCTCTTTGTCTGCTGTGGGCTGACGGGCTGATCGCTCGTCGTGCGTAAGGCTCACCCTCTTTGCACACCGCTGTCGGAGGGCAAGAGCACTATCGTTGCTACAGCGTCGCGCTCGTGCCGCCGGTACAGACGGCGCCTGGTTCAGGGGTCTGGGGACCCTGCTGGTAGGCCTGGATAAAGCTCTCCAGGTCGGGGTCGTCCGCTCCGCTGAGGCCCACTTGCTTGCCCCAGGCCGAGGCTACCACGGGGGTGTTGCTAGGCAGGTCGGGATAGGGGCTGACCAGGGTGTAGGACTGGCTCTCTGCGATGCCCCGCAGCTCGTTTACCTGGTCCTGCGGAAGGTCGGGGGAGTAGGTGATCCAGACCGCCCCGTGCTCCTGGGAGTGCACGGCATTCTCGTCGCGGACGGGCTTGTCGTAGTAGCCGCAATTCTGCCAGACGGGGTTGTGCTCGCCCCCTGCGGGAGGGGTCTGCGCGTAGTCCACGTCTCCCTCGGTGTGCTCTCCGGCCGGGCCTACGTCGTAGGTCTTTACGTCGTCGGGGGCGCCTGCGCCAGACTGCTGCCTGGCGTCCACCACCGCGAGCGCGATGAATCCCGCTACGAACAGGACGATAACCGCGCCTACTATCAGGTATGTCCTTCTGGAGCCCCCCGACCCTGTGCTCTGACGTCTTACCCTGCTCTGGGCCAAAACCTTCCTCTTTCTAGCCTGCGGTGAGATCGTAGCACATGCAACCCGCTTCTCCGAGGGGCCTCAGAACGCCCGCGCCACGAGCCATACGGCCAGCGCGAGAGGAGATCCAGGCCAGGTCGCATACGCATAGCTCCCCACCCTCACCAAGTGCCATCGCAAGTAAGAGCCGCGTCGGGTCCGAGAACATCCTCGCCCGTTCAGCGGCCTCCCCCGCAGCCTCCACCCCGGGTGGGCCCACGCGTATCGCCTCGGCCCGCGGGGCATCGAGGCACAATAGATTACAGATCTCATCGCTCATACTGTTATCCTAACAATCGTTGATACGTTGGTACGAGTAGGATGAACGTCAGTCCAGACGGGAGGGGAAGCGGAGGGTCTGGAGGGAGGCGTGATGGTCGCCTACGTGGTCGACTTGGAGGGTGGTATGGGAGATGCCGTACTCGTGGGTGAGGAGCTCTTCGAGTTCGCGCCTGCGGGCGTGGCAGTCTTCGCGGCTGCCCACGAGGACGTGGGCTGAGAGTGCTGGGAAGGCCGAGGTGATGGTCCAGATGTGGAGGTCGTGGACCTCGACTATGCCCTCGGCTGCTGCCATCCTCTGGCCGATTTTCCCGGCGTCCAGGCCGCGCGGCGTCGCTTCGAGCAGGATATTGGTCGAGTCTCTGAGGAGCGTCCATGAGCTGCCCAGGATCAGGAGCCCGATAGCGACGCTGATCAGGGGGTCAGCGTAGCGCCAGCCGGTGAGGATGATAGTGGCTGCGGCGGCCATCGCGCCGACCGAACCAAGGGCGTCGGCGAGCACGTGGCGAAGGGCTCCCTCCACGTTCAGGCTCTCGCCACCGGACCTGTAGAGGATGGCAGCGCCTGCAGCGTTGACGAGGAGCCCGAGCGTGGCGACGGCCAGCATCGGTCCACCGAGGACTTCCGTTGGCTCGCTGAGGCGGGCGTAGGCCTCAGCGAAGACCCAGACCGAGATAGCCACGAGCGTTACCCCGTTCGCGAGGGCAGCAAGGATCTCTGCCCGACGGTACCCGAAGCTCCTCTCCGGTGTCGCCGGTCGCCCTGCCAACCAGGCGGCGAAAAGGGCGATCCCGAGCGAGAGGTTATCCGAGAGCATGTGTCCTGCGTCAGCGAGCAGGGCGAGGCTCCCAGTGAGGATGCCGCCGATGATCTCCACCATCGTGAAGCTCGCTGTCAGGACTAGCACGGCGGTGAGCGCGCGGCGGTTCCCGTCCCGCGCGTCCGCTGTGTGGTCGTGTCCGTGATGAGCCATGAGGCTATTCTATCGCCGCGCGACTACCACGGCCGTTCGCGGACGGTAGCTATCGCCCGTGGTATTGGCGCTTGGCTAGCCAGATGCCGAAGGCGACCTGCGCCGCGCCGAGGAGGCGCATCAGGTTCGGGTTCTCGGCGAAGAAGCGGGCGACTTTGCGGACCCTTGCAGGGCCGAACTCCCACAGGAGCGAGTGCTCCGTGGGGAAGATCACCTCGATGATCCCGTCGCCGACGGTGAGGATCGCGAAGGTCTCCTTCAGCCTGCGGGCCCACACGCTTTGCATGGTGGCTTCCCTCCTTACTGTGACATCTCGCCGAGCGTCACTTCGAGCTTCTTCTCGTCTCCGTTGCGGAAGACCGTCAGGGTGACATTATCGCCTGGCTCATAGTCGCGCAGGGCGCCGAGGAGATCCCCGTAGCCCACTACTGTGGCGTCGCCCAGGGCCGTGATTATGTCCCCTCTGCGCACCCCGGCCTCCCTGGCTGGGCTGCCCGGTACGACCTGCTCCACCAGCGCGCCCGAGTCTACGGGCAGGTCGAACCGTCCCGCGTCCTCGGGGCTAAGGTCAGTCGTCAACACGCCGAGATAAGGGGTCGTGACCTCGCCCTTCTCGATGAGCTGGTCCGCCACCGAGACCGCCGTGTCAGAAGGGATGGCGAAGCCGAGGTTTACCGCCCCGGTCTGGGCAGGAGGGAGATAGGCAACGTTGATGCCGATGATCTCGCCGTCGCGGTCGGCCAGGGCGCCGCCCGAGTTGCCTGGTGAGATCGCCGCATCAGTCTGGATAAGGTCAGTCAGGGCGCTCCTCGCCGCCGTACCGCTGCCGGTTAGCTCGGAAGGGAACTCGCGGCCCACACCGCTCACCACGCCAGAGGTTACGGTCGACTCGAAGCCAGACGGACTACCGATGGCTACTGCGAGCTGGCCGACGACGGGGGTGTCTCCCTCGAACGTGGCGGCCGGCAGGTCGTCACGATCCACCTTTGTCACGGCGATCTCGGTGTTCGGGTCGGCGCCGACTACGCTCGCGTCTTCGATGGTGCCGTCGGCGAAGGCCACGCTCACGTCGGTGGCTCCGTCGACCACATGGTTGTTGGTAACGATGTAACCGTCCTGACGGTAGATCACTCCGCTCCCTACAACCTCACCCCTCTGGGTCCCGAGCGGCGTCTGCTGCACCGCCCTGACGTTGACCTGCACGACGCTGGGTCCCACCGTCGAGGCGACCCTGGCCACCGGCTCGTCGGCCGGTATGGGCGTGGACTTCCCCGATGTAGCCTGCGGCGAGGCCTTGGCCGTGCCGTTTCCCTGGGATATTGGGTGTTGCTCGGAACATCCCGCAAACAGGATCGTACCGAGCAATGCGGCGAGTAAGGTGGAGCGCGCTCTAGATTCCACATTCAATGTATCAGAACCTCCCGTAGGCGCCCGGAGCGCGTAGTTCGCTACAGAGTCTATACGAGGGGCGTCCAAAACGGTTGTACGTCGTACCCTCTAAGCGTGGATGCCTCGACCAACAGCAGAGAGGTTCCAGTCGACCTCGCCCGCGCGGGCGAGGCTCGCTACTTTATAGTCTGGAGAGGCGCCGTCGCAGGACTTGGCGGCGGAGGGCCGAACGAGTTGGCCGTCGCGGCCGAAGCCGTCGTTACTGACGTCTTGCTCTCCGCACGAGAAGGTGTCCTCCAAATCGAGTCCGTACACGACGAGGAAGTCGTCAGGATCTCTATCAAACATCCCGAGATAAAGGAACGCCGGATGAGAGACCTCGAAGACATGCTGGACCGGTTCCTGGACGATTACGAGATTACCCCTACCCACGCGATGCTCGAAAAGCGGCTGCGTTAGAGCATTTCAGCACTTCAGCTTTCATAGCGAGTCCGTTTGAACGGGACCGTGTTCTGGCTGCGGGCACGCCCAGACCCTCTCATACGTCATTCCCGCGCAAGCGGTAATCCACTCCGAGGAGGCGGGCTCGTGGGCGATGGCAGGCTCCGTCGTGCCGTTGGCATTCGCCCAGATCCCGTATCAACCTCCTGCGGCGTCTCTTGAGGCAGGTTCGCGGATGGCCTCCTTGACCTTCTCTTCTTCCTCTCTGAGGTAGAGGAAGACGTCCTGGGCGAAGCGTACGGCGTGCTCTTCGGGAAGGTTGACCCGCCGGTTTGCGAGGACCGACTCCAGCTCCCTGATGGCCGCATCTGCCATCCCGACCATCGTCTCCGCCTCCCTTAGTGTCTCCTCGCGCTCCTCGTCCGAGAGGCCCTGACTCTGCTTCAGTCGGTTCTGGTGTTCTTCGAGGAAGTGTATGAAGTCCCTGATACCCACGAGGCAGGATTATATCGGTTCAGGAGCGCGACTCCAGGAAGATATCTCGCGTCACCATGCCCGAGCCTTGTCTGCGGGCGCGTTCTTCGGCTAGCCGGCGGGCCCGGCCCCGCAAGAACAGCGGCACCTCTGCCGCCTCCTGTAGCGCCCCGTCCGTCCACTGCATGCCGGCCTCTCCTGCGGGCTCCACGCTCGCCCTCCGCAGGGCATTGTCGAGCGCGTCGGCAAGGACGCTTGATCCGGCGTAGCCCATGAGCGGTCGCCCGACGAAGGGCCTGTCGGCGACGGGGGGACAGAGGGGTAGGAAGGGCACTCCAAGAGAGTCGGCCACGCCTTGTTCCAGGTGTGTGCCGACGACCAGGTCGGGCTTCGCGGCTTCGATGCGGGCTGCGACCTCGTCGGGATCGTCCTCGACAAAAGCCCCTTCCGTGAAAGTGTGGGCGTGGAAGAGGAAGTCCCTTTCGAGGTGCGTGAGATACGTCCCGCAGGCGGTGACCTCCAGCCCGACCTCGCGGGCAAGGGCGTAACCGAGACCAAGTGGGTAGGTGAAGTCCCCGAATATGGCGACCCTGCGGTCCTGGAAGGTCTCGGGCGGTTCCAGCCGCGCGTACCAGGGAAGCTTCGCCGTGCGGGCCAGCTCGGCCCAGATCGTACGCTGCACGGACTTCGGGTCGAGCTGGCACAATTCGCCGACGGCCCGCAGGGCAGCGCCCGTCCCCGCGGCGCCGATCATCGGGGTCGTTACCCGCGGCATCCCGAACTCGTCCTGCAGGTAGAGCGTCGCAGACTCCCCGACCTCCCTGTAGAGGAGCACGTTGGCCCACGCGCGCGGGAGGCGGCCAAGGTCTCCAGTGTTCGCTCCCAGCGGCACCCTGGCGTTTACCTCGACCCCGACCATATCGAGGAGCCGCTCGGCCTCGGCGTACTCGGCCGCCGCGCCAGGACCGAAGATCGGTGGCCCGAAGACGTTGACCGTAGGGTAAGGGCTCCTCTCGGGTCTGTCGCGCATCCTGGATTGGATCAGGTCCTCCAGCGCGAGCTCCGCTGCCTCGGTCTCCCTCATGCCCGGTTGCTCCCAGGAGAACGTCACCAGTTCGGGGGGCCTTCCTGTCCCTTCTACCTCGGGGAGGGTGGTGATGGGGATGGTCTCCCCCGAGAGAAGGGACGCCTCCGAGCGGACGAGGATGACGATCTCTGTCTTCGGGTGACGACGGACGACACTGGAGAGGTCACGAGCGAGGTTCCCCGGCGCCATCGAGCTATCGTGTCCCTC
>Ga0136617_10002204_pt1 | contig 17406 bp, 17 predicted proteins | sample AntDrymUQ3222106_2_FD_129672 | JGI IMG/M metagenome (GOLD analysis project Ga0136617, IMG submission 129672) | Polar desert sand microbial communities from Dry Valleys, Antarctica - metaG UQ322 (21.06) | ecosystem: Environmental > Terrestrial > Soil > Desert | place: Antarctica: Dry Valley... | reverse complement strand
GCACCCGCAGGTCTTCATCCACGTGGCCAGCCCGACGATCCCGCCGGCCTGGCGCCAGTGGCTGCCCGAAGCGGCCTGATCCCGAGTAGGGGCTCATTCGGGCGCGAACGTCCTCACAACGTCAAACTCGCCTGTTTGCAGATGTTCGGCGATCTCCACATCCGCGCGCCAAGTCGTACCCAGAGCGCCGCGCGTGCCTGTACATCGATGCGGCTCACGCGCTGGTCCAATCGGCCAAGTATGCGGACGCGTGTCACACGCTGGCCGCAGCCGAGCGATTGGCCCCAGAGGAGCTGATCTCGCGATCGTCGGTGCAGGCTCTGATCAGCGGCGTGGCGTGCAGCGCTCCCCGGTCGGTGCAGCCCACCGTCCGCGCGCTGGCCGTCCGAGCCGGCGCTGACCTATGACGTCGTCGATGCGCGTCCTGTATGTCATCGCCTGCGGCGCCGGTGCCGCTCCCCGGGTCGGACATCTCGTCGACCAGGCCCGGCGGCGCCACTGGGACGTTCACGTCATCGCCACTCCGGCCGCCCTGGGCTTTCTCGACATCGGCGGTCTTGAGGCCCAGACAGGCCACACCGTCCACAGCGAGCACCGGCGCGCCGAGACGCCCGCGTCGCCGTCGTGCTAGGCCCGGGCGAGTTCGAGCCCCACCCGCCGGGAACAGGCGGAGACCGCCTCGACTCCTTCCCATGGCACCGCGCCCTCGATCGGGCTGACGCCCTCCTCCGATGAGGCCCGTTCCTGTGGCCACGGCCGAGTACAGCGCCTACCGCTCGAACGGCGGCGCGGGGCTCGTCAGCGCCCAGTCGTAGGCCGATGCGGCTACGGGCTTCGCCATGGCCCACCGGCCCCCACAACGACGAGAGGCGCCCGGATGAGCGCCTCTCGCGTGCTGCCTGACTGGACTGAGAGCCCGAGCTGGAACGTTGCTGTGCTGCAAGCCGGTGGGACCAGTCCGGCGTCCCGCTCGGGGGTGGCCCGGTGTGGATTCGCTGGGCGGAGCCAGCCTTCCGACCTAGCGGCCGGTCACCTCCAGGGTCCCGCAAGAACTCGAGCTGATTCGGACCACCTCCTTTCTCTGGTCCCAGCAGGGTAGCGAACGGCGGCGGCGATCGCCGCCAGCAGATTCAGCCGGGGCCGGCGCCGTCTGAATCGACCGCTGCCGGCGGGCGCGCGTCGCCGTTGTCGGGCGCCGACTCGACGACGAGCGCAACCGCCGAGACGAGGTCGTCGTCCTTCATGTTCATGAGCCGTACGCCCTGGGCGAGCCGGCCGTAGCGGCTGATCCCTCGCACCGCCGTGCGCTGGACCATCCCGCTCTGGGAGATGAAGACGAGCTCCTCGTGCTCGCGGACGACGAGCGCCCCCGCGAGCGCGCCCTTGGCGTCGGTGAGCTTGATCGTGCCCACGCCCATGGCCCCGCGCTTCGTCTTGCGGTACTCGGCGATCGACGTGCGCTTCCCGAAGCCGTTCTCGGTGACGACGAGCAGCTCCTGGTCGTCGCGCGCGACGTCCATCACGAGCACCTCGTTGTCGACCTGGTCGACGTTCATGCCGCGTACGCCCGAGGTGTCGCGACCCATCGCCCGCACGTCGGACTCGTTGAAGCGCACCGCCTGGCCCTTGCGCGAGACCATGAGGATGTCGTCATCGCCGCTCGTGCGCCGCACGCTGACAAGCTCGTCGTCGTCGCGGATGTTGATCGCGATGATGCCGTCCGCCTTGATCGGCGTGTTGTACGCCTGCAGCTCGGTCTTCTTCACGACGCCGCGCTTCGTCGCGAAGACGACGTAGCGGCCCTCGCTGAAGTCGCGTGTCGAGAGCACGGACTGGATCCGCTCGCGCTCGCGCAGCGGCAGGACGTTCACGAGCGCCCGCCCCTTCGCCGTCCGCGAGGCCTCTGGCAGCTCGTAGACCTTCGATCGATAGACCTTGCCGCGGTTGGAGAAGAACAGCAGGTAGTCGTGCGACGACGTCACGAAGAGGTGCTCGATGTAGTCGCCGTCCTTCATGTCCATCCCGGTCACGCCGCGGCCGCCGCGCTGCTGGGCGCGGTAGGTCGTCAGGGGCAGCGACTTGATGTAGCCGGACTTCGTGATCGTGATGACCATCTGCTGCTCGGGGATGAGGTCCTCGATGCCGATCTCGTCCTCGGAGTCGGCGATGACCGTTCGCCGCTCGTCGCCGAAGCGGTCGGCGATCTCCTCGAGCTCCTCCTTGATGATCGCGAAGACGCGCGCCTCGTCGCCGAGGATCGCGCGCAGTTCGCCGATCCGCTCGACCTTGTCGGCGTGCTCGGTCTTGATCGAGTCGGCCTCCAGAGCGGTGAGCTGCGACAGGCGCAGGTCGAGGATCGCCGAGGCCTGGATCTCGGTGAGCGAGAAGCGCTTCACGAGCTCCGCGCGCGCGCTCTCGCGGTCGCGCGAGGCGCGGATGAGCTCGATGATCGCGTCGAGGTTGTCGAGCGCGATGAGCAACCCCTCGAGGACGTGCACGCGGCGCTCGAGCACGCCGAGCTCATGCTGCGTGCGGCGCACGATGACCTCGCGCTGGTGCTGGACGTAGTGACGGATGACGTCGCGCAGCGTCAGCGTCCGCGGCACGTTCTCGACGAGCGCGACGATGTTCACGCCGAACGTCGTCTGCAGCGGCGTGTGCTTGTAGAGCTGGTTGAGGACGACCTCGGGGATCTCGTCACGCTTGAGCTCGATGACGACCCGCATCCCGCCGCGCTCGGAGGAGTGGTCCTCGAGGTTCGAGATCCCGGTGATCTTCTTGTCCACGACGAGGTCGCGGATCTTCACCATGAGGCCGCTGTCGCCACCCTTCTTCACGGCGTAGGGCAGCTCGGTGACGATGATCGCCTCCTTGCCGCGCCCGATGTCCTCGGTGTGCGCCTTGCCGCGCACGCGTACGCGGCCGCGGCCGGTCTCGTAGGCTTCGAGGATGCCTTGGCGGCCGAGGATGATCCCGCCCGTCGCGAAGTCCGGCCCCGGCAGGTGGCGCATGAGCTCGGTGGTCTCGATCGCGGGATCGTCGATGAACGCGACGACCGCGGCGATGACCTCGCGCAGGTTGTGCGGAGGGATGTTCGTCGCCATGCCGACCGCGATCCCCGACGAGCCGTTGACGAGCAGGTTCGGGAAGCGCGCCGGCAGCACGACGGGCTCGTGCTTGCGCCCGTCGTAGTTGGGAACGAAGTCGACGGTGTCGGCGTCGAGGTCGCGCAGCATCTCCATGGCCATGCGCTCGAGGCGGGCTTCGGTGTACCTCATCGCAGCCGGCGGATCGTCGTCGATCGAGCCGAAGTTGCCCTGTCCGTCGACGAGCTCGTAGCGCATCGAGAAGTCCTGGGCCAGGCGCACGAGGGCGTCGTAGATCGCGGAGTCGCCGTGTGGGTGGTAGTTGCCCATGACATCGCCGACGATCGATGCCGACTTACGGTAAGGACGCGTCGGGCCCAGGCCGTTCTCTGACATCGAGAACAGGACGCGCCGGTGCACCGGCTTGAGGCCGTCGCGCACGTCGGGCAGCGCTCGCCCGACGATGACGGACATCGCGTAGTCCAAGTACGCCGAGCGCATCTCGTCCTCGAGCGCGCGCGGCTCGATGTTGCCTCCGCTGAGCGTGTCGATCGAAGCCATCGCTATCCCCTAAGCCATCTACACGTCGAGGTTGGCCACGAGGCGGGCGTTGTCCTCGATGAACTGGCGTCGCGGCTCGACCATGTCGCCCATGAGCGTCGAGAAGATCTGGTCGGCCTGCGCGGCGTCCTCGATGTTCACCTGTGCGAGCGTCCGCGTCGCCGGATCCATCGTCGTGTCGCGCAACTGCGAGGCGTTCATCTCGCCCAGGCCCTTGAAGCGCTGCAACGTGATCCCCTTTTGGGAGACCGCCAGCACCGCCTCGCGCAGCGCGTGAAATGACACGGCGTCCTGCTGCGTGTCACCAAGCTTCACCGTGAACGGTGCGCGGCCGGCGAGCTCGATGAGCTGGGCGTGCACGCGCGCGAACTGCCGGAAGTCCTGCGCGCCGAATAGCCGCTTGGGGATCGCCAGCGCGCGTGCCAGACCGCTGCGCGTCTCAACCGCACGGACGGTGAGGTTCACCTCGTCCTGGTCCGCCAGCGACGTCTCGTAGGGTGCGTTCACGAGACCGTCGCGCTCGATGAGCTCGATCGCGGCGTCGACCGTCGTCACCTGCTCGTCGAGGATCCCGGACTCCTCGAGGAAGCCGACGGTGTCGTGACCGTACTCGGCGCGCAGGGTCGACGACCAGCCCTCGTACTGCTTCAGCAGCCGCGAGAAGCGCTGCCACCGCGCCTCGGTGAGCTTAACCGCGTCGCGTGGCGGTCGAACACGACCATCTTCTCGAGCTTGTCGGAGAGCAGGTACTCCTCGAGCTCGGCGTCCTTCTCGATGTAGCGCTCGTTGGAGCCCTGCTTGAGCTTGTAGAGCGGTGGCTTGGCGATGTAGACGTAGCCGGCCTCGATGAGCTCGGGCATCTCGCGGAACAGCAGCGTCAGCGCGAGCGTGCGGATGTGAGCGCCGTCGACGTCAGCGTCGGTGTTGGACGCCACCAGTCCACCGAAACCCGCGACGAAGTTCTCATCGGTGTCGACGGAGAAGTCGTACACCTTCCCGCGAGCGGGAACGGTCGTGACCTCCGTGACCTTCAGGCCCACGACATCGCCGCTGGGCGATCCATAAGGCCGCGCATACCGCCGGCCGGCGAGTGATGCGTGCAACGATGCAGCGCCTTTGTGATCGCTCCAGATGGATCGCAGCCGTTCCAGATCTTCGTTCGCTACGACATTGACGACATAGCTCGGGTGGCGCGTGTGGATGACCTCACCGCTCGCGAGCGTCGCCCGGCGGTCGGGCGTGTCTTTGCGACTCACGCTTGCGACGACGCCATACGTCCCGAGCAGCAGACTGAGCGCAGCCGCGATGTCGCGGGAGGATGTCGCGAAGCTCATCCTCCCCGACGTGCAGCATCCGTCGCCCGCGAGATATCCGCGTAGGAACGCCGACCGAAGGTTCTCGCCCACTTCGAACACGATGCCTGGCACGCGCTTGGTGGCCGCCGTCACGCCGTCAAACCCAAAGATGTGGGCCCACGCCAGAGATGCCACGCGATGGGTCACGCGCAGTTCAGACACGCGCTCCTGAGAGACGTACCGGGCGGCGGCCCGGCCGAAGACCTCGAGGAGCGCCCGCTCCACTGTCGGCAGGAAGTGGCTGTTGCCCGCACCGACCGCAAACCGGATACCCGCCCGCGGGTTCCCGGAGCCCTCGGCCATGTAGAAGCCCAAGAGCGTCATCAGCGAGTCGTCGACGTCGAGAAAGCGGGGAACCGGGTCTTGCGCGTAGTGCTCTGGGGTCAGGACGACGTCCTGCCGGCCCTCGAAGAACTCGAGATCGTCAGCGCTCAGGTCCGCGAGCCGGACGTAGGGGCGCACGCGATTGCGTGGGGCGGCCCAGAACGTCGCCGGCTGCCTGATGCCCACCCGCTCGCAAAGCGCGACGTTCGTCACGCCGCTGGCCTTGCGCAACGCCGTCAGCTCCGAGCGGACCGGGACCGGGATGTCGATGCGTGGAGCCGTCATTTCGACATCGCCTGCGTACTCCGAGCGCACCTTCCAGCGTTCCCACGCCTCGACCCCGGTGCCGCGTACCCACACCTGCTTGGCGGCCTCTGGCGTGCGCCAGAGCTCGCGCAGCAGGTCGATCCGATCGGGCGCTGTCGTCGGAAGGCGCACCGTACGCGGCGCCGCCACGCGATCGCCGGGTGTGAGCTCGTCGCCGCGCTTGCGGCGCAGCGCGCCGGCCTGGAGCACGTAGAGCGAATGGTTGCCCGTCACGCGGATCGAACGACCGTATTGCGTCTTGACCTCGAGGAGCGTCTCGTCGGTCGCGTGGGAGATGACGGCTCTGATCGGCCGGAAGCGAACCTCGTGGTCAGCGATGCCGACACACAGCACGTCTCCCAACTCGCCAGGCTGTCCGGCGAACACCTTCTTGTAGCCCTGGGGGCCGCTGACCGGCGCGTGCTCGAGCCACGGATCGATGTAGTCGGCGACGAGCGTGAGACGGGTCCTGCCGTCACGGTCGCGCACGAGCACGTGCTCCGCGCCATCGACGCTCATGAGGATCAGCTTGTGGTAGCGCGCCTTCTCGATGTCGAACTCGTCGCGCACGCCCGTGCCGATCGCGGTGATGAGCGCCTGGATCTCGACGTTCTTGAGCACCTTGTCGATGCGGCTCTTCTCGACGTTGAGGATCTTGCCGCGCAGCGGCAGCACGGCCTGCGTGTTGCGGTCGCGGCCCTGCTTGGCCGAGCCACCGGCCGAATCGCCCTCGACGATGAACAACTCGGCGAGCGATGGGTCCTTCACCGAGCAGTCGGCGAGCTTGCCGGGGAGCGTGGAGTTCTCCAGCGCGGACTTGCGGCGGGTGAGGTCGCGGGCCTTGCGCGCGGCGGCGCGGGCCTGTGCGGCGGACACCGCCTTGCGGATGATCGCGTTGGCCTCCGACGGGTTCTCCTCGAGGAAATCGCCGAGGCGGTCGTACACGATCGAGCGCACGAACCCCTCCATGCCGGGGTTGCCGAGCTTCGTCTTCGTCTGGCCCTCGAACTGCGGGTCCGTGAGCTTCGCCGAGATGACGGCGGTCAGGCCCTCGCGCACGTCCTCGCCGGTGAGGTTGTCGTCCTTCTCCTTCAGCAGGCCGCGCGCCTTGGCGTAACGATTGAGGACGGTCGTCAGCGCCGAGCGGAAGCCCGACAGGTGCGACCCTCCCTCGTTGGTGTTGATGTTGTTCGCGAACGAGAAGACCGACTCCTGGTAGGTCGTGTTCCACTGCATCGCGACCTCGACGGCGCCCTCGTCGCTGTCGCCCTCGAAGAAGACGACCTTGCGGCCGATGGACTCCTTGTTGGCGTTGAGGTGGCGAACGAAGTCCTCGATGCCGCCGTCGTACTGGAACTCCGCCGACGCGCCCTCGCCGCGCTCGTCCAAGAGCAAGATCTTGAGGCTGCGCGTGAGGAAGGCCGTCTCCCGCAGCCGCTGCTCGAGCGTCGTGAAGTCGAGATCGGTCGTCTCGAAGATCGCCGCGTCGGGACGGAAGGTGATCGTCGTACCGGTCGCGTGCGTCGGCGCGTCCCGCTTGAGGTCGTTCTGCGGGATGCCGCGCTCGTAGTCCTGGCTCCAGGCGTAGCCGTCGCGGCGGACCTCGATGTGCAGCTGCTCGGAGAGCGCGTTGACGACCGAGGCACCGACGCCGTGCAGGCCGCCGGAGACCTTGTAGCCGCCGCCGTCGCCGAACTTCCCGCCGGCGTGCAGCACCGTCAGCACCACCTCGACGGCGGGGCGCTGCTCCTTCTCCATGATCGCCACGGGGATGCCGCGGCCGTCGTCGGTGACCGTGACCGAGTTGTCGGGGTGGATCGTGACGGCGACGGTCGAGCAATGGCCGGCGATGGCCTCGTCGACGGAGTTGTCGACGAGCTCGTAGACAAGGTGGTGCAGGCCGCGCACGCCGGTCGACCCGATGTACATTCCAGGCCGCTTGCGGACTGCCTCGAGGCCCTCCAGGACGGTGATGTCCTGCGCGTCATAGGAGCCCGATGAGGTCTTGCCGTCGAGCTTGTTGTCGTCCTTCGCCACTGATCCTCCGAACGTGAAGAAGCCCCGGGTCCGCGTCACGCTCGGACGAGCCGGGGCCGGTACAGCCAGATGCCGCAAGGATAGCACAAGCGGGTCACAAACTCGGCCCCTGCATTGCGCAGAAAGACCTGCAAAATGGGCAAAAACGTGGCATCTGCGCAGCCCGTGGCGCGACCTCCCGGCGAATGGGCGAAAGACCGGTCGCGGGAGCGTCGCGATCAGCGCTTTCCATACGGCGTCGCGCGACGGCGGTCGGTCGCCACGCAGTGAACGGCGCGCACCCGGTCGGCGCCCAGCGCGCGGTTGAGCTCGGCGACGAGCATGGGTCCCATGAGGTCGATCTCCTGCATCCAGACCGCCGACGAGCAGCGCAGCGTCAGCCTGCCTTCCCGCTCGGCCACCGGCTGCGCCTCGCGTGCGATCGCAGCGCCCGCCGCGTCCTCCCAGACGCGCTGCACCTCGGCGAGCAGCGTGGCCGGGGCGAGGCGAGCGGCAAGCGCCTCCACTGCCGGCGCGAGCGGCCGCGGCGCCCGCCGTCTCATCGCGAGCACCAGCATTCAGGCTCGAAAGCGACCCCGGCCGAGCAATGACGCGCTGTCATCGCGAGCACCAGCGTCGCGGCTCGACGGCGGGCTCGGCGGTCATGCAGCGACCGCCTGGCGCAGCACCGTGCCGTTGGCCACCGCAAGGCGCGCCACGCCGGGTTCCTCGGCGCCCGGCACGTGGGCGAGGTCGGTTGTCGTGATGACGCTCTGGCCGGCGGCGGACAGCATCCCCGCCAGCAGCGCCCGGCGCTCGGGGTCCAGCTCGCTCGTGACGTCGTCGAGGAGCATGAGCGGCACGGCACCGCGCGTGGACGCGAGCGTCTCGCGCTCGGCGAGCAGCAGCGCCAGGAGGGCCAGGCGCTGTTCGCCCTGGGACCCGTACGCACGCAACTCGCGTCCGTCGCGCAGGAGCGCCAGGTCGTCGCGGTGCGGCCCGTGGCCGGTGAAGCCGCGCTCGAGGTCGGACACTGTGCGCTCCGCGAGCTCGGCGGCCAGCTCCGCGGCGTCGGCCGCCCGCGAGCGGGGGCGGTAGCGCAGCTCGGCTCCGGCCCCGAGGCCGAGCGCGTCGGCGAGCACGCCGAAGCGGGACGCCAGCAGTCCGACGACGGCCGCGCGGTCGTCGCGCAGCTCGATCCCATGACGGGCGAGCTCGGCGTCCCAGGCCGGCAGCGAGCTGCGCGACGCGTGCCCGCTGCGGATGCCGGCCAGGAGCGCGTTGCGCTGCGCGAGCGCCCGGCTGTACGCGCGCCGGGTCGCGGCCCGCGCCGGCCAGCTCGCGGCGATGACCTGGTCGACGTGCGACCGGCGCAGCGCCGGCGGCCCCTTGACGAGCTCGAGCCGGTCGGGGGCGAAGACGCAGACAAGAGGGCGCGCCTGGACGTCGACGAGCCGCTCGACCGTGACGCCGTCGGCCTGCAGGCGCTTGGCGTCACCGGGAGCGAGGCCGACGGCGAGCGCGTGCGGCCGGCCCTCCTCGTCGCGCAGGTCGACCTCGACGCGCGTCGTGGCGGCGTCGAAGCGAACGACTTCGCGCTCGTTCGACGTCCTGCACGAACGGCCCGTGCAGCCGAAGTACAGCCCCTCGAGGAGGTTCGTCTTGCCGGCGCCGTTGCGCCCGTGCACGACGGTCAACCCTGGGCCCAGCTCGACATCGGCCGCCGCGTAGTTGCGAAAGTCGCGCAGACGCAGACGCGTGACGAGCACGAGGCGCGCCTAGACGTTGAGCCTGATCGGCATGATCAGGTACAGGAAGCCGCTGCCGTCGGCGGACTCGATGAGGCCGGGGCGCAGCGGGCTGATGAGCTTCAGCACGAGGTCGGTGCCCTCCGCGCTCTCGAGACCGTCGCGCAGGAACTCGGGGTTGAAGCCGATCTCGATCGGTTCGCCGGCGAACGGCACCGGCAGCATCTCGCGTGCCTCGCCGACGTCGGGGGTCTGCGCCGAAACCGTCAGCTCGCCTTCGCTGAAGTGCAGGCGCAGCGGCGCGTTCTTCTGGGCCATGAGGCTGATGCGCCGGACGACCTCGGTGAGCTCGCTCGAGGCCAGCGTCAACTCGTGCTCGTAGGCATCGGGCAGCAACTGGCGATAGTTCGGGAACTGACCATCGATGAGCCGGGAAGAGAGAACGTCGCCGCCGATCTCGAAGACGATCTGGTTGGATCGCACCGAGACCGTCAGCGTGTCGGCGGGGGCGGACTGGGCGAGGCGCGCGAGCTCCTGGAGCGCGCGCGCTGGCACGTTGGCCTCGAAGCCTCCCTCCAGGGGCTGCTCGAGCTGCGTCTCCTTCACGCTCAGGCGGTAGGAGTCGGTCGCGACCATGCGCAGCTCGGCGCCCGACGCGGACACGAGGATGCCCGTGAGGATCGGCCGCGTCTCGTCACGCGAGGCCGACCGCGCGACGCGGTTGATCGTTTCGACGAACGCTGCCGCCGGCACGTCGACGACGTTCTCGCCGCCGGGCTCGGGCAGCGGCGGGAAGTCCTCGGCCCGCAGCGTGCGGATGTGGAACGTCGCCGAGCCGGAGACGACCTCGACGTCCTGCTCGGACGGTCGCAGCTCGAAGCTCGCACGATCCCCCGGCAGCGAGCGTGCGACCTCCAGCATGAGCCGCGCCGGCAGCACCACCGTCCCTTCCCGCTCGACGGTGGCCGGGAGCGGGACGCGCAGGCCGACCTCCATGTCCGTTGCGCGCAGCTCGGCGCCGTCGGCGGCGGCGCTGAGCTGGACGCCGGAGAGCGCCTGGACCGCGCTGCGCGTCGAGGCGACGCGAGAGACGACACCGAGCTGCGCGAGGAGGTCCGCGCATGTCGTCGAGAACTTCACGATGGGCACCTCACAGATGGGATGGAGGTCATAGGGCGTGTGGAAGTGTGCAAAACGTCGAGAACGTGCGGAGGATGCGGGGACGGCCAACCTCCCGGCAGGCGTCCGAATGGGGAGAGTGTGTCAAGTCCGACGGTCGCTTAGCGGGAGTCGGTGAGGCGACGCTCGAGATCGCGTACGAGGGCCTGTGCTGCGGGGTCTCCGGCGATCCGCTCGCCTGCTCGGCGGCAGGCGTACATGACCGTCGTGTGGTTGCGTCCGCCGAAGCTCTGGCCGATTGCGGGCAGCGTCGCGTCGGTGTGCTCGCGCGCGAGGTACATCGCGACCTGCCGCGCCCATGCGAGGCGCGCGTTGCGCGATGCGGCGAGCAGCTCGTCGTGGCTGACGTCGAAGGTCTCGCAGGCGAGCTCTTGGACGCGCTCGATCGTCGGCGGTGCGATGGGCGTGCATGCGTGGGGGTAGAGACCGCAGAGCACCTCGTCGGCGAGCGCGGCGTCGATCGGCCGGCCGGTGAGCGAGTGGTAGGCCACGACCCGGATGAGCGCACCCTCGAGGGTGCGGGCGTTGGAGGCGATGCGGTGGGCGATGGCGTGCAGCGCACCTTCGTCGGCGAGCGCGATCTCGTCGTGCTGGACGCGCTTGCGCAGGATCGCCAGGCGCGTGGTGAAGTCCGGCGGCTCGAGCTTGGCGACGAGGCCGGCCTGGAAGCGCTCGAGCAGGCGAGCCTCGAGCGCTGCCATGTCGGCGGGGAGGCGGTCGCACGTCAGCACGAGCTGGCTGCCGGTCTCATACAGCGCGTTGAACGTGTGGAAGAACTCCTCCTCGGTCTTCGCCTTGCGCTGGAGGAACTGGACGTCGTCGATGAGCAGGACGTCGGTGTCGCGGAAACGAGCCTTGAAGCCGTCGACGTCGCGCGTCTGCAGCGCCGCGACGAACTCGTTCGTGAAGCGCTCCGCGGTCGTCGAGCGCACGCGCAGGCCACCGCCGTGGGCGAGGACGTAGCTGCCGATCGCGTGCAGGAGATGGGTCTTGCCGAGACCGGGCGCCCCGTAGAGGAAGAGCGGGTTGTAGGCCTGGCCCGGCAGCTCGGCGACCGTGAGCGCGGCGGCGTGCGCGAAGCGGTTGGACGGGCCGATCACGAACTGGTCGAAGGTGAGCTTCGGGTGGAAGTCCTCCTCGGCGGCCGGGCCGCCGGGGGCGAGGCGCTGGGCGCAGGCGCCGGAGTCCTCGAGCGCCGCGTCCGGGGCGACGACGTCGACGAGCGTCCGCGGTCCGAGCACCGCCGCTGCACACCGTTGCAGCACGCGCGCGAAGCGGTCGGCGACCCAGCTGCGGATCTCGTCGGGGGCGGCGACGACCAGCGTGTCGCCCATGAGCGCGAGAGGGGCGAGCGGCGCGAGCCAGATCTCGAAGGTCGAGTCCGGCACGGCGCTGCGCAGCTGCGCCTGGATCAGGGCCCAGTCGTGCGCGAGCTGCGGGGTGAGGGCAGGCGTGATCGGCTCCTTCGGGAGAGGCTGCGTCGAGACGGCGGAGGGCCCCATGACGGGGCCCGGGCGGGAGCCAATATTACAGCGCCCACTGGCGGTCTGAGGGGTCCGCGGGGGGCGGCGCGGGAGAGGCCGCACGTCGCGGGAAAAACCTCCTGCGAGGTCGCGCGAACGGGTCGTCCGCTAGCATCCCGCCTCGTCATGAAGCGGACCTATCAGCCGAAGAAGCGCAAGCGCGCCCGCACCCACGGGTTCCGCCAGCGCATGCAGACGAAGGCCGGCCGGCTGACGCTCAAGCGCCGGCGTGCGAAGGGCCGCAAGCGGCTGACCGTCTGAGGTCCGTCGTGGCGCCCGGCCAATCGGCCGGACCATCTAGGCTCCGAGTCGTGGACGAGCAATCGCCTCGCGCTTCGACGCCGCGCCGCCCCCGCCGCGGCCGCCTTTCGCGCAGCGCGGAGTTCGAGCGCGCATACCGGCAGGGTCGCTCCCACGCCGACCGGCACTTCGTCGTGTACGCGTTCCCGCGCGGAGCCGACGACGAGGCGCGCCTCGGACTGTCGGTGTCGCGGAAGGTCGGCGGCGCGATCGAGCGCAACCGTGTCAAGCGCCTGGTGCGCGAGGCGTTCGCCGCCGAGGCGGACGTCGTGCCGGCCGGCCACGACGTCGTCGTCGTCGCGCGCCCGGGCGCGCGCGAGCTCGCCGAGCGGGAGGGACTGGAAGGAGTGCGCTGCGCGCTGCGCGAGCTCCTGGAGCGGGCGGGGCGCGCATGAGGCCCGCCGTCCGCATCGTGCAGGCGCCGATCGTCCTCTACCAGCGGGTGATCTCACCGGTGCTGCCCCGGCGCTGCCTCTACGAGCCGACGTGCTCGCGCTACGCGGTCGAGGCGCTGCGGGATTTCGGCATACTTCGCGGGCTCGTGCTGGCGACCTGGCGCGTGCTGCGCTGCAACCCGTTCAGCCACGGCGGCTACGACCCGGTGCAAGCCCAGCGCGTGTTCCGCCCCCGCTCGCCTACTCCGCCCCCGTCATGAACCCACCCGTCTCCCTCTTCGCACCGATCCAGGTCATCGTCGACCTGCTCAAGCCGGTGCTCATCTTCATCCACGACACGCTCGGGGTGAGCTGGGGCTTCTCGATCGTGCTGCTGACGGTGCTCGTGCGCGCGCTCATGGCGCCGCTGATGGTCAAGCAGTTCAGGTCGATGCAGGCGATGGTGCGCGTCGCGCCGCAGCTCAAGGAGCTGCAGGCGAAGTACAAGGACGACAAGCCGCGCCAGCAGCAGGAGGTCATGAAGTTCTACTCGGAGAACAAGATCAACCCGTTCGCCTCCTGCCTGCCGCTGGTCGCCCAGCTGCCGTTCTTCATCGGGCTCTTCTACCTGCTGCAGAGCGACCTGCGCAACGAGATCTGCGGGCAGTCGGCGAAGCCGTGCGGGCAGGTCCCGGGCGCCAACGGTGCCGAGCAGTTTCTCTTCGTTCCGGACCTCACGGCGAAGGCGACCGGGGTGGTGCTCGTCGTCCTCATCGTCCTGTACATCGGCTCGCAGCTGCTGTCGAGCGTGCTGACGCTGTCGACCGGCGATCGCAACCAGCGGATGCTCATGTACGGCCTGCCGTTCGTCTTCACGCCGTTCATCATCAGCTTCCCGGCCGGCCTCATCGTCTACTGGATCACGACGAACCTGTGGACCGTGGGCCAGGGATACATCCTGCGCAAGAAGATGGGGCCGATGGCGCCGCCGAAGCTGGAACCCGCAGTCGCGGGTGCCGCCGGCGCCGGCGGCGATGCCGGTGGAGGGTTGCTGGGCAAGCTCATGGGCGGGTCGTCGTCGCCGCCGAAGGAGGCGGTGCAGCCTGCTGCGAAGGCGGCGCCGAGCGGACCCCCGCCGCGTCCACCGCGTAAGAAGAAGAAGCGCTCGGGGAGGCGCCGGTGATGGCCGAGCCCAAGGAACCAGCCGAAGCGGTCCGCGGACTGCTCGAGCGCGTGGTGGAGGGGCTCGGCCTCGATGCGAGCATCGAGGTGACCGACGATGGCGAGATCTGCACGGGCACGGTCCACGGCGACGACCTCGGCCTTTTCATCGGCCGTCACGGCCAGACGATCGACGCCGTCCAGCACCTGGCTCAGCGCGCCGCCGGCGCACGCGCGGGCGAGGGTCGGCGGATCGTCATCGACGCGGAGGGGTATCGCGAGCGGCGCGAGGTCATGCTCCAGCGCCAGGCCGATCACGCGGCCGACGACGCCCTGCGCTATGGACGACCCGTCGCGCTCGATGCGATGACGGCGAGCGAGCGCCGGCTCGTGCACGAGTACCTGCGCGACCACAGCGGGGTGCAGACGTACTCCGAGGGCGACGAGCCCGATCGCCACCTCGTCGTCGCTCCGCTGCCGTAGCCGTCGCGTTTCACGTTTTTCTCCCCGGTGAAACACTTCGCGCGTGCTGACCGACGTCGAGCGCGGGCTCATCGCGGGGATCCTCATGAGTGAGGGCTCGTTCGGCGGCGATGGCAAGCAGCCGCACGTCATGCTGCGAAAGCACGTCCGCCACGAGTCGCTCATGCGCTGGCTCGTCGCGCGCTTCCCCCGCTCGCGGCTGTACGGCCCCTACCACCACGGCGATCGCTCGTACTTCCAATGGGTCGCCCGTGGGCCAGCGCTCGTCGAGGACGTGCTGCCGGTCCTCGACGAGCTCGTCGTGCCCGAGCTCGACGCGCACGCCGCTTCCCGGCTAGGGGACATGCGCGAGCGCTACGGGCCCTACATCGCGCGAGTGCGGGCGCGGGCGCGGGACGACGGGTGAGCCGGCCAACCGTGCGCACCCGGCTCGAGCAGCTCGGCGAGCGCTTCGGCCTGCCGGAGCAGGCACCGGCGCAGCTGGAACGCCTCCTGGAGCTCGTCGCCTCCGACCCGCTGGCGCCGACGACCGTCCGCGATCCGTCCACGGCGCTCGACACGCATGTCGCCGACGCGCTCGTCGGCGTCGAGCTCGAGTCGGTGCGAGTGGCGGAGCGGATCGCGGATCTCGGCTCGGGCGCGGGCTTCCCGGGTCTCGTGCTGGCGGCGGCGCTGCCGCAGGCCGAGATGACGCTCGTCGAGAGCAACCAACGCAAGTGCGCCTTCCTCGAGCGTGTGGCCGGTGCGATGGGGCTTGGGAACGTCGCGGTCGTCGCCGAGCGGGCCGAGTCCTGGAGCGCGGGGCTCGGCGCGCAGGATCTCGTCACCGCGCGGGCGCTTGCGCCCCTCAATGTCGTGGTCGAGTACGCCGCACCGCTGCTGGGCGAGGGCGGTGTCCTCGTCGCATGGAAGGGGCGCCGGCACGGCGCCGAGGAGGCCGACGGCGCAGCCGCAGCGGCGGCGACGGGACTCGTGCCTGTCGAGGTTCTCCCGGTCCAGCCCTGGAGCGGTGCCGAGCATCTGCACCTCCACCTCTACCTGAAGGTTGGTCTGACGCCGAACCGATTCCCTCGACGGCCGGGAATGGCCCGTAAACGGCCACTGCAAGCCTCAGGCTGACGGCCATCCATCACGTTCGCGGCCGAACCACATCCGGCTCCGACCTCCCACAACGGTACCGTTGACGCGATGGGCACCGTGTACGCGATCGCCAACCAAAAGGGCGGTGTCGGCAAGACGACCACGGCGGTGAACGTCGCCGCCTGCATCGCCGAGGCCGGCTTCGCGACGTTGCTCGTCGACATCGACCCGCAGGCCAACGCGACACTCGGACTGGGCGCGCCGAAGGACGGTGCGCCGAACGTCTACGACGTGCTCGCGGGCCGCTCCGATCTCGCGAGCGCGATCCGCGACACGGCGATCGAGCGCCTGAAGCTCGTGCCCGCGCATCCCGACCTTGCGGGGGCGAACGTAGAACTGCCGCGCGAGCCCGGCTCCGAGACGCGGCTGCGCGACGCGCTGGCGGGAGTGCGGGAGCGCTTCGACTACGTCCTGCTGGACTGCCCCCCGTCGCTCGGCCCGCTCACCGTCAACGCGCTCGTAGCGGCCGACCGGGTCATCGTGCCCGTGCAGACGGAGTACTTCGCGCTCGAGGGGCTCGCCGGCCTGCTCGACACGCTCGCGCTCATCCAGCGCGAGCTCAACCCGCGCCTGACGATCGCCGGCATGCTGCTGACGATGCACGACGCCCGTACGCGCCTGGCGCGCGACGTCGAGCGGGAGGTGCGCGAGCACTTCCCCGCGCTCGTCTTCGAGACGGTCATCCCGCGCAACGTTCGCGTCGGCGAGGCGCCCAGCTACGGGCGCCCCGTCACCCACCACGACCCGCACTGCGCCGGCGCCGATGCGTACTTCGAGCTCGCCAAGGAGGTCGTGCGGGCGGGGGCGGGGACATGAGCGCAGGCGGACGGGGCATGGGCCGCGGCCTGGCGGCGATCCTCTCGGTGTCGACCGCGCCGGCCGACGACCACGACCTGCGCTCGCTGCCCGTGGACCTCATCGCGCCGAGCCCGAAGCAGCCGCGTCGCACCTTCGACGAGGCAGCGCTGGAGGCGCTCGCCGGCTCGCTGCGCGAGCGCGGCGTGCTGCAGCCGGTGCTCGTGCGCCCGATCGCGGGTGGCACATACGAGCTCGTCGCCGGCGAGCGGCGCTGGCGCGCGGCTCGGCTCGCGGGCCTGGACGCGATCCCGGCCCTCGTGCGCGACCGCGACGACGGCGAGGCACTCGAGACGGCGCTCATCGAGAACATGGCGCGCGAGGACCTCAACCCGGTCGAGGAGGCGCGCGCCTGCGCGGCACTCGTCGAGGAGCTCGGCCTCACGCGCGAGACCGTCGGCCTGCGGGTCGGTCGCAGCCGTGTGGCCGTGTCGAACCTCCTGCGCCTGCTCGACCTTCCCGACGAGGCGCTCGAGCTGCTCGAGCGCGGCGACCTGTCCGCAGGCCACGGCCGCGCGCTGCTGCTCGCGACCGATCACGCCGACCGCCGCCGCCTGGCGCGCTCGGCGGCCGCCGAGGACTGGTCGGTGCGCACGCTGGAGACGCGTGCCCGCGCTGCGAACGAGCGCACCGCCGCCGGCCGGCCGGCCGCGAAGGCGGAGAGGGCGGCGACCCATCCCGACCAGCAGGCGGCCGCCGCCGAGATCGCCGACGCCCTCGGCGGAGCCCTCGGCGTCGAGGTCAGCGTCCGCCCCCGCGCCGGCGGCTACCGCGTCGAGTTGATGTTCGACGATCCCGCCGAGGCCCTCGCGCTCGCCCGCCGTCTGCGCCGTCGCGCCGTCGCGTGAGCGCCGCTAAACTCGGCCACCCTCCCGGGCGATTAGCTCAGTCGGTTAGAGCGCTTCTCTGATAAGGAAGAGGTCCCAGGTTCGAGTCCTGGATCGCCCATCCCGCGATTTGCAGGCGTTTCGTGCCGTCACTGTGACTCCCGCGCG
>Ga0136617_10002203_pt1 | contig 17407 bp, 15 predicted proteins | sample AntDrymUQ3222106_2_FD_129672 | JGI IMG/M metagenome (GOLD analysis project Ga0136617, IMG submission 129672) | Polar desert sand microbial communities from Dry Valleys, Antarctica - metaG UQ322 (21.06) | ecosystem: Environmental > Terrestrial > Soil > Desert | place: Antarctica: Dry Valley... | reverse complement strand
GGCCACAGGAACATCGAATGCGTCTCCGCCGGCTTTCTGACCTACGAGCACTCGGGCGAGCCCGTCGATTTCGCGTACTCCCGGTACGCCCTCCATCACCTTCCGGATTTCTGGAAGGCCCAGGCGTTGGTGAGGCTCGGCCACTTCATGCGGCCGGGAGCGGTGCTCCGCCTGTGCGACGTCGTCTACAGCTTCCAGCCCGACGAGGCCGGGGAGCGAATCGAGAGCTGGTGTGCGACCGGCGGGACCGGCATAGAAACAGACTGGACCCGCGCCGAACTCGAGGAACACGTCCGGGATGAACACTCAACCTTCACGTGGCTGCTGGAGCCGATGATCGAGCGCTCGGGCTTCCGGATCGACGACGTCGACTACTCAGTTGATGGCATCTTCGCGAGGTACGTCGTTCGCAGGCGGTAGACGACACCGCGGCCAGCGATCGCGCCAGAGCGCTGCGAGAACGACGCCACGCATCGCTGAAGGTCACAGGCCGCGATCGCCCTCAAGCCCCGGTTCGAACGGTCGGAGGGCTTCGGCTGTATGAGGGCCGGTCAGCCCGGATGGGACGCGGCGAACCAGCGCGGTCGCCGCGAGCGCGGCGGCGACGAAGACCGCCCCGGCCGTGCCGAAGGGCCACGCGTAGCCGACGACCACGTCGGTTCGCGTCGCCGCGACCGACATCAGCGCGGCCAGGCCGACGGTGGTCCGGCCCGCTCCGAACCGGCCGACCAGCGGCCCCGCTGCGTGGCTCGTCGCGATCAGTACGACGGCGAACGGTATGAACGCCCGCCGTCGCGAGCGGCGACCGGTCTCGTTCCTGCTGGAGGTAGAGCAAGGGCAGAAGGCTCACCAGGGCCGAGCCGGCCGCCGCGAGCAGCATCCCGGCGAGCCCCACGATGCGGCTCGGCTCTAGGGTGAATCCGGGCGGAAGCAGCGGGTCGCGGACGCGGCGCTCGACCGCGAGGAACGCGCCGAGCAGCACGGCGCCGACGGCGAGCGGGACGAGCACGGCGGTCGAGGCCCCCGCGTGGTCACCGCTGACGATCAGGCCGTAGCTGCCGACCGAGATGCCCAGCGTGGCGCCCGCGGGGTCGAGACCGGCGCGGGCCCGGGACGGCTCGATCGGCCCCGCCGGCAACAGCCGCCGGGTCACGGCCAAGGCGAGGACCGCTACGAGGAGGGGAACGGCGAACATCCACCGCCACGACACCCAGGTGGTGACCGCGCCCGACGTGACGGTGCCCACGGTCGCGCCGAGCACGGACACGCCGCCCCACGTGGCCATCGCCCTGCCGAATGCGCCCGGCTCGGAGTACAGCGCGCGCAGCACCGCCACGGCCGCAGGCGCGGTCAGCGCCGCCCCGACGCCCTGCGTGAAGCGCATCGCCACCAGCACCTCGAAGCTGGGCGCGAACGCGGCCGCCGCGGACGCGAGTCCGAAGACCACCAGCCCCGCCGCGAACATCCGCCGCCCTCCGTAATTCTGGAGGAGAGTAGTCGACCCGGCGGCTGCTACCGTCATTCCTTGGATCTTTGGACGAAGGGATGTGACGTGAGCGATTCTCGGCGCAACGCGGAGCTGTTCGAGCAGTTCGCCCGTGTCGGCAAGGCGCTGGGGAGCGCGAAGCGCCTCGAGCTGCTGGACTTGATCGCGCAGAGCGAGCGGACGGTCGACGCGCTTGCGGAGGGTGCCGGTCTCGGCGTGACGAGCGCCTCGGCACATCTCCAGGTCCTCAAGCAGGCGCGGCTGGTCACGACGCGCCGCGACGGCGTGCGCGTCTACTACTCGCTCGCCGGTGAGGACGTAGCGCAGCTCTACACGATGCTGCGCCGTGTCGCGAGCGCCCACCTCGCCGAAGTTGAACCGGCCTGGCTCGCGTTCCTCGGCATGGACCGGACCCAGGCCGCCGAGTTGGAGACCGCCGATGTCGCGCGTGAGGGGTTGGTCGAGCGGATCCGGGACGGCAGCGCGGTCGTGCTCGACGTGCGGCCCGAGGTCGAGTACGTCGCCGGGCACATTCCCGGCGCGATCTCGATGCCGGTGGACGAACTGCCCGGTCGGCTGAACGAGTTGCCCGCGGACACCGATGTCGTCGCCTACTGCCGGGGCGCGTATTGCGTGATGGCCTACGAGGCCGTCGCGATGTTGCGCAAACATGGCCATCGCGCGTCGCTGCTCGAGGACGGGCTGCTCGAGTGGCGTGTCGCCGGTCTCGCCGTCGCCACCCACGCGGCGTCGTGAGCGGTCCGAGCCCGGGCGTCGAATCGTCCGCCGGAGACCAAGCGCCAGGCGATCGCCGAACGGAGGGTGTTCGGCACCGGTGTGCAGTGCGACGCCGCTCTTGTCGCGCTGATAGCGCAGACCCGCGAAGTCGCCGGTGCGCGCTCAGTCCGGTGCGATGGGCGACTTGGCCGACGGTCACGCCCTGATCCCCGGTGCTCATCGGATCGCACTCCGGCCCTTGACTTAGAGTGCACTCTAGGCCGTAGCGTTGGCGCATGCCTTCACCGCAACGACCTATCGGATCCGGCCATGGCCCGCGCACGACGGCGAGCGAGGTGGTCCGCGGCGTCGACCTCTCGGGCAAGATCGCGCTCGTCACGGGCGGCTACTCGGGCCTCGGTCTGGAGACGACCCGCGCGCTCGCCGGCGCCGGCGCCCACGTGGTCGTCCCCGCGCGGCGGCGCGCGACGGCTGAGCAGGCCGTCGATGGCATCGACGGCGTGGAGGTGGACGAGCTCGACCTCTCCGACGTCGAGAGTGTCCGCGGATTCGCCGAGCGCTTCGTCGCCTCAGGCCGCAGCGTCGACCTGGTCATCAACAACGCCGGGATCATGGCGTGCCCGGAGACGCGGGTCGGCCCCGGCTGGGAAGCGCAGTTCGCGATCAACCATCTCGTCCACTACGCCCTCGTCAACCGGCTGTGGCCGGCGATCGCGCGCCATGGGGCACGTGTCGTCGCTGTGTCCTCTGCCGGCCACCACCTTTCGGGCATCCGCTGGGATGACGTGCAGTTCGAGCACCGCTACGACAAGCGGCAGGCTTACGGGCAAGCCAAGACGGCCAACGCGCTGTTCGCCGCGCAGCTCGACGTGCTCGGCTGCGACGTCGGAGTGAGGGCGTTCTCACTGCATCCGGGCAGCATCCTCACCCCGCTGCAGCGCCACCTCACCAAGGAGGAGATGATCGCCGCCGGTTGGATCGACGAGGACGGCAACCTGGCGGACTCCACTTTCAAGACACCTGAGCAGGGCGCGGCGACGCAAGTGTGGGCGGCGACCTCGCCCCAGCTGGAGGGCATGGGCGGGGTCTACTGCGAGGACTGCGATATCGCCGAGCCGGCCGCCGCCGACGATACGCAGCTCAGAGGCGTACGCGACTGGGCGACCGACCCCCAGCAGGCGGCGCGCCTATGGTCGCTGTCGGCCGAGCTCACCGGCGTCGACGTGTTCGCCTCTTGCTAGCTGGTCGTTCAGATCAGCAAGGCGGCGGAAAGTCAACTGGTAGAGGTCGACGGGTCGGGGACGGGCACCCACCGCCTCAAGGCGCCCGGTGAGGAACTGGCGCGAGAACCGGAGCCGAGTGAGCGCCGCGCTTGCCGGCGCAGGGTCAGCGAACCTGGAAGAGGCGATCGAGGTGGGTCCGGATCGCGGCGTGCGCTTGGGCGCCGTCACAGCGGCCGAGGAGCATCTGCGTGCCGAGGCCGTTGGCCAGACACAGCAGGGTCAGCGCCTCGCCGTCAGGATTGACGTCAGCGGAGAGGTCGCCGCCGGCCATCGCAGACCGCAGCACCAGCGCCATTGCCGCTTGGGCCTCGTCCTCCTGCCCGCGCAGCCCGTCTGCAAGCGACGGGGTCACGAGAGCCTGAGCCGAGAACGCCGCCCAGACCAGGCCTTCCTCGCGATGGTCGTCGCCCGTCAGCAGGAGCAGAAGTCCTTCGAGGAACTTGCGCGCCGGCAGCGATTCGTCGAGTCCGGCCGCTTCGGCACGTGCCTCGACGCGCTCGATGATCCGCTGCATCCCGGCTGCGAGCAACTCCTCCTTCGTCCCCATCACTCGCTGCACCAGCCCCAGTGAGCAGTTGGCCTCGGCAGCAACCACTCGCATGCTGACCGCGCTCAAGCCGCCTCGAGCCACCGCGCGCAACAGGGCGTCGGCGATGTCTGTCCGGCGAGATTCGAGGGCCTTCGCACTCACCCATTTGTTGCCAAGGCCCTCGGCTGGACTCCGGTGTGGGCCCTTCCGCGCCACCTGGACGCGCCGCTTTGGTGGATCGTCTCCGGAGCTTTGACAACCACCGCCGTCGGCGCGCTCATCGTGATCGACACAGCGAAGAATCGAGCGAGGGGCACCTAGCTTCGCCTGCGGACATGCGGATGGCTTCCGGCGGAGGACGACTCGATCCTCGCGACCGCCTCGCGCGGCCTCATGGCCGGCGACGGCGCGGCGGAGCGACGTCGCGATCGTGCTGGGACTCTCGGTGGCCTTGACCGCCGTGTTCGCGACGCTCAGCTCACGGCGTTGTCGCAAGGTCTGGCGGGTCGATCTAGCGCCAGCGGAGACAGTGGCGCAGCTACTGTCCGCTGCCGATGCGAACGCACAGGATCGTCGGGGTCGTGCCGGCGGCAGGGTACGCCGTCCGTCTGCAGCCCCTGCCCCACTCCAAGGAGCTGCTCCCAGCGGGCGGGCGCCCGGTGATGGATTACGTCATCGAGAGGATGCGCGCAGGCGGGGCCGACGAGGTGCGCGTGGTGACGCGTCCGGAGAAGGAGGATGTCGTCGAGCACGCTCGCGACGCCGGCGTCACGCTCGTGCTCGCGCATCCCCCCACGCTGAACGCGTCCTTCGCCGCCGGGCTGGCCGGGCTGGCGCCCGACGACATCGCGCTGCTCGGCTTCCCCGACTCGATCTGGGAGCCGCACGACGGCTTCCGGCCGCTGGTCGAGGCCGTCCTCGCCGGCCACGAGGTGGCGCTCGGGCTGTTCAAGACGCCGGGGCTCGAAGGCGTCGACTACGTGGCTCTCGACGATGACGGCGGCATCGCCGGCATCGAGATCAAGCCGGCGGCGCCTCCCTCGGAGTGGATGTGGGGCGCGGCGGCGGCGCGGGCACGCACGCTCGACGGGCTCGAACGTCAGGAGTGGCCGAGCGGACATTTCCTCGACCTGCGCGACCGCGGCCTCGAGCTGCACGGCGTGCGACTGTCCTCGACCTACCTCGACGTCGGCACCAGGTCGTCGCTCGAGAAGCTGCGAACCTTCTTCAGCTGATGGCCCACATGCCCCGCCGCCGGCGAGCCGCGGCTAGCGATCGGCGGCGGCCAGCCGGAGGCCGAGCGCGACGAGAGCCGTGCCGGTGACCGCGTCGATCGCGCGGCGCACGCGCGGCCGGCGCAGGACGTCCCCAGCCCGCGCGAGCGCGGTCGCGTAGGCGGTCAGCCAGGCCATCGTCAGTGCGCAGAACAGCAGACCGAGGGCCAGCAGGGCCAGGAACGAGTCGCCGAACTGGGGCAGCAGGCTGCTGAAGAACACCGCCATCTTCGGGTTGCCGAGGTTGCTCAGGAGGCCTTGGCGCAGCTCGCGCCCACTCGCCGCGGGAGCGCCGCCATGGTCGTCGGTCTGACGGCGCACGGCGGCGAGCAGCGCCCGGCCGCCGAGGTAGATCAGGTAGGCGGCGCCCGCGAGCTTCAGCGCGACGAACGCCGGCTCGGAGGCCACCAGCAGCGCAGCGACGCCGGCGCTTGCGGCGAGCGCCCACACGGCCTGGCCGCACACCACACCGGCCGCGGTCCGGACGCCCGCGCGGCGGCCGCCGGCAAGCGTGTTGCGAACCGTGAGGGCGGTGTCCTGGCCCGGAGTGACGATGACCACGACCGCCACGCCGATGAACGCAAGGAGCTCTGTCATGCGACCGCCAGGCTACCGCCGCCCGGCGGTCAGCCGCTTGGCCAGCCGCGCCTCGGCCACGTGGTCGGGCGCCGCCAGCGCCTCGAGCGCCGACTCCGTGTCGGGCAGCGCGTAGACGGCGCCGTCGTGCGCCAGCAGCAGGAAGCGGTCCAGCCGGCGCAGGAACGCGCGGTCGTGCGAGACCGCCACGACCGTGCCGACGAAAGTCTCCAGCGCCGCCTCGAGCGCCTCGGAGGAGTCGATGTCGAGGTTGTCGGTCGGCTCGTCGAGCGCCAGCAGGTTGTGGCCCTCGAGCTCGAGGCAGAGGATCTCCAGCCGAGCCTTCTGACCGCCCGACAGCGTGTCCGTCGAGCGGTTCGCGGCGTCCTGGAGCCGGTAGCGCGCCAGCGCCCGCATCGATGGCTCGAGCGCGCCGAGCCGCTCCTGCACCACGGCGAGCACCCCGCGGCCGGCGAGGTCCGCGCGCGAGTTGAGCTGCGTGAACAGCCCGGCCGACACGCGGTTGCCGAGCCGCAGGTCGCCGTCGTGCGGGATCGCCTCGCCGGCGAGCAGCCGGATCAGGTGCGTCTTGCCCGAGCCGTTGGGCCCGATCAGCCCGACCCGCTCGCCGAAGTGGATCTCCTCCTCGAACGGCTTGACCAGGCCGTCGATGGCGACGTCGCGCAGGCTCAGCACGATCCGCGCCGAGTCGCCGCCCGGGATTCGAACCCGGATCTGCTGGTCGGTGACCGGCGCGGGCGGTGGGCCGATCTCCACGAACCGCTTCCAGCGCGTCTCGGCCGCGTCGGCGCGCTTGGCGTTGACGTCGGAGATCGCGGCGCGCTGCTTCATGATCTTGTAGAACCGGAACAGGCGCCGCTCCTCGCGCCTCCACTGCTCGAGCCGGTCGCCGAGCAACTGCTGGCGCCGCTCCCGCGCCTCGGGGTAGGTGCGGTAGGAGCCACCGTGCACCCAGGTGCCGCTCGCCTCCAGCGTGAGGATCGCGTTGGTCGCGGCGCCGAGCAGGTCGCGATCGTGGCTGATCAGCAGCACCGTCTTCTTCGTGCCGGCGATCCGCCGCTCGAGCTCGAGCTTGGCCCGCACGTCGAGGAAGTTGTCGGGCTCGTCGAGCAGCAGCACGGACGCCTCGCCGGCGAACAGCACCTCGAGCACCAGGCGCTTGCGCTCGCCGCCGGAGAGCTGGGTGGTGTCGCGCGCTCCGACATCGTCGATCCCCGCCCGCACGATGCGCCGGCAGGCCGCGTCCCAGCGGCCCTCGAGCTCGTAGCCGCCCAGCTCGGACCAGTCCCCGATCGCCTCGCCCAGCCGCATGCCGGCCCCGCCGGGGTCGGCGCCGGCCTCCAGCTCCCGCTCGGCCGCGATCATGCGCTCGCCGGCGTCGCGGATGCGTGCGGGCGCGGCCTCCAGCAGCAGCTCGCGCACCGTGCGCCCGCTGTCGGGCCCGACGCCGACGTCCTGGGCCATGTAGGCGAACGTGCCGATGTCCACGTCGCCGTCCTCGGTGGGCAGGAGCCCGGCGAGGACGCGGAACAGCGTGGACTTGCCGACGCCGTTCGCGCCCACCAGGCCGGCGTGCTGGCCGGGGTTGATGCGGAACGAGACCTCGGAGAACAGCAGGTCGCCGCCGGGATGGGCGTAGGCGAGGTTCGAGACGACGACGTGCGCCACGCGCCGCAGCGTAGCCGGCTACGCGCAGCGCATCCGGAGGCGCACGACCGTCCCGTTCGGTCCCGAGCGGACCTGCACGAGGTCGGCGACCTGGTGGGCGATCCACACGCCCCAGCCGCCGATGTCGTCAGACCGGCGCCGCCGCCGGCCGACGAGCGGGTCGTCGAGGTGCCCGCTGTCGCGCACCTCGAACCGGAGCGCCTCGTCCTCGCGCCACATGCGCAGGATCCCGTGGCCGCCGCCGTGGCGGACGCTGTTCGTGGCCAGCTCGTTGACCGCGAGGACGAGATCCTGCACCTTGGCCTGCCCGAGGCCCGCCTGCCCGCCGCGGTCGGCGACGAGCCGCCGCAGCTCGTCGAGCGTGTCGCGCTCGAACGCGACGGTCTCCGCCGCGCCCGGAGGGCGGGGCAGCGGCGCTGCGAACGGCGCGAGCGGATCCTCGACGCCGCGGAACTGGTGGCTCGCGTGCGCCGCGTCGCGCGCGACGACGACGGGATGGCTGCAGCGCGCCTCGTGGACGACCCCGTCGTCGAGTGCCGCGACGTCGTACGGGCACAGCAGGTGGAAGTCCTCGGTGTCGGCGAACGCGACGTTCAGCAGCGCCTCGTGCAGCTGGCACTCGACCAGCTCGTCGGCGCTGCGGCCGGCCCAGATCGGCTCGCCGATCCCCCGGACCGGGCCCGCCCCGCCGTGCGCGGCGAGGAACTCGTGCCAGGCGGGAATGATGCGGCCGGGGTTGCGGCCCAGCTCGCTCATGTCGGCGTAGGCCACGGCGGCGCCGTCGGGCAGCGTGGCGCGCAGCCGGCCGATCTTATCGGCCCCGACGGCCACCATCACCGGCTCGCGCGCGTCGATCGCCTCACGGATGAACGGCACGCCGCCCGCCAGGAACTCGTCGGTCCCTTCATAGAGCAGTGCCTCATGCCGGAACGCCGTCACGCGCTTACGAGGGTAGCGCCGAGCGGCCGGCCCGGCGGACGGGTTGCCGGCACGCCCGAAGGCTTGTGCCATGCTCAGGGGATGGCAGCGGACGTCCAGTCCTCCCGCGCCGGCTCCCCGGCCGTGCGCGGCATGCTGCTCGTGGCGGCGATGGCCGCGCTGATGTGGATCGTGGAGATCGCCGACCAGGTCGGCGGCGGCCGGCTGGACCGCTACGGGATCGAGCCACGCGAGGCCGAAGGGCTCGACGGCGTGGTGCTCGCGCCGTTCCTGCACGGCGACTTCGACCATCTGATCGGGAACACGATCCCGTTCTTGGCGCTGGGCTTCGCGATCGCGCTCGGCGGCGCTGCACGCGTGGCGATCGTCACCGCGGTCGTCGCACTGGTCGGCGGGCTCGGGACCTGGCTCGTCGCGCCATCCGACACCGTCCACATCGGCGCCAGCGGGATCGTCTTCGGCTACGCCGCCTACCTCGTCGCGCGCGGGGTCTACAGCCGCAGCATGGTGCAGATCGGCGTCGGCCTCGTCGTCCTCGGCGTGTGGGGCACGACGCTGCTGCGCGGGCTGGTGCCGGAGAACGGCATCTCCTGGCAGGGGCACGTGTTCGGTGCCGTGGGCGGCGTCGTGGCCGCCTGGCTGCTGCACCGCCGTGCCGAGCGCAGGCGCCGCGAGGAGCCGGCCGCGCCGCAGTTGTCACGGATCTGAGCGTCCGGCCTTTTGCGCCGCCTGGCCGGCGGGGTAGTGCCTCGGCAACGACCCGAGGAGCTGACGATGAAGGCAGTGGCATGGCACGGCAAGCGCGACGTCCGGGTGGACACCGTCCCGGACCCCGTGCTCGAGCATCCGACTGACGCGATCGTCGAGATCACCTCCACCGGGATCTGTGGCTCGGACCTGCACCTCTACGAGGTGCTCGGCCCGTTCCTGGACGCAGGCGACATCCTCGGGCACGAGCCGATGGGCATCGTACGGGAGGTCGGCGCCGAGGTCACGCACATCAAGCCGGGCGATCGCGTCGTCATCCCGTTCAACGTCTCCTGCGGGTATTGCTTCATGTGCGACACCGGCCTGCAGTCGCAGTGCGAGACCACGCAGGTGCGCGAGATGGGCACGGGCGCGGCGTTTCTCGGCTACACCAAGCTCTACGGCCAGGTCCCTGGCGGCCAGGCCGAGTTCCTGCGCGTGCCGCAGGCGCAATACGGGCCGATCAAGGTCCCGGAGGGGCCGCCCGACGACCGCTTCGTCTACCTCTCCGACGTGCTCCCGACCGCCTGGCAGGCCGTCGAGTACGCCGACGTGCCACAGGGCGGAAGCCTGCTCGTGGTCGGCCTCGGGCCGATCGGGGAGATGTCGTGCCGCATCGCCCAGCAGCGCGGGGTCGAGCACGTGATCGCCGTCGACCTCGTGCCCGAGCGGCTCGAGCGCGCCTGCGGCCACGGCGTCCAGGCGCTCGACCTGACCGAGCACGACGACCTGACCGCCGTGGTGCAGGAGCTCACGGACGGGCGCGGCGCGGACTCCGTCATCGACGCCGTCGGCATGGAGGCGCACGGTGCGCCCGGGGCCAAGCTGGCCCATCAGCTCGTCGGGCTGCTGCCGGACGCCGTCGGGCGCAAGATGATGGAGACCGCGGGCGTCGATCGGCTGAGCGCGCTGACCTTCTCGATCGATGCGGTCCGCCGCGGCGGCACGATCTCGATCATCGGGGTCTACGGCGGGACGGCCGACCCGCTGCCGATGCTGACGCTGTTCGACAAGCAGATCCAGCTGCGCATGGGCCAGGCGAACGTCAAGCGCTGGATCGACGACATCATGCCCCTGCTGACCGCCGACGGCGACCCGCTCGGCGTCGAAGGCTTCGCCACCCACCGGCTGCCGCTCGACGCCGCGCCGCAGGCCTACGAGACGTTCCAGAAGAAGGAGGACGACGCGTTCAAGATCCTGCTGGTGCCCTGAGGCTACGATCGCATGATGCGCGCTGCCGCCTTCCCCCTCGGCGCCGAGGCGACGCTCGCGCAGCTGGAGACCGACCCGCATCCCGTGCTCGCGCGCCTGCGCGAGCACGAGCCGGTCTCCTGGTCGCCCGCCCTCGACGGCTGGCTGGTCACACGCCGCGATCTGGCGCTGCAGGTCATGCGCGATCCGGAGACGTTCACGGTCGACGACGTGCGCTTCTCCACCGGTCAGGTCGTTGGCCCGAGCATGCTCACCCTCGACGGCCAGGCGCACCGGCGCCACCGCGCCCCGTTCGCGGGCCCGTTCCGGCTCGACGCCGTGCGCGAGCGCTTCACGGAGCCGGTCGCGGCGGAGGCCGACCGGCTGATCGACGCGATCGCGCCGGCCGGGGAGGCGGAGCTGCGGCGCGAGCTGGCCGGCCCCCTGGCCGCAGCCGTGGTCACGGTCGCGCTCGGGCTGGAGGCGGCGGGCACCGCCGAGGTGCTCGGGTGGTACGACGCGATCGTCGCCTCGGTGACGGAGATCACGGCCGGCGGCGCGCCGACGGAGGCGGGCCGCCGCGGCTTCGAGGCGCTGCGCGCCGCGATGGAGCCGGCGCTGGCGCGCGAGCCCGAGGCGTCGCTGGTCGCCGCCGCCGCGGGCGACGCCGGCGGGCTGGCACGCGGCGAGGTGGTCTCCAACGCCGCCGTGCTGCTGTTCGGCGGGATCGAGACGACCGAGGGGATGATCGCCAACGCGGTCGCGCACCTGCTGGCGCGCCCGGACCAGCTCGCCGCCGTCCGGGCCGAGCCCGCGCTCCTGGTGAACGCGATCGAGGAGTCGCTGCGGCTGGAGCCGGCGGCCGCCGTGATCGATCGCTACGCCACGCGCGACGTGGAGCTCGCCGGCGCGCCGATCGTGGGCGGCGACCTGGTGATCGTCTCGATCGCCGGCGCCAACCGCGACCCCGCCGTGTTCGCGGAGCCCGACGCGTTCGACGTGCGCCGGGCGAACGCCAAGCTGCACGCCGCGTTCGCGGCCGGGCCGCACGTCTGCATCGGGATGCACCTCGCCCGGCTGGAGGCGCACACCGCGGTCGCGCGCCTGCTGGAGCGGCTCGAAGACCTGCGCCTGGACCCCGCCCATCAGCCGGCGCCGCGCGGGCTCGTCTTCCGCAAGCCCGACACGGTGCGCGTGTGCTGGACGCCTCCCGCGCCGGCGGCATAGGGTCGGCGCCCCGCCGGCGGCGGCGGGGCGCGGCCGGCCGGTGACCTACGGCGCTGCGGAGATGGCCTCGACGAGGTCGCCGACGCGCTCCTCGTCCAGGTTGGTGGCCACGTCGGCCTGGCTGATGACACCGACCAGCTGCCGGCCGTCGATGACCGGCAGGCGCCGCACCTTGTGCTCGGTCATGGTGTGCAGCGCATCCTCGATCGAGTCGTCGGCGCCGATCGTGATCGTCTTGCCGTCGCCGACGCCCAGCTCGCCGGCCGTGACGCTCGCCGGGTCCTTGCCTTGGGCGATCACCTTCACGACGATGTCGCGGTCGGTGAGCATGCCCTTGAGACGATCGTCCTCGCCGCAGATCGGCATCGCGCCGACATCGAGCTCCGCGAGCCGCTTCGCGGCGTCGAGCACCGAGTCGCTCTCGCCGATGCACGTGCAGTCCGGGCTCATGATGTCCCTGGCCTTCTTGTCAGCCACTGCGTACCTCCTGTTGGTTGGCGCGTAGGAACGCGCGTACCCGCGCCGGGCGGCGCCCCATCGCGACCTGTCAGCGACGTGTCAGCACCGCTGGGGCCGGCGCACGGCGCGCACCTGGTACACGGAGGAGAACCCCGTCTCGAAGCCGCGGCGGGCGGCGCGCAGGTAGACCTGCCAGACGCGCATCCGCTCGGGACCGGCCAGCCGCACCGCCTCGGCATGGTCGGACTCGAGCCGGCGCGTCCACTCCCGCAGCGTGCGCGCGTAGTCGAGCCGGAAGCCCTCGACGTGCTCGGTCTCGAAGCCCGCGCGCTCGAGCGCGAACGCGACGCGCGACAGGTGCAGCGGGGCCGCGTCCGGGAACACGTAGCGCTCGGAGAACGGGCCGGCCTCCGCTTCGCCGTGGCGCAGCCGCGCGATGCCGTGGTTGAGCAGCCGGCCGCCGGGGCCGAGCAGGCCGGCCAGCGTCTGCGCGTAGGTGTCGATGTTCGCCGCGCCCACGTGCTCGACCATGCCGATCGAGGCGATCGCGTCGAAGCGCTCGCCCGCCATCGCGCGGTAGTCCTGGACGCGGATGTCGACGCGGTCCGCGACGCCCTCGTCCTGCGCAAGGCGCCGCGCCCGCTCGGCTTGCGGCGCCGAGAGCGTGATGCCGGTCACGTGCGCTCCGTGGTGCTTGGCCGCGTGCACGGCGAAGCCGCCCCAGCCGCAGCCGACGTCGAGCAGGCGGTCGCCCTCCTGCAACGCAAGCTTGGTGCAGACCAGCTCGAGCTTGGTCTCCTGCGCCTCCTCCAGCGTGTCCGCGCCGCGCGACCAGATCGCGCACGAGTAGATCAGCGACGGGCCGAGGAACAGCTCGAAGAAGTCGTTGGAGACGTCGTAGTGGTGGGTGACCGCCCGCTTGTCGCGCGCGATCGAATGCCGCCGGCCCTGCGGGCGCAGCTCCACCGCGGGCGTGCGCGGCGCGCGCCGCAGCGCGCCGGCACGCGCCGCAGCGGCGGCCAGGCGGGCCTTCGCCCTGGCGTCGAGCGGCGGCGGATCGTAGCCGTCGAGCAGCGCGAGCACCTTGTCGACGTCGTCGACCGCGAGCGCGCCGGCGATGTAGGCGCGGCCCAGGCCGAGCTGGCCGGGCGAGCGCAGCATGTGGCCGAGCGCCAGCGGCGAGCGGACGGAGAACAGCGGCCCCTGGTCGCCGTTGGTGGACGGCAGCTCCGTGCCGTCCCAGAGCGCGACCCGGAACGGGCGGTCGGGCAGCGCCTCGGCGAGCGCCTCGCGCAGCGGCGCGGTGCTCACGCAACCTCCGCGAACTTCGTCTCCTGGCGCTCGCGCGGGATGCGCACGACGTCCCAGGCGAGGCCGCACTTCTCCAGCCCGCGGATCACGTAGGCGGAGGGGTCGAACTCCCACCGGCGCATGCCGTGCTCGGACGAGGTGGGGAACGCGTGGTGGTTGTTGTGCCAGGCCTCGCCGAACGTGAAGAACGACAGCCAGAACAGGTTGCGCGACTCGTCCTTGGTGGCGAAGCGCCGGCGGCCGAAGAAGTGGCACAGCGAGTTGATCGAGTAGGTCGAGTGGTGCAGCACGAGCACGCGCACGGCGCCGCCCCACAGCAGGCCGGTCAGGCCGTCGCGCAGCGTGCCGCCGAGCGCCCAGCCGAGGAGGAACGGCGCGAGCAGTCCGCCGGTCACGCACAGCACGAAGCGGCGGTCGATCGCGCTGACGACCGGATCGGCGATCAGGTCGGGCGCGTAGCGCGTGCGGCGGCCGCGGGTGTGGTGGTGAAACAGCCAGCCGACGTGCGCGTGCGCGAGGCCGCGCAGGGCGCCGCGCAGGCCCGAGCCGTGGTCGACGTGCGGGCTGTGCGGGTCGCCCGGCCGGTCGGAGAACGCGTGGTGCTTGCGGTGGTCGGCGACCCAGGAGATGACGGGGCCCTCGATCGCGGCGGAGCCCAGCGCCGTGAAGACGCCGCGCACGAGCGGCGTGGTCTTGAACGCCCGGTGCGTGAGCATCCGATGGAAGCCGACGGTGATGCCGAGCCCCGTCAGCACGTACATCACGAAGAAGACGAGGATGTCGTTCCAGCCCAGCCACTGTCCCCACACCTGCCAGGCGACGATCGCCAAGCAGAGGACCGGCAGGACCGTCACCGCGCCGGTGATGACCCGGTCGCGTGTCTCGTGCGCGCAGGGCTCGACGTCGTCGATGCTCGGCGCCGGGGGATCGGCAAGGGTGCTCATGTCGCGCGCCACGATAACGCGGCCGGCCGGATCGCCGCTGCTACGCTGGATGTCCGGGCGGCGATCTGCCGTCCGTGAGGTTCTTGTTCCTTGAAGGCGCTCCGATGGCGCGGATGGGGTCAGTCGAATCTCCCCACCGCAGAACGCGGCCTCTCCCGAAGCGGCCGCGAGAAGGAGCTCCCAATGTCATCCACCTTCGCCGCTCTGGGCGTCTCGGAGGCTGTGGCCGGCGCGCTGGCCAAGCGCGGCATCGAGACCCCGTTCGCGGTCCAGTCGATGGTCGTGCCCGACGTGCTCGACGGCCACGACGTGGCCGTCAAGTCGCCGACCGGGTCGGGCAAGACGCTCGCCTTCGGCGTGCCGATGGCCGACCGCCTCGACTCCAACGGGGCCTGGCCCCAGGCGCTGATCCTCGCGCCGACGCGCGAGCTCGCCGCGCAGATCGTCGACGAGCTCTCCGGCGTCATGCACGCCCGTGCGCTGAAGATCACCGCCGTCTACGGCGGCGTCGGCATCCACAACCAGGCCAAGCAGGCCGGGCGCTCGCACGTGCTCGTCGCGACCCCGGGCCGCCTGCTCGACCTGATCGAGCGCCGCGCTGTGCGGCTCGACGAGATCGACATGCTGGTCCTCGACGAGGCCGACCGCATGCTCGACATGGGCTTCAAGCCGGTCGTCGACCGGATCGTGAAGATGACCCCGTCGGAGCGCCAGACGCTGCTGTTCTCCGCCACGCTGGAGGGCGAGGTCGGCCGCATCGCCGCCGCCTACACGCGCGACGCGCGCCGGCACGAGCACGCCCCCACGCCCGAGAACATCGGCCACATGGAGCACCGCTTCAAGCGGGTCGCCCACGAGGCCAAGGTCTCCGCGCTCGTGCACGAGCTCGGCGACCCCAAGCGCGGCCTGACGCTCGTCTTCGTCCGCACCAAGCGCGGTGCCGACCGGCTCGTCAAGCGCCTCGGCGCGCACGACGTGCGGGCGGTCGCGATGCACGGCGACAAGTCGCAGCCCCAGCGCGAGAAGGCGCTCGCGCGCTTCGAGTCCGGCCACGTGGACACGCTCGTGGCGACCGACGTCGCCGCCCGCGGGATCGACGTCGCCGGCATCACCCACGTCATCAACTACGACGCCCCCGAGGCGCGCGAGGACTACGTGCACCGCACGGGCCGTACCGCGCGGGCGGGCGCCAGCGGGGTCGGCATCACGTTCGTGCTAGACGACCAGGCGCGCGACGTCGCCAAGCTCGCCGCCGAGCTCGGCCTCGAGCACGACCTCGGCGTCGCGGTGCCGCCCATCCGCACCCAGCGGTCCAACGGGTCCGGCCGCTCCGGCGGTGGCGTGCCGAAGTCCTACAGCGCCCGGCCGCGCGGCCGCAGCCGCGGCCGCCGCTAGCCGGGCCGCGGCTTTCGCGGTCGCTCGGCGCGCCGGGTGGCGAGGCGCGGATCAGCCGAGGCCGCCGCGCGTGGGCTCGCCCGCCTCGCCGAGGCGCTCGGGCCGCGGCGGGCGCGCCTCGCGCTTCGGCTCGCCCGCCTCGCCGCGGCGCTCGGGGCGGGGGCGGCGCGCCTTGCGCTTCGGCTTCGGCCGGGGCTTCGGGTGCACGACGCTGACCGTGCGGTCCGAGCTGCCGAGCTTCCCCTCTGGCCCGCGCGCCTGCACGTGGACGCGGAAGCGCCCGCGCGTAGGCGGCGTCCAGTGCAGGTCGTGGGCGCCGCGCCCGAGCTGCAGGTCGCGCGCGAGCGCCACTCCCTCGGGACCGAACACGCGGACCTGGACCGCCGAGCCCTTCGAAAGCGTGAAGCGCAGCGGCGCGCTGTGCCGCGCGTAGAGCCCGTGGAGCGGCGCGATCCCGATCCGCGGCGGCTCGCGCTCGTAGCGCGCGAAGCGGCGGTTGGCGCGGCAGTACTCCGCGCGCTCGGTGCGCCGGCACAGCTCGGCGAGGATCCCGGTCGTGAGGTGGTGGTAGGAGAACGTCGACTCGGCGCCGGCCGCCGAGTACAGCGACCAGGCGCCGGTGTCGAAGCCGCCGAGCGCCACGCGCGCCGCCCGGTCGCCGCGCGCCACCAGCCGCGCCGCGCGCGCGCTGCGGCCGAGCACCGCCGCGTCGCGCAGGCCGTTGACCGCCTGCAACTCGCCGTTGAGGATCTGCAGCGCGGGCGCGAAGGAGTACATGACGTAGCGCCTCCCGCCGGCGGCCGGGACCGCGACGCCGGCCGGTGGCGGCGTCTCGAACGCGCCCAGCGCGCGCCGCGCAAGGCGGGTGTAGCGCCGGGCGCCCAGCGCGATCGCCGCGCGCGAGAGCGCCTGCACGGCGGTGGCCTGCGCCATCCCGCTCATCCACGGCGGCGTCCCCTGCGCGTAGGCGTAGTAGTACTCCCATGCGAGGAACCGGCCGCGCCGGGCCGCCAGCCGCCCGAGCGCGTCGACCTTGCGCCGCAGCGCTCGCTCGCGGCAGTCCTCGCCGCGCGTGTACAGGCAGCGGCGCAGCTTCCCGTTGAGCTGGCCCCAGGTCGCGAGCGGATGCAGCTGCATGCCGTGCCCGGGGACGTACTGGAACACGGCCGGGTGCGCGCCGAAGCTCCGCCGCTCGCTCGCGCGCGGGAACGGCGCCTGCGTCCACGTCCGCGTGTTGCGGCGCAGGTTCAGGAAGACGGCGGGCAGCCGGCTCGGCGTGAGCCGGCGCTCGGCCGCGAGCCGCTGCACCGAGGCGAGCACCGCGGCCTCCTCGGCGCGGCGCGCTCCGCCCAGCCGCCGCGCAGCGGTGTGCGCCCCAGCGTAGGCGGCGCGGTAGCGGTCGTGCGCGCGCGGCGTGATCGCGCGCGTGAGCAGCGCCCGCCGCAGCGCCGCGGGCACCGTGGGCGAGTCCGCGATCCTGGCGAGCTCCGCGCGCTGCCACGCGGCCTCCGCCGCCGCGGCCCGCGCGCGCTGCACGCGATCGAGGTCGCCGGTGTTCGACGGCGCCGTCGCGCGCGTGTCGACGACGCTCCCGCGGTCGCCGCCGGTGGGCTTGTCGC
>Ga0136617_10002202_pt1 | contig 17408 bp, 14 predicted proteins | sample AntDrymUQ3222106_2_FD_129672 | JGI IMG/M metagenome (GOLD analysis project Ga0136617, IMG submission 129672) | Polar desert sand microbial communities from Dry Valleys, Antarctica - metaG UQ322 (21.06) | ecosystem: Environmental > Terrestrial > Soil > Desert | place: Antarctica: Dry Valley... | reverse complement strand
GCCTGATCACCCATGGCGCAAGCGGAGCCTTGCCCCCAAGGAGCGCCGACTGACAGAATCACTGAGCAGCTGACCTGACAGAGTCAGTGAGCAGCGACACCGACGACGGCCACCCGCGGGCCGCTGCCTCAGAGGCCGCTCGCAGCAGGCTCCGTGCCGCCCAGCGTGTAGTCGAACGCCGCGTCGACGGACATCGCCGCACCCACATCCCACCAAGCGGCCTGCTCCGGACCGTCCGGCCTCGGCGGTCGTTCCACGTCGACGAAGTCCTCGATGTTCGATGCGAGCCCGGCACCACTCTGCTGCGAGTACGCCGCGCTGGCGCCCGCCAGCGTCCAGAACCGCTCCTCCTGGCCGCGCCGCTGGGCGAGCAGGGCGCCGTCGAGCAGGAGGAGCGATGCCGCCGGCAGATCCCCGGACGCGCGGAAGATCCCGATCGCCTCACGAAAGCGGTGCTCCGCGCTGTCGAGGTGTCCCTCAACGAGGTCGACGAGACCAAGCATGTGGAGCGCCCAGCCCTCGCCGAACGGCTGACGGAGCTGCCGGTGGAGGGCCAGGCTCTCCTCGAAGTGCGTGCGTGCGCCGACCCGGTCCGCGGCGGCCAGCTCCGCGACGGCGAGCCCCCACAAGGCATTGGCAAGACCGCGCTGGTCGCCGAGCTCGCGGTAGAGCGTCATCGCCTCCTCCGCGAACCCCCGTCCGGCCCCGTACCGCTCCCGAGCACCACCGCCGGCAGGCTCCACCGGCTCGAACCCGGCGTTGAGCGCCGCGTCCGCGATCAGCGCCCGATCGCCAGACTCGCGGGCCGTCGCCAGTGCCGCCCGGTAGTACGTCCAGGTCGCCGGCCGATCGCCCCGCCAGTACGCGACGGAGCCGGCCGCACCCAGCGTCGGCGCGCGGATCGCCGCCGGCAGCCCCGCCGCCCCGGGCATCGCCAGGACCCGCTCGAGCCGGTCGCGGGCCTCGTCGAGGTGACCGCGGACCTGCCAGAAGCGCCACAGGGCCGCCCCCAGGCGATGCGCGATCTCGGGCTCGGCGGAGGACACCGCCCAGTCCATCGCCGCTCGCAGGTTGTCGTGATCGAGCGCGAGCCGGTCGAGCTCCTGCTGGGCCGCCGCGCCGGTGAGGCGGGGCGCGCAGACGGACGCAACTCCGAGGTACGCCGTGGAGTGCCGCCGCCGCACCGCCGCCACCCCGGCACGGGACTCGAGGCGCTCGAGGGCGTACTCGCGGATCGTCGGCAGCAGCGCGAAACGCGGCTCGTCGTCGGCCCCGGCCATCGAGCGGAGCAGGCTCTTCTCGACCAGCGACCCGAGGCCGTCGAGGACCTCGCCACCGAGCTCCGCCGGCGGGCCGCACACCTCCTCGGCCTGCGTGAGGGATGCGCCACCGGCGAAGACGCCCAGCCGTTCGAACAATCGCCGGTCCGGCTCCTCGAGGAGGTCGTAGCTCCAGTCGATCGCGCCGCGCAGGGTCTGCTGCCGCGCCGGCAGGTCGCGCGCACCGCCGGTCAGGACGGCGAGCCGTCGATCGAGACGCGTCCGGAGCGCTTCGAGTGGGAGCAGGCGGACGCGCGCTGCGGCGAGCTCGATGGCCAGCGGCAGCCCGTCCAGACGGGTCACGATGTCGGCAACCGCGGTTGCGTTCTCCTCAGTGAGCCCGAAAGACGGCACGATCGCGGTCGCGCGATCGACGAACAGCCGGACCGCCTCGGACTGGCTCGCCTCGACCGCCGTGACCGGGCCGCCCGCCGGCAGCGACAGCGGCGGCACGTCGAAGTGCTGCTCGCCGGAGGTCCGCAGCAGGATCCGGCTGGTCACGATGATCTTGAGCTGGGGCGCCGCCTGGAGCAGCCGCGTGACGACGGGAGCGGCATCCACGACCTGCTCGAAGTTGTCAAGGACGAGCAGCGCCCGTCGATCGCGCAGCTCCCGGGCAACCCGGTCGAGTGGCGGTTCCGCGCCCGCCTCGATGGTGAGCGCCTGGGCGATCGCCGACCCGACCAGCGCCGGATCGTCGACGCTGTCGAGCGGCACGAACCAGGTCCCATCCGGGAAGTCGTCGGCCGATTCCGCTGCCAGGCGTTGAGCCAGCCTTGTCTTGCCGGTGCCACCGGGACCGCTCAACGTCAGATGCCGCGTGGCGGCAAGCAGCCGGCGAGCCTCGAGGAGTTCCGCCCGGCCCACGAAGCTGGTGAGCTGGACCGGGAGGTTGCCGCGCCGCGCCGACGCTGTGCGAAGGGTGGCGAAGGTGTCCCGCAGACCCGCCGCGACGACCTGGTACAACCGCTCGGGACGGGGCAGGTCGCGCAGGCGATGCTCGCCCAGGTCGCGCCACTCGACGGCCGCCAGCCGGGGTGACGGGCCGGCGAGCATGCGGCGGCCCCGGAGACGACGATCTGGCCACCGTGGGCGGTGGCCGCGATGCGGGCCACCTGGTGGAGCGTGAGGCCCACGTAGTTCGCGCCGGTCGCGGTCGCCTCGCCGGTGTGGACCGCCATCCGCACGTTCAGCGCGATCGCGTCGGGCCAGCCGTGGGCCGCGAGCGCGAGCTGTGCGTCGATCGCCGCCGCGACGGCCGCCGGCGCGGCGGCGAAGGCCGCGAACACCGCATCGCCTTCATGGCCGAACACGTGGCCCCCGTGGATCCGCACCGCATCGCCGATCAGCCGGTCGTGATCCGCCAGCACCGCTGGATAGCCGCCACCGAGCTGCTGCACCAGCCGCGTCGAGCCCTCGATGTCCGTGAACAGGAACGTGACCGTGCCCGACGGCAACGCGGTAGCGGGCGCCGGCGTGACGGACGGTTCGGCGGACATTGCTCCCTCGAGCGGCGACGCTCAGGGGTAACGCCGCCGGGGCTGCGGGAGTCCTGGCCGTCGCGATCCGCGTGGTGGGCGGCCTTGACCTTGAGCATGGCGGCATCCGCGCGCTGGGTCAGCTCCTCGACCGTCTCGTTCTCCGCGAGTGCGGCCAGCCCCACGCTGATCCCCACCCGAGCCTCGGCCTCGATCGCGATCCCGATCGATTCGAACCGGCGTCCTGCTTCGGCCAGGTCCGTGCCGTTGAGCCCGCACACGAACTCGTCCCCGCCGAAGCGCACGATCGGATCGAAGGATCGCAGCCGGGTTCGGAGCACCTGGACCACCGTTCTCAACACTTGGCCGCCCGCGGCGTGACCCTCGCGGTCATTCACGTCCTTGAGCCGGTCCACGTCGACGAAGGCGATGACAAAGCGTCCGTCCGCCCGTCGCGCCCGATCGATCTCGTGGGTCAGCGCCAGCTGGCCCATCTCGCGTCGATAGGCACCGGTCAATCCATCGAGATGGGCGGAGCGCAGCTCCGCTTCGAGGCGGGCCCGCTCGCGCGCGAAATCGGCCCGATCCCGGGCGGCCCGTGCGCGATCCGCGGCGGCTCGGGCCCGATCGGCACCGGCCTGCGCGCGGAGCTCCCTGAGCTGCTCCATGAGCAACGCCTCGGCAGGCCGGGCTGGATCGGCTCTGCCCGCGAGCTCGGCTGCCCGCTCATCGCGGGCGTCGGCGCCTTCGCTTCGTGAATCCGCCGAACGGTCGCGGTCGCCGGACGTCAGATCACGATCGTGCGCCGTTCCGGAACGGTCGAGCCGGTTCTTCTCGCGCTCGACGTGCACGACATGGCGTTCGCCGCGGGACCGCTCGTACATGGACGCCTCATCGGCGGTCAGATTCCGGCGGCTCGCCTGGTCGCGGTCCGCGACCTCCTGATCGCGGTCCGCTGACGCCCGGTCCCGGTCGGCGGCGATGTCGTCGCGCGAGGAGGCGTTCTGATCTGCATCGGCGGACGACTGGTCGGCGTCGGCGGACGACTGGTCGGCGTCGGCGAGGGCCTGATCGCCGGCCAGCGCCCGTCGCGCGTCCCACGCCGCTGATGGGACTGAGGCTGTGCCGCCGGGGACATCGACGCCAGCGGAACTCGATAGTCGAGCGGACTCCGGTCCGCCACCGTCTCGATCGTCTTTCATCACGACGGTCCTTCAGCGTGGCGCGCCCAACGCAGGCGCCGACTCATCGAAGCACGCGCGCGTCTGGCGCGGCGGTGCGGTTGACACTCGCGGCGGCTTTGCCCACCGTATGGGCAGCCCGTGACACGCGGCAGGGGGGATCCATGACCGGGGAACGAGACACGGAGGAGGAGCAGCTCGAGCCCGAGCTGCGGATCGAGTGGCGAGCCGCCGAGCACGACACGCTGGCGGCTCAGACCGCCGCTACGGTCGCCGAGCTGGCGGTCGCCGCCGCGTCGGCAGCCGCGGCCGCCGCCATGGAGAGCCAGGCGGCGGCACGGGCGGCGATCGATGCCTCGGACCGTGCGCGGGCCGCCGCCGAGAGCGCCCGCCAGGCTGCCACGGCAGCGGCCGAGGTGGCCCAGGGCGCGACGATCGCCGCCGAGGGCGATCACGCCAGGGCCGATCGCGTGGTCGAATCCACGGAGGCTGCCGAGACGGAGGCTCGCGAGCGCTTCCAGGCGGCCCAGCAGTTGCGCTCCACCCCAGCCGAACTGGCCGGCCTCCAGACCTACAACGAGCGCTTCATCGCGGGCGGCGAGGCGTTCGAGTTCGAGACCTACAACGAGTTCCTCGGGCCAACGCTCGACGTCTCGGTTGACGGGGAGCTTGTCAACGCAACGCCGATCCTGGGCAACCGGGGCTTCCGCCTTGCGACCCCGCCGGCCAGGGGCTGCGAGGTCCGGGTCTACTATCGGGTGGCGACCTTCTGACCAGTCCGTGAGCTGGTGGCTGCATAAGAGGTTGTCGTGACCAAGGGATCGGAGTCCGACGACGACGCTGGGATCGACGAGCTCAACCTCGCGGGCACGTGGCGAGGCTTGAATGCCGAGCAGTTGCTGAGCAATGCCGACCAGTCCGCATCCCACGACGACCAGCTGTCCGCCGACGACGACCAGACCTCGTCGGCGGTCGATCAACGAAGCGCGGATCAGGACCAACGCGCATCGGACAGGGATCAAGCGATCGCGGACAGCAAGCTCGCAGCGCAATCCAATCCCTCGGCGGATGACATGGCTGCCCACGAGACCTCGCGGCTCGAGCGCGAGGGGCGACCGCCGAGCGCGACGAAAGCCGGTCCCGCCGCGCGTCCGCTGCCATCCGGCGTGATGAGACGAGCGCGCAACGGGATCGAGTGGCAGAGGCACGCGACGCGACCAGTGACGCTCGCGATAGTCAAGCCGGCGACGTGGCCCACCGATCCGACCCGGAGCGTCCAGAAAGCGCCTGAAGGGAGTGGTGAGCCCGCTCGGATTCGAACCGAGAACCTAGTGATTAAGAGTCACTTGCTCTGCCGTTGAGCTACGGGCCCGCGGTCGGCGAGTCTACCGCAACGGCCACGTTCGAACCCACACCCGGCTGCTGCCCTTCACGAGCGCGAGCGCGTCCGTTCTTCTCGTCTGCACGCCACGCGAGCGGTATCAAACGCCTGCGGCAGCGGATCGGTCGCCCCACGCTCACGGCAGTCGGACGTTCTTCTCAGATGCCCACCAGGCGGCACCGGTGAGAAGAACTCACTGGATGGCGCTCGTGTGATGGGCGATTGAGAGAAATTCCGGGTGGGGACGGCCGGGCAAGCAGTGTCAGGCGGGCGCCGGCACCCTCCCGACACCCTCCTCGTCCTCGCCCTCGCTCGTCACGTGCGGGATCCAGCGCAGGAACCCGGGCAGCCACCAGTTCCACTCCCCGAGGAGCCGCATCGTGGCCGGCAGCAACACGCAGCGCACAATCGTCGCGTCGAGGAAGACCGCCACGGCGAGCCCGAACCCGAGCTGCTTGATGATCGTCAGCTCGAGGGTCACGAAGACGCTGAACACGACGACCATGATCGCGGCCGCGCTCGTGATGGTTCCCGACGTGATCGCGATCCCGTGGGCGACCGCCTCGTTCGAGGACAGGCCGCGGTCGCGCGCCTCCTTGATCCGGGTGAGGATGAAGACGTGGTAGTCCATCGACAGCCCGAACAGGATCGTGAAGATGAAGACGGGCACGAAGGACTCGATGACGCCGAGCTTGAACCCAAGCTGCCCTGACAGCCAGCCCTCCTGGAACACGAGCACGAGGAGGCCGTAGGCGGCGCCGGTCGAGAGGAGGTTGAGCAGGATCGCCTTGATCGGGATGACGATCGAGCGGAAGGCCACCAGCAACAGCACGAAGGACAGCCCCAGCACGAAGGCCATCACCATCGGCATGCCTCCGGCGTAGAAATCGGTCACGTCCGCGGTGTAGGCGACGTCGCCGCCCACCAGGGCGCGCACGCCGGGAAGGCCACCGAAGACCTCGGGCACGACGTCCTGCCGGATCTCGAGGACGACCGCCCGGTTGGCCAGGCCGTTGCGATGGCCGGACTGGACGAACGTCACCCGGGCGACCGTGCCGTCGACGGACGGTCGGACCTCCGTCGGCTCGGAGATGGTGTCGAGTTGGAGCACCCGCTCCTGGAGCCGCCCGATGGCCGCCTGCGTGGCCGGCTCGTCGGCGCGCGTGACGGCGACCTGGAGCTCGAGCGTCGACCCGCCCGGCCACTTCTCGTCGAGCAGGTTGATCGCCTGGACACCGTCGAGCGTGTCCGGGAAGGCCTCGAAGTCGCTCTGGCCCATGTGCAGACGGTTGACCGGGCTCGCCGCGGCAAGCAGCGCCAGCGAGACGACCGCGGCGTAGACCGCCGGCCGGCGCATGACCAGGCGCACCAGGCCGCCCCAGAGTCCGCTCCCCTCCTCCCGCTGGCGGCCCAGCAGCGGCAGCCGTAGCCGGTCGATCCCGTCACCCAGCAGGGCGAGTGTCGCCGGCAGGAACGTCAGCGAGCCGATCACGGAGATGAGGACGACAGCGATCGTGCCCAGCGCCATCGACCGGAAGAGCGGATCGTCGAGCAGGAACAGGCCGGCGATCGAGATCATCACGGCCAGCCCGGAGAAGCACACGGCCCGCCCCGCGGTGGAGCTGGCGACCCGGATCGCCGCGTGCTTGTCGCGCCCCAGACGCCGCTCCGCCCGGAAGCGGGTGATCATGAACAGCGAGTAGTCGACCGCCACCGCGAGCCCGATGAGGACCACGAGCTGGGTCGCGTACGGGCTGACCGGCGCGACCAGCTGGCTGTAGATCCCCACCAGCCCGAATGCGGCCAGGAGCGCGGTGATCGCCAGGACGAGCGGGACCACCGCGGCGACGAACGTGCCGAACGCGAGCAGCAGGATCAGGAACGTGAGGGGGATCGTCAGCCGGAGGGACGCGTCGAGGTCGCTGTTGACGAGCTCGCTGATCTCCGCGTTGGCCAGCGTGTTGTTGAGGGCGTGGACGCGCAGCTCCGGGTGGGCGGCCCGGATCCCCTCGACGAGCGTGGGCAGCGGCCCGACACGCTCCCGGAGCTGAGGACCCTCGCCCGGTATTCGCGCCACGACACGGACGGTCGTCCGGTCCGGGGAGACGAGACTCGCCTGGGCGGGTGCCGTGAGCGGATCGATGACCTGGTCGAACGTGGGCACGTCCTGGCCATCGACCGTCGAACGCTGCGCGGTCAGGCGTGCGAGCGCGTCCTCGATCGCCGCTCGGAGGGCAGTGTCCTCGACCGTTCCGCCATCGGGATCGTTGAGCAGCAGGAGCAGCTGCTGCGATGGCGCCTGGGCGCCGGAGGCATTGAACAGGACGGAAGCCTCGCCGGCCTCGTAGCGCGAGCGCTGCTCGTTGGAGACCACCTCGGACGCATTCGTCCCGCCGGTCGCCAGGCTGATGACGAACAGCCCTACCGTGAGCACGAACCACGCGCCGATGACCGGCAACCGGTGATGGGCGCTCCACTCGGCGATGCGCACGGTGGTTGGGCGACGGTGGTCTTCGGGCGGTGACGGGGTCATGCGGGCAGAAGCCTAGCCGGTGTGCGGATCGGCGAGGGCCGCGAGCAACCGGTCGACGAATGGCGTCTGGCTGTCCTTGATCCGGAGTCGTGCCTCGGCAGGCGAGAACCATTCCACGCGGTCGATCTCCGGGATCGTGATCCACTGACCGGATCGCGGCGGCCACTGGAGCGGGAACGTGTTGCTCCGCGCGGTGGCCGGGTCGAGATCCCCTTCGAGCGCCCACGCGGCGACGACCTTGCCGCCTTTCTGACGGATCTCGCCGAGCCCCAGCGGCTCGCCTACGGGCGCCGGATGCCCGGTTTCCTCCTCGAACTCGCGCCGCGCGACGGCCAGCGGGTCGTCCTCGCCGGCGTCGAACTCGCCCTTCGGGACGCCCCACGCGCCGGCGTCGCGGCTCGCCCAGATGGGCCCGCCCGGATGGGCCAGCAGGACCTCCACGCCACCGGACGCGGGTCGGCGGAACAGGAGAATCCCGGCGCTGAACCTCGGCATGCGGCGGTCAGGCGCGCTTTCGCGCGATCCAGACCTCCTCGCTGGGCCACTTTCGGGCCCAGTCGAGGGTGACGTGCTTGTAGCTGGTCGTCGCGCCCTGCGCCGGCCTCAGCTCCACGAGGTCCTCGACCTCGAACCCGTTGGCGCGCAGGAGACGGATCGAGTCGCCGTAGCCCAGGTGGAACTCGACCGAGCCCTCCGGCCAGTCGAACCGATGCATGCCGAAGTACGGCCGGACGAGCTCCGTGGTTGCCGGCACGTCTTCCTCGTCAGGCGCGAACAGCATGAAGGTGGTCGCGTTGACGAGATAGATCAGGCGACCGCCCGGGCGCAGGAGCCGTGCGGCTTCGGGGATCCAGCGATACGGGTCCGCCCAGATGCTCGCGCCGTACTCGGAGATCGCGAGGTCGAAGCTGGCATCGGGGTACGGGACGCTTTCGGCGTTGCCGTGCAGGAGCGGGAAGTCGAGTCCGTGCTGCTGCTGGAGCCGGCGGGCCGTGGCAAGCTGCGCCTCGGAGTTGTCGATGCCCACGGGACGGGCGCCGCGCCGGGCGAGCCAGGCCGAGATATACGCCGTTCCGCAACCCAGCTCGATTGTGTCCCTGCCGGCGAGATCGTCCGGCAGGAGCCGCACCTCCGATTCCAGGATGTCCCAGATGCCCCACTTCTCGTCGCCCGGCTGGAGCCCCCAGCTCACCTCGCCGTTGGCGACGTACTCGTCGGCCCAGCCGTCCCAGGCAACCCGGTTCTTCCGAACGTGCTCCGGAAGGTCGTCAGTCGCCGTCATTGATTGTCAATTTGTGCCCTCTGGAGTCGGCCGCTGAAGTCGACGTAGATCGACTTCCATTCGGTGTACGTGTCGAGCGCCGCCTGACCCGCCTCGCGGTGGCCGTTGCCGGTCTCCTTCCAGCCGCCGAACGGCAGGTGGGTCTCGGCGCCGATCGTGCCGGCGTTGACGTAGACGATGCCGGTCTCGAAGTCGCGCATCGCGCTGAACGCCGCGTTCACGTCCTGCGTGAAGATCGAGGCGGAGAGGCCGTAGCGCGTCTGGTTCACCGCGGTGACCGCCTCGGAGTAGCCGTCGACCGGGATGACCGAGAGCACCGGCCCAAAGATCTCCTCCTGCCCGATGCGGGCCATGGGCATCACGTCGCGGAAGATGGTCGGGGCGAAGAAGTGGCCCCGGGCGAGGTCGCCGTCGGTCACCCGGTCGCCGCCGGTCACGAGCTCCGCCTCGGACCGCCCGATCGCCACGTAGCCCTCGACCTTCTCCACGGCGCTCGAGTTGATGAGCGGCCCGACATCCACGTCTGGGTCCAGCCCGCTGCCGAGTCGGAGCCGGCGCGCCCCAGCCTCGAGCCGATGGAGCAATGGCTCGGCGACCGTCCGATCGACGACCACCCGGGAGCAGGCCGTACAACGCTGGCCCGTCGTCCCGAAGGCGGACCACAGGATGCCGTCGGCGGCGAGATCGAGATCGGCGTCGCGGAGCACCACGACGGCGTTCTTGCCGCCCAGCTCGAGTGCCACCCGCTTGAGCCGCAGGCCGGCCCGCTCGGCGATGTGCTTGCCGGTGGCCGAGCTGCCCGTGAACGAGATGACCGGCACGTCCGGCGAGTCGACGATCGCGTTGCCGACCTCCTCGCCCCGGCCCGTGACGAGGTTGACGGTCCCGGGCGGGAAGCCGGCCTCGACCATCAGCTCGACGAGGAGCACGGCACAGTGCGGCGTGTCGCTGGCCGGCTTGAGGACGAGGGTGTTGCCGCTGACCAGCGCGGGCATCGTCTTCCAGCACGGGATGGCCATCGGGAAGTTCCACGGCGTGATGATCCCGGCCACGCCGATCGGCTGGCGGATCGACATCGCCCACTTGTCCGGCAGCTCCGATGGCGTCGTGTCGCCGTGCAGCCGGCGGCCCTCGCCGGCCATCAGATACGCGATGTCGATGCCTTCCTGGACGTCGCCGCGTGCCTCGGCCAGCACCTTGCCCATCTCGCGGCTCATGGCCCGGGCGAGGCGATCCTTGTGCTGCGCCATGAGCGCGCCGAAGCGGTACAGGATCTCGCCGCGCTTCGGCCCCGGGGTCGCCCGCCAGGCCGGAAACGCCAGCTCCGCGGCGCGGACCGCTCGGGCGACATCGGCCGCGGTGCCCTGTTGGAACCGTCCGATCACGTCGTCGGTGTCGGCGGGGTTGCGGCTCTCGAACGTCTCGCCGGAGACCGATCCGGCCCACTCCCCACCGACGAAGAGCCCGAACGTTGGCGGGTCGGCCGGCGTGTCCGTCGACGCCTCGCGTCCGTCGGGTGGCCGTTCGGTCGTCTGCGTCACGCCACCCGCTCGAGCGCCATCGCGACCGAGCCGCCGCCACCCAGGCAGAGGGTCGCCAGGCCGTACCGGCCTTCCCGCCGTCGGAGCTCGTGGACGAGGGTCGCGACGACGCGTGCGCCGCTGGCGCCGATGGGGTGGCCCAGCGCGATCGCGCCGCCGTTGACGTTGACCCGGTCCCAGTCGAATCCCAGCTCACGACCGTCGGCCAGCACCTGCGCGGCGAACGCCTCGTTGATCTCGATCAGGTCGAATGCCTCGATCGGCAGCTCGATCCGGTCGAGCAGCCTGCGGACCCCCTGGATGGGGGCCAGGAAGAGCCAGCGCGGTTCGACCTCGGCCTGGGCGTAGCCGATGATCCGGGCCAGCGGCTTCAGGCCGTGGCGCTCGACCGCCCGCTCGCTGACGACCACCGTGGCGGCGGCACCGTCCGTGAGCCCGGGCGCGTTGCCGGCCGTCACGCTGGCGGTCGTCGTTGGCTCGGAGCCGTCGGGCAGGGCGAAGACCGGCCTGAGCTTCCCGAGCGCCTCGGCGGACGTCTCCCGGCGCGGGCCCTCGTCCGCCGTCACCTGGGCCTCGCGGCCCCGGGCGTCACGGGTGGTCACCGGTGCCAGCTCCGCCTCGAAGCGGCCTGTATCCATGGCCGCGATGGCCTTGTGGTGACTGGCCAGCGCGAACGCGTCCTGGTCCTCGCGGGTGACCTTGTTGCTGATCGCGACCCGCTCCGCGTGGGTGCCCATGTGGCAGTCGTCGATGGCGCACCACAGCCCGTCATGGACGGCGGCATCGGCGATCGTGCCGTCACCCAACCGGTAGCCGAAGCGCGCCTTCGGCAGCAGGTACGGCGCGAGGTTCATGTTCTCCATGCCGCCCGCGACATAGACCTCGCCGTCGCCGGCCCGGATCTGCGCGGCGGCCAGCATGATCGCCTTGAGCCCGGAGCCACAGACGCGGTTGATGGTCGTCGCGCTGGTGGTGACCGGCAGCCCGGCCTTGAGCGCGGCTTGGCGGGCCGGCGCCTGGCCGGCACCCGCCTGGAGCACCTGGCCCATGAGGACCTCGTCGATGGCGGCGCCCTCCGGCAGCCCCGCGCGCTCGACGGCGGCCCGGATGGCGACGGCCCCGAGATCGACCGCCGGCGTCTCCACGAACGCCCCGCCGAACTTGCCGATCGGCGTCCGCGCCGCGCTCACGAGATACACCTGACCGTGCCGGCCGTCGAACTGATCGGACATGCGCCGATGCTACACCGGCGCCGATAAGCCCCGGGTAAGGGCCAATCGGCACCATGCCACCCATGACAGACCAAGGCATCGGGCGGATCGTGAGGGAGCTGCGTACGCGGTATGGCTGGCGCCAGACTGACTTGGCCAAACGTGCCCACGTGTCACCGTCGTGCGTGTCGAGAATAGAGCGCGGTCTGCTCCGTGGCCTGTCACTGGACCGGCTCCGTCGCGTCCTCGAGGCGGTCGGTGCACGCCTTGACGTCGCCGCCCGTTGGGACGGAGGCAACCTCGACCGGCTCATGAATGCCCGACACTCGGCGATGCATGAGTTGGTGGCTGCCGACGTGGGTACGGTGGCTGGTTGGGAGATCGCGCCGGAAGTCTCATTCTCGGTCTACGGCGAGCGGGGTGTCATCGATCTGCTCGCTTGGCATGCTGCATCCAGAACCGCCTTGATCGTGGAGCTCAAGACGGAGATCGTCGACATCAACGACTTGATGGCCAAGGCGGACCAGCGTCGTCGGTTGGCGCCCACGATCATGGCCACACGTGGCAGACAGCCGGCGAGGGTTGCCGTCTGGGTCATCGTGGCCGAGAGCCGGACGAACCGGCGCCGGCTGAGCGTGCATCGGGCCGTGCTCAGAGCAGCCTTCCCCGTCGACGGCCGGTCGATGGCCGCGTGGCTGCGGGCACCCGTCGGCGCTCCTGCCGCCCTGTCTTTCCTGACAAACAACCAGGCGGTGTCGTCCAGGACCAGCCTGGTTCGGCCGCAGCGGGTGGTCCAAGTCCGGTCACGCTCCAGGAGAACCGCACAACCTGGACACGCTGCCACCGGACGACTGAGTGACATACCGAAGTCCAGCGCGGTCATCCAGAGCGACACGACATGACCGTTTGACAGGTTCCGGGGCGCGGGACCGGGCGCGGGACCGGGCGCGGGCGCGGTTTCGGGCCGGGAGCCTCAGCCGGCGCGTGCTCGCTTGAGCACCTCGTCGGCCACGATCAGGCGGTGGATCTGGTTCGTGCCCTCGTAGATCTGGGCGCCCTTGGCGTCGCGCATCAGCCGCTCCACGCCGGTCTCGCGTGAGTAGCCGGCACCGCCGAAGAGCTGGACCGCGTCGGTCGCCACGCGCATCGCCACATCCGAGGCGGTCCACTTGGCGAGCGACGACGCCTCGCTGATCGGCTCGCCCCGATCCTTCATCGCTGCCGCCTGCCGGGTCAGCGCCCGTGCCGCCTCCACGTCCCGTGCCATCTCGGCGAGCATGAACCGGAGCCCCTGCTGCTCGGCCAGCGGCCCACCGAACGCCCGCCGCTGGAGCACGTACGCCGCCGCCTGCTCCAGCGCCGAGCGTGCCAGCCCCACGCACGCCGCAGCGATCGAGATCCGCCCGCCGGCCAGTGCCGACAACGCGATCCGGTACCCGTCGCCCTCCTTTCCCAGCCGGTTCGCGGCCGGCACGAAGCAGTGATCGAAGACGAGCTCCGCGGCCGGGCACGACCGGATCCCCATCTTCCGTTCCTGGACCCCGAACGCGAAGCCCTCGCTCCCCTTCTCCACCAGGAACGCGCCCATGCCGCGCGACCCCGGAGCGGCGTCGACGAGCGCGAACACGAGGTACCGATCCGCCTCGGGGGCGTTGGAGATCCAGATCTTGGTGCCGGTGAGGCGATAGCCGCCCTCGACGCGCTCGGCTCGCAACCGGATCTGCGAGGCGTCGGAGCCCGCGCGCGGCTCGGTCAGGGCAAACGCCCCCAGTGCCTCGCCGGTCAGCATCGGGGCCAGCCATCGGCTGCGCTGTTCCTCCGACCCCCAGGTCAGCACCGGGTACTGGGCCAGGATGTGGACCGACAGGGTCACCGCGGTCGCCATGTCGGCCGCCCCGAGCTCCTCGAGCGCGAGCGTCCAGCCGACATAGGAGAAGCCGGCCCCGCCGTCGGCCTGGGGAAACGGGGCAGCGGTCAGTCCCAGCTCGCCCATGCGCCGGAAGATCCCGCGATCGAAGCGCTCCGTCTCGTCGCGCTCGACGGCGGACGGCGCCACCTCACGTGACGCGAACTCGCGCGCCGTCTCGCGCAGGAGGCGCTCCTCCTCGGTCAGCGGCCAGCTCAGGGCGGATCCTCCAGCGCCAGGTCCGGGGAAGACGCGACGGTAGGATACCGAACGTGGACCCCCGGACCGTCGAGCCGCGCGCGTGGCCGGCACCCGATCTCATCGCAGCGGCCGGGCCCGAGCGGCTCCAGCACGAGCTGATCCAGGCCCAGAAGATGGAGGCCATCGGCCAGCTGGTCTCGGGCGTGGCGCACGAGCTCAACAACCCGCTCGCGGCGATCATCGCATTCAGCCAGCTGATTCGGAGCGACCCGCGTCTGCCCGAGGACCTGCGCCACGACGCGGACCTGCTCGTCCAGGAGGCGGATCGGACCCGCCGGATCGTCCAGAACCTGCTCGACTTCGCGCGCCAGCGACCCCCGGAGCGGCACCTGACGTCGCTCCGGTCGCTCGTGACGAGCATCGTCGACCTCCAGTCGTACCTCATCAACTCGAGCCAAGTCGATGTCCAGATCCAGATCCCGGACGACGCGCCGCTCGTGCCCCTCGATCGGGCCCAGATGCAGCAGGTTCTGCTCAACCTCACGCTGAACGGGATCCAGTCGATCCGTTCCGGCGGGACCGGTGGCCGGCTCAGCATCCGGGCCGAGTTCGATCGCGCGGCCCACCTACCGCTGGCGCGGCTGCGAATCTCCGACGATGGCCCCGGGGTCGCGCCGGAGCACCGCGACCGGTTGTTCATGCCGTTCTTCACCACGAGGGAGCCGGGCGAGGGCACGGGGTTGGGCCTGGCCGTGTCGTTCGGCATCATCAGCGCCCACGGCGGGCAGCTCCGCCACGAGCCGGGCGATCCGGGTGGTGCCACGTTCGTCATCGAGCTGCCGCTCGAGGCGCCGTCGACCGGGCCGTCCGCGGTGGCCCCGGAGCCGGCCGCCGGCCCGGCGGAGCCCTCGGACCCGCCAGGCCCCAGGCCGCGCGTGCTTGTCCTCGACGACGAGCCGTCGATCCGCCGGTTCCTGGCCAAGGCACTGACGCAGGCCGGGTGCGAGCCGATCCTCACGGAGACGGGCCCCGAGGCGATCGAAGCGATCCGGTCAATGCCCCTGGACGCGGTGCTGTGCGACCACCGCATGGCCGGCATGACGGGCACCGAGGTCTACGAGGCGGTTCGCTCGATCCGCCCGGAGCTCGCGACCCGTTTCGTCTTCATGAGCGGCGACGTGCTCAACCCGGAGCTCCGGGCGTTCACGGAGGCGCACGGACTGGCGCTGCTCGCCAAGCCGTTCGAGCTCGAGTAGGTCGGGCGAACGGTCCGGGCTGTGGTCAGCGCAGCCGGCGCCACTCAGCGCGGGTAGGTGTGGAACCCGCGGCCCGTCTTCTGCCCGAGGTGCCCGGCCTCGACGAGCTCCACGAGGACCCGCGGCGGGGCGAAGTGCTCCTGCCCGATGCCGTCGTGGAGCACGCGCATGATCCCGAGGCACACGTCGAGGCCGATGAAGTCGGCCAGCTCGAGCGGGCCCATCGGATGGTTGAGCCCCACCCTGGCGCCCGTGTCGATGTCCTTGGCCGTGCCGAGCCCCTCCTCGAGGCCGCGCATCGCCTCGGCCAGCAGCGGCATCAGGATCCGGTTGACGATGAAGCCCGGACGGTCCGCGGAGACGATCACCTGCTTGCCCATCTCGGCGGCCAACGCGCGGATCGACGCCTCGGTCTCGTCTGATGTGGCCGAGCCGCGGATCAGCTCCACGAGCGGCATGACCGGCACGGGGCTGAAGAAGTGCATGCCCACGAACCGCGAACGGCGCGGCCCGGACACGGCGCCCGCCAGGCGGTCGATCGCGATGGAGCTCGTGTTCGAGGCGAAGATCGCGTGCGCAAGGGCCAGACCGTCGAGCCGCACCCACAGGTCCGTCTTGACGTCGGCGTCCTCGAACACCGCCTCGATGACGAGGTCCGCGTCGCTGACGCGGGCAGCATCGTCCACGGCCTCGATCCGGGCGAGTGCCGCCGTGCGCACGTCGGCGTGGAGCCGGCCCTTCTCCACAGACCGGTCGAGGTTGCCGGCGATCCGGTCGCGCCCGGCCTCCGCCCGGCCAAGGTCCGGCTCGTAGAGCAGCACCCGCTTGCCGATCGCCGCGTGGACCTGCGCGATGCCGTGGCCCATCAGCCCGGCGCCGGCGACGAAGACGGTGTCGATCGCCATCGCGGCAGCCTACCCGCTCGTCGCAGGCCGCGGCCCGGACAGCGCACGCCGCCGTGCCAGCAGCGAGGCGCTCACGACCGCCGCCAGGACGGCCGAAACGAGGAACGCGGGGCGTTCAGCCGTCACGGTCGAGCAGCGCCTCGAGCAGGCGATCCGCGGCGCCGTAGGGATCGAGGCGGTGCTCGGCGACCTGGCCCAGCACCTCATCCGTCGCCGCGGCGTGGCGCTCGTCGCGCAACGAGCCGCGCAGCCGGTCCGCGAGGATCGCCCAGACCAGCGCCTCGGCGCGCGCCAGCCTGGCCGCCGGTGCACCCGCCTCGCGCCCGGCCGCGCGATGGCGCTCGAGCGCGGCGATCAGCTCCGGCACGCCAGCGCCTGTGGACGCGGTGGTGATGAGCACCTCGGGGCGCTTGGGGCGCGGCCGGCCCGGCGAGCCGTCGCGCGGCGCGCCGGCCACCAGCATCGCGCGGAGCTGCGCGGCCGTGCGCTGGGCGCCCGGTCGATCGCCCTTGTTGACCACCACGAGGTCGGCGACTTCGAGCAGACCGGCCTTGATCGCCTGGACCTCGTCGCCCATCTCTGGCGCCTCGAGCACGACAGTCGTGTCCGCGGCCGCGGCGACCTCCACCTCCGCCTGTCCGGTGCCGACTGTCTCGATCAGGACGAGGTCGAAGCCGCAGGCGTCAAGGACGGCGGCCGCCGCGCCCGAGGTCGAAGCCAGCCCGCCGGCATGTCCGCGCGAGGCCATCGACCGGATGAAGACGTCCCGATCGCCCGCGTAGGCCTGCATCCGCACCCGATCTCCGAGCAGCGCGCCGCCGGTGATCGGCGATGACGGATCCACGGCGATCACCGCGACGGACCGGCCGGCCGCCCGGACCTCGCCGATGAGCGCCGCCACGAGGGTCGACTTGCCGGCGCCCGGCGGTCCCGTGATGCCCACGAGGTGCGCCCGGCCGGCCTGCGGGTACAGCACGCGCAGCGCCGCCTCGGCGACCGGCGTGCGGTTCTCGACCGCCGTCAGCAACCGGGCCAGCGCCCGTCGATCGCCGCCGGTGGCGGCTTCGGACAGCTCGGCGGCCCGGGCGGACGGATCGGGGGCGGGCGCGGGGCCCGCCTCAGCCACCCTGTTCGCGCGGCCGGACGTTCGCGCGCAGGTACTCGGCGACCTGGGCGATCGTCGTGCCGGGCCCGAAGACCTTGGCCACGCCGGC
>Ga0136617_10002201_pt1 | contig 17413 bp, 13 predicted proteins | sample AntDrymUQ3222106_2_FD_129672 | JGI IMG/M metagenome (GOLD analysis project Ga0136617, IMG submission 129672) | Polar desert sand microbial communities from Dry Valleys, Antarctica - metaG UQ322 (21.06) | ecosystem: Environmental > Terrestrial > Soil > Desert | place: Antarctica: Dry Valley... | reverse complement strand
GTTGTAGTTTGCTCATCGCAGATCACCTCGTTGGTGTTGTTATTGGACTCGCAAAATCCTTATAACATACCCACCAACAAGGTGTTCTGCTTTTTTACTATTACTCAATCGCGATTCTTGGGGTAGTGTAGTGTAGTGTTAGTAGAGTTGCGCGGTCCTCTTGCGAATATAACTCGATCATCCTTAACCAGAGGTTCAACCTCTTGTCGCAAGAGCACTTCCCCTGGACTCCGAACTTATTCAAATTCGTCAACCGAGTGAGATTTAAACACTTCCTGAGCAGCACGCTTTTCAGTCTCTCCGAGTCTCTCTTAACAGGGGCGTGTTTTATGCCAGATGGCCTGCTTGATCACATACGAACTGTGTGTTAGTCTCCGAGTTCTTGAGCAACAACTCTCGCTAAGTAGTTGATAAACATGTACTTAAAGCATCACATTAGGGATTGGGGTATTTTCCACAGAGCTGAGGAAAATCCTGTGGAAAGTCATTTGGTAATTTAGTAAGCGGAATCTCGCAACCCTAACGGAAGCGTTGTTTGCCACTCTTTTTTGTGAGCCCTGTGTGGTTTGGGAACAAGTAGCTTGGTGAGCGTGCCTCCGGTTGTACAAAAGAAAGCTGTGGGTGAGATGACGGGTGTAATTTTCGAAGACGGTGTATGGGATGGCATTCTCGAATCCATTAGCAAGAAGCTTACCGGAGAGACCATAGAAACATGGTTCAATGCGATCGAGTTTCGAGGGGTCGATAGAGATGGCTCAGTAGTTCGACTTTGCGCTCCCAATCAAGTGGTTAAGGATTGGGTAAGCCTCAACTACTCCGAATTACTGGAGCTGTCTTTATCAGAGGTGAGCCTCGGTGGATATACCGTTGATTGGGCAGTAGCTAACGAAACGTCCCAAGGGGTTAATGATCCAAAGACGCTCGGGAAAGATTCTGCTACCGAAGTCGCTTTCGCGGTTGCATCCGACGTGCGTTCTGGCTCTAAAACAAATCGAGAACCATCCCGCTTCGCTACTGCGGTTCTCGGCGCCCCATTGAGCCCAGTTCCGGAGCCGTCTCTCAACTCAAAGTACACTTACGCCAGCTTTGTTGTCGGCTCCTGCAATCAATTTGCTCATGCGGCATCATTGGCTGTAGCAGAGGCGCCTGGCAAGACCTATAACCCTCTGTATATTTATGGCGGAGTTGGATTGGGTAAGACCCACCTGATGCACGCCTGCGGTCAAGCGATAGAGAAGCGGAATCCTCATCTGAAGCTGTGCTATTTATCGTCAGAGAAGTTCATGAATGAGTTAATTAATGCTATTCGGTATGACCAGACACCCGGTTTCCGCGAGAAGTACAGATCCGTAGATGTGCTCTTGATCGACGACGTCCAGTTTATGGCCGGAAAGGAGCGTACTCAGGAAGAGTTCTTTCATACATTTAATTCTCTGTACGACCAACAGAAGCAAATCGTTATTAGTTCCGACTGCCCTCCGCGAGAGATCCCTACGCTTGAAGAAAGATTACATTCCCGCTTCGAGTGGGGACTGATCGCCGACATCGAGCCTCCGGATCTTGAAACGAAAGTTGCCATCATCAACCGCAAAGCCGAGATCATGGGAGTGACAATCCCCGACGATGTCGCCCTGTTGATTGCCACAAGAGTCAAGAACAACGTCCGTGAGCTTGAAGGCTCTCTTGTGCGTCTTATTGCTATATCTTCGTTGCGCGGGGATAAGATCTCCAAAGTTTTGGCGCAAGACGCGGTTCGTAATATAGCTGGTGAAGAGGAGTCAGGGGTAATTACGATTCAGCAGATTCAAAAGGTCGTGGCTAATAACTTCAAGATGAGTGTCGATGAGTTAATCTCAAAGAGCAATGCCCGGCAGTTCTCGCGTCCCCGGCAGATCGCGATGTATCTTTGTAAGAAGTTAACAAAACATAGTTATCCAGAGATTGGGCGGGCATTCGGTGGTAAGCACCACACGACCGTTATTCACTCGTTTGCTAAAATCGAATCTCTAAAGTCCAGGGACTCCAGTTTCCAGAAACTCGTCAACGAACTTTCTAAACGCCTTGAGAAATAGAGGCGACGCGTTTCCACAAGGTAGTGATGTCTAATTCTCCTCAGATAGGGAAATAGTCACTTTGAAAACAGAATGTCACAGGCCTTGCTGTGACGATTGGTGAAAATCATGACGTGCCCAAGTATTTTAGGTTTTTTTTCTACAATCCTGGAGGCTTCGGTAGGGTATTATTTCACAACCCATGTGGGGTTGAACTATTGACTCTAAGAAGTTTAATTAGTTTTCCTCAAATCAACAGGCACTATTACTACTACTAGAATTAAAGATAGTTACTTCTAGTCAGCAGGAGCATATCTCTAGAGCGTGAGAGATTCCTGAAGGCGATTCAAAGATTAAGGAGCGCAAGTCATGCAGTTTGTCGTTAGTAAACAGAACCTTCAAAAAGAACTTGGTTTCGTCCAGGGAGTGGTCGAGAAGAAGAACACCATTCCAGTTCTGTCAAATATTCTGATTGAATCCGTTGGTGAGAACACAATCAGGATCACGGGAACGGACCTGGACGTAACCATTCGCTGTGATATGGATGCAGATGAGATTAGTACTCCGGGTTCTATCTGCGTGCAGGCGAGAAAACTCTTCGAAATTGCCAGACTGCTTCCCGACGCCCCAGTGAGTTTTAGAAAGGAAGATAACGACTGGGTTACAGTGAAATGCGATCGGTCGACGTTTAAGATGGTAGGCGTAGGTCGCGATGCATTTCCGGAGGTTCCTACTTTTAAATCTGCCCCTACAAAGATTTCGGCCGGTGTTCTAAAGGCGCTAATCGACCGAACAATCTTCGCCATTACCCAGGAAGAATCGAGATACACACTCTCCGGCGCAAAGTTCATCTTGGATAAATCAGGGGCCAGGATGGTTACGACAGATGGTCACAGGCTCGCCTACGTGGAAAAAAAGGAGGTCGCGAAAAACGGCGCCAGCGACACCCTGGACACGTTAATACCTCGAAAAACATTGGCCGAGTTGACCAAGCTGACGGCCGGTTTTGACGCTGAGATCAGTTTGGGGATGGATGAAAACCATATCTATTTTGAAGTGGGCACCAGACTATTAATCTCCCGAATGCTCTATGGGCAGTTTCCAAATTACGAGATGGTAATGCCCAAGAACAACGATAAGTCAATCGAGTTCGATAGTGCCCTGCTTAATCAAGCCATTCGGCGTGTGGCTTTAATGGCGGACGAACGCTCACACGCCATCCGCTTTCATCTTGAACCGAATCAGTTAGTTATCAGTTCGCAGAACGCCGAGGAAGGAGAAGCTCGCGAGACTATTCAGGCGGAATACACCGGCGAGGAGGCCGACATCGGATTTAACGCGCAATATCTGCAAGACTTCCTCAACGTGATGGGAGACGGCAAGGTTGCTTTTGAGTTCAAAGACGGAAACTCCCAAGCTCAACTTCGCCCGGCCGAGGGCGGCGACTATGAATACAAATACGTGGTGATGCCGATGCGCATCTGAGTAAAGCCCGTTTCTCCTCATACAATACTGATTCGGTTTTGTTCAGCCTAAGAAAACTAGCCGCCCTTCGGTTCAGTCGGGAACTCCGCCTGCTGCCAGGCGTCAAAACCTCCGTAGAGCGGGTGTACATTCTTCCAGCCGCGATCAGCAAGCACTTGCGCCACACGGGCGCTTGACGCTTCATGTGGTCAAGTGCAGTAGGTGATGACCGCTCGGTCGCGCGGGATCTCGGCGAGATGCTGCTCCGCCTCGTCGGCGGGCACACGAATCGCACCCGGCAGTTTAGTGTTGGCCTCGCCCCACGCCTTTGGGTTGCGCGTGTCAACGAAGGCGAACTGCTCGCCGCGATCCATCCTCTCTTTCACTTCATCGACAGTAATTCTCGTCACTTCCATCGCTCCACTGCCCCTTTCGTTCCCCGACACTATTTTCAAGCATTCACTCTGTGTTCCTCTCCTACTCTCCATGATATTCCCGAATGAATAACAAGCAAAGCGCACAACTGGCGCGCCGGTCAGCCACTAATCTCTATGTACGTATCAGAACATCTCCCCTTTAGGTCGGCACCTTTATCAAGCAGCACCCGAAGATCCCTGCGTCGCAGCACGACGCCGCCAGCATTAAAGCCGTTCCGCCGTCGTCGGCCCGCGCCTTCACGTCGGCCCCGTGCTCCAGCGATGCCTTCGCTGTGTCCAGGTGGGCATATGCTAAAATTCGAACCATGATCCTCGAGTCTATTGAGGCCCACCATTTCCGCAACTTAAGCGGAACGATCCTCTGGGGCTCCGGGCTTAATATTATTCTCGGAAACAACGGCCAGGGTAAGACAAATTGGCTGGAGGGAATCTATCTTCTCTCCAGAACGAAATCTTTCCGCACTCAGCGCCTTCAGGAATCAATAAGATTTGGCCAGGAGATGGCCTTCGTAAGAGGCAAGGTCTCCAGCGGTGAACTTCTGCGAGATCTGCAGGTCACACTCCAAGGCAGCACGAAATTAATTTCAGTCAATGGCAAGCGGGAACAGTTAGTAAGGTACCTGGGTCAACTCCAGGTCTTTGCGTTCACTTCCGGTGAACTCGAAGTAGTTAGAGGAATGCCTGAGGCGAGAAGACGCTTCATTGATCGTGGAGTCGCTTCTTTGAGACCAGCCTACGTGCAAACCCATTCCAATTACAATAAGGTGCTCAAACAGAAAAACCGAATTCTTCAGGACTCCATTGATACTGGCCTGAGCTTGGCCGAGACAAAAGATCTGGTGGCGCCCTGGAATGAACAATTGGTGAACCTGGCACATCAAATACATGAGTACAGGACAGACTACATCGGGCGGATAAACGAGGTATTGGAGCGTGGACTCTTCGAGCGGCGCGAGATCCAAATCCGATACGTTTCTTCGCTGGACGGCAAGGGCGATTTGCATGATTACAAGTCGCTGCTCGACCACCGGCTGCATCTCCGACTTGAGGCCGAGTTCTCCGCCGGCCGTGCCCTCATAGGACCGCATCGCGACGATTTAGAAATACTTCTGGATGGGCACGAGATGCGGGTTTACGGGAGCTCCGGGCAACAGCGTAGCGCATTGTTACTATTAGACTTAGCGGCAGTTTCGGTGTATAATTCCTGGCATGCGAATTACCCGCTTTTTCTCATCGACGATGTGGACGCGGAACTGGACGAAAAGAGGATAAACAGTCTATTGGAATACCTTGAAGGTCGCACTCAGACGTTCATTACAACTTCGAAACGATCCCACGTAGAAACGTTCATGTCGAGAGCAAGTGTCTACGAAATTGAAGAAGGTAAAGTGGCCAACGGTGACCCGAAAAAAGACTCGGTCTCCACAGCTTTAGCCTAGGAAGTAATCGCTCAGAGCGTCCCAGACCAAAGCAACATTCCCAGCAACAGTATTGATTTGAGTTAAGGAGAATAGCTTGGCAACAGCAAGTATAACGTCAGACAAAAAATACGATTCCTCTTCCATCACAATTCTTGAGGGGCGAGATGCGGTCCGAAAACGGCCGGCGATGTACATCGGGTCAACCGGAGAGTTAGGTCTTCATCATCTGGTTTATGAGGTTGTCGATAATTCAATAGACGAAGCGCTGGCTGGATATTGCGACACCGTCGAAGTGACAATTCATCTCGACAACTCGATTACAGTAATCGATAACGGGCGCGGAATTCCGGTTGACGAAATTAAGAAAGAGAAAAGGTCGGCCGCGGAAGTGGTAATGACGAAGCTTCATGCGGGCGGCAAATTTGACTCCAATGCTTATAAAGTTTCTGGTGGACTTCATGGGGTGGGCGTATCGGTCGTCAACTTTCTCTCAGAGACCTTACGCCTGGAGATATGGAGAGAAGGTAAGACTTACGAACAGGAATATGTTCGTGGCGTTCCGGTTGTTGCCTTGAGGCAGACAGGAAAAACCAAGAAGCGCGGAACCAAGATAACATTTAAGCCGGACCAGCAAATTTTCGTTCATACCGAGTTTAGCTTCGATAAACTGTCTGAGCGCTTGCGCGAAAAGGCTTTCCTCAACAAGGGCATTCGGATCACGATCAAAGACGAGCGGGAAGAGCCGGAGCGCTCTCACGAGTTCTATTACAAGGGTGGCATTGCGGAGTTTGTAAAACATCTAAACAAGAATAAGACCACGCTTCACGACAAGCCGATCTATTTTGAGAAGGAAGGCGACAGCCTGTCGATCGAAGTTGCTATCCAGTACAACGATGGTTACGACGAGAAGGTCTATTCGTTCGCCAACAACATCAACACGGTGGATGGTGGAAGTCACCTTTCAGGTTTTCGCTCCGCCTTCACGCGAACGATCAATGCCTACGCGCAGTCGTCGGGTCTGGCCAAGAACTTCAAGACCTCCTTAACGGGCGATGATGTTCGCGAAGGTCTGGTTGCGGTTATTTCCGTGAAGCTGCCTCAACCCCAGTTTGAGGGACAGACTAAGGGCAAGCTCAACTCAGATGTGAAGGGGGCCGTGGAGTCGTTTTTGAACGAACGGCTAACGGAGTACTTCGAACAGAATCCCACAGTTGCCAGGAGGGTGGTCGGCAAGTCTCTCGACGCTGCCCGGGCTCGCGAGGCTGCCAGGAAAGCGCGTGAAATCGTGCGCAAGGGCGCGATGGGTTCAACCATGCTCCCTGGAAAGCTGGCTGATTGCCAGGAGCGCGATCCAGCACTCTCGGAGATTTACATCGTCGAGGGCGACTCGGCAGGTGGATCAGCTAAACAGGGACGCGACCGGAAGAACCAGGCAATCCTTCCGCTCAAGGGAAAGATCCTTAATGTCGAGAAGGCACGATTTGACAAGATGCTGGGGCACAGCGAAATCAAATCGCTGATCATGGCGCTGGGAACGGGAATTGGGAAAGAGGATTTCGACGCCAGCAAGCTCCGCTATCACAAGATCATTCTGATGACCGACGCTGACGTAGACGGTTCACACATCAGGACACTGTTGTTAACTTTCTTCTATCGGCAGATGTCCGAGCTGGTTGAAAAAGGATACGTCTACATCGCACAACCACCCTTATTTAAGGTAAAACGGGGCAAGAAAGAGGAATACATCAAAGACGAAGGCTCGATGATCCGCTACCTGATGCGCATGGCAACAGCCGACATGACCGTAAAGACAACCGGCGCCAAAGACGTTATTGAAGGTAAAGAGCTGGCGAAATCATTGGAGAAGATGGTTGACTTTAAGCATTACTGTGAGCGAGCGTCGCGGCGCTTAGGAGGCGATTCGCACCTACTACAGACTCTGCTTGAGGCTTTCGGCGGCAAAAAAGGTGTTTTGCGCAAAGAGGGTGCAACTCTTCGCAAGATCTTTCAGGATGGCGACCTCATGGCCCGAGTCGAAGCGGTCCTGTCCAAGGCCGCGTACAAGACCGAGCTCTCGACCGATGAGGAACATGGATTGTGGGAGATCGAAACCTCGACCATCTCCGGTATTAACCTCTCCATCGATTGGAACTTCGCCAGCTTTGTAGAGTTTCAGAAAGCCGTGGAACTGTATAGTGAGCTCGAAGATAAACTGGCGGCGCCTTTTACAACAGGGGCGAATGGAACTCAGGAAGAGATTCCCACGCGTGATGCTCTGCTTGAAAAGGTCCTGGCCGCAGCGAAAAAGGATTTGAGCATTCAACGATATAAAGGACTCGGCGAGATGAATCCGGAGCAACTGTGGGAGACAACCATGAATCCGGAGAAACGAACGCTGCTCCAGGTCAGAATCGACGACGCGGTGGAAACCGATGAGATGTTTACGGTTCTGATGGGCGACGCAGTAGAGCCAAGACGTAAGTTCATCGAGGACAACGCTCTCGACGTGAGAAACCTAGATGTGTAGTAAGTAAATCGGGATCACGCCTCAGCTCCCGATTATCTAACTCACTTCTCACCAAATCTGCTAACACGAAAACGCGCGAGCTTAATGGGAGTCTCCGGCGGAATGCCGGCCTTGCGCGCCGCGATCTCGACCTGCTTCGCCACCGAGTCCACACCCTCCAAATCCGGCAGCAGCAAGCCCCGGTGTGAACCCGATTCATCCTCCACAATTACGCCGTAAACCGCCGGGTCGAGATCCGCTAGTGTGGCTGGCTCCGGTGCCGAAAGCACATCCACTGAATAGCGCAGACGGGAAAGTTCCTGAGCCGAAACCGGTGAGAAACGTGGATCCCGCGTGGCCGCATTAATTGCGTTCGCGATAATCTCCTCCGCGAGAGTCTCCTTGGCCGGCTCAATGGTTCCGATGCAGCCGCGTAATTGTCCGTCATGAGTCTTGAGGGAAACAAAGCAGGCAGCCCGTGCACCGAGCAGCCCCGCGGTGGCTTGAGAAGAATCTATTTGTGTTCCGCGGAGCACATAAGTCTCCACGGCCGCGCGGGCGAGATGAGGCAGCTCCGCGGTGCTGTACGACTCTCCGTCGAAATCACCTTCGGCGGTACTCTGCTCCCGGTACTCCTGCATAGCGGGCTGCTTGCCTGTCAATTGCGCTACAAGATAACCAACTCCAAACGGCGCCTCATAGTGAATGACCTCGCATGCCCATGGCTGTTCTCTCGTCGCTCCCAAGGCGATCAGCATCGACCGGTAGCCACACTCTCCGGCGATGCGACGCAGATCTTGATCAATGTTGATTATACGTTCGGGAGAATTTGTACGAAGGGCGTCTACGACTTCGTTGTCAAAAATGTATGCGGTTGGGTTATATCCTGCGGGCGCATCAAGTTTCAGCCGGTGACTTAGATCCCCGCTGGCAATTAACCCGGCGGATCGGCCTGTTTCGTTGATCGCTTTTCCGATGCAGGAGCCGAAGCGTAAATGGTCTTCGTTAGACAGGAAACTGTAACCAAGGGCCACGACGCGCCCGGTCCAGCCGTTGCGTTGCAGGAAGTAGAGCGGGACTGCAGTTCCATGGTCCAGGTTTTGGCCGCTCCCCAGGCCTACGACCTCGTAGTCTTCCTCAGCTGCGGCTTTTGAGATTGCCCGGAGCAACTCTTCGTCTAGCGGAGCTTGGCAGCGCACGGCGGGAGCACGGAAGTTTGCGAAGTCTCCGTGAAGTACCGGACCTTGATAAGCAACAAAGGCATGTGCCTCTAGAGGAGCGTGAGGTGAAATCAGAACAAGAGTTTCGGCTCCACTGGCAATAAGGCGTTTGGTAAGCTCAGCCATCCCATCGATGGATCCCCGCACCTCAGCAGCCGACTCACGTCCCACCTCCGGAACCATAATCGGTGGATGAGGAGCGATACCCGAGAAAACTATTGAACTTTCGCTTCCCACTGTGACCTCAATTTATCGGAGCCAAACCACGAAACGCACACATTGGAAACGTAAACCAAAGCAACTGGCCACAGCTCCTTTAAGAGTCGTGGACGGTTGCAGAGAAGCTGTCAGGGAACTCCGGTATTCTACCACCCTGTCAGCATCCATGAATGCCAATTGCACGCGATCGACAAACACCCCTATGATGCCTTAAAAGCAATGGAACACTTTCAGGCATTAATTGTTGGAGCGGGCCCGGCCGGGTCTTTTGCTGCTGAGTTGCTCGCAAGGAATGGCGTGAAGGTAGCCTTGTTTGATGGCCGGCCGGAGGGCGAACCAAAGGCGTGCGGTGGTGGTGTTACGGCCAAAGCACTGAAGGCGTGGCCACATTTGCTGAATGCCGTTGGCCGCACAGTCGATGAACTGGAAATGTATTCCCCTTCCGGCAAACGGCTTCATCTGCAGTTGGAAGAGCCGTTCGCGATCTACTCCCGCATTGCCTTTGACTCATACCTGCGCGACCGGGCAAGGACCGCAGGTGCGGAGGTCATTGCCGCCAAAATCTCCGCGCGTGGAATTAAGCGCACTCAGAATGGCTGGACGCTAAGAGAGGTGGCAGGCGCTTCCAGCCCAGCGGGTATGGCAGCACCCCAGCCGAGATCCCACACCCCACGCGGGCTGCCCGCGCGGGGACCCCGCTACTCGGCCGGGGACTCCGCGCTGCCCCGCTGGGGACCTCGGGCTGCCGGCGCTGAATGGTCAGGTCAAATGCTCGTCGGCGCCGATGGAGCCGGCAGCTCGGTAGCGAGAATGCTCGCGGGGCCCTTGCCGCCGTCTGAAATGGAAGTCGCTTTTGGTTATCGCGCGCCGTTACCGAAGAGCGGAGAGTCGCCCACCGTCATCGCTTTTCTACCTGGATGGATTGGTTATGCCTGGGCGTTCCCGCGGCTGGACCATATTTCTTTTGGCATCGCCACTACACAGGAGGCTTTCGAGCATCAGCCACTCGACAAACTTCTCTGGGACTTCATGCTAGGCTACTACCGCCAACGCGAAGATCCGAAAGCAAAATTATGGGCGAGCCGCAAAGCTGATCGCGGTCGCGACGAGCGAATTAAGGAGAAACTGGCCACTACCGCCGAACGATATGCTGCCCGTATTCCCGGTCTAAATGATAAGACGTGGGACACTAGGAGGGTTTGTGGTGAAGGATGGGCTCTCTTGGGAGACGCCGCCGGCTTTGCTGATCCCGTGACCGGCGAAGGGATCTATTACGCGTTACGATCAGCGGAGCTCTTCGCCGGAAGTTTCCTCGTCCAGAGTCCTTTGGACTATGAGGAACGCTGGCGCGAAGACTTCGGACGCGATCTAAAGCGTGCCTCACAGATGCGCCGCCGCTTCTATGGAAACTTCTGGGGCGCGCCGTTCACGGAAAGAATGATCGAGTTTGCGCGAGGTCACCGGGGCATCAAGCGCGTGTTGGGGGAGCTTGTTGCTGGCGAGCAAGGGTACGTTGATCTAAAGAAGAAGCTTGCGCGTAGCGCTATATGGCCCGTCTAGTCGGTCGTGTCCCAATAATCTCTTCACCCGCCTGTGCCTGAGGTAGCACAGAAATCAGAAACGATCCACGAAATACCACGAAAGATCACTAACAACGTTTCGTGTTGGTTCGTGTGGCCTCGTGGATCGTCCGTTCCACCAAACCAACTCTCAAATGAGGACACTACCCACGGGACTGGGTTGTAGCAAGAGAGGCTCAGGCATGTCCGCCATTCGTTTCGGAATCCTAAGGTGCCAGGCGTTGAATACTCCAAGTTCCGTCAGCTTGGCGCTCATAAAGAATCCGGTCGTGAAGACGGCCGGGGCGTCCCTTCCAAAATTCGATTCGTGCCGGTTTCAGGCGATAACCACCCCATTGCGCTGGGCGCTTAATTCGGCGGTTTCCGTGGAACGCCTCCAGTTCGCGGGCGCGAGTTTCCAGTTCCTCCCTGCTGGGGACGACCTCGCTCTGCGGTGACGCGAGGGCGCCAATCTGGCTTTCACGCGGGCGAGTTTGAAAGTAAACATCTGACTCTTGATTTGAGACTCGAGCCACCGTGCCTTCAACTCGTACCTGGTAATCGAGCTGCGCCCAGTAAATGACCAGTGCGGCATAGGGGTTCGCCTCCAGGTCGCGCGCCTTTCTGCTGTTGTAGTTGGTGTAGAAAACAAACCCACGCTCATCGTAGCTCTTCAACAGCACCATGCGCGCCGAGGGCCGACAGTCGTGGTCGGCCGTCGCCAACGTCATCGCTTCCGGCAGCAAGATCTCCGGGTGCTGCCGTGCCTCGGAGAACCAGCTTTGGAAGAGTTGCAGCGGATTTCGTGGTGCGGTGGATTCGCTTAAGTCGGTCACCTTTTTGTGCGTCCCGTCGATCCCTGCGGCGGCCACATGCCCAGGATGGTTGCTGAGGGAGGTGCTCCGAACGGATCGGACACAGAAGTCCGCCCCTATATCTCAACGAGTTTCAAATACGGGCTAAGTCGCTGGCGCAACAGCTCGGGGACCGGAACGCTTTCAAACGTGTCCTTTCGCACTGCTGCCATGACGAAATGGGCAGTGGCAACCAACTCTTCTTCGCCTTTGCGGCGCACCTCAAAATTTAGCTGCATTGACTTATTACCGATCCGACCCACGTAAACTGAAACCTCAAGCAAGTCATCCAACTGCGCTACACGATGAAAATCACACTCGAGGTGAACGCGCGGCAGCCAGAGGTCTATTTCATCGAAGATTACACTGTAAGGAAGTCCCACGGCGCGAAAGAGTTCGGTCTCGGCGATCTCAAAGAAACGAATGTAAGCCCCGTAAAAAATAATGCGGGCAGCGTCGACGTCGCCCCAGCGCACGCGCTCTTCAATGGTGAATCTGCGGGGTCCAGACATTTGTACGTAGCGGCGAAGTAAAAGCCCGAGACGCCTGCGCTTCAGGGACGCGATTGACTCAAACCTCCACGTCGTTCAGGAACTTTACCAACGCGCGATTGAATTCTTCGGATCGTTCAAGATTTGAAAGATGGCCAGAGCCTTCCATAATCTGTAGCCGCGAGCCGCCGATCTCTCGGTGCATGAGTTCCGAATCTTCCACAGGCGTTAGCACGTCTTTGCTGCCGACAACAATCAGTGTGGGGGCAATAATACGTGACAGAAAGGAGGTGTGGTCCTTACGCACGGCCATACCCCGGAGCGCTGACGCTGCGCCGTCTGGTTCCGTCCCCACAATCATCTCGCGTACGCGCCGGCCAATACCGGGCCGCTCTGCCACCGTTTCAGGGGCGAGCAACTTCGGCAAGAGTGCGTCAGCGATTCCCTCCATCCCTTCCTTCAGGGCCTTTTCCGCCTGCTGCTCGCGATTCTGCTTGCCCTCTTCGGTGTCTGCCTGGGCGCGCGTGTCAGCGAGCAGGAGCGAACGAACTCGCAACGGAAACAAACGATAAAAAGCCAGGGCTACATAGCCGCCCATTGAAAGTCCGCCGATGGTGGCGCGCGAGATGTTCAAGGTTTCAAGCAGTAAAGCGATATCAAGCGCCATGCTTTCCATCATCGCTGGTCCGGGAGTTACCGCACTCTCGCCGTGCCCGCGCAAGTCGGGAACAATTAACCGATGGTTGTGCCGGAGCACTTCTACCTGCTCACGCCACATCGAGCGATTGAAAGGATATCCATGAAGCAGCACCACGGAGGGACCAGAGCCCACATCCTCGTATGCTATCTCGATTCCGCGCACAACCTTCTTCGAACCCTTCGAGCTATGTGCGATCGTAAATTGTGCCACTCACTCTCCTCGTTCCTGCTGCACTTGGGTGAATTAAACCCTAATTGGCAATTAGCGAACACGACTGGTTCGTCGCCGAAGAAAATCCATCAACACAAATTGTGACAAATTGCTTGGGTTTGCGAAGTAGGCTTTACCATTTGTCATTGCGGTCATCTGCTTTACAAACTCAACCAGATAATAATCGCTTGCCAGCATGAACGTATTGATCATTATACCGGCTTTGCGGCAGGCTTGGACCTCCTTGAAGGTCTGGTCCATTACGAAAGGATCGCCACCCATCGAGTTCTTATAGAGCTGGCGCCCTGGCGAAGACGGAATTGCCGGCGCTTTCGTAGAACGACGCGAAGGTCTGGCGATCGCAGGGCTTCCATCGAGAAAGCAAGCAGTTGGTTTTCCGTCGGTAACCATGACGATCTGCTTCATCTCTTTACGCTGCGTCTGCAGAATTCGGCGTGAGAGTCGCAGCCCTTCGGCGGTGTTAGTGTGGTACGGTCCAACCTGCGTGGTGGCCAGTTTTGCCAGTGGGAGTTCTTCGGCACTGTCGTGGAAAAGCACGAGTTTGAGAGCGTCACCCGGATACTGCGTACGAATCAAATGAGCTAGCGCGAGGGCAACCTTCTTGGCAGGTGTGAACCGATCTTCGCCATAGAGAATCATGGAATGCGAACAGTCAAGCATTACCACAGTCGCGCAGGATGATTGGTAGTCACACTGGTGGACGTGCAGGTCGCTGTACTCCAGATTGAGCGGCACGTTCAAACCCTCGCGCTGAATCGCGGATAACAACGTAGTGTTCACGTCGAGATTGATCGTGTCGCCAAACTCGTAGGCTTTGCTTGCCGCGGCGGCTTCCACACCGGTCGAAAGCTGTGGGGTGTCATGACGACCGACGGAGCTTTTGCCAAGGCTTCCGAGCAAGTTTCTGAGGGTCTTGTAACCAAGAAAGTCCAAACCTTTTTCGGTCACTTCAAACTTGATGTGGCGCGGGAGCGGCTCGGAAATTTCCGGATTGCCGTTCCCTCGTTGCCGCTGTTGTTGTCTGACCTGCTCTTCGTGCAGGGTTAAGTAACCCTCTTCAATCAAACGCTCAATCAGCTGATTGAGCGTTTCTTCCAGCACCGAGCCTTTAAACTTGCCTTCATTTTCAGCGAGCATCTCCTGAACCTGATGTTCATCGAGCAGGTCCTGATCCATTAGCGCCTGCAGCAGTGCCTGGCGCAGCGCATCGAGGGACGTGTCCTGCGGACGGCGCTCACGGGTCCAATAGTAGTCATCGTCATAGCCCGAAGAGAGCAGTGAATCCGACAGACCCTCCATCAAGTCGCCCAGGTTGATGGATGAGACGTCGAGGCCTTTGAATTTTGAGTAACGGGTGAATTTCATTGTCTTGCCGGGTCAGAACCTGGAGCGGTAGCGACCGGGTCCAAGCAGCGGAGTCAGCCGCCCTTCCGTAACCAGGTCGCTACCGCTCCCCGTTCTGACAAGTTCGCGTTCGTACATCAGCTGTATTTCCCGGTTTCGGTGAGGTCATCGTAGATCATCCCGCGGCGGTCTTTCTTCGCTTTGGTTACGGCCGTGTAGCCGCCTTCCTCGTTGCGACTGATCTTGTTTCCTGCATAGAGACCTTCCAGTACAAACTCACAAGCGGCGACTACCTGCGCCTGGTCCGACTTTTTAAAGTCAAAAGGGATGAGCGAGGTTTCGATCAAATCGGGGACTGCGTCGAGAAGCCTTCGGCATTCCTCTGCCGAAGCCGTGTCGGCCAAGCGCAGGTTGTTTCCCTGATCAAACCATTGCACGGTGCGCGCGAAATCGATGCCCACGAAATAGCCTTCAAAGATCTCGCCGGCTGCGCGTTTTATCAGGTCCTTCGCGATGCGGGTGGCGCCAATCTGTTCGCCCTCGTATTCAAGTTCCATCTTGCCTGTCATGGAAGGAATCGCCGCATAGACATCGGACACCCGCGGCACAATCTCCTCTTCTCCGGTCAGGAGCGCGCGCCGTTCGGCATTTGAGATTACTGATTCGATAACGGTAATGGGCAGGCGCTGCGAGACACCGGAGTGCTTGTCCACCCTCTGGTCGTCGCGAGCTTCGAAGGCGATCTGTTCGACTACTTCTCGCAAAAACTCAGGGATGTGCAGGCGTTCCCTCAATCCGTCCCGCTCCTCCCAGGCCTCCTGGCGGGTAATCTCGATTGCGGTAGGCAACTCCGAAGGGTAGTGAGTAGTGATTTCGGCGCCGATACGATCCTTTAGCGGCGTAATGATTTTCCCTCGGGCAGTGTAGTCCTCTGGGTTTGCAGAAAAAATAAGCATGACATCGAGGGCTAGCCTCACCGGGTAACCCTTAATCTGAACGTCGCCTTCCTGCATGACGTTGAAGAGACCGACCTGAATCTTGCCGGCCAGATCCGGAAGCTCATTAATCGCGAAGATGCCGCGATTAGCGCGGGGCAGCAGCCCATAGTGAATTGTCAGCTCATCGCTCAACAGGTGTCCGCCTTTGGCGGCTTTGATTGGATCGACGTCGCCGATAATGTCGGCAATGGTTACATCGGGAGTAGCAAGCTTTTCTACGAATCGTTGATCGCGATTGACCCAGGCGATGGGTAATTTGTCGCCATGGAGCTCAAGCTGCCCACGACCATAAGCAGAAATAGGATGCAAGGGATCGTCGTTTACTTCAGAGCCGGCGATTACGGGAATGCGTTCGTCAAGCAACTCGGTTAATTGTCGGATAATGCGGCTCTTGGCCTGGCCACGCAGGCCCAACAGGATGATGTTGTGTCGGGCGAGGATCGCATTTACGAGCTGCGGAATAACGGTTTCACTGTAGCCAATGATTCCGGGAAAGAGTGTTTCGCCGGCGCGCAGTTTCTTGATGAGGTTCGCGCGCAGCTCATCTTTTACCGAGGCCTGCTTATGACCACCTGCTTTCAGTTCGCCCAGTGTTGCTGGTAGTTGCATTGAATGATTACCTGGCTATCGAAATATTCTAAGAAAACCATACGGTGTGCCGGGGGATACAGCTTTGCGTGTGTCTATCTTAATACTTTGAGAGGAAAGACTCTAAGCAAGAACTCAAAAAGGACGCCTCAAGCTCTGCTAATTTTTGTGGCAATATACGTGACGCACGACATTCACTTTTGAAGCTGGACCGGACACTGATGCAGTTACATCGTCCGCCGAGAAAGGCCTCGGGTGGCACGGCTTCGCCGCCGGATGTGTGGCGGTGGCTGTGCCCCGCCGGAGCCCTGCACCTCTCCATCGGGCTGCGCCCTCGTGCGGGCTTGGCCCCTCGGTGGATCACGTCGACGTGTCTGCGGACCTCAATTCAGCAAATCTCTGGAACGCGTGGCGCCCACTCAGCATCAGGTTCGTCTGAAGAAGACCACGCGACTCGCTGTCCGAGGGGCCCAGCCCGGCACCAGGGGCACAGCCCAGTGATAAAGGCAGCTAGACGGCGGGGCACAGCCTCCGCCGCACATCAGGCGGCGAAGCCGTACCTAGTCCCGTCCGCTTGGCCTTGGCTGCGTCAAGTATATTGGTACCCAAATTAGCGTAGGTGCTGAGTACCGCCCAAGGTGAAGCAGTAGCACGCTAACCGTCGAGTTCAGTTCATCGAGCACGCCAACCCTCCTGCTCATAGAAGACCTGACCATCGGCTTCGAGTTTTTCAAGATGAGCAAGCACAGCGCGTTCGGCCATCGTATGCGCTTTGGGAGTGACGTCGGTGTAGACGCGGGCAACGATATCCTCAGCAGTTTTTGCCCCATCCCCCACAGCTTCCAGAATTTTCCGCTCGCGCTCAAGCCGGTGCGAGATGTATTCATCAAGCTTCGTGTAAGGATTTGCGATCGCCGGACCGTGGCCTCCGAAGATAACACGTAGATTCGGCAGGGTTCGCATCCGCCGCAACGACTCGAGGTAGTCCCGCATGTTGCCCTCAGGCGGATCGATCAGGACAGAGCCCAGGCCGACAATGTTGTCTCCTGAAATCAGCGTACCCGTTTCAGCTTCGTAGAAACAGAGATGGCCGCGCGCGTGTCCAGGAGTGTGCATTGCTTGCAGCGCAATTCGGGGCGAACCCATTAGTTCGATGACGTCTCCGTCTTCGATCAGACGATCTACGCGGACTGTGTCGCTTAACGGCTCCGCAGTGAAACGATGCGCAGCAACTTTGACGCGGCCGCCGAGATGTTCTCGAAGTGAATTTACACCGCCCACGTGATCCGGGTGCATGTGGGTCAAGATAATCTCGCGAACTGATCGTCCT
>Ga0136617_10002200_pt1 | contig 17417 bp, 6 predicted proteins | sample AntDrymUQ3222106_2_FD_129672 | JGI IMG/M metagenome (GOLD analysis project Ga0136617, IMG submission 129672) | Polar desert sand microbial communities from Dry Valleys, Antarctica - metaG UQ322 (21.06) | ecosystem: Environmental > Terrestrial > Soil > Desert | place: Antarctica: Dry Valley... | reverse complement strand
GGGCGATGATCGGCGCCTCTTTGCCACAGCGAAGATGAGCGCGCCGATCAAGTTGGCGGCCAGGGTCACGAGGATGATCTTGAGTGCGAACCAAACCGGGCTTTGCACCGGAATGATCGGGACGACGCTGAACACGATCGAGATCAGCGTGACGAGAAAGCCGATGGCCGCGGCAAAGCGTAACCAGAGCGGCGCACGCGAGGTCAATCCGCGCAATCCGCAGATGGGAATGGCGAATAGCACGAGATAGGCGAGGGCGTAGAAAACAACGGCTGCGTTATCGATCAACTGAAATGCTTCCTGCGCGCCGACGCCGAGCAAGCTACCGATGGCGAAGACGAGCGTGACCAGTCCGACAAAGAGGATCGAGTTGACCGGCGTCTTGTAGCGGGGCTGCAGTTTGGTAAACCACGCTGGCAAAATTCGGTCCCAACCCGCTACCATCGGCAGGCGGGTGTTGCCCGTGAAATAGATGCTCAGCACTGCGATCGAGCGTCCGGCCAGCATGAGGATGGCCAGCGCGGCGATGCTCGATCCGGCCACACCGAAAGCATTGGCCCCCGCGCGTAACGCCTGGGGCACCGGCCCGATCAGATCGAGATCGTCAAAGCCGATGAAAGCCATGACCGAACTCGTGCCCAGGATGAACATGAGTGCGATGATGGGCGCAGCGATCAGGACCGAGCGACCAATGTTCTTCGCGGGCGAGCGTGTTTCACCCGCGAGAATGGCGACATATTCGAAACCGCTTAGGGCGCCGAGCGCCATCTTGCTGAAGATGTTAAGGCTGAAAAGCGAAGCTGCCGGAAGTGCCAGCTCGATTGGGTGATAGGTCGGCAACTTGCCCGCAGCATGAGCAACAAACGGGAGCGCGATGAGCGCGCCATAAGTGATCAGAAGCAAAATTGCCCCAGCGTTATGCACCCATTTGCCAAGGCTGAGCCCGCTGATCGTGACCAGGATGAGCCCTGCAATTAACGCGCCGTTGAGTGCCCCGACGAAAATGCGGCTCGACGGCAACCACGCAGCGGCGGGTCCAATCGCGTAAGAAAGATTGGTCGCAACGACGAGTCCGGTCGCAGCCATGACGCTGATGCCGAGGAGCCAAAGATTCCACGCCACCATGAAGCCGGTGAATTCGTTGAAGCCAAATTTCGCCCATTGGTAGAGTCCGCCTTCGAGCGGCAGGAGGCGGTTGAGATAAATGACCACCGCTGCAACCGGCAGATAGAAGAGGAGGATAGCAAGTAGCCAATAAACAGTTTGCGAGGAACCGAGCTTCGCTGCGGTCCCCACCCAGGAACCTCCGACGACAAACACGATCTGCATTAGAACCAGGTCGCGCAGCCCAAGTTCTTTCTTGAAGACGTCGCTCTGCGCGGCGACACGCTCCTCCTCCTGCCGGAAGGAGTCGGTCGTGGAATCCTCGGTCATCGAGCGCGCGCTACGCTTCCGGATTCACCGGAAAGTGTTTGTTCTTCAGCTTCTCCGGCACACGTGTCGTTTGTTCGGATTCGATCTCTTCGGTAGCGGCGCCAAGCGCTTCGTAGGCTTCGCGATTCTTCTTCGCCCGGCACATGTAGCAAACGGCGTGGGCGAGGGGGATGCGCGCTTCCGGCAACCCGACGAACTCGACCGCTTGCTGCGTCGCGATCGCGAGCGGTAATGCCTCGGCATCAGCGAGACCAACGTCTTCGCTCGCGAAAATAACGATCCGCCGTGCGATGAAGCGAAAGTCTTCGCCAGCGTGGAGCATCTTCGCGAGCCAGTAGATCGCGCCCTTCTCGTCAGAGGCGCGCATGCTCTTAATGAAGGCGCTGATGGTGTCGTAATGCGCATCGCCCGCGCGATCGTAGACAATGGCTTTCTGCTGAATGCTTTGTTCTGCGACTTCGAGTGTGAAATGAACGACGCCATCTTTCGCCGCTGGAGGGACGTGCTCCGTCACGTCCATCTTTCTGGAGAGAGACTTGGACGCGACAGCGCGCGTCCCTCCAGGCGCAGTCGTCATAACGCCAATCTCAAGTGCGTTTAGACATTTGCGCGCATCGCCATCGCTGATTTTCGCCAGATGCGTTTTCGCATCCGCATCCATTTTCACGCGGTATTTGCCGAGACCGCGCTCTTCGTCAGCCAGCGCGCGATCGATCAGCTCTTCCAAGTGCTCGACCTTCAGCGGTTCGAGCTGAAAAACCTGTGAGCGCGAAACGAGCGCGCTGTTTACGTAGAAGAACGGGTTGTAAGTTGTCGCACCAATCAGGCGCAGGTTTCCGCTCTCGACGTCCGGCAGCAGGATGTCTTGCTGCCCTTTGTTGAAGTGATGGATCTCATCCACGAAGAGGATCGTCTTTTGCCCAGCGTTGCGAATGCGGTTCGCCGCGCCCGCAACCACTTTGCGCATTTCGGCGACGTTGCTTTCCACGCCGCTCAGGCGCTCGAATTTTGCCTGAGTCATCTCCGCAATGATTTGCGCCAGAGTGGTTTTTCCCGTGCCAGGTGGGCCGGAGAGAATCACGGATGGGAGCCGATCGGCCTCAATCGCGCGGCGCAGAAGTTTCCCGGGCGCGAGAATGTGCTCCTGGCCGACGAACTCCTCCAGTGACCGCGGACGCATGCGCGCGGCCAGCGGCGAAGCAGCGGTCGGGGGCTTCACTGCTTTCACTTCTTCGTCGACGCGAAACAAATCCTCCACGTCCGAAGCTACGTCGCGGGCGGGTCCGCCGAAAGACAAAGCTCGCGGCTTAGGAGTGCGGCGGTGCTCCGCCGCTTTTGAATGATCGTGTAAGAGTGCGCACGTCCAAAAAGCGCCAGAGCACCGGCGCACTCCAAAACGCAAGCGGCCGAGGAGACTGCTTCCCAAGCTCTCCTCGCTCGAAGTAAACTGCTCCAGCGTGAATCCCGCGGTGCCACCACCTCCAACTGCCGGTCTGTTCCCCGACACGATGTGGAGCGCGGTGGTCGAGGCGCGCGAGGCGGACACGCCCCACGCGCTCCAGGCGCTCGACGGGCTCGCGCGCGCGTATTGGCGACCGCTGTATGTTTTCCGGCGCCAACGCGGAAGCGATCACGAGACGGCCGCGGAGGATGTGCAGGGTTTTTTTGCGCATCTGCTCGGCCGGGATTTTCTCCGTTTTGTCCAACCACGCGAGGGACGCTTCCGCACCTTTTTGCTCACGTCCTTCACGCGCTGGCTCGACGACCAGCGCGATCGCGCGCATGCGGCCAAGCGCGGGGGCGGACAATCGCTCATTCCGCTGCAGGAATTCGATTCCGTCTGCGGACTCGCGCTCTCGGATCAGGAGGCGCCGGCAGAAGCATTCGACCGGCGGTGGGCGCGGGAAGTCTTCGACAGCGCTCTGGCGCGCCTGGCGGAAGCGTGGGCGGAACGGACCGAGCTTTTCCTTGCCTTGCGCGCCTCACTTACCGGCGGCGCGAATGGGGAAGAGTATGCGAGCATCGGGTCCCGGCTTGGCCTGAGCGAAGGCGCTGTCAAGAAAGCCGCCTTCGATCTGCGAGCGAAATTTGCCCGCATCATCCGGGAGGAAGTGCGCCGAACGGTGCGGGACGACGACGCGGTCGATGAGGAGTTGCGTTACCTGATCCGACTGTTGCGTCAATGATGCGCTTGCGTTTTGGAGTGCGCCGGTGCTCTGGCGCTTTTGCTTTAGCGCGTGGCCACGCCAAAAGCGGCGGAGCACCGCCGCACTCCAAAACGCAAGCGCCTGGGTAACCTGCGCGGGAAAGCTCCGTTGATCTCGCCTGCAAGCTCATGCCTCTGACCGCGACCTCACTGTGCCCGGCGTGTGGCGCTGCGATCGCCGGTGGCGCGTGCGTGGCGTGCGCGCTCGAACAGGCGCTGATCGGCCCGGCCGAGTTCGATACGCTGCACTCCTGCGCCCAGCCGAAGCCGGCGGCCGAGCCGGCCTTCTCCGCCTTTGCTGCGCTCGTTCTCCCATGTCGCTTCGCCGGTTATCAGCTCAAGCGCGAGCTGGCCTCAGGCGGGATGGGTGTTGTCTACGAAGCGGAGCAGGTCGCGTCGAAACGCACTGTGGCGCTGAAGATGATGCGCTCCTTCGTCTTTGCGCACGAGGAAGACATTGCTCGCTTCCGCACCGAGGCCGAAGCGGTCGCGCATCTGGATCATCCCCACATCGTGCCGATTTACGACATCGGCGAAGCGGAGGGGCAGCCGTTCTTCACCATGAAGCTGATGAGCGGCGGAAGTCTGGCCGAGCGCCTGAAGCGCGGCGCGCTCCCGTTGCCGGAAGCCGCCCGCATGATGACACAAGTCGCGCGCGCGGTGCATCACGCGCACCAACGCGGCGTGCTCCATCGCGATCTCAAACCTGGCAACATTCTCTTCGATGCCGAGGGAAATGCAGGACTGACGGATTTTGGTCTGGCCAAGCTCACCTATGTTGACACGGGGGTCACGCTCTCGAGCTCGATGCTCGGCACGCCGCAATATATGTCGCCGGAACAAGCGGCCGGCGGCGCGCGCGATCTCACCACCGCGAGCGATGTCTGGTCGTTAGGCGCGATCCTCTACCAGCTCGTGACGGGCCGGCTCCCGTTCGAGGCGCAGGGCACACCGGAAACCCTGCGCCGCATTGCCCAGGAGGAGCCGTCGGCGCCCAGCAGCGTCAGCCGCGCGGTGGATAGGGACCTGGAGACGCTCTGTCTCCGGTGTCTCGAAAAAGATCCCGCGCGTCGCCTCACGAGCGCGGGTGATTTAGCCGACGAGCTGGAGCGCTGGGAGCGCGGCGAGCCGATTCGTCTTCGCCCGGTCACGCAGGCCGAGCGGGTTTACCGCTGGATGCGGCGCCGCCCGCGCATCGCCGCGCTCCTCGGCCTGACCTTGCTCCTGTTTCTGCTCGCGGCCATCGGCATCCCGCTGCAATGGCGTGCCGCGGTCTTGGCGCGCGATGAATCCATCCGCCACGAACGCGAGGCGCGCGCGGAAGCCTACTTTGCCACTGTCGCCAACGCGCTGGAAGCGCACCGTTCCAGCGATCTGGGACGCGCGCGTCGCCTCCTCGCCGGGCTCGCGCCTCGTCCGGGCCAGGAGGATCTGCGCGGGTTCGAGTGGCGCTTGCTTAACGGCTTCTGCGTCGGCGATTCGATCGGCGCGTGGAAGTTGGCCGATGCGCCGCAAGCGCTGGCCTGGGTGCCGGCACGGCGGCAGGTGGCGATCGTCGATGCAGGACGGCGGCTTCATTTCTTCGACCCGGCGACCGGGCGGGTCGAGGAAGGCCCGCGGCTGCCGGATCCTCGACCGCAGCATCCGGAAGCGCTCGATCACGGTTTCCACTCGCTCAGCTTTGCGCCGGATGGTCGTCATTTCGCCTGCAGTGATGGAGACGTTCTGGTCGTCTGCGAAGCGGAGACGGCGCGACTCGTGCATTCCGCCAGCGCTCGCCACATCGGTTCGGTTTGGCTTGATGAGAATCGCCTGCTCTACGGAGGGAATGTGGCCTGGGCCGCAGCTCCACGTGCCGAGCCGACCTGCATCTTCAACGTCCGTGATGGCACACGGCAGGTTCTGCCGAAAGGTATCTTTGCGCCGTTTGCCGTTTCGTTAGACCGGATGCAACTCGCGGTCACGATCAGTGCCGGGGAGAGCGCCCGGATTGAGATTCGCCCGGACGTCGGGGCAGCACCGAGCGTGACGATCAATCTTCCTAACGAAGATCCTGCATTGGCCGCCTTCTCCGCCACTGCGGAACTTGCGGTCGCAGTCGGCCAATCGAACAAAATCGCGCGCCGGGTCTATCTCATTCCATCGGGTGCCGCGCGGCCGAGTGCTCAGCGCGAATTTTCACAGACGATCACCGCGCTCACCTTTCACCCCACCGAGCCGCAACTCGCGGTCGCAGCGGAGAATTCCGCGGTCTGTGTTTTCGACCATTCGTTAGGCGAACTTCGCCTCTTGCCTGGACACGAAGAACGCGTTGGCGGTATCACTTTTCTCCCCGGTGGCGAGACGCTCGTCTCCGTTAGTAACGACGGAACCCTGCGGAAGTGGGATACCGGCGCAAAGGTTCGACCGGAGATCAAAACCGACAACTCGTGGCTGCATCCGACGGCATCGTCGGACGGGCGGCGTGTCGCCTACATGATCGACGGCGAGCAAGGCGTTGTAGCCGGGGTCGTTGACCCCGGCGGCGAGAGACGCAGCCACGCGCGAGACCGGCCGGGATCACCGATCCCGGCTACAACCGAGGCGCGAATCGCGCTGCCGCGAGGTCATCATCCGCTCGCCGCGTTGCGTGATGGGCGCGTGCTGACGCGAGTCGGTGCCACCGGCGAGATCGTGATGTGGCGAACAGACCAAAGCGAATCGTCCGAGCTTTGGCGCGCGCAGGGAATTCCATCACATCCGGGCTACGAACAAATGATCCGCGGTCTGATCTCCCGGGATGAGCGGCTCGCGGTTGGGTTGATCCCCGGCAAGCTCTTCGTGGTCGATCTCGTGGCGCAGAAAGTCAGCGGCACCCCGGATCAACGAATGCTCTTCGGGGCGAGCGGGGTCAATTGTCTCGATCTCTCGCCGGACGGAAAGCTGCTGGCGGTGACGGGATTCTACGGACGGCGGGTCCGGCTTTACCAAACTGCGGACATCAACGGCGGCTATGAGTCGTTAGGCGGAGCGCCCGATTACGACACCGCGGTGGCATTTCACCCGGACGGTCGCCGGCTCTTTGTCGGGAATGAAGATGGCTACGTGCGCGTCTTCGATCTGGGGTCGCGCGAGGAATTGCCGGCCGAAAGCTGGCACGCGCACGCCGGCGGGGTCACGGCGATCGCCCTCTCGAGGGCCGGCACCATCGTAGCCACTTCAGGCGACACGACTCTTTCCCTCTGGGACGCGCTGCCGGCGAGCGGGCCGCGGCGCCAGCGATTACGCATTCCCATCGAGACACCGCGCAATTGGATGCAGTTCACCGACGGCGATAGCGCCTTGCTGCATTCCGCGCCCGAGCGCGCGCTGGAAGTTTGGGCAGCGCAGGCGCCGTAGGAGCGGCGACGGGCTCTGGGGAGCGCACGCTTGTAGCGTGCTGGTGAAGGCATTCTGCCGAGCGAACTTTCTGAGCCCGGGCCTGCATCAGTTGGCGCGTCGATCGAAAAAGTTCGTGATCGCAAAATGCGATCACCAGCACGCTACAAGCGTGCGCTCCCCTGAACCGTGCGACCAGACCGCCAACGAAAATAAAAATCTTTCGCCGGTATCCTCGCCCCGGATTTCCCGTTCATCCCGGACAGAAAGACAAATTTTCCATGCCCACGGCATCCTTTTCCTCCACGACGCGGCTCGGTCCGTTTCGCTCCAAACGCACTCGATTACGTCACCCGACGTTTCAACCCCGAAAGCTCTCGGGGCTGGGACAGCGTTTCACGCGATCCCGGTTCACCTCCATGAAATCGACAAGGCTTACCCGCGGTGCGGGCTCCCTCCTCGCACTCCTCTTTTCGTTTGCGATTGGCGCCGCCCTGTCCTCCACCGCCACAGCGCAAGGCACTGGCCAGGCGCTCAACTTCGACAGCGCGAATGATTACGTCTCTATGGCGCCGAACTCCGCCTTCGACTTCGTGGATGGGACGGTCGAGCTCTGGGCAAGGCCCACTTACAGCCCGAGGCCCGACCACCCGCAGTTGGTCAGCAACCGAAGCGCCAGTGGCACGCGCTGGTCCTATCACATGGCAGGCAATCTGAGCGGTCTGTTACTCTGGAATGGTTCCCTAGCCACACAGGTCGATTTCACCTTCACGCTGGGCACCTGGTATCACATTGCCTTCGTGGAGAGTGGCGCCACCACGACCTTCTATGTGAACGGCGCATCGATCGGCTCCATTAACAGCACCTCCGGGACGACGACTGGTTTGCCCGTGAACATTGGCGGTATTTCAGGGGGCGAGAGGTTCCAGGGCGATCTGGATGAGGTGCGCATTTGGAACGTGGCGCGCACTCCGGCTCAGATCGCCGGCTTCAGGTTCTTTGAACTCAGCGGCTCGGAGCCGGGTCTGGTCGGCCTTTACCATTTCAATCAGGGCACGGCCGGCGGGAATAACGCCGGCGTCACCACCGCCATCGATGCGGCGGGCGGCGACAACAACGGCACGCTCTTCAACTTCGCCCTCGCCGGCAACACGTCGAATTGGATCGCCCCTGGAGCGATCATCTACGAGGGCGAAATCGACCTGCAAGGGAACGGCCTCGGCATCGCGAATGGCGACACCAGCCCATCGCTGGCCGATCACACCCATTACGGGTTGGTCTTCAGTGCGACGAGCCTCGCCCGGACTTTCACGATTCAAAATTCGCACCCCTCGGAAAACTTAACGGTCACTCTCGTGGAAACGACCGGCCCGAACGCCAGCGAGTTTGCCGTCTCAGGAATTACCTTTCCCGCGACCATTGCCCCGGGCGCGTCCACCACATTCACGGTCACACTGAATTCTTCCACGATCGCGCCACGGCTGGCCACGGTCCGAGTTTACAGCAGCGACGCGGATGAGCCGGGATACAACTTTCAGGTCCGGGCCAACGGCTTAGGCGAGATCAATGTGCAGGGCAATGGGGCGAACGTGCTCGATGGTGATCTTTCGCCCGCCATCGCCGACGGCACCTATTTCGGCATGGTGGCCAGCGGAGCCACGGTCAGCCGGGCGTTCACCATCCAGAATCTCCACGGCAGCGAGGATCTCGCGATCGAGACGATCACCTTAAGCGGGGCGAATGCGAGCGAGTTTGCCATCGCCGGAATCACGCTGCCCGTGACGCTGCCGGCAGGCGCCTCCACCACTTTCAATGTGGTGCTCAATGCCACTTCGAATCTTCCGAGAGGCGCCGTGGTGAACATCAACAACAGCGACCTGGATGAGTTTGCCTACGATTTCGCCGTCTCGGCGAACGGCTTGTCGAGCAGCGTCAACGTGGGTGCGGGCAGCGACTACCCGTCACTCACCGGCGCGGGTGGATTGTTCAGTGCGATCAATGCGGGCGGATTGAGCGGAAACCTCACGGTGAACATCACCAGCGATTTGTCCGAGGACGGCGCGAACGCGCTCCAGCAGTGGAGCGAGATCGGCGGCGGCAACTACACGGTCACCATTCAACCCGACTCCGCGACGCTGCGGACGATTTCGGGAAATGTTGCCGTGGCGGGCGGAATGATTCGCCTGGATGGGGCCGACCGCGTGACGATTGATGGGCGCTTCGGCGGGAGCGGCAAGTGGCTCACCTTCAGCAACACGAACACCAGCCAGCCGACGCTGACCTTCATCAACGACGCGAGCGGCAACACGATCAAAAACGTCACCCTGCAAGGCGTGAGCCCCAGTGCCGCCAGTGGCACCGTCCTTTTCAGCACCACCACTGGCGCGAACGGCAACGACAACAACACGATCGACACCTGTGACATCCGCGACGGCGCGACCACGCCCGCCAAGGCCATCTACGCGGTCGGCTCCACCGGCACCACCGCGCAGAACAACAGCGGCAACACCGTCTCCAACTGCAATATCTTCAATTTCTACGACCCCACGACTTTGGTTGCGGGCATAAATCTCGACGGTGGCAACACCGACTGGACCATCACCGGCAACAGCTTCTACCAAACCGCCAGCCGCGCGGCGGCGGCGAACCAGCTCTGGCCCATCTATTGCAACAATCCCTCCTCAGGCAACAACTTCACCATCACCGGCAACTTCATCGGCGGCAGCGCGCCGAGCGCGGGCGGCGCGGCTTGGACGACGACCGGCACTTCGGCGGCGTATCAGTTCCAAGGCATCCGGCTCAATGTCGGCACGACCACGGCGAGCAGCGTGCAGGGCAATACCATCCGGAACATCGTCTGGACGAGTTCCAATAACTCCAGCGCACTACCCGCAGTGTGGACGGGAATTTATGTGAACGCAGGTTCCGCGAACATCGGCACGGTCGCGGGCAACACCATCGGCAGCGGCACGGGCACGGGTTCCATCTCCGTCACCACCTCGGGCACGGGCGGCACCACCTTCGGCATCGGCTCCACGAGCAGCGGCACGGTGGCCATCGCCAACAACACCATCGGCTCTATCACGGCGAACGGCTCCACTTCCACCACCGGCACCTCAATCGTCGGCATCCAAGTCACCGCCGGAACGAATACTATTTCCGGTAACACCATCGGCAGCACGACGACCGCCAACAGCCTTAATGCCGCGACCGCCATCACCGGCGCAGCGACACAAAACGTCTCCGGCATTATCACGACCACCAGTTCGACCAGTGCCAACATCACGGGCAACACGGTTGCCAATCTCAACAACAATTGCGCGGGGACATTCGGCGCGGTCAGAGGGATTTCCACCAGCACCGGCGTCAATACCATTACCGGCAACACCGTTCGTAATCTCTCCAACGCTGCCGCCACTCCGAGCGCGACGACCGGTCAGTCGGTCTATGGCATCATTCAGACTTCAACGACGGCGGGACAGACGGTTTCGCAAAACGTCGTCCATTCGCTCTCCAACACCAACGGCTCGGCGGCGATTTCGTTGACGGGAATTTACTACGCGGGCGCGCCGAGCGGCACGAATACGATCGCCCGCAATTTCGTTCACAGCCTTTCCGTCTCGTCCAGCCACACATCATCGGCAATGAACGGGATGCAATTCGCCGCTGGCACGTTCACGGCGCAAAACAACATGGTGCGCGTCGGGCTGGATGCGACCGGGGCAAGCGCGGCGGGCGCGTCCACCGTGCGCGGCATCTATGACAACGGCACGACGGCGGGACGGAACTTCTATCACAACTCAGTTTATATCGGCGGCACGCAGACAGCCAGCGGCGCCACTGTCTCGTCCGTCGCTTTGGGTGGTGTGACGGGCGTGAGCAATGCCCGCGCTTACCAGAACAACATCTTCGTCAATACGCGCACAACGAGCGGCGGCACGGGCAAGCATTACGCCGTGCTTTACGGCGGCACGACCGTCAATCCGACGGGGTTAACGGCGGGCGGCAACATCTTTTTCGTCAGCGGCACGGGCGGCGTGCTTGGTCTCTACAACGGCGCAGACCGCGCGACGCTCGTCGCGTGGCAGGCGGCGACCGGACAGGATGCGTCGAGCGCGTTTGTTGACCCGCAGTTTGTCAATCCGACCGGCACTTCCGCCACGGTTGATTTGCATTTGTCGGCAAACAATCCGGCGGAGATGGGCGGCTTGCCTCTCGCGGTCGTGACGGACGATTACGACGGCGAAACGCGCAGCGGCTTGACTCCGACCGACATCGGCGCGGATGCCGGAAACTTTACTTCATCAAGCGGCGACATCTTCGCGCCCTCCATCAGCTACACGCCGCTTTCAGTCGCCTCGACCGCCAACCGCGTGTTGACCGGCTTTGCGACCATCACCGATAACAGCGGCACGGTCTCCGGCGGCGCGAGCAGTCCGCGTCTCTATTTCAAAAAATCAACCGACGCGGACGTATTCGGCGGCAACACTTCCGCCGACGACGGCTGGAAATACGTCGCGGCGAGCAATGCTTCGAGTCCGTATGACTTCACGATTGATTACTCGATTATCAACGGCGGCAGCGTGAGCGCGGGCAACGCGATCCAATACTTCGTCGTCGCGCAGGACGCGGCAAACAATCTCGGCTCAAGTCCGGCGGGCGCGACCGCTTCCGCCAATCCGCCCGTGCAAAACATCAACGCGCACGGCGGAGTCAACAGCTACAACATCCTCGGCACATTGAGCGGGACAAAAACCGTCGGCGCGGGCGGCGATTATCCGACGCTCACCGGCGCGGGCGGCTTCTTCGCCGCCATCAACAATTCAATCCTGACCGGCAATCTCGTCATCAGCATCACCGGCGATCTGACCGAAGACGGCACGAACGTCTTGAACCAGTGGTTTGAAGAAGGCGCGGGCAATTACACGCTCACGATTCAACCCGCCGACGGCACGATGAAAACGATTTCCGGCACGGTGGCAGCCGGAATGATGCGCTTGAACGGCGCGGACAGAGTCACGATTGACGGACGCTTCGGCGGCGCGGGACGCTTCCTGACTTTCCGCAACAGCAGCACCAGCAACCCGACGATCACTCTGTTTAATGACGCGAGTAACAACACCATCCGCAGCTCCGTCATCGAAGGAGCGAGCACTGGCAATAGCGTCATCTTTATTCTGACGGGCGCGACGACCGGCAACGACAATAACACCATCACCGATAATCAAGTGCGCGACCTCAGCACGGCGGCGGGCGTGCCTTTCAGCCTGATAGTCTCGCAAGGCACGTCGGCAAGCGTCGCCAACTCGAACAACACGATCTCGAACAACGAGCTATTCAACTTCACGGGCAACGCCGTCCAAATCAGTGGAACCAATTCCGGCAACGAGTCGTGGCTGATTCAAGGCAACACCATCTACCAGACGGCAGACCGAACGACTTTTCTCAACGGAATTCGTCTCGAGGGCAGCACCGGAACAATCAGCCAAAACATCATTCGTGATTTGAACACTACGAACTCGGTGTCGGCAATATTTATCAGCGGATCAAAAGCCTCGACGATTACGCGCAATCGCGTCTACTCGATCCAGAGTCCGACGGGAACAACCGGCGACATCACCGGCATCGAAATTACGAGCGGCAGCGCGCCGTCAACTACAATTGTGAACAACCAGTTCAGCCTGATCCCGACGGCGACCGGCAACCGCATCATTCGCGGCATCCGCGACGAAGGCACCGGCACGACCAATGTTTATTACAACAGCGTCGTCATCGGCGGCACCTCGAACGGCGGGAATAATACGTGGGCTTTCTACCGCAGAAACGCCTCAACCGCCACGCTGCGCGACAACATCTTTTTCAACGACCGCACCGGCGGCACCGGCAGCCACTTCGCCGCCGGAAACCAATCGGCAACCGGCACATTCTCGTCCAACTACAACCTCTTCGTCGGCACGGGCGCGACCGCCGCCAACTTTATGGACTCCGGCACAATCAGCACAGGAACGCCCGTCTCCTTCGCCGCGTGGCAATCTTCGACCGGCGGCGATGCCAATTCCAACGCAGGCAATCCCGGCGGCAATTTCACGACCTCGATGTTCGTTGACCCGACAGTGGGCGATTTGCACATCGTCGCCGCCGGCAATCCGCTCGTCTCAAACACCGGCACGCCGATCAGCGGCGTGACGACGGACTTCGACGGCCAGACCCGCAGCGCCAGCACACCGGACATCGGCGCGGATGAGTTCGGCGCGAACAACAATACGGCGCCGACGATCAGCGCAGCAACTGGCGTCACGCGGCAGCAAGGCTCCGCGCTTTCGAATTCAACCATCGCTACCGTGAACGACTCGGAAAGCGGCGCGGGCAGTCTCACGGTCACGGCAACAACTGTTCCTACGGGTCTGACGGTCTCCAACATCGCTAACAACAACGGCACAATCACCGCGGATATCGCGGCAAGCTGCACGGCGGCCGCCGGCAACAATACAGTCGTCATGGAAGTTTCGGACGGCTCGCTCACGGCGACGGCTAACCTCATTGTCAACGTCACCGCCAACAGCGCGCCGGCTTTGAGCTACACCGATCCGGCGGCGGTCGTTTACGGCGGCGCCGCGACGGTCAACCCGGCGACGGCTTCAGACAACGGCGCGATCGCGAGCTTCGCCGTGCAATCGCAAGGCACTTACACGGGGACGATTTCGGTGAACAACGCGGGCGCAGTCTCCCTCAGCAACGCTGCGCCTGCCGGAACGCACACGATCACGATTCGCGCGACCGACAACTGTGGCTCGGTGACCGACGCGAGCTTCACGCTCACGGTCAATCGGAAGGCCGTCACGGTGACCGCGGATGGAAAGACAAAGGTCAAAGGCGCTGCGGATCCTGCCTTCACTTATGTCGCCACGGGGTTGGTCGGCAGCGACACGCTCTCCGGCTCGCTGACTCGCAGTCCGGGCGAGGGTCCGGGGTCCTACCTGATCCAGCAGGGCACAGTCACTGACGCGAACAATCCGAACTACGCGATCACTTACGTGGCTGCCAACCTGGTCATCACCGGGCCGATCGCAGGCAATGATGCGGTCACGAGAACGGCCGGCAGTCCGAACAGCAAGTTCCCGCTCGCGACCCTGCTGGCGAACGATAGCCGGATTGATGCGAGCGGAGCAAGTCAGACGGACAACCTGTCGATAACAGGAGCATCGGCCGGGACGGGGAACTCGGTCTCGATCTCAGGTGCGTTTGTCTTCTATACGCCGAGCAACCCATCCCTGAGTGACCCGCTGACCTTCACCTACACGCTGACAGACGCAGTCAGCGGCGCGACCGACACGGGAACGGTCACGGTCACGACAGTGGCGGCGGCGCCGTTCGCCCTCAGCATCGTGGAGATCGGGAGAGCCATCTATGACTCTGGCAGTGATACCACCAGCATCACGATGGGCTTCATCACGGTGCCGAACACGAGCCTGAACCTCGAGTATTCGACGAACATGAGCGACTGGATTGCCTACACCAGTAATCCAGCGAACAGCGGCGCGACCGGTTCGTTTGCCGTCACCTTCACCGCTCCCGGCGACCAAACCGCAGCCTGGAACACAGGGATGTTCTTCCGGGCGACCAGGCAATGAGAACGAATGTTTTTGCGCGTAGCGCCTTGGAGTGCGGTGGCAAGCGGAGCGCGACACCGCCTTTCCTGGCTGCCTCCGAAGGCGGCGTGGCGCTTCGCTTCCCGCCGCACTCCAAGGCGGCTGCGCCGCGAAATGAAACACGCCTAATGAAAATGAGACAACAACTAAGTCTAATCCTCGCCACCGCAGCGCTCCTCGCCTTGGCTGCTCCGTTACGCGCGCAGATGATCGTGACGTACGGCTTCACGCCAAGCGCGACTGTTCCCGACAACGGTCAAATCACCGATCCCCGAACGCTGGGAGGCTTTGCCAGCTACTCGAACGTCGCTGTCAACCTGTCGCTCAGCAGCCCGACTGCGGGCAACCCGATGTTCCTGGCCGATCTCTACTCGACCTTAACCATGGGCTTGCCGAGCGAATCGGAACGCGTCGCGGTTTTGCTCAACCGGCCGGGCCGGAACGACAGCAACCCTTTCGGAAGCGACCTCAGTTCTCTCAACGTGACGCTGGATGACTCGGCGGTGCATCCGAACATCTGGGGCACGACCAGTTCCACCGGAATCTATAACTCCGATGGACGGCTCGGAGTTAACCCAAATGGACCCGGAGTCGCTTTTCAGGAGAGTGATCGGACAAAACCTCTTTCTGCACTGAACGGCGCCGCCCTGCCCAGCAACCGATTCAACCTGCTCGTAGCCGACACCGCCACGGGCGGGATCGCACGGCTCGACGGTTGGGGGTTGAACGTGACCGGCAGCGCCGCGGCCAGCGGCACCATGAGCGCGAGCGAAGGGACGATGTCGATCGGCGACACCGGAGCGGCCGCGGCCAACAACCTGGGTGCGACCGTGGTCACCACCCAGCCGAATGGCGCCGCGGGCACACTGGTCGTAAACATCGCCGGGACGATGACCATGAGCGGAGGCGTATCGGGAACGAGCGGCCTGACCAAGCAGGGAGGCGGACTGCTGACGATCAACTCGGCCGGCACTTACGCCGGCGCCACGGTGGTCGCGGCAAATGGCGGGACCCTAGAAGTGGGCGGCGCCAGCGGGAAACTTTCCGGCACGACCTCAATCGCCGTGAACACCAACGGCACGCTCCTGCTCAGCGGCGCCGGCGGCACCGACACAAAACTGAACAATCTGGCGCCGGTCACTCTCGCCGGTGGGACGATCGACCTCGACGGCATGACCTCAAGCCTCGATCAAACCGTCGGCGCGCTGACGCTAAGCGCGAACTCGATTCTGGATCTCGGGACGCTGCTGGCCGGTAACACTTGGAAGTTCGCGCCGAGCAACGCCGATTGGTCCAGCGTGCAGTTGAACATCTTCAATTACACCGGTGGCGCTGATCATCTTTTCTTCGGAACCAGCACTTCCGGACTCGACGGTTCGCAGCTCGATCGCATCATGTTCTTCAGCGACGCGGGCATGAACTCGCTAGGCACGGCGCAGTGGAGTGGCGGAATGGGAGAGATCACACCGGTTCCCGAGCCGGCGACGTGGGCGGCGGGATTACTGACGGTGGCCGCGCTCGCCTACACGCAACGGCGGTGCCGAAAACGCGCTGCTAGCTACAGCGGAAGATCAACCACCCGACTTCCAGATCGACGTTCGTGAGCTTCAGCCAGCGCGCGATCGATCAGCTCTTCCAAGTGCTCGACCTTCAGCGGTTCGAGCTGAAAAACCTGTGAGCGCGAAACGAGCGCGCTGTTAACGTAGAAGAACGGATTGTAAGTCGTGGCCCCGATCAGCCGAAGATTTCCGCTCTCGACGTCGGGCAGGAGAATATCCTGCTGCGCTTTGTTGAAGTGATGGATTTCATCCACGAAGAGGATCGTCTTGTGTCCCGAAGTGCGGATGCGATTCGCGGCCGAGGCCACTACGCGACGCATATCCGCCACGTTGCTCTCCACGCCGCTCAACCGTTCGAATTTTGCCTGCGTCATCTCTGCGATGATCTGCGCAAGCGTGGTTTTCCCGGTCCCGGGCGGTCCTGAGAGAATGACGGACGGCAGCCGATCTGCCTCAATCGCGCGACGCAGAAGTTTCCCCGGCGCGAGGATGTGCGCTTGTCCGACAAATTCTTGGAGCGAGCGTGGCCGCATCCGCGCCGCCAGCGGCGAGGCGGCGGTCGGCGACTTTACGGCCTTCACCAGCTCCTCGCTTTGAAACAAATCTTCCACGCCCAAGGCTAGAGCGCGCGAATGTTTCCAGCAATGCGCCGGTTCGAGGTCAATGGATTGAATTCGAGGCCGCGCGGCAGTGGGCGATCCCTGCTCCGAGACCCAAACATCGCGTGAACTGCGATGACTACGATCGAGCGACCTCGCCTAACGACCCAAGGAATCAGATGTCGCCTGGTTGGAACCTACCGCGCATCGCGACTCGGGCGACGTCTCCAGAAGACAATCCCCACCAGTCCAAGACCCAGCAAAGCATAGGTCGAAGGTTCCGGGACAGCATCGGCACGGATGAGCCAATTGCCGAAGCCGTCGATGTTGAAGGAACCGCTCAGATTATTGATATTCCCCCGGAAGTTGTCGAAAGAGCGATTGGAAAAGCTCGGGTCCGTTGTATCGACTGCGCTTGGGAACTGACCAGCCACGTGAGTGATGAAGAATCCGACGAAGAAATTCGGCGTCAATACAGTCGTGGGAGTGATGAAGGAGGTGATGAACGTGTTGGTGCCTGCATTAGCAACCACCCCGCCAGTGGTGGCTAGGACAACCGCGTCATTGGGCAAGCCATCGCCATTTGGGTCGCTCCACAATACTGCCGTGTAAG
>Ga0136617_10002199_pt1 | contig 17419 bp, 19 predicted proteins | sample AntDrymUQ3222106_2_FD_129672 | JGI IMG/M metagenome (GOLD analysis project Ga0136617, IMG submission 129672) | Polar desert sand microbial communities from Dry Valleys, Antarctica - metaG UQ322 (21.06) | ecosystem: Environmental > Terrestrial > Soil > Desert | place: Antarctica: Dry Valley... | reverse complement strand
AAAAGCACGCCCGTTCACGTATTCTGGCACAGCTTCGACCTGGCCCTGACACGATTTTCAGGAAAACCGGCTCCGCTTCGAGAAGACGCCGGAATGGTCGAACGCGAAGCCTATTCGCATGAAGTCATCAGCTTCGGCTTTTGGGCCGGTGATGACAAAGTTCCCGCTCCCGCTTTCTATTCTTACACGGCGCCGGAGCCTGTCGGGCTCGCTGGCGAATCACTATCGCCAGACTCCGCAAAATGGCAGAAGGCAAACGGTTCGCATATGGCGTTGCTCATGTACGACGAAGCCCGAACCACCGCAAATCCGCGCGAAGCTGTCTGGGAATTTTTGGAATCGGCGTATCAGGCAGGCGCAAAGAGTGCAGGCTGGGACATCAAACAGTTTCAATTGAGGGACCTTTGAATTAAGAGTCTTATGCAAAACCCTTGACAAGCTTATCCTTGTCCTGACAATTGGTGCCGCATTGGGCAGCGGCGTGATAGCTGGAGTATTTTTTGCGTTTTCGGTATCGATAATGAAGGCGCTTGGACGTATTCCGACAGCCGCAGGAATCGGGGCGATGCAATCCATCAACGTCGTCATTATCAATCCATTATTTCTTGGAGTTTTCCTGGGAACTGCCACGGTGTGCGTCGTTTTGGCGGTCAGTTCGATATTGCTTTGGCATCGGCCTGGTTCGCTTTATTTACTGATCGGAGCCATAGTTTACCTGATCGGAAGCATTTTGGTAACGATGGTCTTCAACGTACCGCTAAACAACGCTCTTGCATCGGTTGAACCTGGCACTTCGGAAGCCGCCGAGGTCTGGACAAATTACCTCGCCAACTGGACATTCTGGAATCACATCCGGACGGCAGCCTCGCTTGCGTCGGCGGCGTTGCTCACACTCGCAATCATCGACACCGGAAACTGAAACACTATTTGGCCTCTTTATAAACTACGCCATTTTTCATCACAAAGATCGTGCTCTCCATCCGGCGAATGTCCTTTAGCGGGTCGCCCGAAACGGCTACGAGGTCCGCAGACTTTCCTGCGGTCAGCGAGCCGATCGTCCTTTCAAGCCCGAGCAGTTTCGCACCATTTAATGTTCCGGCGATGATCGCATCCATCGGGCGCATTCCGCCCCATTCGACCATCAGCGTGAATTCGTGTCCGTTCGTGCCATGCGTGATCACACCGGCGTCAGTGCCGAGAGCAATAGGTACGCTGTTCGCCAGAGCAATCTTAATAGCCGAACGCATGGCGGTAGCGGCAGCTAAGGCTTTCTCGCCGCGAAATCCTTTTAAGACTCCGCTTTTCGCTAACCGCTCGACCGTTTCGCCGGCCATCAACGTCGGAACCAGATACGTTCCGTTCTGAGCCATCGATTTCGCTCCTTCCTCATCGAGAAATGAGCCGTGTTCGATCGACGCAACTCCGGCCCGCGTCGCAATCTTGATACCCTCGGTTCCGTGAGCGTGCGCGGCCACCTTTCGCTCCAGTTTGTGAGCCTCATCGACCATCGCCTTCATCTCTTCGTAAGTATATTGCGTCGCCCCGACCGCATCGCCCTCGGACAAAACACCGCCGGTCGCACATGTTTTGATCACGTCTGCACCATATTTGACCTGATACCGCACGGCCGCCCGGATCTGTTCCGGCCCGTCTGCAATACCCGTCTTGAAATCGCCGTCGGCGAGTCCCGGCTTGTAGCCGTTTTCATCGCAATGACCGCCGGTGATGCCAAGCGAGTGTCCAGCCGTCAGCATTCGAGGACCGATGATCCAACCGTCGTTTATTGCCTTTCGCAAAGCCAAATCGTCAAAGCCGTTAGCCCCGACATTCCTGATCGTCGTGAAACCGGCAAGCAGCGTCGCTTGCGCATTGCCTACGCCGAGGATCGCACCGAGCGAATCGTAATCGCGGACGCGCGAATTTTGACCTTCCGGATCGCCGAGCGTCCGCCCGATGATATGTGTATGAGCATCGATAAAACCGGGCATCAGCGTCACATTGCCGAGGTCGATAGTTCTGGCACCGCCTGGAATCCTGACAGCTTCGCGGGTTCCGACGGCGACGATTTTGTCATCCGTAACCACTATGACGCCGTTTCTTATCGGCTCCGCGCCAGTCCCGTCAATTATTTGCGCGGCCCGCAATACGACCGTTCCCTTACCACGTTTTTCACCCTGAGCTCCCATTTGCTGGGCGATGATATTGCTTGCTTGAGAAATAAAACATATAGCAAGTATTAGAAATAAATGTATTCTTGACATTCTTCTCCTGCGCTCGTAGAGCAAATAATGTGGTTTCTGCAAATATCCGCCGATTATAGACACGATTATACTGCAGTTACAACCTCATGCGCTGAGATTCTCTTTGAAGCCGATTCGTGGCAAAATCCTACCTTTTGCAATAGTTACTTACACTAATCAAAATTTATATCGATTGAGTCAAAGAATATTACGATGATCGATCTTAGAAGCGACACAGTTACGAAACCTACGCCGGAAATGCGGGCCGCGATGGCGGAGGCCGAAGTCGGCGACGACGTTTACGGCGAAGACCCGACCGTTAACCGTTTGCAGGAACGGGCTGCTGAAATGTTTGCTAAAGAGGCGGCGTTATTCGTTCCCACCGGTTCGATGGGCAATCAGATTGCCGTCAAGCTGCATACAAAACCCGGCCAGGAAGTCGTCATCGAGGAACGCGGGCATATCTATAATTATGAGATGGGTACGCCATCGGTTGTCTCCGGCGTCGTGATCCGTCCGGTCAAAAGTAAGGACGGTTCGGGAATGCTGACGTGGGATGAGATCGCATCGGCACTGCATATCAATCAGCCCTATTACGCCTGTCCGACAGGTTTGATCTGCCTCGAAAATACGCACAATTTCGCCGGCGGCAGCGTTATGACCGCTGAACACTGCGCCGAAATTTGCGAAAAGGCGCACGAGAACGGTCTGCCCGTTCATATGGACGGCGCTCGAATATTTAACGCCTCGGTCGCGTTAAATAGACCTGTCGCCGATCTCACACGACATTGCGACTCCGTACAATTTTGCTTGTCAAAGGCTTTGGGAGCACCGGCTGGCTCGATGCTCCTCGGCAGAAAAGAGTTCATTGAAGAAGCCCGCGTTTGGCGAAAGCGTCTCGGCGGCGGAATGCGTCAGGTCGGGATTCTTGCGGCAGCGGGCTTGATCGCGCTCGAAGAATCGTCGAAAATCCTCCAGATCGATCATGATAACGCAAAACGGCTCGCTGAGGGTGTATCGAATATAGACGGCGTTTTGATTGACCTTGAAAAAATCGTAACGAATATCGTGATCCTGGATATTTCAGGCGCCCGAAAAGATTCGTATGAGATTTGTGAAAAGTTGAAGGAGCAAGGTATTTTAGCCATTGGGTTTGGAAAAGCGATCCGGATGGTTACGCACTGCGATGTTTCGCGTGACGACATCGATAAAACCGTTACGACCTTGGATAAAATTCTGGTTTGAAATGAACATCGAAAAACTCCGAAAATTCTGTCTCTCATTCCCGCACGCGACCGAAGACGTGAAATGGGGCAACGACCTGTGCTTTTGTGTTGGTGAGAAGATGTTTACGGTTACGGGTCTCGAGCCGGCTAAAAATAACGCGATCTCATTCAAATGCACGCCGGAAAGATTCGCCGAACTTATTGAAAAAGACGGTATTCCCGCTCCGTATGTCGCACGTATCATTGGGTTGCCGTTCAAAAGCCGGACGCGCTTGTCGAAAGCGAATTGAAAGAACTAATCTCGAAGTCATATCACATGGTTTTCGAAAAACTTTCTCCAAAGGTGCGCAAAAGTCTGGCAAAATAATGATCATTGCCATTGACGGGCCATCGGGTGCGGGGAAATCCACGCTCGGAAAGATGCTCGCAAAGAAATTGAACCTGCTTTATCTCGACACGGGTGCGATGTACCGCGCCGTTGCGTTGGGTGTTTTGCGGAGCGGCAAGGGTTTTGAGGATGAGGAAGAAATAATAAAAATTGCCGAATCGGCTGATATCGAGCTTGTCGGAGAACCGGACGCGCTAAAAATTCTTTTAAACGGCAAGGACATTTCCGCCGAGATTCGCACACTTGAAGCCGCTCAAGCCGCATCGATCGTCTCAACGATCTCCGAGGTCCGCAGGATAATGGTCGAACACCAGCGAACGCTCGGCGAAAAGGATGCGAACGGCTGCATTCTCGAAGGCCGCGATATCGGCAGCGTGGTTTTCCCGAAGGCGGATGTTAAGTTTTTTCTCACGGCAAAGCCCGAAGCCCGTGCGCGTCGGCGGTTTACCGAGGACAGTGAAAAAGGCCGCGTGAGCAACTATGAGCAAACACTGGCCGAAATTAACGAGCGCGACGAACGGGATGTTTCCCGGAAGGATTCGCCGCTTACAATCGCGGCAGACTCAGTCGTCATCGACACGAGCGAGCTTGACCTGACTGAAGTTTTTGAACAAATGCTCGCATCTGTGCGTGATAAACAGGATGAAGTTAAATAGATTCTCACTCAGAACCGAAGCCGAGTGGATGGTATTTTTTTCGTTCGCTCCACCGGCAGCAGGACTCATTGTCGCCATTCTCCTGCGACTTTTCGGAATAGTTTGACTAACAAACCAACAATCGATAACATTAAAAGTTGCTTTTGATATGCTCCCGTAGCTCAGTTGGATAGAGCGACGGCCTTCTAAGCCGTAGGTCGCACGTTCGAACCGTGCCGGGGGTACTTTTTGTAATTTGCGATTTTAGATTTTAGATTTGCGATCGGGAAATTGCAGAAGTTCTTCAATCTAAAATCGCAAATCGATTACGGCGGCTATAGTTCAGTTGGTTAGAACGCCTGATTGTGGTTCAGGAGGTCGTGGGTTCGAGCCCCACTAGCCGCCCCATTAGTTTATTTTTTCCCTCTACCTCAAAGAATAATATTTTCCGTTTCGAACAAATTATAATCCGAACATCTCAGCAACATAGTTCGAGCATCTCAGCCGAGGATTTACTCACGCTAAATTGCTTCCTGAACATTTATGAACCCCGTCAAAATCATTTCGTTTTGGGTTCTTTTGCTTTTATCGGTTGGAACCGCACTGGGGCAAAAAACAAAAGAAACGGCTGTTAAGAACGAAATTTTGGTCAAGTTTAAAACCGGAACGCCGTCGGCGTCGACCCGCGATATACATTTGCGCAGCGAGGCCGTTGTATTGGAAGAATTTTCAAATCTTGGCTGGCAGAGAATCAAATTACCCGAAGGCGCCAGTGTGAAATTGGCACTTTCACAATACATGAGTTCCGAAGAAGTCGAGTCCGCCCAGCCGAATTATTATTATCACCTGGTTGCAACACCTAACGATAAGAGCTTTGGAAGCCTCTACGGAATGACGAAAATTTCCGCTCCGCAGGCGTGGGACTTGAACATCGGCAGCCCATCGGTCGTCGTGGCAAATATCGATACGGGCGCCAAATACACCCACGAGGATCTTGCCGCGAATATGTGGACGAATGTCGGCGAGATAAACAATAACGGACTCGACGATGATGGAAACGGACTAGTAGACGACTTTTACGGCTACGATTTTTTCTCTAACGATTCGGATCCGATGGATGAACATGGCCACGGCACGCACACGTCCGGCACGATCGGCGCTGTGGGAAACAATTCGATCGGTGTTGTCGGCGTAAGTTGGAACGTCCGGGTTATGACCATCAAAATCTTCAATTCGAGTGGATCGAGCGCGACTTCCGCAATGTTGATCAACGCGTACAATTATGTGCGGATGATGAAAGGCCGCGGTGTTAATATCCGGGTCACGAATAATTCTTACGGCGGGTGTAATGAAGCATGCGGTTACGACCAGGCAACGAAAGATGCTATAGACGCCCTCGGGAGCGCTGGGGTGCTGCAGGTATTTGCGGCCGGAAATGACGGCCGCGACGTTGATGTACATCCATTGTTTCCAGGGAGTTACACAACCCCCACTATCATGTCGATTGCCAATTCGACACCGGCCGATACGCGAAACGTCTCATCGAACTTCGGTGTTAGCGTAGATTTGGCGGCACCCGGCACATCAATCCTTAGTACCGTGATGAATGCGGCAAACTATGCCTCCATGTCCGGTACCTCGATGGCCGCTCCGCACGTAACAGGAGCCGCCGCGCTGCTCGCGTCGTATAATCCGGATCTTTCCGCAGCTTCTCTAAAGGCGACTTTGATGAACACGGTTGACGTGCTTCCCCACTGGAACGGCTTGGTTAAAAGCGGCGGCCGCCTGAATGTTTCCGCGGCCCTTCAGAATCAAACGGTTTGCAGCTTTGCTTTGTCAAGTCCTTCGATACTTGCTCCTACCAAGGGCGGCTATTTCTCGGTTAACGTAACGACTGGTCAAAACTGCGACTATCCTGTAAAAAGTCGTGTAAACTGGATCCAGGTTTCGGGCCCGGATTCGGTAAGCGGTAGCGGAACCATAAGTTTTCGGGTGACGGCGAATCCGAGGATTAGGCGTTCGGGAACCGTTACTATTGCAGGACAGGACTTCACGGTTACCCAGTCGCGCAATTGATATTGTAAACCTCGCGAGTTTTACAACTTTTACGTGGATGAGAGCGTCTAATGCTAATAATATGTCCCGTAAACCTTTCATAGGTATTTGGCGGCGGGTGTTTGTTTTTGAAGTACCTTCTTGCATTTTGCGGCTTTGAAGTAGTATATTCATTATTCGCGATCTGTTTGCAAGGCCTATAGTTTGAGCCTGCGTAGTTTTAATTAAGGGAATAGTAACAATGAGAAATTTTTTAGCCGCTTGCGGTAAATACACGCTTTCAGCTGCCTTCGTTTTCGTTCTGGGCATCTCAGCCTTCGCGCAAGTTGGTTTGCGTGACGCGATCGACGGCGACAATGACAACAAAGCCGATTACACGATCTTCCGTCCGAGCAACAACACTTGGTACATTTTGAACTCTGGCGGGATTAGGACGCAAATGTTTGGTGTCTTCACCGACGATTTCCTGACGCCTGGTGATTATGACGGCGACGGAAAAGGTGATATTGCCGTCTGGCGTGAAGCAACCGGAGTTTGGTACAGACTTAACAGCGCGACCACTACATTTACAACTCATAATTGGGGTCAAAGCGGCGATGAACCCGTTGCCCGGGATTATGACGGAGACGGGAGAACTGACCTCGCGGTGGTTCGGCGTTCAAATGGCGTAATGACGTGGTACCTTTTCTTTAGCTCCAACAACGGATTCGAAGCACGCCAGTTTGGAGTTACCAATGATTTCGTCGCTCCCGGCGATTACGACGGTGACGGAAAATACGATCTTGCCGTTCAGCGTCCCGGCGCAAGCCCGACATCTGCGGGAACGTTTTTTATTCAGAACGCAAGTGGTTATAACGTCGTCACGTGGGGGCAAAGTAACGACCTGATTGTGCCGGGCGATTATGACGGCGACGGCAAAACCGATATAGCTGTTGTCCGCGAAGGCACCGCGTCGGATCCCAGCCTGGTATGGTTGGTAAGAAGAAGCTCCGATGGTTCGTTACTTCAGCAAACGTGGGGCGTAACATCTACTGATTTGAACGCTCAGAACGATTACGACGGCGACGGCAAAACTGATTTTGCAATTTGGCGTAACACGGACGGGCGTTTTTACGTGTACAATGCTGTCAACGGAGCAATTTCGGTGGTCGCATGGGGAGCTCCGAACGACTTCCCGGTTGCCGGCTACGATACACACTAGATTACGTGCAGCCGTTAACTTAAAGGGTTGAAGACTTCGAAGTCTTCAACCTTTTTGTTTATTCCGGCGTTCTATAGTAATTTCTCATTGTTTCGATGAATCATCTCTCGGGTGCAGTTAAATACTCATTTCCAAAACAACGCATCGTCATCATTGGCGATCTGGTTGCGGACCAGTTCCTGCACGGTACGATTGCCCGTGTTTCGCGCGAGGCCCCGGTTTTTATCCTGCGTCATGATGAAACCAACACTTGCGCCGGTGCGGCTGCCAACGCCGCTGTAAATGTTGCGTCCCTGGGCGGAAAACCCGTCTTGATCGGCGCAAGAGGACTCGACACGAACGGCGATCTGCTGCTCGAAACGCTGCGGGAGTCTGGTGTAAATTGTGATTTTATTTTATCTGATTCGGCGCTTAGGACGACAACAAAGATACGCGTCTTGGCCGGTCATCACTACGCGGCCCGGCAGCAGGTGATCCGTATCGATTACGAGAATAACACCCAAATCAGCCTGTCACTTCAACAGAAGCTGTTGAATAATATTGAAAAAGCCGGGAAAACCGCCGATGCAATCATTATTTCCGATTATAATTACGGAGTTGCGAGCCACCAGGTCTTCGAACTCGCAAGGAAATTGGCTAAACTGAGGTCGATCCCGCTTCTGATCGACTCCAGATTCCGTTTGACGGATTTTCCGGAGGCAACGACAGCTACGCCGAATCAAGACGAGGTAGAACAGCTGATCGGGAAGAATTTTACGGCTGAACAATGCTCCGAGTTGCGCGGCAAACTCGGTTACGAGTCTCTGCTTGTAACTTGCGGAAACCAGGGCATGCTCCTCGTGCAAAAGAATGAGGTACCGCGGCGGATCGAGGTTGTGGGTTCGGCGAAACCGGTGGATGTGACGGGCGCCGGCGACACGGTCATCGCCGTTTACTCGCTCGGCCTCGCGTCCGGCTTGAGCTTTATAGACGCCGCCGAAGTCGCCAATCATGCCGGCGGCATTGTGGTGATGAAAAAGGGCACAGCGTCCGTGAACCCTCACGAGTTAATCGAATCCTTACAAGCTACCACAAAGGGCGTTACGGAATCTTTCGCATAATTTTAATGATCTTGGATTTAGAAGAACTGAAAGCGAGAATCGGAGAAGAACGCAAAGATGGGGCGATAATCGTACTCGCCAACGGCTGCTTCGACCTATTTCACGTAGGGCACATCCGTTATCTATCCGGAGCAAAAAGCCTCGGGGATTTTTTGGTCGTTGGGATCAACTCCGATCGGCAGGTAAGGAAGCTTAAAGGCGGAAACCGGCCCTTCATGCCCGAGACGGAACGCGCAGAGATTCTCACGGCAATCCGTTTTGTAGACGTCGTAACGATCTTTGACGAGCCGACCGTCGAAGAACTGATCGCCGCGATCCGCCCGGATATTCACGCAAAAGGCACCGACTACACAACCGAGACGGTGCCGGAACGCGAAATCGTGCTGGCTTACGGCGGCCGGGTTGCAATCGTGGGCGATCCGAAAGACCACTCTTCTTCGAAATTAATCGCAATAGTTTCAAAAAAATTTAACGACAGAGGGACGGAGCTACCGGACAACATAACATAGAAGGTTAAGTTAAGGCAAAATGGAGAACTATTTTTTACTTTCGCCTTTTTACCTTTTACCTAATTCTTTTGTGTCGCTGTGGTAAATTTCCTTTATGTTCGAATCGCGCAATAAGGCCGACTTGATCATCGAAGTTTGGGAGAAGTTGGATTGCGAAAGCGTCGGAGCAGGCGAAATAATTGCCATCGAAACGGCCCTGAACGATCGCTTCGGTAAAGCAGCTGTCGATTCTCCAATGATTATCGCCCGACTGCTTGTCGACGAGGGCGCGGAGCTGCGGCATTCCGAGATCTTGCAGCTCTATGTCGAGCGGCGTTCGGATCAGCCGTATGAAGCCGCGTTTCGCAACGTTCTGAGTATTGCCGGCTTCACGGAGCTTCTGGCTTCGATTAGAGACCTTGAGAATCTGCGGCGTAAATATCTTAACGAAGGAGATAAAGAGGGTCTGCGCCTAATTCGCGACAATGCTCAAGACGGGAGAAAACAAGCGATTGCTTTTGCTGAAAGCAAAGGGTCGAACGCGGAAGACCGGCTCAGGAATGCGGAAATTGCCGAATGGCTTACATTATGGATGCATTCGCCCGACCTGTTTGAACCGTGGGTAAAACTCAGGAAGGCCTCACCTGATTTCCGGAAAAAGTTTAGCGGCGACGCGAAGTGACCTATTATGCGGCGTTTCTACGCACCACCTGAAAATTTCACTGGCCGGTGCGTTAGTCTTGATTTAGACGAAACCCGCCATCTTCGCGACGTCCTGCGTCTTCACGACGGCGATAATATAAGCGTTTTTGACGGAGCGGGTCGCGAGTTCCTGTGCACGGTCGAAACTGTCGAAAAAAAACACACAATTTTAACGATCCTTGATGAAACTTCTCCAACATCGCCTGAATCGCACCTGGACTTAACACTGGCCGTAGCAATTCTGAAGGGCGAAAAGCTCGAACTTGTCGTGCAAAAGGCCGTCGAGCTCGGAGTATCAACCCTCCAACCGCTCTTCACGCAACGGTGTGATATAAAACCGAACACCAAAGATAAAAAGATCGAGCGCTGGCGAAAGATCGCACATGAAGCGGCAAAACAATCAGGCCGGGCGAAGTTGATGAAAATCGAAAACCCAATCGGCCTTGAAACACTGCCGGCAGGTTCCGATGGTGAGAATGTAATTTTATTTACTGAACGTGAAGGGTCGCACTTTTCAGAAATCAAGCCGAGTAAAAAAATAACCGCCATCGTCGGACCGGAGGGCGGTTGGGAAGATTCGGAGCTTGCCTGGGCTCGCGAGCGTGGCTTTACTCTTGTTACCTTTGGTGGAAGAATTCTACGTGCCGAAACAGCCGCGATATCCGTCGCGGCGATCTTACAGCACAGATTCGGCGATTTTTCTTAACCGTACGTCGGCATCTTGCCGGCTGCCTGTGGGCGACCCGATCAACACGCGAAAACGAGACGCTTAAAAGTTACGTTAAATCTCGGTCTTGACGGTTCTCGGCCGGTAATAAGCATCGCCCCGCTTCGTGAGATTTGCTTTTTGGCCAAGCGCTTGAATAACCTGATCGAGCAACGCCTTGTTATCGAGCTTAAAATTTAGTATTCCTTTCGCATCGACGTCGGGATCGTCGAACTGTACCACCAAATACCTGTTCTTTTTCCGCATCAGGCCGGCAAGCCCCGCTCCAGGAAGCGGAATATGTCTAATCACATTTCCCGTCGTGGAGGTAACGGATCTGGACTGGGGGGAAATAACGAGAAGCGATTTATACGGTATGCCAAATTTTTCTTTTTGATTCTTGCCGAGAAAGACAAGACGCTCATTTTCATCGTCAAACTTCAGCGTTCCCATTTCTCTTTCGTTATACCCAAAAAGGCCGCCCTCGTATTTGGCTAGCACGGTCGAAGGAGCGGCAGCCTGTTGCGCCGGCGAACCCTTCGCCGTTTCCGCCGGCCGCGGCTGCGCGAACGCGACCGCCGACGTACAAAAAACGAGACCCAAGATCAAAATCATACCTTTCATAAAATTTCCTTTCCAGCTTGTTTTCGGAAGCTTTGCACTATTGACAAATTTATAGACGCACTAATTCACGCTTTGGTTGTCATTTTCCGGCAGAGAATTCCAGGATATCGAGATACGGTTCCAGCCGTTTCCTTGCAATTTCGACATATTCCTTCGAAATCTCCGAACCAATCCATCGCCGGTTCAAGAGATGTGCAACTTTTGCGGTTGTTCCGCTGCCCATAAAGCAGTCGTAAACAATGTCACCTTCGTTTGTCCATGTCGAGATCTGATCCAATACGAGCTGCTCGGGGAAAATGGCCGGATGTTCGAAGGCTACCTTGTCTTTCGACGAGGATGTTCCGACATTGTAGAAGAAAATATTATTTACCTTGCGCTCTTTCGGTGCAACGTGATCATGCGCCAAATCGTTTCTTCCAACCTTGGTAATACGAAAAGACTTAAATGCCTTTTCCTGCTTTATCGGCTGCATCAATGGATGGAACGTTTTCGGCTGGCCCTTGCTGAACGCGAACATATACTCAAAACACTGCCGATAACGCTTGCCGCAATCGCTCGGGATCGGATTATTTTTAGCGTAGATCATCGTGTCATGAACCCGAAATCCGGCCGCTTGGAACGTGATTGCATGTCGAAAACTGGTAAGCGATTCGTTACCGTGCAGGGTTCGGTCACCGACCACCCAAATCACTACGCCGCCATCGACAGTCCTCTGATATAGTAATTCTGCTATCTCATCGATAGGAAATTGAAAACCGTTGTAATCACGAAGGTCATCGTACGGCGGACTCGTGATCGTCATATCGACAAAATCGTCCGGCATTTTCCTGAGCGTTTCTATGCAGTTTTCGAGATAAACTTTGCCGAATTCCATAGATCGATCTGCTATTTAAACGCCACCCCGCCCATCGTCCGCTGCCACGCCAGGGTCTGCGTGAGGACAGCGAGCCGCTGACTCTCGGTTTCGGAGCAGTCGAGCGAAAGCTGTTTGATCGTGGTTTCCAGCAGTGGAGCGGCAAAAAACCCCGCGTACGCGAACACGTGTGAATAATAATGGATTTGCAGGCAGTCGTTCTCATCGGTATGAAACCGTCTCACGGCCGCGGTGTCGATCTTCAATACATCCTGTCCGGCCGGCACAACGCGTCGCGGAACTCCTTGGTTGATCTTACCGCCGCTGTCTAAGCTTCCCAACAACAATATCCCGAGCAGAATTCCCTGCTCATTCAGATAATCGGGGCTGAAGCTGCCGAGCGCGGGCTTTGGGCTCAGACGCGGGCCATAATTCGCGTATTCCGGGTTAACCAGTTTCGAATCGTATATAACACCGATCATTTCCTCCGATCCCATCGGCAAGCTGACGAATTGAGCAAAACCGTAGTCCGTCGAACTCGGCGGAGCTTCAACATCCAGATCATCGATTACGCGGCCGATGTAATCGATGTGAGAATTTGAACTGACGATTTTCGCGATCTTCATAAGATATAGCCACAGAGAGCACAGTCATCAATTGCCGCAACGATGATCTTATCTGCAAGGAAATCGCTCATGCGCTCTGCGCTCTCTAAACTCTGTGCTCTGTGTGGCTAAATCCCCACGCCGAGTTCGGGGATAACATACAGCAGCCACCAAAGAAAAATCTGCACGGTCAATATAACAAAGCTCAAGCCGACACAGATCAGAGCCAGCCTGCGTCCGCCCAAATGTGGCCTGCGGCGTGCAGCAAAGTAGCCATAACCGCCCGCGAGAAATGCAAATGGAATGAACAGGATTCCCAGATAAGGCACCATCGCGTATACAACTGCCGCCCAAGCCGTCTCCGACACCGAATTTTTCTCTTCTTCAAAAAGAGTTATCGGTTTATGCTCTTCCGCAATTCCTAAACTCTTTCTTTGCAGCCCGTACGACGACCTGATTGCATCCAGGGGTTGATAACCCTCATCCAGTAACTTGCCGCATACCAAACAAAACTTAGCCGTTTCGCGATTCGATTCGCTGCCGCATGCGGAACAGTCGCCGGGTTGGCGCAGAGGTAATGCCTCACGCGCGTTTCCGCGCCGCATCTTATCTTCGTCGTCCCTTACTGGCTTGTTTTCGTGTAACACTAAAGTCTAGTTTTTCACGAGTCGCAAATTCCTGTAAAGCCCGAAAGAAGACTTCTCTATCCTGCATCGAGATTAACGCGGTCTGATCCGCCGTTTCAAGGGCGTATGGATAACCCAAACCGATGACACATTCCGCTCGAACCACGTCCAAAAGCTCATCCAAAAGACCCTGTTCGTAGATCCAGGCCGGGATGTCCAGGCGGGCAGGGCTTGAATCCGCCGTCGTTTGAAGATATGAAAACCCGACGAGTGGTCTGCCCGTTTCCGCATCTGTAAAAGCGCTTAGTCCTCGGCGTTTCGAATAACAAAAACACGTCCGATCACCCCACGATTTCGACACCTTTTCAAAACCGTTTGCGGTGCGGTGAAGCATCGAAGCGTCATACAGAGTTCGGTTTTCCGCGGAAACCGACCCAAAATTACAAAGCAGGGAGATCAAATCGCGTGCAAAGCTTCGGTCGATATAGCCGATCATGGGAACCTGCATTTCGCGCGAATGCCGTACGAGATCTACCATTGCCCGCACAAAACTTGTTTGTAACTTAGTTTGCGGAAGAGAAAATGAAACAAGGAGCGTCCCGTCAAAAAAAGCCAGCGGCATCTTTTCTCCGCGTTCCCGCCAACCGTTTTTACGGGTCAAAAACTCACCTACTTTGGCCGCTTCGGCATGAAAACGCTCTTCCCCCACACGTGTTTCAGGATTTATCGGCTCTCCCTGATTTTCAAGCAATTCCTTCGGCGAAAGAATTCTGAAGCGGGCGTTCTTTTCATAGCTACGCTCCGCGTTATGCGGATTCTCAAACCACCCGATCTGAATCGCTCCTATCGGCAGAGACGTTTCCTTCTCGATATAGATCTGGCTGCCGTCCACCGCAAAGGTCGTGCGATCCGCTAAAACATCGAACGCCCAGGCCCGAGCCTGCTCATGATTTTGCCATGAATGCGCGAAGGGAAAACGGAACGATCCCTGTTTCTCCAACTCTCCGGCGGGCAGCGCTCCAATGTTTTCTATTTCGGCGAATCCTCGATCGATCTCGGCAACCGGTGTCTGCTCAAGCTCGGCCAGCGTGGCCAGATAAAACTCGAGCTCCCGCGACTGCTCCCGAAGGTGAAGCTGAAAATCCGTGTTCTTTTGCGCCAATTCATCCTGAAGTTTTTCTCTAAATAGCATTTTTATATTGGTATCTTCGGCATTAAAAGAAAGCCGGAGTCAAAGCAGCTTTTATTGCAAATAAATTCAGTGCATTTGTGATTTGGTTTGAAAGCTTATAAAATCAACTTTAAACAACCTCAGGTCCGTAAGGTCGGCGTTGCCCCGCCTCTTACAAACTCTAATTACAAAGCCCATCCTATTCTCAAATCTCCCACTTATCGAGAAACTTCCGTATATACTCTTTACCAGCCTTTTGAGATTCGGTTTCTAAAAATCCACGAAACTCGTCCTGCTCCGTCACGTATTCCTCTTCCGGCAGCCTGCCCGCAAAATACACGAACCGCAGCCAGACTAAATAAGTATTAAGTGTGTCTATCTGATTGTATTCGACGATTTTAGCCAAGTCCCCCTGCAGCCACAGCTCGACGACCTGCGAGCCGTCCACGTCGATTTTGCCGGGAAAACCGCATAACCTCGCAATCTCGTTAAGCTTCGGCAACATTGCAGCGTTGTAAGAAAAACGCTTGATAAGATCGAGATGCCACTCATTTTCATTTTTTGCAAAGTAATCACGTCCTTCCCATGGCTTGCCCGGCCGAGAGCAAAAAACTGGAGCACTGATCTCATTCACCATGCCGCGCTGAATCAACACTTGCAAATCGGCCTCGATCGAATTAAAACCGACGAGCTGGGGGCAGCGTGCGCCGATGTAATATAAAAACCGCTCGATAATTTTTGCTTCTTCCGTTTCCGGCGCATTGAGGGGAAGCTTCGGCAGCGAATGCAGAGCAAAATCAATTCGCTTTTCACCGTCCTTGTAAACCACATTGCGTGAGAGAAACGCTATCGAAACCACTCGGGAAAACAGATATTTCACGAACGGACGTTCATTTTCGGATGTCGATCCCGCACGCCTCCAAATCTCCCGCATCCCTTCGAGCTCCGTAGTTTCATCCGGCATGTCGAAAAGGCGCTTAGCCCCGGCAGCATCCGGCACCCACTCCAGGTCGAAAAACCAGGTTCGTTCGTGGAGTTCGTTTTTCAGCATAAAGTGTGAGGCTTAATGCGGTACGAAGCGGAAAATACTACTTCATACGGCCCGTGTTCTGATACGATTTTTTGACAAGTGTAGCGACTATGATAACACTAACGTCCAGGAATAAGAGCAACACGATCAACGCTGGAATTGATATAACTAAACCAAGCCCGGGCAACAAAACATTGTCAACGCCGCACAGCCAGCCGAATAAAGCAAGAAGCGTAAGAAGAGTTATGATAATCGCAATCAAAACCAAAATTGTAGAGATAATATTCATCTTTAATTCATTTTACACGACTCGTTCGCCTCTTCAGAAAATCCATCAGCACAAATTCCGTCAAATTACCGGGATTTGCGAAATATGCTTTGCCGTTGGTCATCGCCGACATCCGCTTTACAAAATCGACCAGATAATAATCGCTTGCCAACATAAACGTATTGATCATTACACCTGATTTGCGACAGGCCTGGACCTCTTTAAACGTTTCGGCCATTACGAACGGGTCGTTGCCCATTGAATTTTTATATAGAAGCCGTTTTTCGCCGGGCACTGTGTTGGAGTATTTTCGATAGCCGAAATACGCGGCGTTTGAAGGTTCGACAAAAGCGGCGGTCGGCTTTCCGTCCGTCACCATTACTATCTGCTTCATGTCCTTTCCCTGGGCGGCCAGAATTCGCCTCGCCAGCTTCAAGCCCTCGGCCGTGTTCGTGTGATAAGGCCCAACCTGTGTCGAGGCCAGCTTTGCGATCGGCAGTTCTTCTGCTCCATCGTGAAAAAGCACGATCTTCAATGAATCGCCGGAATACTGGGTTCTTATCAAATGGGCGAGCGCCAATGCCACCTTCTTTGCCGGAGTGAAACGGTCCTCGCCGTAAAGGATCATCGAATGCGAGCAATCCAGCATCACGACCGTCGCGCAAGAAGATTGATAATCCTGCTGATGAATATGCAGATCCTTGTATTCGAGATTGAGCGGCACTCTCAAGCCTTCGCGTTTTATTGCGGAGAGAAGTGTCGCATTTACGTCCAGATTAATCGTATCGCCGAACTCGTATTGCTTCGAAATCAAGGCAGCTTCGACGCCGGTATCGAGATAATTCGTCTGGTGGCGGCCGATCGAAGATTTCCCGAGGCTTCCCAAAAGGTTTTGTAGCGTTTTATAGCCGAGAAAATCAAGTCCTTTTTCCGTAACTTCGAATTTGATATTCCTCGGCATCGGCTCGCCCACTTCGCCCTGCCCTTGACCGTTCTGCATTTGCTGCGTTTCCCGCTCTACTTCCTTGAGGTTCAAATAGCCTTCTTCAACCAGTCTTTCGATCAACTGATTTATAAGCTCTTCCAGCAAAGAGCCTTTGAATTTGCCGTCGTTTGCATCCAGCATCTGCTCAACATCACGCCGATCCAATATTTCCTGCTCCAAAAGAGCTTTTAAGATCGCCTCTCTAAGAGCGTCGAGCGAATCGTCCGGTTGATTTCTTTCTCTCGTCCACCAATAATCATCAGAGAAGCCCGAATCCAGCATATCATTGGACAACGAGTCCATCAGATCGCCGAGACTGACCCCAAATACGTCGAAACCATTAAATTTTGAATAGCGGATAAACTTCATACAACGATGGTTGTAAAAACAGACCCTATTGCCTCACGTAAAAAAGCGCTCGAAATGAGAATCGTTGCCTCATGTAAAAATCGACTCCTACGGTAGAGTAAAGTATGCCGCCCGGAGTGTGGGTGCGGCAAGGGTTTGTTTTGTTTT
>Ga0136617_10002198_pt1 | contig 17419 bp, 12 predicted proteins | sample AntDrymUQ3222106_2_FD_129672 | JGI IMG/M metagenome (GOLD analysis project Ga0136617, IMG submission 129672) | Polar desert sand microbial communities from Dry Valleys, Antarctica - metaG UQ322 (21.06) | ecosystem: Environmental > Terrestrial > Soil > Desert | place: Antarctica: Dry Valley... | reverse complement strand
GACGACCGGCACGCCCAGCGGCTCGATCGCCTCGCGCAGCAGCTCGACGTGATGGTCCGAGCCGACCTTGTTGACGACGACGCCGGCGATCTCGACGTCGGGGTCGAACGTGCGGTAGCCGTGAACGACCGCGGCCGCGCTGCGGGCCATCGACGCGGCGTCGATCACGAGCAGCACCGGCGCGTCGAGCAGCTTCGCGACGTGCGCCGTCGAGGCCAGCTCGCCACGGCCCGAGGCACCGTCGAACAGCCCCATGACGCCCTCGATCACCGCGACGTCCGCCTCCGCAGAACCGTGCAGGAACAGCGGCGCGATCAGGCCCGGCCCGGACAGGAACGCGTCGAGGTTGCGGCCCGGGCGGCCGCTCGCGAGCGCGTGGTAGCTCGGGTCGATGTAATCCGGCCCGACCTTGAAGCCCTGCACGACATGGCCGCGCGAGCGCAGGGCCGCGATCAGGCCGCAGGCGACCGAGGTCTTGCCCGCACCCGAGCTCGTCCCGGCGACGACGACCCGGGGGATCATCGCGAGCACCTACCTTCCGGTTCTACGCCCACGACGGTCGAGCAATGACGCGCTGTCACCACTCGATCCCCTGCTGCGCGCGGATGCCGGCGTCCATCTGATGCTTGACCTTGACGACCTCGCTGACGAGGTCGGCGGCCTCGATCAGCTCCGCCGGCGCGTCGCGACCGGTCACGACGACGTGCTGGAAGCCGGGCCGGTCGCGCAGCGTCGCGACGAACTCGTCGACGGCGATCCAGCCCCACTTCAGTGGGTACGTGATCTCGTCGAGCAGGAGGAACTCGTAGCGCTCCTCGGCGATCACCTGCCTGACGTGCTCCCAGCCGGCGCGCGCGAGGTCGGCCGACTCGTCGAGGTCCTTCGACAGCCAGGACCAGCCGTCGCCCATCTTCTCCCAGTCGATCCCGCCGAGCGCGGCCGCGGCCTTCGCCTCGCCGACCTTCCACTTGCCGGACTTCACGAACTGGTAGACGCCGCAGCGGTAGCCGCGCGACCACGAGCGCAGGAGCATCCCGAACGCCGAGGTCGACTTGCCCTTGCCGTGGCCGGTGAGGACGATCAGCAGCGGCTTGTCGCGCGGCTTGCGGCGCTTGGGCTCGGCGCTGCCGCGGTCGCCCGGGCGGTGCGGGACGTCGATGTCGTCGCCGCCGTGCTTGGCAAGCGGATCGGACTCGGTCATCGCGAGCGCCTGCCTTCCGGCTCGACATCGGCGACGGTCGAGCAATGGCTCGGCGTCATGCTGCCCTCCTCGGACGCTGGCGCGCGGGCGCCAGCGGGATGACGCTCGCGCCCGCGGCGACCGCGAGCGCGCGCGCGAGGCCGAGGCGCACGGCCCCCTCCTCGGTGTCGACGACGTGCACCGCGTCGGCGCTGCGGCCGAGTCGCGCCGCGGCGGCGCCCGCCTCCGGCGCGCGCCCGTCGGTGAGGATGACCGCGGTCGCGCGCTGGCGCGGGTCGCGCGCGCGCTCGCGGCGGATGAGCTCGGTCGCCGCGTCGAGGCCCGCCGCGAGCGGCGTGCGCCCGCCCGTCCGCAGCGCGAGCACGGCGGCCGCGGCGTGCTCGAGCGGCGCACCCGCAACGTGGACGACGTGCGCCTGCGCATCGCGGAAGGCGACGATCGCGACGCGGTCGCGACGCGCGTAGGCGTCGCGCAGCAGGCCGAGCAGCGCGCCCTTGACGCGCGCCATCCGGCGCCGTGCGGCCATCGAGCCGCTCGCGTCGATCACGAGGCACAGCAGCGTGCCCGCGCGGCCGGCGCGGACGTTCACGCGGTGCGCGGCGGGGTCACCGGTCGCCAGGCGCTCGCGCAACGTCGCGACGACCGCGAGGTCGTCGCTTTCGGCGACGGCCGCGCGACTGTCGATCGGCGCGGCCGCAGGGCCGCGGGCGCGGACGCTGCGCCCGCTGCGGGCGGCGTCACTGCGCTGCAGCAGCGGTGGCAGGGCGAGCGCCTGGGCGCGCTCGGCGGCGTCGAGCCGGTCGCGGGGGGCGGGCGCGGCGAGGTCGGGAGCCTCGCGGACAGGCGTGTCGTCGCCGCGCGCCGCGGGCACATCGGCCGGCTCGCGAGCATCCGACGGCGGCGTTCCGCAGCCGGGCGGCGGCGAAGGTGGCGGCGGTGGCGGCGGCGGCGGCGGCGGATCATCCAGTGGCCCACCGCCCTGCTCTTCCAGCGCGCGATCGATGTCCCCCGGGTCCGCGGCACCACCGGCGAGCGGATCGCGCCGGCGCCGGTGCGCGAGCGCCAGGTGCGCCGCGCGCCGCACGTGCTCGGCGCTGACGTCCTCGACGCCCTCCAGGGCCGCCAGCACCCGCGCCGTCCGCGCGGTCACGACATCACCGCGCATCCCGTCGACGCCGATCTCCGCGCACGCGCGCACGATGCGGTCGATCTCGCGCTCGCCCAGCCGCACCGACGCCAGGCGCTCGCGCGCCGCGACGATCGATGCCGCGACGTCGGCGTCCGCGTCCGCCCACGCCACCGCGAACGCGACCGGATCGGCCTCGTAGGCCAGCCGCCGCCGCACGATCTCGGCGCGCACGGACGGCTCGACCGGCGCCGCGACCTCGACGCCGAGCCCGAAGCGGTCCAGCAGCTGCGGGCGCAGCTCGCCCTCCTCGGCGTTCATCGTCCCGACGAGCAGAAACCGCGCGTCGTGGCGTACCGACACGGCATCGCGCTCGACGTGGCAGACGCCCATCGCGGCCGCGTCGAGCAGGACGTCGACGAGGTGGTCGGGCAGCAGGTTGACCTCGTCGACGTACAGCACGCCACGGTGCGCGCGCGCGAGCAGGCCGGCCTCGAAGGCGCGCTCGCCCGCCAGCGCCCGGCGGAGGTCCAGCGCGCCGACGAGACGGTCGATCGTCGCGCCGACCGGCAGCTCGACGAGCGGCGCCGGGCGCTCTTCGACACACGCGTCGGCGTCGACGACGCCGCCCGGCGCCAGATCGCCGGGGGCGAAGCAGAACGATTGCTCAGCGGCCGCCGGCACCGCCGGCAGCAACGGCGCCAGGGCGCGCACGGCGGTCGACTTCGCGGTCCCGCGCTCGCCGCGCACGAGCACGCCGCCGACCTCGGGCGAGACCGCGTTGACGAGCAGCGCCTCGCGCAGCGCCTCCTGGCCGACGATCGCCGAGAACGGATAGCCGGGCGTCACGCGGACGCCTCTTCGAGCTCGCCCTCGAGCTCGAGGTAGCGCGCGCGGATCGCGCCCATCGTGTCGTCCGACGGCGCGTCCCAGAGGCCGCGGTCGGCGGCCTCCAGCAGCTTCTCGGCGATCGCGCGCGCCGCCCACGGGTTCGAGCGGCCCATGAACGCGCCGACGTCCGCGTCGAGCAGGTACTTGCGCGCGACGTCCTCGTACATCCAGTCCTCCGCGACGCCGGTCGTCGCGTCGTAGCCGAACAGGTAGTCGACGGTCGCGGCGAGCTCGGCGGCGCCCTTGTAGCCGTGACGGATCATCGAGGCGATCCAGCGCGGGTTCGCGACGCGGGCGCGGAACACGCGCCGCGTCTCCTGCCCGAGCGAGCGCGTCACGACGCGCGACGGATCCGACGAATCGCCGAGCACCGCCGCCGGCTCGCGGCCCGTCAGCGCCCGCACGGTGGCGACCATGCCGCCGTGGTACTGGTAGTAGTCGTCGGAGTCGAGGATGTCGTGCTCGCGGCTGTCGACGTTCTTCACGGCGACGTCGATGCGCCCGAAGCAGCCGCGCATCGCGTCGCGCGCGGACGCGCCGTCGAGGCCGCGGCCGTACGCGTAGCCGCCCCAGGCCTCGTAGACCTCGGCGATGTCGCCGTCGTCGCGCCAGTCGCGTGCGTCGAGCAGCTGCGCGAGGCCGGCCCCGTAGGCGCCCGGCTTGGACCCGAAGATCCGCGTCGTCGCCTGCCGCCAGGCGGGCTCCGAGTCGAGCTCGCCGGCGAGCGCCTCGGCGTCCTCGCGCGCGTGCGCGGCGACGAAGTTCATGTCCGCGGGCTCGTCGAGCGCGGCGACGAGCGTGACGGCGTCGTCGAGCAGCTTGAGCAGGTGCGGGAAGGCGTCGCGGAAGAAGCCCGAGATCCGCACGGTGACGTCGATCCGCGGGCGGCCGAGCTCCTCGAGCGAGATGACCTCGATGCCCGTCACGCGGCGCGACTCGCGCGCCCACACCGGCCGCACGCCGAGCAGCGCGAAGATCTCGGCGGCGTCGTCGCCCTGGGTGCGCATCGCCGAGGTCCCCCAGGCGACGAGGCCGACCATCCGCGGCAGCTCGCCGTGGTCGGCGACGTGGCGATCGAGCAGCGCGGTCGCGAGCCGCCTGCCGGTCTCCCAGGAGAGCTGCGAGGGCAGCGCGCGCGGGTCGACCGAGTAGAAGTTGCGCCCGGTCGGCAGGACGTCGACGCGCCCGCGCGTCGGGCTGCCGGAGGGACCCGCCGGAACGTGGTGACCCTCCAGCGCGCCGAGCACATGGACGAGCTCGTCGGTCGTCTGCGCGATCCGTGGGACGACGGTCTCGGCGGCGAAGCGCAGCGCCCGCTGCACGCCGGCGTCGGCGCGGCCGAGGACGTCGAGGCACACGTCGGCGACCGCGCCGGGCGACCACACGTGCGCCGCCAGCGCGTCGAGCAGCGCCATCTGCGCGGCCTCCAGGCGGTCGATCACGTCTCCGTTGGAGGACGCCGGGCCGCGGAAGCGAGCGGTCAGATCGCCGGGCACCGCGCGCGCGGGGGCGCCCGCCGCGTCGACCATCGCCGGCTCGTCGAGGCCGAACGCCGCGCCGACCGCGCGCCGCAGGCCCGGCACGTCGTCGCCCGACCCGAGCCGCCCGACCGCGCTGACGAGGCCGCGCAGCTGGTCGCCGGCGGGCGGCACGCCCAGCACGTGCAGCCCGTCCTTGACCTGGATGTCCTTGACCTCGCAGAGGTAGCCGTCGATGTGCTCGACGAGCAGGCCGAGATCGTCCGGGCGCTCCTGCACGCCGAGGTCGCTCTGCAGGTTCGCGCGTTCGATCGCGTCCCAGATCTGGGCCGCGAGGCCGGGCAGCTTCGGCGGGTCGAGGATCTCCAGGCGCGCGTACTCGTCGAGCAGCGCCTCGAGCTCGGCGAGCTCGTCGTACGTCTCGGCGCGCATCATCGGCGGCACGAGGTGGTCGACGATGACGGCGTGCGCGCGGCGCTTGGCCTGCACGCCCTCTCCGGGGTCGTTGACGACGAACGGGTAGACGAGCGGCATGTCGCCGAGCGCCGCGTCGGGCGCGCACTGCGACGACAGCGCGAGCATCTTGCCGGGCAGCCACTCCAGCGTCCCGTGCTTGCCGAGGTGGACGATCGCGTCCGCGCGCCAGGACGCCTGCAGGTAGCGGTAGACGGCGAGGTAGTGATGCGTCGGCGGCAGCTCGGGGTCGTGGTAGATCCCGACCGGATCGTCGCCGTAGCCGCGCGGCGGCTGGATCGCGACGAGCACGTTGCCGAGCTCCAGCGCCGCCACGACGAACTCCTCGCCGTCGAGGAACTCCGACCCCGGCGGCGGCCCCCAGCGCTCCTCGATCGCGCCGCGCAGCGCGGCCGGCAGCGTCGCGTACCACGCGAGATACTCGGCAACCGGGAAGCGCAGCGTCGCGGCGGCGAGCTGCTCGTCGGTGACGAACTCGGGGTCGTGGCCGCCGCTGGCGATGAGCGCGTGCATGAGCTCGTCGCCGTGGCCGTAGGGGCGCTCGACGGCGTAGCCGGCGTCGTGCAGCGCGTCGAGCAGCCCGAGCGTGCTCGTCGGCGTGTCGAGCCCGACCGCCATCCCGACGCGCGCGTGCTTCGTCGGAAAGCTCGTCAGCAGCACGGCGATCCTCTTCTCGGCGTTCGGCGTCGTGCGCAGCCGCGCGTGGCGCACCGCAAGCCTGGCCACGCGCCCGCAGCGCTCGCGGTCGGCGACGTAGCGCGGGATCGCGGCGCCGACGATCGAGCCGGCTTCGCTGCCGCGCTCCTTGAACGACACGACGCCGCCGAGCAGGCGGCCGTCGAACTCCGGGATCGCGACCTGCGTCGCGGCATCCAGCGGCGTCAGCCCGCTGCCGGACTGCTCCCACGCCGCGCGCGACGAGGTCGCGCAGACGGCCTGGATGACCGGCACGTCGAGCGCCTCGAGCGCATCGGCGTCCCAGCGCTGCTCGGCGTCGCCGGCGTGCGAGCCGCCGGTCGCGAGCATCGTGACGAGCAGCGCGTCGACGTGGCCGTCGAGCAGCGCGAGCGCCGGGACCCTGCCGTCGCCGTCGCGGCGCAGCGTCGTCGACCACACGGCGAGCGCGTTCGCGCCCGCGGCCTCGATCTGCGCGCTGAGCTCGTCGACCCACGCGGCGTTGCCGGTGATCCGGTGCGAGCGGTAGAAGCAGATGCCGATCGTCGGGCGCCCGGGCTCGTGGCGGGCGAGCGCGTCCTGCATCGCGACGTCGCCGGCGCCGGGAACGTAGATGCCGAGGTCCGGTACCTCGTGCGGCGCCTCGAAGCCGTGGCCCTCGAGCAGGAACGTGTCGGCGAGGAAGCGCAGCAGCTGCTCGACGTTCGCGATGTCGCCGTGGCGCAGGTACTCGCCCGCCTGCGCGACCGCGCCCGCCGGCGCGAGCGACAGCGCGGTCATCTCCGCGTCGGGCTCGATCTCGCCGCCGAGCGCGAGCAGCGCGATCCCGCGCTCCTGGCAGCGCGCGCGCAGCAGGTCGAAGCCGTCGGGCCAGCCGCGGCGGCCGCCGAGGATCCGGCAGAGCACGACGGCCGCGCCGTCGAGCACGTCGTCGACGAACGCCTGCTGGCCGATCGCCCCGGCCGGGTTCGCGCAGCGCACCGCGGGGAAGTCGTCGCCGAGGCGCTCGACGGCCGCCGCGGTCGCGAGGATCTCGGTGTCAGCTGTCGTGACGAAGCGCAGCAACGGCGCGCACCTCCGCATGGATCGCTGGCAGGTCGGTGGGCGCGCCGGATTCCAGCAGCGCGAGGACGGCGTCGGTGTCGAGGTGCTGCTCGACGAGGTCGCCGAGGACGTCGAGGCGCCGCTCGCGCAGCGCCGCGAACGACTCGGAGCCCGCAACGAACGTGCGGCCGCGAGCGCCGGCGACGGCGCGCAATAGCGCGCGCCGCAACGCGTCGTCCTCGAGCGCGCCGTGCCAGGCGGTGCCGAGCGTCCAGCCGGCGCGGCAGCCGTCGGGCTCGCCGTCGTCGGCGACGAGCAGCGGCTCGCCGCCATGACGGGTCACGCGGCCGTGGCGAATCTCATAGCCGGCCTGCGTCCGCGCGCCGCCGAGCCAGTCGCAGGCGCCCGCGCGGCGGCGCAGGAGCTTGTCGGGCTCGAAGACCGTCCCTACCGGCAGCAGGCCGAGGCCCTCGACCACGCCGGCGCGCGACTCCACCCGATCCTCGATCGACGCGCCGAGCATCTGGTAGCCGCCGCAGATGCCGAGGATCGGCGCCCCGGCGCCGGCCCGCGCGCGCAGCGCGTGGTCGAGCCCCGCCGCGCGCAGCCGCGCGAGGTCCTCGACCGTCGCCTTCGTTCCGGGGATCACGACGAGGTCGGCGCGCTCGACGTCGGCCGGCGAGCGGGTGAAGCGCACGCGCACGCCGGGCTCGGCGGCGAGCGCGTCGAGGTCGGTGAAGTTGCTCATCCAGCGCAGCCGCAGCACGACGACGTCGAGCGTGTCCGCGAGCGCGGGCGCCTCCGGCGCGCGGGCCTCCAGCGCGAGCGAGTCCTCGGCGTCCATCCACAGATCCTCGACGAACGGCAGCACGCCGAGCACGGGGCGACCCGTGCGCTCGCGCAGGTCCTCGAGGCCGGGCGCGAGGATCGCCGCGTCGCCTCGGAACTTGTTGATGACGTAGCCGGCGACGAGCGCCTGGTCGGCGGGCTCGAGCAGCGCAAGCGTGCCGAACAGCGAGGCGAAGACGCCGCCGCGGTCGATGTCGCCGACGAGCAGCACCGGTAGGCCGGCGGCGCGCGCGAGCCCCATGTTCGCGAGGTCGCCGGCGCGCAGGTTGATCTCCGCCGGGCTGCCGGCGCCCTCGCAGACGACGACGTCGTAGCGCGCGCGCAGGTCCGCGAGCGCCGCCTCGACGACTGGGCGCAGCTCGCTCTTCATCGCCTGGTAGGAGCGCGCGTCGGCGTCGCCGTACGGCGCGCCCATGACCATGACCTGGCTGTTGCGCTCGCCCGACGGTTTGATCAGCACGGGGTTCATCGCGGCCTCGGGCGCGGCGCCCGCGGCGGCCGCCTGGACGGCCTGGGCGCGGCCGATCTCCGCGCCGCCGCGCGTGACGACCGAGTTCAGCGCCATGTTCTGCGCCTTGAACGGCGCGACCGACAGGCCGCGCCGGCGCAGCCAGCGGCACAGGCCGGCCGTGACGACGGACTTGCCAGCGTCGGAGTGGGTGCCGCAGACGAGCAGCGCACCGCTCATAGCGAAAACCCACGTCGCGGCCGCATCCGTACGACGGTCGAGCAACGGCGCGCTGTCATCGCATGCTCCAGACGGCGACGCTCGCCGCCAGCGCGGCGGCGCCGACGCGGCTCGAGAGCGTGTTGGCGCGCCCGATGTCGCCGGCGATCGGGGCGCGGCCGACGCCGAGCGACGGCCGTTGCTCGCTGCGCCCGCCGTAGGCCAGCGGCCCGCCGAGCCGCAGCCCGAGCGCACCGGCGAACGCGGCCTCCATGCGGCCGGCGTTCGGGCTCGGGTGCGCGCCGCCGTCGCGGCGCAGGACGCGCCACGTGCGCGCGGGCGCGGCCCCGCAGAGCACCGTCAGCCCTGCGCCCGCGCGGGCGGCGGGCCAGCCGAGCGCGTCATCCAGGCGCGCCGCCGCCCAGCCGAAGCGCTCGTAGCGCGGCGAGCGGTGGCCGACGATCGCGTCGAGCGTGTTCGCCGCGCGGTAGGCCGCGACCCCCGCCGGCCCGAAGGCGGCGCCGTAGACGAGCGTCCCGACGACGGCGTCGCTCGTGTTCTCCGCGACCGACTCGACGACCGCCCGTGCGATCCCGCCGGCGTCGAGCGCCGCCGCGTCGCGGCCCGCGAGCGCGGGCAGCGAGCGGCGCGCACCGTCGAGGTCGCCGCGCTCGAGCTGAACCGCGATCGCCGCCGCCTCGCGGCGCAGCGAGCGCCCGCCGAGCGCGGTCCACGTGAGCAGCGCGAGCGCCGCGCGGCGGCCGAGCAGCCGCGCGAGACCGTGGCCCGCGAGCGCGGCCCCGCCGACGAGCGCACCCGCGAAGAGCGCGCCGCGCGTGCGGCTGGGCGCGTAGGCGCGCCGTTCGAGCGCGAGCGCGACGGCACCGAAGGCCGCGACGGGATGGCCGCGGCGCGGATCGCCGAACGCGAGGTCGGCGCCGTAGCCGAGCGCCAGGCCCGCGGCGCTCACGACAGACCGCCGCTGCGGGCCGGCACGACGCCCGCGTTGACGCGCGCGACCGTCCAGCGGCCGTCGTGGGCATGCAGCTCCGTCAGCGCCAGCGGTGTGACGTCGACGCGCCAGAACGCGGGCGGCGGCGCGCCGAGCGCGTGCACGACCGCGGCCTTGACGACTCCGGCGTGAGTCACCGCGATCCCGCGACCGTCGAGCTCGGCCTGCGCGTCCAGCCAGCCGCCGACACGCAGGAGCAGCGCGGCGAGCGACTCGCCGCCGTGCGGGCAGGCGTCGGCGTCCGTCAGCCAGGCGCTCACGCCCTCCGGATCGGCCTCGTGCACCTCCGCCAGCGTGCGGCCCGCCCAGGCGCCGAGGTCGCCTTCGGCGATCAAGGGATCGACGGCCGCATCGAGCGCCGCCGCCGCAGCCGTCTCGCGCGCGCGCAGCGCCGGGCTGCAGAGCGCGTCGCCGCGCCCGAGCTTCCCGGCAAGCTGCGCGGCCGCGGCGCGGCCGGCGTCGTCGAGCGGCTCGTCGATCGGAAACGCATTGCGCCGGACGGCGTCGGTCGATGCGTGACGGATGAGCAGCAGGCGCCTCACTGCGTGGGGGCCGGGGCGCCCGCCGCGGCGGCACGGTAGCTCGCGATGCCGAAGCCGACCCCGAGCGCCGCCCAGAGGACGGCCTGCGTCCCGAGCGAGCTGAGCCGGAACTCCCAGATGAGCGGCGCCGGGAAGTCCCGCGGCACCTCCTGGACTCCAGGCAGCGCGAGCGCGAGCCCGCCCGCGACCGCGATGAACGTCCCGGCGCCGGCGAGCGGCCGCGCCCACGGCGGCCCGTCGGGCCGCATCGACCACACGACGCGCGCCGCGGCGAGCATCGCGAGCGCCGAGCCGACGAGCAGGATCACGTAATACGCGGTGCGGTCGCCGATCGTGTCGGGGTCGCCGACGGCGGGCGGGTTGGGCGGGTACTTGATGAACGGGACGAGGACGATCGCGACGAAGATCGCGCCCGCGAGGCGCGTCGCGAGCCCCCAGTCGGTGCGCTGCGAGCCGCGGCCGCGCAGCGTCGCGAAGGTGATCGCGAACAGCCCGCCTGCGGCGATCCCGTAGAGCACGGTCGCGAGGAACAGCCCGCCGCGCTGCTCGGAGCGACTGACGACCCAGTCGCCGACGTGCGCCAGCGGGACCGAGCCGAGGCTCGCGTGCGTGCTCGCCGCCTCCTCGATGTCGATCGCGTCCTGCACGAGCTGCTCGCCGAAGACGAACGCGAAGATGCCTGCGAGCAGCCCGGCGAAGGCGCCGACGACGAGGCCCCTGCGAACGAGGGTCCAGACCACGGGGGTATCTTTCGCCTACGTCAGTGACAGGGCACGCCGAGCAGGTGGCGACCGTCGTGCATCAGCTCGTGCAGGAACGAGCCGGTCTGGGAGACGACGCCCTGGTCGTACTGCACCAGGTAGATCATCAGCAGGAATAGCGCGCCGAGCAGCAGCGCCGGAAGGAGCTCGCGGAGCGGAAGCGGCTGGACGTTGGCTGCGGGTTGCATACGGGTTCCTCCTCGGGATGGTGCGTCCCTCGTGGAAGGTGCCGCGGCGGTGGAGTTCCTGGCTTCCGAGGCAGAGCCCCGGTCACAGTGGCGCAACCGTCCCGGATTCGCACCGGGTTCCTCACGCCGCCGCGCGGACGCCTGGACCCTAGCGCGCTCGGCGGGCGCGCGCCACGCCGCGACCGCCCGCCGGCCCGGGCAGCCCGCCGGGCGTCACGCCAGGCGGGCGACCAGCGCGGTGAGGTCGGCGGCCACGCCGGTGGTCTCGGCCTGCTCGAGGCCGACGATGCGATCGAGATCCGCCAGGACGGGCTGGATGCGCTCCCGCGCCTCGTCGATCCGCCCGGTCGCCCAGTAGGCGCTCGCGAGGTAGGCGCGGGCGCAGAGCGCGTCCGGGTGCCGGGGGCCCAGAACGCGCTCGGTCAGGAGGACCACGCCCGGCTGCCCCGGAGCCGACGACTCGAGGATGGCGATCGATCCGGGAGCGTCGCCGTGCAGCTCGTAGGACTTGGCGAGGTTAGCCAGCGTCCACAGCGTGTCGGGGTGCTTGGGACCGATCAGCCGCGTGCGGTCGGCCGCGATCGCCTTGAAGCTGCTGATGGCGTCGCCGAGCATTCCGCTGTCGCGCAGCGACACCGCCACGGTGGCACGGTCGAAGATCGTCGTCGGGTGGTCGGGACCGAGCCTGCGATCGTGGACCGCGAGCGCGGGCTCGATCACCGCGATGGCGTCCTCGAAGCGCCCTGACAGCAGATAGGACCACGCGAGCTGCACGCGCGAGGACAGCGTGTCGTCGTGCTCGGGTCCGAGGCTGGCGCTGCGACCCGCGAGCACGTCCTCTCCGAGCGCGATCGCCTCGCGGATGCGGCGCGCCCACTGACAGGAGAAGGCGAGCTGTGCACGGGCGGCGAGCGTGATGGGATCCCGGTCGCCGCAGCCGCTCTCGCAGTCGGCGAGGACGCGCCTGGAGAGCTTCAGCGCCAGCCTGGTGTTCCCGGCGAGCTGCACGGCGGTCGCCTCTTGTGTCCTGGCCCGCAGCGACTCGGCGCTCCGCTCGCCGCACAGGCTCAGGGCGCGCTCCGCGATGAGCTCGGCGGTCGCGTTCGCGCGCTTGCGCTGGCCTGCGTCGACGAGGTAGCGCCAGGCGTCGTCGAGCAGCCCGAGCACCGCCGCGATCTGATCGCCGGATGGCCGAAGGTGCGTTGCGATCGCGAGGACGTGCGGCACGAGGCGTTCGCATGCATCCCAGTGCTCAGGTAGCGAGGGATCGTCCGGAAAGGCCCCCTGGAGCGCCGCCAGGGCGCGCGCGGCCGCGGTCGTGTCGAGCGTCTCGTCACGCACGGTCTTCTGCACGAGGGCGTGGACGCGCACGAACGCGTCGTCGATCTCGGCGAGGCTGTATCCGTGCAGCGCGTCGAACGCCTTGGCGAGCCTCCAGCGCTCGGAGGGCAGGCCAGGGTCGATCAGCTCGTGGAAGAGCGACCTCGGGATCGCGTCTGACGCCATGTGGGCGGCCATCGCCAGCGCCACGGGTGCCAGCGAGGAGCGCTGCTGCGCCGCCTGCATCGACGTCCGCCACGTCGAGGCGACGGTCTGCTGGTAGGACGCCTCCGGCTCCTCGCCGAACAGCGTCTCTGCAGGTAGCTCCTGCAGCAGCACCAGGTAGTCCGCGAAGCGCGTGGCGATCGCGCAATACGCGCCCGCGTGCGACAGCGCGAGCGGCAGGCAGCCCAGCGCACGCGCGACCGGTCTCGCATCGGCGCGTTCGTCGGGACGCCCGGCGCTCTGGACGAGGTACTGGACCGCGGTCTCCTCGTCGAGGACGCCGAGCTTGAGCTCGGAGGCGAGCCTGCGGATCCACGTGCGATCTCGGGTCGTCACGAGCACGTGCCCGTTGCCCGTACCCGGACAGCAGTCCCGGAACGCCGCGGCGGACGCCACGTTGTCGAGCACCAGGAGCCACCTCGACTCGCAGCCGGCGAGCCAGCAGACCGCCATCTCGGCGCGCCTCTCGAGCGAAGCGTTCGCGACGGGCTCGCCCAGCTGCTCGGCGAGGGCAGCGAGATCAGCGACACCGCCCTCCTCGCAGCGGATCCAGGCGACGACGTCATACCGGTCGTCCCGTTCGTGCACGTAGCGCGCGGCCAGCTCGCTCTTGCCCACGCCGCCCAGACCGGTGATCGCCTGCGTCGGAACCCCTCGCTCCGTGACCGACCATCCGCGGTCAAGCGCACCCATCTCGCGCGACCGGCCGGCGAAGTGCACCGTGGACGGCGGAAGGCCGAACCGCAGGCGCTTGCGACCGGCTGGCTGCTCGGCCGCCGGCCCCGCGTTCAGGGCGGCGCCGTTGATCGCGTACAGCTCGGTGACGAGGCAGCGAGCCAGCGTGGCAAGCTGAACTTGAAAGTCGGCGTCAGCGGCCGCGCGCTCGTCGAGCACCGCGGCCAGCGCGCGTTCGCCCGCGGGTCCGCGGCCGGCGTGCTCCACCAGCTCCAGCGTCCTGCTCGCCGACTCGTCCCCCTCATCGGCGAAGACCGTCCGAAGCCAGGTCGCGATACGTCGCACGGCGCTCTCGCCCTCGTCGACCGCGCGCTCGGCGATCCGTTCATACGCCTTGGCAACCGATGCCGCGACGATCGCACCCAAGGTCAGCGAAACCGGCTCCACACCACACCTCCACGACAACGCTGCGGTCAAGCGTGGCCGATCGCCGTTCTCGCGTCAACACCCGCCTGGCGCCGTAAGGCGAGCCTCGAGATCGCTCCAAGAACAGATGACCCAACGCGCCTACGGATCTCACGTAACCGCCGCCCGCCGCGTTATCCCTCAGAGCACGCGACGCCTGCGAGGAACCCACCGATGACGAGAACGCACACGACCATCGATACGCCGATCGGCGAGCTCACCCTGGTCGCCGAGGACGGCGTGCTGATCGGCGTGTACTACCCGGGCCACTGGACGCGACCGGATCCGGCCACGTTCGGCGAACGGTCGGACCGGGGCTTCGAGGAGGTCGAGCGACAGCTCGCCGAGTACTTCGCGGGGGAGCGCACGACCTTCGCGCTGCCCACCTCGCTGACCGGCGACGGCTTCCACCGGAAGGTTTGGGACCTCATCGACCAGATCCCGTACGGCCAGACGACGACCTACGGGGAGCTCGCACGCGAGCTTGGTGATCCCACGCTGGCTCGCGCGGTCGGCGGCGCCGTCGGCCACAACCCGCTCTCGGTGATCGTCCCGTGTCACCGGGTCGTCGGCAAGGACGGCAAGCTCACCGGCTACGCCGGCGGCCTGCAGCGCAAACGGTTCCTGCTCGGCCTCGAGGGCGCCCCGGAGGCATCGGAGGAACGCAGGCCGCCGCTCTTCTGAGCGCGGGTGGCTTTCTCCCCGCTCAGATCATCGAATGGCGAGCGTCGGGCGGCCCGAACTGCGCGGATTCATCGCGCGGCAACGCCCCCGCCCCGGGCGCACTACCGTGTCGCCGACATGAGCGACGCGACGCGTTTGCAGCGGCCGGCGACGCCGCCGGGGAACGACCCTTCCCGCGCGGCTCAGCGCGCCGCCGACCCGCGCGGCTGGCGCTACGACGACGATGCGCTCGACACCGTGCACCGCGTCATCGCCGACCGCCGCGACATCCGCCGCTTCCGCCCCGACCCGGTCCCCGGCGACGTCCTCGAGCGCGTGCTCGCGGCGGCGCACCGCGCGCCGTCGGTCGGGCTCATGCAGCCGTGGCGGCTGATCGTCATCCGCGACAGCGAGCCGCGCATCGCGATCCGCGACGTCGCCGCGCGCGAGCGCCTGCGCCAGGCCGACCGCTTCGACGAGCGCGCGCGCCAGTTCCTCGACCAGAAGATCGAGGGGATCGTCGAGGCGCCGCTCGGCGTCTGCGTCTGCTGTCACCACGGCGCGCCGGGCGAGGAGATCCTCGGCCGCGGCACGATTCCCGACACCGACGTCTACTCGACGGCCTGCGCGATCCAGAACCTCTGGCTCGCGGCGCGCGCCGAAGGGCTCGGCGTCGGCTGGGTGAGCTTCTACCGGCTCGCCGACCTGCGCGCGATCCTCGGCATCCCCGCGCGCGTGGACCCGATCGCCTACCTCTGCGTCGGCTGGCCCGACGAGCGTCCGCTGCGGCCGGGCCTCGAGACGAGCGGGTGGGCGGCGCGGCTGCCGCTCGAGCGCGTCGTGATGGCCGAGCGCTGGGAGCAGGAGCCGGGCTGCGGGGCCGGTGCCGGCGCGGACGCGGGCGCCGGTGCAGGCGCGGGCGCCGGTGCAGGCGCGGACGCCGGGGCAGGCGCGGACGCCGGCGCAGGCGCGGACGCCGGCGCAGGCGCGGACGCCGGCGCAGGCGCGGTGCACCCGCCGCCTGCCCCGCGCGCCCCCGACCGCGCGGCTGCGATCGCCGCCCGCGACCGCTCCGACCGGCTCGTCAAGCCGGGCGGCAGCCTCGGCGCGCTCGAGTCGTTGATCGAGCGCTGGGCCGCCGCGAGCGGCGCGCCGCCGCCCGCGCAGATCCGCGCCGGCGTGCTCGTCTGCGCCGCCGACCACGGCCACACCGCGCACGGCACGAGCCTGTTCGGCAGCCAGGTCTCCGCGCAGGTCGCGGCCGCCGCCGCTCGCGGCGAGACGGCGGCCGGCGTGCTCGCGCGCGACGGCGGGCACCGGCTGCTCGTCGCCGACCTCGGCCTGACCGGGCCGACGCCCGCCGGCGTGCTCGACCGCAAGGTCGCCGCCGGCAGCGCCGACATGACGGCGGGCGCCGGGTTCACGGAGGACGAGCTGCGACGAGCCCTCGCCTGCGGCCGCGCGCTCGCCGCGCAGCTCGCCGCCGACGGCGTCGACTGCCTCGTGCTCGGCGAGATCGGAATCGGCAACACGGCGACCGCGGCCGCGCTCGCCTCGCTGCTGACCGGCGCGCCCGCGAGCGTGGCCGTCGGCCGCGGGACCGGGCTCGACACGGCCGGGCTGGGCCGCAAGCGGGCGGTCGTCGACGCGACCGTCGCGCTGCACGCCGCCACCGCCACGACGCCCGAGCAGATGCTCGCCGCCGTAGGCGGGCTGGAGCTCGCCGCGCTCACCGGCGCGGTGCTCGAGGCGTGGGAGCGCCGGCTGCCGGTCGTGCTCGACGGATACGCGACGGCCGTCGCCGCGCTCGCCGCCACGCGCCTGCAGCCCGCCGCCGGCGCCGGGCTGTTCGCGAGCCACCTGTCCGCCGAGGCGGGCCACGAGCTCGTGCTGACCGAGCTCGGCCTCGAGCCGCTGCTGGACCTGCGCATGCGCCTCGGCGAGGCCTCCGGCGCGCTGATCTCGCTGCCGCTCGTCGAGCGCGCGGGCCTGCTGCACGCGCAGATGGCGACGTTTGCGGAGGCCGGCGTCGACGACGCAGGTCGATGACCGTCGTCGACGAGGCCCGCGCCGCCGCCGGCCTGCTCACTATCGTCCCCGTCGGCCGGCGCGCGATACCTGATGGCAGCGAGGGCGGCGCGGCGCTGTGGTTCCCGCTCGTCGGCAGCCTCGTCGGCGTCGTCGCAGCCGCCGCGTACGGCCTCGGCGAGGCGCTGCTCGGCAGCTTCTACGGCGCGGCGCTCGCGCTCACCGTCTCCGCGATCCTGAGCGGCGCGCTGCACCACGACGGCCTCGCCGACACCGCCGACGGGCTCGGCGTGCGCGGCGACCTGACGCGCCGCCTCGCCGCGATGCGCGACTCCGGGATCGGCGCCTACGGCGCGCTCGCGCTCGTGGCATACACGCTGCTCGCGACCGCCGCCCTCGCGCGCCTGTCGCCGCCGGACGCGGCGGGTGCGCTCGTCTGCGGACACGCGCTCGGGCGCTGGGCGGCGCTCGCCCAGCTCACGTTCGTCGCGCCCGCCCGCGCGGACGGGCTCGGCGCCGCGTTCTCCGCCGAGCCGCTTGCGTTCGCGATCGGCTCGGCCGTCGCGGTCGCGGTCACGCTTGTCGCCGGCGGCGTTCTCGCCGGCCTCTGCGCGGTCGCGGGAGCGGCGATCGCCGCCGCCGCGACGGCGCTGCTCGCACACCGCGCCGTCGGCGGCCGCACCGGCGACACGCTCGGCGCCGCGGTGCTCGTCACCGAGCTCGTCGTCTACTCCGTGCTGGCGGCGTACCTCGTGACGTAGCTGCGGATGTTCGGGTCGCCGCGGCCGAAGACGGGCGGGGCGGGGGCGGCGAGCAGTTCGTCGTCGCCGCTTGAGCGCCATGTCTTCCAGCAGTCGAGTGCTTGGCGTGCCAGTGCTTCGGGAGCGTTGGTGTTGGTGAGCGTTGAGAAGGCGTGCTTGACCGCTGTCGCATGTCGCTGGTGTTGCCGCTGACTGCTGGGAGGGCGATGTTGGGGAGCGTGTTGGGGGTGATCTCAAAGAGGCAAGCGAGCGCGTCGTGCAGCGCCGTGAGCTGCCGGTCGGTCAGCGGGCTGTCGCCGAGCGGGTCACCGGCGATCAGTTCCATGACGACGACGGGGAGCGCTGGGTCGGCGTCGTAGGAGTAGGGCTTGGGG
>Ga0136617_10002197_pt1 | contig 17424 bp, 15 predicted proteins | sample AntDrymUQ3222106_2_FD_129672 | JGI IMG/M metagenome (GOLD analysis project Ga0136617, IMG submission 129672) | Polar desert sand microbial communities from Dry Valleys, Antarctica - metaG UQ322 (21.06) | ecosystem: Environmental > Terrestrial > Soil > Desert | place: Antarctica: Dry Valley... | reverse complement strand
TTCCGCGCGATAAAAAGGGTAGCCGCGCCGCCGAGCGCGGCCGTGCCCAGGATCGTCGGCCAGTGTGGCGGGCAGGACTGGCGTGCGAGCTTCACGCACTCTTATCGCAGCGCGGAGGAGGTTCGACCCTCTCGGCCGGAAGGGGCGTGGTCTCGAACCGACTTACCGTCCGCCAGGGGAGTTTGGGTTGTTCGGATTGGGCGGCTGCGAGGCTGCTTTCCCTCGTCGAGTGGGGCGACCCGTCCCGGATGGGTTATTCGGACTGCTTCGCCCTCCACCCCCACCGATGCTGATCCCCGGCAGCGATATGCCCGGGATCCCGATTCCTCCCGTCGGGCCGGAACCAGCGACGGGTTGCCCCTGGTAAACCCTCTCGCCATCCGGATCGGCCGCACGCTGCTTCTCTGCCGCGGCGAAGATGAGGTTGCGACTCGGGAGGGGCGGGAATCCGACGATGAGCGGGTGGGAATTCATGACCTGATCGAGATCGATATTCACCGGCATTGGAAGGGTGGTCGCGCCGGCGGGCACATCCAACATCTGCCCCGCCTCCACGCGCCGGTTCTGCGCGGGATATTTCACTAACGCAAGACGCGCCCCGCCCTCCAGGACGAGGAGTTTGCTGCGGCCACCGCGCGCCGTTTCTAGAATAATGGTCGTGCCAGTGACCGCCACACTGACCGCCGGCGTGCGAATGCTGCCGCCGCTGGAATCTTTCGGGGCGCGGAGCAGAACTGAACCTCCGCTGAGATCGAGGCTGCGGCCGCCTTTATTGAAACTGAAGACGCTGTTCGCTCCGAGTCGGTTGATGGTCAGGTCGGCAAAGGTCAGCTCCGACCGCGATTTGTCACCGGTGCGAACGGCAGTGTCTTCCTGCACGCGATCGTTCATGACTGCAGGGCGCGCCTCCGCTTCCGACGGCAGCAATTTCACATCGCGAATAATCTGTGTAACGCGCGCTTCTTTCGCCGCGGCGGACAGCGGAGAGGGAGCAGCGAGAAGTGCCGCCGCCAGCGAGGCCCTGAGCAGAAGTCTGTGCGCGAGGTTCACGAGTAAGTTCGCAGGAACCGGTAGGGCCTTAAAAATGACGCTGCGCGGCCGGGTTGTCGAGCGCGAAGATCGGACGCCGCTAGTTCAGCGTCACCTTCAGACGGATGAATCGTGTGCCGCTGCTGGTCGGCGTGAGGTCGCGAAAAATGCGGGTGGTTTGGCCGGTGGCCGGCAGGTCGGGCTCGACCGTCGCCAGGACGTCGGCCGGTGCGCTGCTCCATTGAGCAAGATCGGGTGAGACTTCACCGGCAAATGAGACCGCAGTATTCGAGGGCGAGACGACGCGGAGTTGCTGGTAGGTGGACCCTTCTAGTTCGACGAACTCCTGGTGCGGCAGCTGCGTAGTTGAGCTCGTATCGGGATCGAGCCCGAGAGCGTGTTTCAAAAGGTTGCTGATTCCGTCGCCCGAAGGATTCGCCGTTGGCGCGCTGATCGCAGCATTCGCAATCTCGGCGGCGGTGAAGTGAGCTTCGCGCCATTGATCATAGAGGCCGGAGCCGAGAATCACGACGAGAGCGTTCGATGGGGTTCCGATTGTGTAATCGAGTCCGCTATTGAGCATCAAAGTCACCGTCTCAATCCGCGGCGCGTTCGAGCCGTCGACCGCAGCCGCGATGGAGAGAGAGACCGAACTCGCGCCCGCAGCGACGTTGGCGACGCCGGAGAGTGGCGCGTAGCTCGCCCCGGGAACTGCGGTCCCGCCGATGGTGTAGTTAAGTGTGCGATTTTCCGGAGCGCTCGGCTGCAAAGAGAGAGTGAACTGCCCATTCGTTCCGTTCTCGTGCGCGATGGGCAATGGCACTGCGAGGCTGACAATCGGATCCTGCTCAATCGCGAAGTCGTCGATGAACCAGCCCGGGCCGTCGGTATTGACGTCCGACCCGAAGACGAAGCGAAACAGCACAGTCTTGCCGGCATAGGGGGCGAGATCGGAGCGGACGCGCCGCCAGGAGTTGAATGTGGTATTACCCGTATAGCCCGGCTGTTGGATCAGACCATCGAGGGCCGTGTGATTGTAAGGCACGGTCAATCCGGATCCGGGCAGCAACGTGAAAGGACCTCCATCCACTGAAATTTGAAGGTGTCCGCCATCGAAGTTGTTCTCAGCCGCGAGCCACATCCAGAAACGCAGCTTATAAGGATTGGTCGTGCCAGCGGGAATGGTGCACGGCTGGCTTGTCAGGATAGCGTAGGCATTGTCGCCGTAGTCAACCGAAAGGCGCGTGGCAAAAAGTTTTCCTGCTCCGGTGTGATCACCGGATGGCCCCCCAAATTTAACTGGCGTGCCCCATGCCCACTCGCCTCCCTGAATCGTCCAGGCGGGCGGGGCCGAAAGGCCGTCAAAATTAGTCGCATAAAGAAACGGCGACGCAGAGTTGTAGGTGACGGACGCAGCGGCGGGGCCGGCGAGCGAGTTGGAAGCGAGGTCAGCACAGGCGCCCCCAGGAACCGAAATACTTACGATGCCGTTGGACTCTGTAGGAATGACCGAGAGTGTGTAGAGCGATGAGCCGAGGCTCGCGAAGGTCGTGCCCGTGCCTCCGTTTACGACAACGTCGGATTGAGCGAATCCCTCTACGGGTTCGCTAAACGTAAACCGAAAAATAATCGGAAGGGCATTCGTGACCGTATTGTCGGGCGTGATGGTGAGCGTGGGCGCGGCCTCATCGGGTGGACCGGGCAGCACAGGGACGGTAAACATCCCGCGCCCGTGCGTGCAGGCGACGAGATACCGCCCCATGAAAAACACATCAGTCGTGGAGACATTTGCCGGGCCGATGTTCGTCGCGCTCCAAGTCGCGCCGGCATCTTCGCTGCCGAACACTCCCACATCAGTCGCGGCGTAAAGCACATTGGAATCGTCCGGACGAATCGCCATTCCGTAGATCGGCACGAGCGGCAGGTTTCCGCTCGAGTCCGACCAGTTCAAACCGGCATCATCCGTTCGCCATAGGTTCGCCGCGCCGAAATTCAACGGATCGGCGTAGCCTCCGAAGCCGACATAAACGCGGTTCGCATTTGCCGGATCGATCACGATGCGTCCGATCCGCCGATTCGGGAGCGGCGTCGCAGGGTTCGACTCGTCCACCCGCGTCCAGGTGGGCGTCGCCGCGGTTCCGTTGTTCGTCACGTAGACGTTCCCGTTTCCGTGGCCGACCCAGACGATATCGCTGTTCCCCGGTGTCACTGCGACCGCGGTGATGTTATCCGAACGCGCCGTGCCTAACGAAGCCTTGATCGAAGCCCAGACCGGCGTTGGCGCCTTGACGTTGGACGAGCGCCAGAGACGCTTCCCGCCGACCAACATGCGCGCCTGGTTGTTCGGATCGAGAATGAAAGGCGCGATGAACTCCGCGCCGCTGCTCGAGTTCGCGTCCGCGATCCCGTTCCAGATATCAGATGAAGTCGCTCCGCCATCGGTGCTGCGAGCGATCGTCGCGTAAACGTATTCGCCGTAGAAGTAATTCGGGTCCGTTTGATCCGCGGCGCAATAGCCGCCATCGCCGCCGTTCATCTTGGAAAGTCCTTCCGTTCCGGCGATCGGGCGATAACGCAGAGTGCCGTTATCCTGCGCGCCACCGATCATCGTCAGGGTCTCGGGATTCCCCGCCGCCCCGTAGAACTGCGTGATCCCAAGATTGTTGTTCAGTTCCTGCCAGCCGGAAGAGGTCGTGACCGTGAGCGCATTTTCGGCGCGGTAGGCGCCGCCATCATTCGTAAAGTAGACGCGTTTGTTTGTGACGCCGTCGTAACCCGGATCCGCGAAGATGCCGTGGTGGTCCGCGTGCGCACTGGCCGGCGCCTGGAGCCAGTCGCTGATCCTGGTCAGGTTCGCGCCGCCGTTGGTCGAGCGGTAGAGATCCAGTCCGCCTACGATGAGCGTGTTCGCGTTCGTCGGATCGACCCAGATGGTGTTGTTGTACCAGCCTTGCGAGGACATCCATTGCGTGCTGCCGGAGATCGTGATGCGCACATAAGTCTGGCCGCCATCCGTGCTCTTGTAGAGTTGCGAGCTGGAACCGGGATGAAAGGCGATGTAGACGATCCCCGGAGCGCTCTTCGCGTAGGCGAACTCCGAGCGGCCGGCCCGCGTCCCGCTAAATGTGCCCAATCCCGTGGCAGCAGTCCAATTCCGTCCGCCGTTCGTGCTGTAGTAAGCGTTCGCGGAATAACCGGTCGCGATCGCGTTGTTGGAGTTGTTTGGATCGAATGCCACCTGCGTCATGCGATCGGTCGTCGTCTGCACTTTCGACCAGTTCACGCCTGCGTCCGGGCTGCGCCAGATCCCGGTCGTGGTGGCAGCCAGCAGCGTTACGCCGTCAGGCGCAATCGCGAGGCGATTGACGTAGAGAAAATCATCGTTGTTCGTGCTCGCAAGCTGGTTCCAAGTTACGCCGCCATCGATCGATTTGAAGATGCCGGCGCCGCGGATGCCGTCGAAATTAAAAAAGCCTTCGCCTGTCCCCGCGTAGATCACGTTTGGATTTGTCGGGTCCATGATGAGAGAGCAGACCGCTAGGTTCGCGAGGAAATCGTTCACCGGCGCCCAGCTCGTGCCGCGATCGCTCGAATACCAAATGCCGCCCGAGACCGAGCCGAGCCAGATTCGGTTCGTTTCCGTGGGATGAATGAGGAGCGCGCGCACCCGGCCGCCGATGTTGCCCGGGCCGCGCCAAGTCCAATCCGCCGGCGAGATGAGTGTGTCCGGCTGGCCACCAAGCTTTTGCACCGCTGGGAGCAGCCTCGGATTTAACGGCACCTTTTTCGCCGCCGCGCGCGCATTTTGCATCCGGCCCGGATCGACCTTTCCGTTCTCGTCCCGATAAAAACTCTCGCGCCACTGGATGTATTCCTCGGGATAACCAGGAGTGTCTCTCTCCTTCCGCGATCGATCCGGACGGCCAGCGTCAACCGTGGGAGGGAGGAAAACAGAAAGGAGCGCGAGCGCGAAGAGAATCACCGGGACGCGCAGAACCGGATTCGGTTTCGGGCACGGATCGGGCAAAGCGATTGTTGGCGAAGGGCGCGTCATATTTCCGCCGTGGGCAACTCTGATACTTGCCGCCCGCGGGACAGGACGCTTTGGCGAAGCACGGTGTATTCCACGCTCGACCCGCTGTCCCTTTTCGTATGCACTTCGACGGTGAGCCTGCCGGATCTCTTCATCTCCTCTACGCCCCTGTTGTGGAACTCCGCCTTGCTCATCCTCCGCGTTTTCCTGGGAGTTTGCTTCGTCGTTCATGGACTGGGTAAACTCGGAATCGTCGGGCCTGGGAATATGGCGGGCTTCACCTCATGGTTGAAATCGCTCGGTCTCCCCTGGCCGGAGGTGCAGGCGCGAATGGCGATGTTAACCGAGCTAATCGGTGGCGTTTTCATCGCGTGCGGTTTCGGCACGCGGATCGCGGCCTTTCTATGCCTCATCGCGATGGCTGTGGCCGCGACCATTGGGCACAAAGGCGGTGGTTATCTCGTCACCAATAACCCACCCGGAAACGAGTACGCCCTCAATCTGGCGATGTTAATGGTCGTGCTCATCCTCCTCGGCCCTGGGCTATACTCTCTCGACTACCTGCTTTTCGCCGGCCGCTGATCGCCGATCCCCCACGCGCCGATTCCCGCGCCTAATCGGCTTCGGCGCCCACCTGAACATTGATCTGCACGAGTCTCCATTCCGGAGCTTCATAAATGTAGGCTAGGTCGAAGCGAACCCGGCTTGGCCGCGTGGGATAAAATCCTTTCAGCTCCAGCAGGCCGTCTCCATTAACCGCCGGCGGCTGGTCGAAAACCGGCTCGAATCTCGCGAGGCCTGAGATGTCTGCTTCCTGATCGATGAACGGCTGAAAATTCGAGGCACTGAGGGAAACGGCAAACAAACAGCCGAGGAAAATTTTTCGCATGAGCGCGCATGCTGCGAACCCGAACCGGCGCGGTCAATTGTGTTCTGAGCCTTTGCGCCTCATTATTGAACTCGAGCATCAGGCCTGGACGGAGCCGCAACCCTTCATGCAAATTTCTAGAGTCAGCATAATCCTGGCGGTCGCGCTTTCGTTGCTGCCGTCGGCCTGCTCCCACGGGGACGAAAAACGCGGGCGAGCCAGGCACGTTGTCCTGATCGTTTGGGACGGCATGCGCCCAGACTTCGTCACGGAGGAATACGCGCCCACCCTTTGGAAGCTTGCAGGGGAAGGGGTCACTTTCACCCGGCACCATTCGACGTTCCCGACCGCGACCAACATCAACGGCACCGTCATGGCAACCGGCGTCGGTCCCGCGCGCAGCGGTGTGATTGCCAATCAGGAGTTCCGGCCGGAAATCGATCGGGAAGCGCCGATGGATACCGCCGATGCCGCGCAGATTCGCCGGGCCGATGAGCTTTCTGCCGGCAAATATCTTGCAATCCGGACCATCGCTGAGCTTGTGCAAGAGTCTGGAAGATCGAGCGCGATCGCGGGAACGAAATGGATCTCCAGGATCTTCGATCGCTCTACGAACCGTTCGTCAGAAACTCAGCAGAAGTCTCCCACGGTCACTTCCGGAACGGCGTTGCCGGAGTCGGCTCATCGCGCGTTGAGCGCGACGCTGGGCGCGTTCCCGGCCAAACAGTTGCCCAACGCCGCGCAGGACGTTTGGACGACCGCGGCTTTGACTGAGTCATTCTGGAAAGACGAGGTGCCGGCGTTTTCGCTTCTCTGGTTGAGCGATCCCGACTTCACGCAGCACGACTCGGCTCCCGGTTCGCCCGCCGCAATGGCCGCCATTAAAAATTCCGACGCAGCGCTGGGTCGCGTGATCGCTGCTCTGGAGTCGAAACGTGTGCGCGATCAGACCGACATCTTCATCGTCTCCGACCATGGTTTTTCGACGGTCGCGCGCGCGTTCGATATCCCCGCGCTGCTGGCTGCCGATGGATTCAAAGCAACGAAGAAATTCAAAGGTGAACCCGAGGCGGGAACCATTCTAGTCGTGGGCAACGGTGGCACGGCTTTGTTTTACGTGATAGGCCGCGACGAAGCGATTACCCGCCGCCTGGTGGCGTGGTTGCAGCAATCGGACTTCGCGGGCGTAATCTTCACGCGCGCCAAAATGGAAGGCGCCTTCGCATTGGCCGACGTTCATCTCGACAAGGAGAGCGGGCCTGACGTGGTGATGTCATTCCGTTGGAACGATCAGCCGAACCAATTCGGAGTACCCGGCTTGATCTTCGCCGACTGGCACCGCGGGGAAGGCAGGGGGACCCACGCCACCCTGAGCAAATTCGACCTGCATAACACGCTCGTCGCTGTTGGCCCGGATTTCCGCCGTGGCTATCGCGACGCGTTGCCGACCGGCAACATCGACGTCGCACCCACTATCCTCCACATCCTTGGCATCACTCCACCCGCCAAGCTTGATGGCCGGGTCTTGTTCGAGGCCATGACCAACGAGAGCGAAAAGATTCCCGAAGTTCAAACTGAAATAATGGAAGCCTCGCACGGTTTTCCGGCATCGAATTGGCGGCAATACCTGAAGATCTCGCGAATAGATGAGCACCGCTATATCGACGAGGGCAACGGCGGTGGCTCGCCGACGGACAATTAGCGACGTTCGCGCGCCAAGAACCGGAATCATGGAGGCTCCTCTCGATTCCCTTTTCGTCTGCGAGGCGTGCGGAACTCAGTATCCTCCATCGCCCGTGCCTCCGCGCTCCTGCGCGATCTGCACCGACTCACGCCAGTATGTTCCCAAGTCGGGACAAAGCTGGACGACGCTAGAAAAATTGCGCGTCGCTCATCGGAACGTCTTCCATCAACATGAACCGCATCTGATCGGTCTCGGCACGACGCCGGATTTCGCGATCGGGCAACGCGCTCTTTTGCTCCAGACGGAAAACGGAAATTTCCTCTGGGATTGCATTAGCCTTCTGCATGACGCCACCATCGAGATTGTCCGCGGGCTGGGCGGCTTGCGTGGAATCGCCATCTCGCATCCGCATTATTACACGACCATGTTGGAATGGAGCCGCGCCTTCGGCGATGCACCCATCTACCTGCACGCCGCGGACCGGGAATGGGTCATGCGTTCTGGCGGCGCGATTCAATTCTGGGACGGCTGGCAAAACGAGATCTCGCCCGGGGTCAAGCTGGTGCATTGCGGGGGCCACTTCGCCGGCGGCACCGTGCTGCATTGGGCGGCGGGCGCCGATGGTCGAGGTGCCTTGCTGACAGGCGACGTTCTGCAAGTCACACCGGACGGTTTCGTGAGCTTCATGTATAGCTATCCGAATCTGCTCCCACTCGCCGCTCCTGCGGTTCAGAAAATCGCCGATGCGGTGGGGCCACTTGCCTACGAACGAATCTACGGCGCATTCTGGGAACGCCACATTGAGACAAATGCGAGAGCGATCGTGGCGGAGTCTGTGGTGCGCTACTTAAAGGCGATTGCTGCGCCGATGTAGGCGCAGGCAATTCGCGACGATAGATCATGGGGAATGCGCATCCTGAGCTACGAGCCTGCACAGCAAGACATACAGCGCAGCTGCGAGTTCATGGCGGTTGGTTCCCGCTCCTTGTTTCAGGAGCCATTTTGTTCCTCATGTTGACCTGACGGAAGGGCCGCAAGCTGCTCGGCGCGGTCTTCGCTTGGATGACACGGAACACGGAGACGTGACTTCGTACTTCGTATTGCCGCCGAACGGCGTCGTTGAACGCGGCGCGCGCGTGGAGGTGTGACGATCTGACTGTCGAAAACCTGGCGAAAGATGAATCGCTCCGAGCAGTGGCATCAACGCTGCTAAAGCAGTAGGTGCGAACTAGGATTCACTTACTACTATTGATTCTCCTTAGCTTCAGCAGCGCGCCCAGAGATGGGCGCGTTTTTTTTGCCCCCCCGGACCTTCGAGCCCGCCCGCGAAGCTAGCTCTCGGTTTTCTTGATGCCGGAGACGTGAGATGAGATGGCCTGCCACCGGCCATCGCGTTCGATGAACACGTTGCTGGATTGGTATTCGGTCCGGGATCCTTTCTTTCCCTCCGTCGTCTTCGTTTCGATGTGGCCTGACCCGGAAATAATCGCGGTTCGGTTCTCGAAGACTTGTAGCCGGCTGATCTCGAAGCGGAACGAATCATAGCTCGGTTTATTTTTCCGGATGTAATCAAGCTCCTCCCGCTTGGTGGACCGGGTGCCTTCCGCATCGATGGACTCGAATTCATCGGCGAGGATCTGATTCAGCAGGGTCGTATCCTGTTCGCGGTAAGCTTTTGGCCAAAGGACCTCCTTCAACTCGCGCAAACGGGCGGTGTCGCCTCCCGGCTCGCGATTGGGCTCGGCTGCGAAGAGGGCTGACGCGTAAACGAGAAGGCCCAGCGTTAATTTCAGCGAAGGGGCCAGGAACTCGGAACGGTTATTTGCCAAAAACTTTCTTCACGTCTCCAACTTTGTCCTGAATCTTCCCGCCGACTTTTTGCGCGGTGCCGCGGTCCTGCATGTCCGGGTTGCCAGTCGCGCGCCCAGCCTTCTCTTTCACGGCGCCCTTCGCCTGTTCGACTTTGCCTTTGATCTTATCTGTTGTACTCGATTTCATACTGACGATTCGCGCTTCAGTGAGTCGCAGGTCGTAGATTGGATCAACGCAGGCGGGTAAAGAGGAGGGTGATGTAGAGCGTGATTGCAATCACCCCGAAAAGAGCCACAACTTTGTGGTACCACTCGCGCCTCGTGATCGCGGCCACGGCGGTGGCCGACATCAAGACGAGATGGAAGGTGACGTTAAGGGGATCGGGGAACGTGCCATCCACGACCAGATCCTTCATGAGACTGACGGACCCCAAGACAAGGGTGAATCCGAAAAACCAGCCATGTTGCGAGAAATAATGCGCGCGCAAATCGACGTTCGCCGTCTCGCCGAAGTCGGGCAGGACGAGTCCGGCAAGGAGATACAGAACGATAGTTTGGAGAAGCACCATGGCGAACTGCGCAAAGGTCCAATCGGTGTGCTCGCGCAAGGCGAACATGGCCCACCAGGATTGCACGAAAATGAGGAGGAGGAGCGAAGCCCAAACAAGCGTTGGCCAATAGAGGTTGATGCGACCGCGTGAGAGCAGAAGTCCCCTCACCCCGGTCAGTATCTGCGTGACAGCCAGCCCGAGAATAATGGAGAGCAGGACGGAGAGATAGCTGAACGCGTCCATCTGCTTACGATGCCGGCAGCGGTACGGGATCGCTAGTGCCGAAGGGCACCCAGGGGCCGCAGCGGACGACGCGCTTCACGGTCAGCCACGTTCCTTTCGGGAAGCCATGAGCGCGGACCGCCTCGACGGAATATTGCGAGCAGGTCGGCCGAAAACGGCAGCGCACAAACCCCTTCACGAGCGGCCTGACCAGCCGGCGGTAGGGATTGATGACTGCGCGTTCGTACGCTTGCACGGAAATCTGCTCCCGTGCCGGCCGGGTCCAGTCCGCGATCGCCACCGCAGCCAGAACCGCTGCCGCGAGCAGGATGATCCAGGAGCGGCGCTTCTTTATGGATTGCCGCAGTGAGGGCATTTCGCGCTGCCCTCGATGCGCTTCTTTTGGCAGGACGGGCACGGCACTAGGATGCCTTTCGGCCGCATCAGCAGGTAAATGAGCAGCCCGAGCAAGCCGGTCAAAACCGTGAGAATCGTCAGGAGCACCGCGTTATCCATTCCGCGGCTCTTCGCGTCCCGATAGACCCAGACCGCGATCGCGATCTGAATCCCAAGCGCGATCAACGCGATGAAGCAACCGCATCCGAGGCCGGCGATGCCCGCGGCGGCTTCACGGGCGTCCGTGTCTTGCGCGAAAAGATTAGTGACCGCAAACAACGTGAAGAGGCCGGGGAGGAATCGCTTCATGCGCCAGTGCTACGTGGTTTTGGATTCCGCTGTCAATTTGCATCTGCGGGTCCCGGCGGATTCTTCTTCCGGCACTGCGAAGAATCCGAGGGGAGGGGGGGCATGCATGCTGCTGAAGTGAGCGCCAAATATGAAGCTCCACAAAAATCTCACTCCTTTCACGCTCATCGTCTCGGCCGTCATCGCGCTTGCTTGTTTGCCGGGCCTCGCCGTCGGCGCTGAGGAGTATTCCTTCAAAGTCCACAACACGACCAAGGAGACAATCAAGAAGCTGCTCGCCTCCGAAGACGGCAAGACCTTCGGATTTTTCGATGTCGGTCAGGGCATTAAGCCGGGCGAAAAGATGACCCTCGTCTGGGACAAGTCGACGAACGACGGCGCGTGTGAACATTTTTTCAAAGCGGTCTACGCCGACGGTGAGGAATCCGAAGCAGTGAAGTTCGACTTCTGCGAGGAAGACCTCGAGCTGGAGTTTTAATTTCGCGGGGACGCGGGCTGCTCTCTCCGCAGGTCGGCGTCGCGAAAGCGAACGCCTACTCGGCGAGGGCGGCCGGCGCGCGCGGCTGTCATCGTTGGCCCAGGACCTTGTCCACCTTCCAGACACCTCGCGTTTCCACGAGGCTGACACGGAGTTTGCGAGCGCCGAGTTCCCTTCCTTTCAGCTCCACCTCCACCGTCGCTCGCTCGCCCGTTATAACTGGAGTCGACGTGCTGATATTCTTCCCCCAATCTTTGTCGAAATCCTGGGCATCGACGAAGTAGTCGCCGTTGAGTCCATCTGGACCTTTCCGCATTTGGTCGATCTCGCGGATCAAGCGCTCCGTTGCGTAACGCTTCAGCTCGACGCGCCCCTTGGTGAACAGGTCGGTATTATCCACGAGCGACTGGACATACCATCGATAGAAGTCGCGGATTACGCGCTCGGGTCCGGCTGTGACGGGATCTGCCGCCTGCGCTACGGAGAGAAAGAGTAAGAGTGCGAACGAGAGGAAGAGTGTTGCGGATTTCACCTAGACTCTCCGGTAACGTGTCGCCTGCCCGTCGCGATCCGTCATCTCGAGCATCTCGTTCTTGATCGAGGCCGAGAACGATAATTCGTCGGGCACACCGTCGAGCTTGATCCTCAATTTTGCGCCCTCCAGCGAGTAACGGCCGCGAATCGTCTCGCCACTCGCGGGCTGCTCGACGACCGTCCCGTCCGCCCGAAATTCGGTTGTGTCGTTTCCGTTCGGCTCTCGCCACCGGCCGACGATGCTGGTGGCAGCGGATGATTCTTTCACGGCGGCTGATGGTCTTGGCGGAGCGGGTTTCCCCGCCCCGGGTGGTGACGGTGGCCGGGATGGGGGAGGAGGAGGTGGTGGTGTGGACGATCCGAAGCCAAAAAGTCTCATGTTGGATAAACGAAAGTGAGTATCGACGCCCGCGCAACGTCGCGGGTCTTGCCGACCATAATCCGCACCGAAAAAAAATCGTCCGAAATCTGGCCGGGTCGCCGTCAGACCGCTGTCGCCACTGTCAGTGGCTTCGGTGTTCTGCCTGAGACCACGCGGTCGATCGCGAGCCGCAGTTGCGGCCAATCGACCGGCTTGGTGAGATGCTCCTGGAAACCCGCCGCGGAACTGGCTGAGACGTCGTCCTCCGTCCCGAAACCACTCAATGCGATACCGCTCACGCCATATTGCGCGCGCAGAAAACGCATCAGGTCGAGGCCGCTCCCGTCCGGTAACCCGAGATCGCTGATGACAATGTCGAAATGCGCGACGCCCGCTAGTTCGCGGGCGCGGGCCAGGCTTTTCGCGTGCGCCACGGCATAGCCAGCGTTTTTCAGGATGCGCTTAAGGACGTGCGCAGTATCGGAGTGATCTTCCACGAGTAGAATCGCCGCCCCTTGCGCTGACTTGGTGTCGGTGTCGAGGAACAAGGCCGGCCCTTCCAGCAGGGAAGTCTCCATCGCTTTGAGCGTGACGCTAAGCGTGGTCCCTTGATCGCGCCCGGCGCTCTGCGCGCTCATGAAGCCGCCGTGCAAGTCGATGACGCGCTTTGAAATCGCGAGCCCCAAGCCAAGTCCGCCATACTGGCTGGTTACGGAGCGACCGCCTTGCTCGAAAGCATCGAAGATTCGTGGCAACAAATCGGCCTGGATGCCAATCCCGGAGTCTTTCACCTCCACGATGATGTTATGCTCATCGTCATTCCGGGTCGTGAGCTCGATCCGACCTCCGGCAGGAGTGAATTTGACCGCGTTCTTAACCAGGTTCCAAAAGACCTGCTGCAAGCGCGCGGTGTCTGCCCAGCAGTGATGCTCCTGCGCATCGAATCGGCGCGTGACGCTGAGCTTCTTCGCCTCCATGTCTGCGGCAGAAATACTCAAAGCGTGATCAATCGCTGTGTGCACGTCGACCGCATCACTGTGCAATTCGAGCTTTCCATTCACGATCCGGGTCAGGTCGAGCAAATCGTCGATCAAAAGGGCCTCGAGCTCGACATTCCGCTGCACAACCTCGAGATCGAGGCGCAATTCGTCAGAAAGGTCGGTCTGGCGTCGCAATGACGCGATCGTCATCAAGACTGGCGTGAGGGGTGTGCGCAGTTCATGCGAAAGCATGGCGAGGAATTGGTCCTTCGCGCGGTTCGCCTCCTCCGCTTCCTGCTTGGCCCGCTCCAGGACGATCTCGGCGTTCTTGTGTTCGGTAATCTCGAGGATGGTGCCGATGAAACGCGTCGCGCGGCCGGTCTCATCCAGCACGGCTCGGCCTTTCTCGGCCAGCCAGCGTTCCTTCTTATCGTCGACACCGACCGCTCGATACTCGATGTCGTAGCGGCCGCTGCTGCCGGGTTGCGCCACATCCCGCACGATCTCCAGAACGATGTGCCGGTCCTCGGGAAGGATGCAGTTAAAGTACGTCTCGTAGGTGATGCGTGCCTCCGGGCCGAGGCCGAACAACTCTTTGCAACGTGCGGAAAAGCGCAGCTCACCGGTGAGCGGGTAGTAATCGAACGTCCCGATATCCGCTGCTTCCACGGCGAGGCGGAGAAGGTCTTCGCTTTCCTTTAATTTCTGACCGTGTTCGCGGGCCAGGATCTCCTGCTCTTTCCGCTCCGTGACGTCCGCGCTGAAAACTACGATGCCGTCCTTCGTCGGATAGATGCGCGTGTCGAGCCAGCGGCCCCACGGTTCATAGAAGGATTCGCCCTGGACAGGTTTCCGCTCCCGCATCGCTTGCTGCGCGAAATGATAGAATTCGCCGTCGACCGCTTTTGGAAAAATTTCCCAAACGTTGCGGCCCAGCATTTCCTCCTTCCGTAATCCGGCCAGCTCCGCGGCGCGATCGTTCACGTAAGTGTAACACCAGTGATGATCGATGGAGGAAAACGCGTCACTGATGCTGGCCAGGACACTCTCGCGCTGCTCGATCAGCTCCCGCGCTTCCCGCTGGCGTTGGCGCGCGCGGAGCGCCATCCGCACCGCGTGGACGAGCGCAAGATTGTGCAGGGGACGTTCGAGAAGGGTGACATTTCCGGCGGGCCCGAAAATCTCCAGGGCATCGAGGGTCATCCGTTCGTCACCACTCCGGCTCGTTAGGATAAGGACCGGAACGTCCGACCAGCGCGGCTGCTGCGCGAGCGCGTCGCGTAGCATCGGCAGTTCCGCCGGGAGGAGTGCTTCCTCGGAAACAAGGATCGCGTTGGTCGCCGCGCTCAGGCGTTGCGCGAGATCGCTCAACCCAAGGCAAACGCGCGCCGGAATTGCCGCCTGCTGCAGGACATTCGCGGCGGACGCTGCCTCCTCCGCGATGGACGCGACAATGAGCACCGCGCTCCCTGAATCAGCGTTGCTCATTATGGCGTGATTCTAGGGAGCCGTGTCTTGGAACGCTAGTGGGAACTCGAGGGGAGCGCGAGTTGAACGCGAGCGGCATCGCGTGAGATGATGGGCGATGTTGAAGGGGCTGGAGGTCAACCTGGTCGTGCCTGATCTCTGGCAGCAGGAGGCGGTGCGCGCTCTTCGCGAAGGCCAGGACGTGGTGGTGCAGGCGCCGACTGGCTCCGGCAAGACTTACATTTTCGAATTGCTCTACCCCACGTTGAAAGGGCAGGCGATTTTCACCGTCCCGACGCGCGCGCTCGCGAACGACAAGCTCGCTGAGTGGCGGGAGCGCGGCTGGGATGTCGGCATCGCGACGGGCGATCTCGCGCTCAACCTCAATGCGAAGGTGATCGTAGCCACACTGGAAACGCAACGCGCGCGGTTCTTGCGCCGGGAAGGTCCGCAGCTCCTGGTCGTGGATGAATACCAGATGATCGCTGATCCCGTGCGTGGGGTTCACTACGAGCTCGCGCTCGCGCTCGCACCGCCACACACCCAGCTCCTCCTGCTCAGCGGGAGCGTCGGTAATCCGCAGGATATCGTCGCGTGGCTCCAGCGGATCGGGCGCGCCGCGATTTTAATTTCACATCAAGAGCGCCCGGTCCCCTTGGAAGAAGTCGATCTGCGCAATTTGTCCGATTCGCAATTCGTCGAATCGAAAGGGTTTTGGCCGCGCATGGTTGGCCGCGCGCTGCGCGCGGATTTGGCGCCGGTTCTGATTTTCGCTCCGCGCCGGAATGCGAGTGAGGAAATGGCGCAAGCCATCGCATCCGCGTTAGTGATTCGCGATCCGCTGTCGCTCTCGCCGGCGCAGGAAGCGCTCGCCGGCCGGCGCCTTGCGAAACTTCTGCGCAGCCGCGTGGCCTATCATCACAGCGGTTTGAGCTATGCCGTGCGCGCGGGCTTGATCGAGCCGCTCGCGAAAGCCGGTCAGCTCAACGCCGTCGTCGCCACGATGGGCCTGGCGGCGGGCATCAATTTTTCCATGCGCTCCGTCCTCATTACCGACACTCGTTACCGGGCGGGCAATTTCGAGCGCCATGTCCAGCCGGATGAGCTGTTGCAAATGTTTGGGCGCGCAGGCCGGCGTGGGTTGGACGAAACAGGTTATGTCCTTCTTGTTCCCGATATCCCACGTCTCAGCGACGCGCGGCCGCGCCAGTTGAAACGTGCCATGCAGGTTGATTGGCCGAGTCTCCTCAGCGTGATGCGCGGCGCGGCCGAGCGCGGCGAGCAGGCCTTCGCGGCCGCGGTCGAGTTGAGCCATTCGCTCTTCAGCACACAAAAGGTACCGCTGGGCGCCGAGCATTCGCTTGCGACCGGAGCACGGCCTTGCGGGCTTTGGGTTGATGCGGAACGAGCGCGGTTTGTCCGGCGTCCCATTACAGAAATGCTCAACTCGGTCGGAGAATGGGAGCCGAAAGGAGAGCAGCGAAATGTGTTGTTGGGCAGTCTGCTTGTGCGAGAGGGCGAACGATGGACCCGGGCGCTTTCCTTGCCGCGCATGCTCGATGGGAGAGGTTTTGGAAATCTGTGCAAGCTGAGAGAGCAAGGCATCTACGGACGCGAAATTCCGCTCGGCACGCTGACGACCGAGAATGCGATCGTGCCTGTGAAATGGCTGCGCAAGTTTCTGCGCGAAAATCCTTCTCCTGGAGCGGCGGTCTCTGACCGCCGCACTTCCGATCCCAAAGAGTGCGACAGTCAGAGACCGCCGCTACAGGGATTCGAGCGCGCCGTATTTGAGAGCATTGTTCTCCCTCTCCTGCCCGGGTTGACCGGCGGCCAGGTGGGGGAACTGACCATGCGCGGCGAAACAATCTGCGCGCGGATGGACTTCTCGGCCGTAACAGCCTCTGCGGTAATTGATTCACACGAACGCGCTTTGCACGAGCCGCCAGTGCGTGAGGGGATCCCGCTCGTGTGTCGCGGCTGCGATCAACTGGAGCACGATGTCACCGTGCCGATCGTCTCCTCACCGGCGCATGCCTGGCGCTTGCTGGGACTTGTAGAGGCAGATGGCACCCCGACGCGGCGCGGCATTGTCTTCTCGTTCTTTCAAGGTGGAGAAGGACTGGCCATTGCCGTCGCCCTCGAAGACCAAACCTACCCGATCGACGATCTCATTTTTGGTCTCGCGAATATCCGCGGCGGGCCGCGTTTTGCCGGCGACGACGCTCCCATGGGCGGGCGGCTCGGCATCCTTTGCCAGCGCATCTATGAGCGAGCGGATTATCCCGGTTATCTCGAAATGGGGGTGCCGGCGCATTACGGCTCGGGCGCGTCGGAAATCATTCGCGAAGTGGTGGAGAATCCCGGCTCGAGGTATCGCCTTACGAACGACTCGCTGCGAACCGGCGACATCGAGCGGGCACTAATGGAATGGCGAAGTCTCTTGCGGCACACCGTCCAGGCGCCCGATTTAGAATGGCAGCGCTGGCGTGAGCTGAAGGAGAAGGCGGCGCACTACGTCGAGACGACAATCTCTCCGGCTTCGTTGGAATTCCCTCCGTTGCTCGCGGCGCAGCGCAGACGGCTGTAGTGAGAGGAGAACGGATGACACAAACAGCCTCGCTCTCAGAACAAGGTTACCGGATGCCAGCTGAGTGGGAACCGCACGCCGCCACCTGGCTGTCCTGGCCGCGCCGCGAAG
>Ga0136617_10002196_pt1 | contig 17425 bp, 15 predicted proteins | sample AntDrymUQ3222106_2_FD_129672 | JGI IMG/M metagenome (GOLD analysis project Ga0136617, IMG submission 129672) | Polar desert sand microbial communities from Dry Valleys, Antarctica - metaG UQ322 (21.06) | ecosystem: Environmental > Terrestrial > Soil > Desert | place: Antarctica: Dry Valley... | reverse complement strand
GCCCTGCGGCGGCTGCCAGCTCTCGGCCCGAGCGTACGTACCGAAACCGCGCAGCCCGGCCACGGCCAAGCCGAACGCCATCTCCGCCACCGGGTCGGCGTAGACGCCCTTGCCGCACGTCCACGTGCGGTCGTGGTCGACCACGTCGATGAAGTTCTCGATGCCGGCGAACGGCAGCTGCACCCAGCGCGCCTTCGGGGCGGCCTCCAGCGTCCGGGCGAGCGAGTCCGGGCTGCGCGGATCGGCCCACACGATGCCCTCGGCGTCGGCCAGGTCGACGAGGTGGCCGCCGCCGTCGCTGACCGCCTCGCCCATCCAGTCGGGGGCGCCGTCGGGGGCGAGGGCGATGCGCGGGGCCTCGGGTTTCGGCATGGTCAGGGCGAGGCTAACGCGCCGTGGCCTTGCGGCGGATCGAGCGCAGCACGCCGAACAGCATCAGGGCGACGCTGACGAGGAGCACGACGGTGGCCAGCACGTTCGCCTGCGGCGGGAACTGCACCCGGAAGCTGCCGTTGATGTACAGCGGGAACGTGGTCTCCGAGCCGGCGTTGAACAAAGTGATGATGAAGTCGTCGATCGACAGGGCGAACGACAACAGCGCCGCCGCCAGCACGCCCGGCAGGATCAGCGGGAACGTCACCCGCCGGAACGTCACGAGCGGCGACGCGCCGAGGTCCTGGGCGGCCTGCTCCAGCGTCCAGTCGAAGCCGCGCACCCGCGCCCGCACGGTCAGGGCGACGAAGCTGACCTGGAACATGATGTGGGCGATGACGACGGTCGTGAACCCGCGGGTCACGTCCCAGTCGATGAACAGCGTGGCCAGCGACGAACCGAGCACGACCTCGGGTGTCGTCAGCGGCAGGACGAGGAAGAGGTTGTAGCCGGCCAGCCCCCGGAACCGGTAACGCGACAGCGCGAGCGCGATCATCGAGCCCAGCACGACGGCGACGGCCGTCGAGATGGCGGCGATCTTGAGGCTGCGCTGGAAGGCGTCGGTGAGATCGGCGTCGGCGAACGGGTCGAGCCAGTTGTCCAGCGTGAAGCGCTGCCACACGATGTTGTAGCGCCCGTTCGGCCGGTTGAAGGAGAAGACGACGATCCACACGATTGGCACGAACAGGTACACGAGGCCGACCACGGCGACGAGGTTCAACGCCCACGATCCCACCCGCCCGCGCGCCGTGATCGCCCTGGTCATGTCAGCTCCTCGGTGCCCAGGAACGTTGTGTAGATGAGCACGGCCACCGTGATGATGACCATCAGCACGAACGACATGGCCGAGGCCAGCGGCACGTTGTTCTGGACGAGGAACTGGTCCTGGATCGAGTTGCCGATCATCGTCGTGTTCGGGTTGCCGAGGTACTCGGCGTTGACGAAGTCACCGGCGGCGGGGATGAATGTGAGCAGCGTGCCGGCGAACACGCCCGGGATCGACAGCGGCAGAACGACCTTGCGGAACGCCCTGAAGCCCGATGAGTAGAGGTCCTGGGCGGCGTCGACGAGGGCCGGGCTGACCTTCTCCAGGCTGACGTAGATCGGCAGGATCATGAACGGCAGGAAGTTGTAGGTGAGCCCGCCGATGACGGCGGCCGGGGTGTTGATCAGCCGCCCGTTGTCCATCACCTGCGCGGCCTCGAGCAGACCCGTCAGGTGGAGCCAGCGGACCGACCCGGCGATCGGTCCGGCATCGGCCAGCAAGCTCGACCAGGCAATCGTGCGGATCAGGTACGACGTGAAGAACGGGACGACGACCAACCCCAGCAGCAGGTTGCGCCAGCGCCCGCTGCGAAAGGCGATGACGTAGGCCAGCGGGTAGCCGATGAGCACGCACAGCACGGTGGCGATCCCGGCGTAGAGGAAGCCGCGGCCGAACTGGGCGCCGAAGTCGGAGAAGGCGTCGCCGTAGTTGCCGAAGTTCCAGTCGAACTCGGCCTCCACGGCGAAGCGGCTGGGCAGCGTCGACAGCGACGAGCGCAGCAGGCTGAACAGCGGGGCGAGATAGAACAGGACCAGGAACAGCGTGCCCGGTTTGAGCAGGCCGTACGGCGCCAGGCGGCGACGGGCTTCCAGTCCCCCCGCGACCGCCGCCACGATCAGGGCGACGACGAAACCGACGAGCACGACGACGGCGACGGCCGCCAGCGCGCCCGTGACCAAGCGCATCCCGATGGCCAGGATGAGCGCGCCCGCCCCCAGCAGGGTGGCCAGGCCGAACCACTCCGAGCCGCGCTGGGCGCGACGCGTCAGGGTGTCCTCGGCCCAGGGGGTCGGGTCGGGCTCGCTCATCGGGTGGAGGCCCCGGTCAGGCGCCGGTGATTTCGGAGAAGGCGGCGTCGAACTCGGCCTCGACGTCCTCGCTCAGGTTGGCGAACGTCGACAGCCGGGCCAGGGTCTCCTCGTCGGGGAACAACAGCGGGCTCTCGGCCAACTCGGGGTCGAGCTTGGCCACTTCCTCCTGCAACCCTGCGACGGGCGACACGTACTGCACCCAGGCCGTGATCTGCGCCGCCTGCACGGGGTCGTAGACGAAGTCCATCCACTTCGCCGCCTGGTCGCGGTTGGCGGCGCCCTTCGGCATGACCATCGTGTCGGCCCAGCTGTTGCCACCCTCGTCGGGGATGATGAATCGGACCGCCGGGTTCTCGAGGCTGAGTTGCACGACGTCGCCCGACCACCCGATGCAGGCGGCGAAGTTCCCGGTCGAGAGGTCGTCGAGGTAGTCGTTGCCGGTGAAGGCGCGGATCTGGCCGTCGGCTTTGGCCTGGGCCAGGCGATCGAACGCCTCGGCCGCCTCGTCGAACGTCGTCAGCGTCGACTGGTCGACGCCGAGCCAGTTCAGCAGCAGGCCGACGGTGTCGCGCATCTCGGTGAGCATCCCGATCCTCCCCTTGAACTCGGGGTCGAAGAGGTCCGCGACGCTCGTCAGCTCCCGCCCGGTGGCATCGAGGTTGTAGGCGATGCCGGTGATGCCCGTCTGCCACGGCAGCGAGTACTCCCCCGTCGGGTCCCAGGCCGGGTTCTGCAGGTCGGTCCTCAAGTTGGCGGCGTTGGGCACCTGGTCCAGCGGCAGCTTGTCGACCCAGCCGAGGTTGATCAGCCGGCCGGCCAACCACGACGTCGGGGCGATGATGTCGGGCTCGATCGTGTCGCCCCGGCCGAGCACCGGCTGGATCAGGGCGAAGTACTCGACGTTGTCGCTGAACGCGTCGGTGTAGCGCATGGCAATGCCGGTCGCCTCGGCGAAGCGGTCGACGGTGCCGACGAGGCCGTCCTCGGTGACGTCGATGTACTCGGGCCAGTTCTCGAAGAACAGCTCGCCGCCCTCCCCGCTGCCGGCCGCGGTGCCGCCGGCGGCCGTCGTGCCGGGCGCCGCCGTCCCGCCGGCCGTCGAGCCGGTGGTCGAGCCGGTCCCGCTCGCGCCGCCGTCGTCGTCGTCGCCACAGGCGGCCAGGAGGGCCGGCAGCGAGAAGCCGGCGGCGCCGAGGGCGCCGCCCCGAGCGAGCAGCTGGCGGCGGTTCCAGCGGGCCGGCCGGGGCCGGCGCGGTTCATGGGGTTGCGACATGGGGTCGTCCTTTCGGGTGGTTCATGGTGGTCATAGAGGTCACGGATGGATCGGGTTTCACAGGGCGGCCTCGACACGGTCGACATCGGTCGAGGTGGCGCCGGCCCGTCGCGGCCAGCCGGCCAGGACATAGGCGGCGTCCCGGTCCCACCCGACGCGCACGGTGTGGCCCGGCCGGGCCACGCCGATGTCGTCGTGGGGGTCGAGGGTGGCGACGATCTCCGTCCCGTCAACGAGCTCGACGTGCAGCCGGGCGGTCGCCCCCTGGAAGATCAGCTGGGTGACGACCCCCTCGAGCGAGCGGCCGTCGGAGGGGCCGGCGTCATCAGCGCCGCCGCTGGCGCCGAGCAGGCGGAGTCGCTCGGGCCGCACCATCACCGACACCCTGTCCTCGACGGCCGGACCGGCGCCGGCGGCGCACACCCGGGGACCGGCCGTCAGCGTGACGACGACGTCGTCGCCCTCGTGGCCGGACACGGTGCCGGGCAGGAGGTTGGCCGAGCCGATGAATCCGGCGACGAACAGTGACGCCGGCCGGCGGTAGATGTCCTCCGGGGTGCCGACCTGCTCGATGACGCCTTCGCTCATGACGGCGATGCGGTCGCTCATCGTCAACGCCTCACCCTGGTCATGGGTGACGAACACGAACGTGATGCCGACCTCTCGCTGGACCCGTTTCAGTTCCAGCTGCATCGCCTCGCGCAGCTTGAGGTCGAGGGCGGCGAGCGGTTCGTCGAGCAGCAGCGCGCTGGGGTAGTTGACGAGGGCCCGGGCCAGCGCCACCCGCTGCTGCTGGCCCCCCGACAGCTGAGCCGGTTTGCGATCGGCGAACTCGCGGAGGCGAACCATCGCCAGCATCTCGTCGACCCGCGTGCGGTAGCTCGAGGCGGCCTGCTTCTTGGCCCGCGGACCGAAGGCCACGTTCTCGGCCACATTGAGGTGGGGGAACAGGGCGTACTGCTGGAAGACGGTGTTGACGTTGCGCTTGTGCGGGGGCACCCGGCTGACGTCGACGCCCTCCAGCAGCACCCGGCCGCTCGTCGGCTGCTCGAAGCCGGCGATCATCTTCAACGTCGTCGTCTTGCCGCAGCCGGACGGCCCGAGCATGGCGAAGAACTCGCCGCGGCCGATCGTGAGGTCAGCCGACTGGACGGCGACGAAGCGCCCGAACTCCTTGCGCACCGCGTCGAGGACGATGACGTCCTCCTCCGCCCCCCGTGTTGTGCCGTTCACGCGCCCTCCAGTCGCAGGTCAGGCATCGTAGAACGCCGCTCGCCGGGGGTGGGCCGAAGCTCAGCCGATGTTGGCCATGACGTGCTTGATGCGGGTGTAGTCCTCAAAGCTGTAGGCCGACAGATCCTTGCCGTAGCCGGAGTGCTTGAACCCGCCGTGGGGCATCTCAGCGACGAGCGGGATGTGCGTGTTGATCCACACGCAACCGAAGTCCAGACGCCGGGCCATCCGCAGCGCCCGGCCGACATCCTTCGTCCACACGCTCGACGCCAGGCCGTACTGGACGCCGTTGGCCCACGCCAACGCCTCGGCCTCGTCGTCGAAGCGCTGCACGGTGATGACCGGGCCGAAGATCTCCTGCTGGATCATCTCGTCGTCCTGACGCAGGTCGGCGACGACCGTCGGCTCGTAGAAGTAGCCGGCGCCGCCGACGGCATGCCCGCCGGCCACGACGCGGGCGTGGTCGGGCGTGCGGTCGAGGAAGCCGCTGACCCGGTCGAGCTGGTTGGTGTTGTTGACCGGCCCGAACAGCACGTCCTCGTCGTCGGGGGCGCCCGTCTTGGTCCCCTTCGCCGCCTCGCCCAAGGCGTCGACGAAGTCGCCGTACACGCCCGGCCCGGCGAGCACCCGCGTCGCCGCCGTGCAATCCTGACCGGCGTTGAAGTAGCCGGCCACGGAGATGCCCTCGACGGCCGCCTCGACGTCGGCGTCGTCGAACACAATGACCGGCGCCTTGCCGCCGAGCTCGAGGTGGACCTTCTTGAGGTCCTTGGCGGCGGCGCCGGCGACCTCCATCCCGGCTCGGACCGAGCCGGTCACCGACGCCATCGCCGGGATGTCGTGGTCGATCATCGCCCGGCCGGTGTCACGGTCGCCGCAGATCACGTTGAGCACGCCAGGGGGCAAGAACTCGGCGGCGATCTCGGCCAGCAGCACGGTGCTGGCCGGTGTCGTGTCGCTCGGCTTGAGCACGACGGCGTTGCCGGCGGCGACGGCCGGGGCGAACTTCCAGACCGCCATCATCATCGGGTAGTTCCACGGGGCCACCTGGGCGCACACGCCGATCGGCTCGCGCCGGACGAACGACGTCATGTCGGCCATGTACTCACCGGCGCTCTTGCCTTCGAGGTTGCGGGCGGCGGCGGCGAAGAAGCGGATCTGGTCGACCATCGGCGGGATCTCTTCCGAGTTGGTCAGATGGATCGGCTTGCCGGTGTTGCGCACCTCGCGCTCGACCAACTCGTCGGCCCGGGCCTCCACGGCGTCGGCGATCCGGAACAGGGCCAGCGATCGCTCCGACGGCGTCGAGTCGCGCCACCCCTCGAAGGCGTCGGCCGCGGCCTTCATCGCCGCGTCCACGTCGGCCGGGCCTGACAGCGCCGCCTGGCCGTACTCCTCGCCGGTGGTCGGATCGATCACCGGGGTCGTGCGCCCGTCGCTGGCGGCGACCGCCTTCCCACCCACGAAGTTCTGGAACACCTGCATCGCGGAGTTGTAGCACTTGTTCGCGACGGCGGAATCACGTCGCTCAGCGGGCCGCTCGGCCGGTCGATCGGTTCCAACTAGCGTCCCGCAAGGTGAGTGCGGCAATCAAGACGGTCGGGGTCCCCAAGGAAGTCAAGACGGCCGAGCACCGGGTGGCGATGACGCCCGACGGCGTTCGCGAACTCGAGCGCCACGGCATCGACGTGTTCGTCGAGACGGGTGCCGGCGAAGGCGCCTCGATCATGGACGCCGACTACGTCGCCGCCGGCGCCGGCATCGTCCCGACGGCCGCCGACGCGTGGTCTCAGGAGATGGTCGTCAAGGTCAAGGAGCCGAAGGAGGAGGAGTTCGCATTCCTGCGCAGCGACCTGACGTTGTTCACCTACCTCCACCTCGCCGCTTATCCCGAGGTGGCCAAGGCGCTGATCGCCGCCGGCACGACGGCGCTGGCCTACGAGACGGTGCAGCTCGACACCGGCGCCCTGCCGCTGCTGGCGCCGATGAGCGAGGTCGCCGGCCGCCTGGCCCCCCAGCAGGGGGCCCACTTCCTCGAACGGCACAAGGGCGGCCGCGGCGTGCTCATGGGCGGCGCCCCAGGCGTGCGCCCGGCCAAGGTCGTCGTGCTCGGCGCCGGCAACGTCGGTTGGAACGCAGCGTGGATCGCGGCCGGCATGGAGGCCGAGGTCGTGCTCATCGACAAGAACCTCGATCGCCTGCGCTGGGTCGACCAGATCCACCAAGGACGCATCGTCACCTTGGCGTCCAACCGGGGCGCGATCGAGCGCAGCGTCGCCGACGCTGACCTCGTGATCGGCGCCGTGCTGGTGGCCGGCGGGCGCGCCCCGGTCGTCGTCAGCGCGGACATGGTGCGTTCGATGAGGCCACGCGCCGTGATCGTCGACGTCGCCGTTGACCAGGGCGGCTGCATCGAGACGACGCGCGAGACGACCCACGACGATCCGGTGTACGAGGAGCACGGTGTCGTCCACTACGCCGTGGGCAACATGCCCGGCGCCGTGCCCAACACGAGTACGTACGCACTGACGAACGCCACCCTCCCCTACATCCAGGACGTCGCCGTCCTGGGCGCCGCCGGGGCGGCCGCCCAGGATCCGGCGATCGCCCTCGGCGTCAACACCGTCGGCGGGCAGGTGACGAACGCGCCGGTCGCCGAGTTCCTCGGCGTCGAGTTCGTCGAACCCGACGCCGCCTTCACCCGCTCGGCCTGACCCGCCCGGCCGGCGGCAGGTACCGTGACCGGTATGGCTGAGGGCGCGACCATCTCCGTCTGGGACCTCGACGTCCCGGTACTCGAGATCGAGGAAGGGGTACGCCGGCCCGACCCCGACGAGCTGCGCGCCATCGCCGAAGCGAGCTGGATCGCCCGCAACCTGTTCGGGTTCTCGATCCTGCGCTACGAGGACGTCGTCGCCATCTTGCGCGACCGTCGCTGGCACAGCGCCGCCGGGCAGATCTTGGAGATGTCGGGCATCACCGACCCTGAGGCATTGGCCCGCCGGCGCACGTCGATCCTGTCGGCCGAGGGCGACGACCACACCCGCCTGCGCCGTCTCGTCGGGCCGGCGTTCTCGCCCCGCGCCGCCGACCGCCTCCGCCCGTTCATGCGCGAGGTCGTCGACGGCCTCGTCGACGCCGTCGCCCCGGTGGGCCGGGCCGATGTCGCCGTCGACATCTGCGAGCCGTACCCGATCCCCATCATCTGCGAGCTGCTCGGCGCACCGAAGGAGGACTGGAAGCTGTTCAGCCGGTGGGCCGAGGACATGCTGCGGATCTTCAATGGGACGCTGGAGCAGGACCTGCCGATCATCACGGCCGCCCAGGACGAGATGGACGTCTACACGCGCGAGCTCATCGCCGCCCGCCGCTCACAGCCCCGCGACGACCTGCTGACCGCCCTGATCGCCGCCGAGGAGGCCGGCGACCGGCTGTCGGAGCAGGAGCTCGTCGTCATGGTCGAGGCCGTCCTCATCGGCGGCACCGACACGACCCGCAACCAGCTCGGCTGCGCCGTGGCGCTGTTCGCCGGTCACCCCGAGCAGTGGCGGCTGCTGGCCGAGCAGCCGGAGCTGGCGCCGCGGGCCGTCGAGGAAGCGATGCGCTACTTCGGGGCGATCCGCGGGACCGGGCGCTTCGCCAGCGAGGACATCGTCTACAAGGACGTGCTGTTCCCGCAGGGCACGTTCATCGCCCCGTCGATGGCCACGGCCAACCGCGACCCGGCCGTGTTCGCCGACCCCGGGACGTTCGACATCACCCGCGAACCGGCCGGCCAGCCGCAGCTGACGTTCGGTTCGGGCATCCACTACTGCCTCGGCGCCGCCCTCGCCCGAGCCGAGCTGCAGGAGGCGCTGCCGCTGCTGGCCCGGCGGATGCCCGACCTGCGCATCGACGGCGAGGTCGTCTGGAAGCCCAACACCGTCGGCATCTTCGGCGCCGAACGCCTGCCCGTGGCGTTCACCCCCGGCCACTGAGGCCTAGACCTTTCGATAGGCCGTGGGTGCGGTCGCCGATCGGGCGGTTGGTGAAGCTCAGCCGTTCGGGTGTGACACTTCGTTTCGACCGAACTCCTGCGTCAACGCCCTCGACCGACCGCTGGCGTGCATTGCGAACACCGCAACAGTTTCGCAGTTGCGGGAGTTAATGGATAGGTCCTCAGTGGTGGTCAACGTACAGCTGCGGATCCGCATCACGAACCGAAGTGACAGGCACAGCCGCCGGGTCGGCGTCGCCTCGCGACACTCCCCTTCGGTGCCAACACGAAATGAGCACTCAGTCAGCCGGGCTGGGAGCCCTTCGATGTCCAGAAGTCGTTGAGCGCCCGCTGGACTTTGAAGTACCAGATCAGGTTGCCGATGATCGGCAGCAGGAACCACAGGCCCAGCAGGGCCTTGACCGGGCTCTCGCGGCCGTCGCGGCGGTACATGGTCTCGATCTCGTCGGGCACGAGGAACATGACCGCGGGCGACACGATCACGGCCAGCAGCAGCATCAGCCCGCCGCCGAGACCGTCCCTGTTGTGCTTCTTGAGGTCCTCGCCGGTGCGGTAGCTCCAGACCAGCGTCCAGATACCGATCGTGACGATCGACAGCAGGATGACGAGGCCGGGCGAGTAGAACGCGCCCCCGAGCTTCGTCGGCACCTGGCCGGGTCCCGACCACCCCACTGGCGCCGGCGCCTGTTCCCATGACGGCGTCGTGGCCGGCTGGCTCCAGGACGGGCCGTTCTGCGGATCGGGCCCGAGCGGCCCGGATCCACCCGGGTTCGGCGGTGGGAGGTTGCTCACGTCGCCATCATGGCGCGCCACGACGACCGCCCGCCCATGCGGGAGGTCACGCCCAGCCACGCCCAGCGCCGCTACGGCCAGAAGCGCTCCGGCGGCCTGATCGAGACGGGGACCAGCTTCCCGCGTTCGTTCGGACGAAGGACCTCAACGCCCTGCGCTCGCTCGGCGACGGCGGCACCGACGAACCAACCCGCATCACCGTCGGCGGCCTCCACGTGTGCTGGTGTGTCCGGGTCGATGGCCTCGATCGGGAACGGCCCGAAGTCGTCGGGGTACCAGCCGATGACGTACCACCCGTCGTCGACGATGAAGGTCCGCTCGAGCTCTGAACTGTCGTCGAGCTCGTCCGTGTACAGGCGCCCACAAGCCGGCGTTGCCCCATCGAGGCACAAGGTGTCCGGCGCGCCATCCGTCCGCGACGAGTGGACCGACACGCGGCGACCATCGTCGAGCGTGGCTTCGTCGACCAGCGCCCGGGCTCGGGCCCGCTCGACGGCTTGCTCCTGGGCACCGCGGGCTTCGTCGACCGGGACCGGCTCCAACGACGACGCCACGCTCAGTGCCGTGTCGATCGGCACCGCGCCCATCACGCTGACCAGCGCGCCGTCGCGCACCGTGCTGACCTCGACGTACGGGGACTCGCCGCCGTCGTCAACGGCAATGCTGTAGTCGGAACCGCCGATCTGACGGCGCTCGTCCTCGGGCGCGACGTGGACGTCGATCGGGCCGTCGGCTAGTCGGATAGCGACATGCATCTCCCCCGTCCCGTCGAACGTCGTCGGCGCCACCGAGAGGAACACGGCCGGATCAGCCTCCCCTGCCGCCGTCCGTTGCTCGTGCACCAGCTCGAACCCGATCGGGCTGGCCAGCCGATCGATGCCCAGCCGGTCATCGGTCTCCAACACCAAGGCGTCGGCCCAGGTCAAGGTCGACGTGGCGTCGACGCCGTCCGTTTGCACGGTTCGCCACCGTCCCGCCTCGAACCAGCGCACCCAGCGACGAGACGACCCGCGGCTGGCGTCGGACACCATGACCGCCGACTGATCGCGCACCCTCACCCGGCGGCCGGAGGGGTCGTCCACATCGGGAACGGGCTCATCGATGAACAGCCCGGAACGGACATCGATCACCGCCGTCACGAGACCGTCCTCGTGACGTACCCATCGCTCGGAGGTGACCGCTTCGGGGGCGATGTCCCGTGCCGACGACACCCCCGCCAGCTCGTAGCCGTCCGGTAACGCTGTCGGCAGCATCCAGGGCGTCGCGGGCTCGTCGCCGGGCACCATCGTCGTGACCGGCCGACTGTCGTCCGGCGAACTGACCGCGATCAGACCGACGATGAGCGCGATGACGCTGGCCGCGGCGCCGACCAGCACGCCCGCCGGCCGCCATCGCGATCCGCGCGGCTCAGGCTCGACGGGCTCGTCATCGAGCTCGGCGACGACCGAGTCGAATGCCTCGCGCAGCAGCGTCGTCAGGTCCTCCATCAGCGCAGCTCCTTTCGCAGGGTGTCCAGGCCGCGATGAACCAGGGACCGAGCCGTCACCGCCGGGCAGCCCAGCGCCGCCCCGACGTCCTCGAACGGCAGGTCGAGGTAGAACCGCAGCACCAACGCAGCGCGTTGCCGAGCGGGCAGGGTGCCGAGGGCGACCTTGATGTCCTCGACGTCGGACGGTGCGTCGGCGACCACCGGGTCTGTCAGCGGTGGCCGACGCCATTCCCGGCGACGAGCCGCGACCGCGGCTCGCACGACCACCGTGCGGAGATAGCCGCCGGGCGCCCCAACCGAGTCCCATCGTTCGAGCAGCGTCGCGAACGCATCGTGCACGATCTCATCGGCGAGCGGGCGCGAGCGGGTGATCAGGTACGCCACCCGCACCATCGGCTGGCGCTCACGCTGGTAGAGCTGCTCGAACGTGGTCGACGGGTCGACCACCGCAGCCACAGACTCGCTCACACCCCCAACGAGTCCCGGGCCATGCGAAACGTTGCGCGCCCGCTACTTCTGGTAGAGACCTTCGAAGTCGTCGGCGTACTTGTCGTAGACGACGTTGCGCTTCAGCTTCAGCGAAGGGGTCAGTTCGCCCTCCTCGAGGGAGAAGTCCCGATCGAGGATCTTGAACTTCTTGATCTGGCCGACCTGGGCGTAGCGGGCGTTGGCCTCGTCGAGATCGGCCTGGATGAGGTCGCGCACCTCGGGTCGGTCGGCCAGCTCGGCGACATCGGTCGGGAGGCCCTGCTCCTTGGCCCACGCCACGATCTCGTCGGGGTCGAGCGTGATCAGCGCCACCGGGAATGGCTTGCGATCGCCGAACATCACCGCCTGCGACACCCACCGCGAACGGCGCAGGTCGCCCTCCAGGTTGGCCGGCGTCAGGTTCTTGCCGCCGGCGGTGATGATGATGTCCTTCTTGCGGCCGGTGATCGTGACGTAGCCCTCGTCGTCGATCGAGCCGAGGTCACCGGTGCGCAGGTATCCGTCGTCGGTCATCGTGTCGGCGGTGGCGTCGGGGTTGTTCCAGTACTCCTTGAGGAGCATCGGGCCGGCCATCTCGATCTCGCCGTCCTCGGCGATGCGGATGTCGGCGCCAGCGACGGCTTTGCCGATCGTGCCGAACTTGTGCTCGGCGGGCAGGTTGAGCGTTCCGATCGACGTCGTCTCGGTCATCCCCCAGCCCTCGAACACGGGCACGCCGGCGGCGAAGAAGAACTCCAGGATCTCGGGCGCGATCGGCGCCGCGCCGGAGATGGCGAGGTGGACCTTGCCGCCGAAGATGCCGCGCACGAGCGCGAACATCTCGCCGTCGGCCTGCTCGAAGGCGGCCCGCTCTTCGTCGCTGACGGGCTCGCCGCGCCGGTCGGCGGCGCGCACCTTAAGGCCGAGCTGGATGGCCTGGGCGACGTGCTCTTCCTGACCGGGCGGCACCATGCCCATCGCCAGCGCGTACACCTTCTCGAAGATGCGCGGCACCGACGGCAGCACCGACGGGTGGACCTGGCCGAGTTCGGGCACAATCTGGGTGGTGTCGCCACCCCAGTAGGCGATCGTGGCGCCGACCTCGACGCAGTCGGCATGGATGAGCTGGGCGAAGACGTGGGCCATCGGTAGGTAGAGGTAGACGACGTCGCCGGGGCCGAACAGCGCCATCTCGACGGCCGAGCGCCGCCCAGCGGCGAAGCCCTCGTTCGTCAGGACGACGCCCTTGGGCCGGCCGGTGGTGCCCGACGTGTAGATGATCAGGCAGGCATCGTCGGGCTGGGCCTCGTCGGCCCGGCGGGCCAACTCGACGTCGTCGCCGTCGGCGCCGGCGGCCAGAGCGTCGGCCCAGGACGTGGCGCCGTCGACTGCACCATCGATCACGATGACGTGCTCGAGGGCGGGGAGGCCGGAGCGGACCTGGTCGATCTTGGCCACCTGGGCCGCGTTCTCGCAGATGATGACCTTGGCCCCGGAGTCGCCTACGACCCATTCGCACTCGTCGGGGGAGTTCGACGGGTAGACGGGCACGACGATGGCGCCCGTCGACGACGCCGCCAGATCGGCGATCGAGAACTCGACGCGGGTGTTGCAGAGGATGGCGACGCGATCACCGGACTCGACGCCGAGCCCGATCAGGCCGTGGGCGAGCTGGCGAACCTGTTCCCACAGCCCGGCGTAGGTCAGCTCCTGCCAGGCACCGTCGCGGAGGTATTTGGCGGCGAGATCGTCGGGGTAGCGGTCGGCGGCGCGGGCGGCGAGGGCCGCCATCGGCGCGTTGGAAGGCGCGGTCTCCGTCGTCATGGCCCGAACCTAGCCAGCCTCCGCCGCGCCGTGGGCCAGCTGGGGGGCGAGCTCGTAGAGGCGGGCGGAGTTGCTGGCCTTGACGAGCACAGCCGTGCCGGGGGTGATCGGCCCGATCCGGGTGGCGACCTCGACACGCTCGGTCGGATCGACACCGTAGTCGGCGGTGCCGACGGCGATCAGCTCGATGCCCAACTCGGCCACGAGCACAGCGATGCCGGCATGGGCGCCGGCCGGATCGTCGAGCTCGGCCATCGGACCGAGCACGGCGACCCGCCGGTCGGCGGCCATCCCCGCCAGGGCCTGCAGGGCGGCGGCCATCGACGACGGGTTGGCGTTGTAGGCGTCGTTGACGACGACGCCCCCGGCCGCCGCCTCCAGCAGCTCCATCCGCCCGGCCGACAGCGTGGCCGCACCGAGCGCCATCGCCGCGCCGTCGAGGTCGACGCCGACCACACCGGCCACGGCCAGGGCGGCGGCGGCGTTGGCGACCATGTGCTCGCCGGCGACGGCCAACGCCACGTCGACGACGCCCCACGGCGACTGCAGCCGGAAGCGGGCCCGGGCCCGCTCGTCGAGCACGATGTCAACGGCCCGGACGGTCGCCCCGGGCCTCTGTCCGAAGGTCACGACGGCGGCGTCGGTGCGCGCCGCCATCCCCGCCACCCGCTCGTCGTCGGCGTTGAGCACGGCCGTGCCGCCGGCCGGCAGTGCCTCGACGAGCTCGGCCTTGGCGCGAGCGACGCCGTCGATGCCGCCGACGCGTTCGGTGTGCGACGGGGCCACCCGCGTGACCACGCCCACGTCCGGGCGGCCGATGGCACAGAGCCGGGCGATCTCGCCGAAGCCGCGCATGCCCATCTCCAGCACGAGCACCTCGGTGTCGTCGGGCGCGCCGAGCACCGTCACCGGCAGACCCATCTCGTTGTTGAACGACCGGGCGTTGGCGGCGACGCGCCGGCCGGCGGCGAGGGCGGCGGCGGCGAGGTCCTTCGTCGACGTCTTGCCCACGCTGCCGGTGATCCCGACGACGGTCGCCGTCAGCTGGCCGCGACCCCAGCGGGCCAGCTCGACCAGGGCGCCGGCGGTCTCGGTGACCTCGATCGCCGGCGCCTCGAGGGTGCGGTCGACAGCGCGCGATGTCAGGTAGGCGCCGGCGCCGGCGGCGACGGCGACAGGAATGAAGTCGTGACCGTCGCGCTCGGCAACGATCGGCACGAACAACTGGCCGGGCGTGATCGAGCGGGAGTCGAACGACGCTCCGGTCAGCTCGCCGTCCGGTCCGACGAGCCGTCCATCCGTGGCCGACGCCACGTCCGATCCCCGAAACCTCACGTCGGCGAACGGTACCGTCGCGCCCATGTCGGAGGGCCGGATCCACCTCGTCGTGCTGTTCGGCGGACAGTCGGCCGAGCACGAGGTGAGCTGCGTGACCGCCGCCCACGTCCTGCGGGCGATCGACCCAGGCCGCTATCGCGTCACACCGATCGGCATCTCGACCGATGGTCACTGGGCGCTGGCCGACGCGGCCCAGCGCGCGCTGGCCGACGGCCCGGCGGCCTTGCCCGATCGGCTCGACCCCCACGGGTCGTCGATCAGCCCGAGCGACGCGCTCGGCGGCGTCGACACCGGCGGCGACCACGGCGTCGACGAGGTCACCGTCGTACTGCCGCTGCTGCACGGGCCGATGGGCGAAGACGGCACCGTGCAGGGCTTGCTCGAGCTGGCCGACGTCGCCTACGTCGGCTCGGGCGTCCTCGGCTCGGCGGTGGCGATGGACAAGGCGATGGCCAAGCAGGTGCTGGCCGCCAACGGCATCCCCCAGGCCCGCTATTGCGCCTTCGCCGAGCACGAGCGCACCCCCGGACTCCCGAGCGAGCTGGCCGACGAGCTCGGCCTGCCCTGTTTCGTCAAGCCGGCCAACATGGGTTCGTCGGTCGGCGTCAGCAAGGCCCGCACCGTCGAGGAGCTGCGCGACGCCATCGAGTACGCGCTCACCTACGACGAATGGGTCCTCGTCGAGGAGGCCGTCGTGGGGCGGGAGATCGAGGTCGCCGTGCTCGGCGGCGTTGCCCCGGAAGCGTCCGGTCCCGGCGAGATCGTGCCCGGCGCCGAGTTCTACGACTACGAGGACAAGTACGTCACCGACGGTGCCCAACTGCTCGTCCCCGCTCCGCTGAGGCCCGATCAGACGGCCACCGTGCGTGACCTCGCCGTGCGGGTGTTCCGGGCGCTGCGCGCCGACGGCCTCGGGCGCGTCGACTTCTTCCTCGAAGAGGACGGCCGGGGGTTCCTGTGCAACGAGATCAACACGATGCCCGGCTTCACGCCGATCTCGATGTACCCCAAGCTGTGGCAGGCCGCCGGCGTGTCGTACCCTGAGCTGATCGATCGGCTCGTCGGCCTGGCCCTCGAACGTCACCGCCGCCGGCGCCGCAACACCAAGCACTGACGCCGGCCGCCGGGCTGGCGCCCGGGGAGACTCCGATGGCCCTCCAGGATCCGCAGTTCGGCGGGATCAATCACCTCGCTCTCGTCAGCAGCGACATGGCCCGCACTGTCGAGTTCTACGAGGGCGTGCTCGGCATGCCCCTCGTCAAGACGATCGACCTACCCGGCGACATGGGCCAGCACTTCTTCTTCGACTGCGGCGGTGGCGACTGCGTTGCGTTCTTCTGGTTCCCCGATGCCCCGGCGGCGGCCCCCGGCGTCGCCTCGGCGGCGGCGTTCCCCGGCGTCGGCGAGCCGGCGACGGCGGTCGGGTCGATGAACCACGTCGCGTTTGCGGTGCCGCCCGAACGCATCGAGTCGCTGCGCCAGCAGCTCATCGACCACGGCATCGAGTGCACCGAGGTGTTCAACCACGACAACAGCGAGTGGGGCGTCTCTCGCGACGTCACCGACGACGTGTTCGTGCGCTCGGTCTACTTCTTCGACCCCGACGGCATCCTCCTCGAGTTCGCCTGCTGGACGAAGACGTTCACGCCGGACGACGTCCGCCACCCGGCGCACTCGTCCGCGACCGTTCTGCACTGAGCAATCGACCGGATCCGGTCGATTGCTCATGGCAGAACGAGCGTCAATCGGCGAGCTGCTCTTGAGTGCGGCCCCAGAGGCGCGACATGCCGCGGATCCAGCGGTCCGGGTCGGACGCTTTGCGCTCGACGAACTCCTGCATCTCGGGATGGGTGAAGATCAAGAAGCGGTCGGCGGCGACGGCATCGACGATGCGGCGGCCGGCCTCGTGCGGAGCCAGCACCTCACCACCTCCGATCGCCATCGTCGCCTTGCCGGCGTCACCGCCGGCCCCGCCCCGCAACATGTCCGTGTCGACCGCGCCCGGGCAGACACAGGAGACCTTGATGCCGTCGGCGGCGTGGGTGATCGCGAGCCACTCGGCCAAGCCGAGGGCGGCGTGCTTGGCGGCGGCGTAGACGCCGTCACCGAGCGACGTGAGGATGCCGGCCATCGAGGCCGTCGTGATCAGGTGCCCCTCCCCCCGTGCCGTCCACCCGGGAAACAGCGCCCGGGCGGCGTAGACGTGCGACATCACGTTGACGTCCCATTGCCGCTGCCACATGTCGTTGGGGGCGTCGACCCCGCCGCCATGGGCGATGCCGGCGTTGGCGAACCACAGGTCGATCGGCCCGTTGTCGCCCGCGACGTCCTCGACCAGCGCCATCGTCGCCGCCTCGTCGCTGACGTCGAGCACCCGAGGCACGACCCGCTCGTCGCCGAACGTCATCGTGTCGGTGGCCAGGTCAGCGGCCACGACCCGCTCGGCGCCCGCGGCCAGTAGCGCCCGAACGATGCCTCCACCGATGCCCCCGGCGGCTCCGGTCACGACGGCCAACTTCCCGTTCGGATCCATGCCCACCGACCGTAGGTCGCAACGACGCGTCAGCACGCGGTGGAGTCACCCGCGACGGTGTCGGCGTGCGCGTGGAGGTCGGCGATCATCCCGGCCAGCGCGGACCGGTCGCCTTCGTCTCCCAACGCCACCGAGAACTCGCAATGGGTCACGACGTCGCCGTAGCGCTCGAGCAGGCGGGCGGCGATC
>Ga0136617_10002195_pt1 | contig 17425 bp, 18 predicted proteins | sample AntDrymUQ3222106_2_FD_129672 | JGI IMG/M metagenome (GOLD analysis project Ga0136617, IMG submission 129672) | Polar desert sand microbial communities from Dry Valleys, Antarctica - metaG UQ322 (21.06) | ecosystem: Environmental > Terrestrial > Soil > Desert | place: Antarctica: Dry Valley... | reverse complement strand
TCAAGTGCGAGAATAGAAGGCACGAAGGGCTCCGCAGACCCACCACGAAGGCACGAAGGACACAAAGAACAGCAACATCGTAGAGGTTATCACTGTGTTTTCTTTTGGTTTTGACTACAACAACTCTCGAGGAGAGATTAACCGACCCTTCGTGTCCTTCGTGCCCTTCGTGTCATTCGTGGTGAAGTAGTGGCGGAGCACTAATTGACCACCGGTCGGTCGATTCCCGGACGCTCTGAACGACAGATCTCCTCTGGTCTGAAGATTCCCTTGTCCGTGATGATGCCGCTGATGAGCTCGGCCGGCGTCACGTCGAATGCCGGGTTCCACACTCGCACCCCCGCCGGCGCGGTACGGGTTCCCTGCCACGACGCCAGCTCGCTGGCCTCGCGCTGCTCGATGGGGATCGCCGCCCCGTCAGGAGTGGCCAGGTCGAGGGTCGAAGTGGGAGCTGCCACGTAGAACGGGATGCCGTGAGCCTTGGCGGCGAGAGCCAGACCGTAAGTTCCGATCTTGTTGGCGACATCGCCATTGGCCGCGATCCGGTCAGCCCCGACGATAACGCAGGCCACGTCGCCCAGCCGGAGCCGGCTAGCTATCATGCCGTCACCGATGAGGGTGCACGGCACGCCGGCCTGGGTCAGCTCCCAGGCAGTGAGTCTACTGCCCTGCAGCAGGGGTCGGGTCTCGGGCACCACCACGTGAGGTTTAGCTCCCGCCCGGTGCGAGGTGTAGATCGGCGCCAAGGCCGTTCCAATGCCGCCGGTGGCGAGTACACCCGCATTGCAGACGGTGCACACGGTGCTGCCTTCCGGAATCAGCGAGGCGCCCAACTCACCGATGCGGTCGCACATCGCCCGATCCTCGTCCCAGATGGCGGTCGCTTCGGAGATGAGCGCCTCCCGCAACGCTTCGCCTTCCGCGCATGCCCGCTCAGCCCGCCGTCGCATCCGGTTCAGCGCCCAATGCAGGTTCACTGCCGTCGGTCTTGTTGCCCCGAGCAGCTCGCACGCTCGCGCGATCTCTTCGAGAGGTGTCTTTCCCGCCTCCCCACTTCCCCGCTTCCCTGCCCCCACCACCACTCCCATCGCCGCCGCGATGCCGATCAACGGCGCACCGCGCACCCGCAGCGTCCGAATCGCCTCAGCCACGGCTTCGACCGTATCGAGGTCGCGATACGTCTCGGCTCCCGGCAGCAGCGTCTGGTCCAGAATCCGGATGGTGTGATCCGGGGTCCAGGCGATGGGAGAGGGAATTGGCATGGGAGAGAAGATAGTCGCGAGTCGCGAGTCGCGAGTCACGAACAGCCGCGGCGGAGATGAACGGCTGGTTAAGAGTGAATAACACGAAAGGCCGAATGCAATTCATCTGCGAGTTCCCTGGATTACCTTTGAAGCCCGACTTCTCGACCCCGAAACTCTCGACTCGCGACTCGCGACTGAACCCATGCCCACCACTCTCCTCTTCGAGCTCAACGACGGTATCTCCCGGATCACCATCAATCGTCCCGACAAGTTGAACGCGCTCAATGCGACCGTGATCTCCGAGCTGGGCGACGCCGTCACCCGGATCGAGACCGATGCCGCCGTACGCGGCGTAATTCTTACCGGGGCAGGCTCCAAGGCGTTCGTTGCGGGAGCGGACATCAGCGAGCTGGCTGAGCAGGGACCGATCGAGGGAAAGGCGCGCTCGATGGCGGGACAGCTGGTCTTCCGACGCTTGGAGCGCTCGGGCAAGCCGGTCATTGCCGCCGTCAACGGCTTCGCCCTCGGTGGTGGCTGCGAGCTGGCCATGGCCTGCCACATCCGCGTCGCCGCGGAGCACGCCCGCTTCGGCCAGCCCGAGGTCAAGCTCGGCATCGGTCCCGGCTATGGCGGCACCGCTCGACTCCCCCGGCTGGTTGGGCGAGGGCGTGCCCTGGAGTTGCTGCTGACCGGAGCCATGATAGATGCGGCGGAAGCATTTAGAATCGGGCTGGTGAATCGGGTCGTCCCCGCCGACCGGCTGCTGGCGGAGGCGGAGGCGCTGCTCGGAACCATTCTGGAGAACGGTCCGCTCGCGATCCGGGCCTGTCTGGAGGCGGTGGACGCCGGCCTCGAAACCAGTCTGGACCAGGCGCTGCTGCTGGAGGCCAACCACTTCGGACTGCTCTCCGCTACAGAGGACATGCGGGAAGGCACGCGAGCATTCACCGAGAAGAGGAAGGCTGTTTTCAAGGGAGTTTGAACCTGCAATTTTCTCTTACAACCGACTATTTTTTGGTGATGCGGAACAGAGGGAGCAGCTGGCGAAAGGCCGGGTTCCCCCTCCGGCTCGGCGGGCTTATGACGGCAGCGGTGACGGTGCTCGGTACCGGGTGTGAGGAGCGGGACCGCCTCACCTTCCCCACTCCAAGTGACGGGATCGGGCCGGTCACCACCATCGACCAGCCGAATGGCGCCGATACCACGGTCTTTCCTGGCGCTGACCTCTTCATCAATGGCAACACGGTCGACCCGGACGGCGTGGATACCGTCTATTTCTTTGTCATCGGCGGAAACCAGAACTTCTCCCCATTCAGCCCCCAGCCGACCCAGACTACGGTGCGTTTCGGACTTCCGCTGACCACCTTCGGGCACTCCGGGGAGACGTTCCAGATCCAGGTTTACGGGGTTGATGTCCTGGGCAATCGCGGGGGAACCTCGACCCGGTTGATCCACATCAGATAGTGCGGCTCCGACATGTGGCGGCCCGCGGGTATCGGAACCTTGCGGACCTGGAACGCGAGGCGCCGTCGCCGGGGCTGGTGCTGCTGGGCGCTAATGCGCAGGGCAAGACCAACCTGCTCGAGGCGATCTACTACCCGGTTCTGTTCCGGTCGTTTCGGGGAGCCACCGACGGGCAGGTGCTGGGCAGTCCGCCCGGATTTGCGGTCGAGCTCCACATCGCCGGCGGCCCGGCCCAAACGGTCGGGGCCACCTACTCGGCGCGGAAGAAGCGGATCACGATCGACGGCGAGGAGGTCGCCCGGCTGGCCGACTCGCTCGGGAATTGGCTGGCGGTAGCGTTCCTGCCCTCCGATGTGGGGCTGGCATCGGGACCAGCCGCCGAGCGGCGGCAGTATCTGGACCGGGTGCTTTCGCTCTCGGACCGGCGCTACCTCCGGGCGCTTACCGGTTACCGCTCGGCGCTGGCGCAGCGGAACAGCGCCTTGCGGCAGGGCCGAACCGATGTTGCCCAGGCGTTCAACGGCCCGCTTTGCACGGCAGGCGCCGCACTGGTTCGCGGGCGGCTGGACTGGGTGGCAAGGGCGGCCGACGAGTTTGCCGCGGAGCTCGACACCCTGGGGGAACAGGGAAAGGCATCGCTGCGCTACCGGGGGCGGCCGGAGCTGGCCGATACGTCGGCCTGGGAGACGGCCCTGGCCGAGTCGCTGGCGGAGGATCGCGCCCGATCGGCAACTACGGTGGGCCCCCACCGGGATGATTTGGTGCTCGAGGTGAATGGCCGGAACCTGAGAGACTACGGATCGACCGGCCAGCAGCGGAGCGCCGCCATAGCGCTCAAGCTGATCGAGATCACCAGCCTTCGCTTGGCACGGGGCACCGAGCCGGCGCTGCTGCTGGATGACGTGTTCGCCGAGCTGGATGAAGAGCGGCAGAGCCGGCTGGCGGCGCGGTTGCTCGACTCGGACCAGCGCCAGGTTTTCATCACCAGTCCCCGGCGCGACGAGCTGCCGGCAAACTTGGATCTGCCGGTGTGGGTGATGGAGGGCGGGAGGGTGAGAGAGTCGTGAGCAAGTCGCCAGAGGCCAGTCATCGCGAGCGGCCGGAGGCCGCGTGGCGATCCAGCGGGTTCGGCTCCCTCAGGCTGCGGGATTGCTTCGGGCGTGAACGCCCTCGCAATGACTCGAGATTAGGACTGATGACTAGCAAGAAAACTATCCCGGTTCCCCTATCCGACGCGCTGGCCAGCTATCTCAAGCAGGCCGGCATCACCAAGCGGGTGCAGCAGGCCGGCATCATCGAGGAATGGGCTGAGCTGGTTGGGCCCCAGATCGCCTCGGTCACCGCGCCGGAGTCGATCACCCCTGACGGCGTGCTCCGGGTTCGCGTAACGACGGCGCCGTGGGCCAACGAATTGAGTATGATGTCGCCCCGGATCCTGGCTCGGCTCAACGCCGGCCGGTCGGGGCGAGTAAAGGAGATCCGGTGGGTGCCTTTGTCAGCCTGAGGCACCCTGAGCGAAGCGAAGGGGCCGAAAGGATCTCAGACTCATCAGGCTTGAGATCCCTCGCTTCGCTCGGGATGACAAAGGGTGTACGGCTTGTGAATACCCATAGCTAATAGCTCATAGCTTCTAGCACCTAGCCTTCAACCCGGAACACATGGCCAAAGAAACCAGCTCCGCCCCGGGCGGCAAACCCGAGTACAAGGCCGAATCGATCCAGGTTCTCAAGGGCCTGGAGGCGGTGCGCAAGCGTCCCGGCATGTACATCGGATCCACCAGCGAGAACGGTCTGCACCACCTGGTTTACGAGGTGGTGGACAACTCCATCGATGAGGCCCTCGCCGGCCACTGCGACACCATCTCGGTAACCATCCACGCCGACAACTCGATCACCGTGGCCGACAACGGCCGGGGCATCCCGGTGGACATGCACCCGACGGAGAAGCTGCCCGCGGTCGAGGTAGCGCTCACGGTGCTCCACGCCGGTGGCAAGTTCGACAAGAACAGCTACAAGGTGTCCGGCGGCCTGCACGGCGTCGGTGTCTCGGTGGTTAATGCGCTGAGCGAGCGGCTGGAGGTCATCGTGGACCGGGATGGGCAGCGGCACCACATGGGGTTCGTCCGGGGAAAGACCGTGAAGAAGCTCACGGTCATGGGCAAGGCCAAGGGCCGCGGCACAACGGTGCGGTTCAAGCCGGATCCCGAGATTTTCACGGTGCTGGAGTATCACTACAGCACCCTGGCCGACCGGCTGCGTCAGCTGGCGTTCCTGAACAAGGGCATCTCGATCACCATCAAGGACGAGCGGGAGGAGGAGGCCAAGAGCGAAACCTTCCTCGCCAAGGGCGGCCTGATTCAATTCGTCGAGTGGCTCAACCGCAACAAGAAGGCGCTCCACCCCAAGCCGATCGCGTTCACGGCGACGAAGGACGACGTCGAGGTAGACCTGGCTCTGCAGTACGAGGATGGATACAACGAGAACACCTTCACCTTCGTGAACAACATCAACACTCACGAGGGCGGCACCCATCTCACCGGCTTCAAGTCCGCGCTCACCCGCACCATCAACGACGTGGCCAAGCGGCGTGAGTTCATGAAGAAAGAAGACTTTACCCTGTCAGGCGAGGACATCCGGGAGGGACTCACCTGCGTGCTCCATGTGAAGGTCCGGGAGCCCCAGTTCGAGGGGCAGACCAAGACCAAGCTGGGCAACTCCGAGGTCGAGGGCATCGTAAAGGCCGTGGTCAACGAAAACCTCGGCAACTATCTCGACGAGCACCCGCCGGTGGCGCGCAACATCATCGAGAAGGCCGTCAGCGCAGCGCGGGCCCGGGAAGCGGCCCGGAAGGCGCGCGATCTGGTGCGGAAGAGATCGGGCTTGGAGAATGCGGTGCTTCCCGGCAAGCTGGCCGACTGCTCGATCGACGACCCGGCCCACTCCGAGATCTACCTGGTCGAGGGCGACTCAGCCGGCGGCAGCGCCAAGCAGGGCCGGGACCGCTCGTTCCAGGCAATCCTGCCGCTTCGGGGGAAGATCCTGAACGTGGAGCGGGCCCGGATCGACCGGATACTCGGCAACGAGGAGATCCGCGCCATGATCACGGCGATTGGGACCGGTGTGAAGGAAGACTTTACTCTGGAGGACGCCCGATACCACAAGATCATCCTGATGACCGACGCCGATGTGGACGGGGCGCACATCCGCACTCTTCTACTCACCTTCTTCTTCCGGCAGATGCAGGAGCTGGTGGACGCGGGGTACGTCTACATTGCGCAGCCGCCGCTCTACCGGGTGGCCAAAGGCAAGGAGGAGTTCTACGCCTACACCGAGCCCGAGCGCGAGGAGTACGCCAGGCGGCTGGCCAATGGCGATGGGAAGGGCACTATCAACATCCAGCGCTACAAGGGTCTGGGGGAGATGAATCCGGACCAGCTCTGGCGGACCACTATGGATCCGGCTACCCGAACGATCCTACGGGTGACGATGGAGGACGCGTCCATCGCGTCGAACCTGTTCGAGGAGCTGATGGGGGACGAGGTGGAACCGCGCCGGCTGTTCATCGAGCGGAACGCCAAGTACGTGAGCAATTTGGACGTCTAGACTGATTGATCATGGCAGACTCTCACAAACATGGTTCGCTATCTATGTCCGACAGCTTCTCTGACACGGGAGCGGCAGCCATCGTTGCCGCCGTTCTCCTGTCCCAGCGTGGGACGATGACTCCGTCTCAAGGGGACGTGGACGAGGCCGCCGCCAGTGCCGCAAGGATCATGAAGGCGGCGCGAGCGGCGCTACACGCGGACGAGCCCGAGCCCGCACGGCGTACCGGGTTTGGAAGCGCGAGCTAGGGAGCGCTCTGTCCTGTCAGTCGGCTGAAGGCCGAATCGCCCCGCAGCGAAGCGAAGTTGGGATCGATTCGTAGCCACGCAGGCGATACATAGAACGGGATGCTCAGCAACGTTTCCAGAGTACCAACTGCAGCTTGCTTTTCACCTGCCAACGCTTGCCCGCATGCCAGCCGATAGATCAGAAGAGCCCCTACCATCGCGTCCTTGGCAACTGGGAGATGGGCGAGGCTGGTCTGAGCAGCCTCACCGGCTTCCTCCCCTCTGCCAAAGTAGGCGTTCGCCAGTTCGAGGCGGGAAGCGGCGTCAGCACTGGTCGAGTCCCGGGCCACCAGAAGCGTCGCCCGGTGGCGAGCTTGCTCGGCGACTTTGCTCGCTCGAGAGGAGTCGCCATTGAACAGATGGGTTCCGGCTTGCACGATTTGCCACCACAGCGTGTCACCGTGAAAAGCTTCCGGCTTGAGATTCATGCCCGTTGATCGGCGTCCAGCAGCCAGAAGAGATCCCAGTAATAGGCTACGAATGCAACAGCTCGTCCTTGGGCACTCTGGCCTCACCCCGGCGGAGAACCACCTGCGCTTCATTCAGCTTGCCCTGCGCCAGCGCTACCATGGCGGGGACTGGTATGCCTCCGGGTTGGTGGGACCTAAAATCAAATAACGGTCCGCCGCAGTGCGGGCTTCACCATGCCGGCGGAGCCAGAGAAGATTGGTCGCCAGGCCCGACGCGTAACCTGCCGCGGAAGGATCGAGAGTTACCGACTTCCTGCGATACTCCAGCGCCTCGTTCCAGCGACCTTCCAGCTCCAGGAAGCTGGCCATGTCCGCCAGTTTGTCACCGTCCGCTTTGGTCTCTCCTCGAGCACGTTGCCAGCGTGGCCGAGCTGGCCTCAGGCGCAGGGATAGCGCCGACATATTTTGGATGGTACTTTGGGAGTCGCTTTTCCCGCTTGCGCGCCTGCACTCTCGATTGACGTCACCCTCACCTCAGCGCCGCTAACCTTTGATCCCGAGCCACCCTCGTGCCTGACGACTTGTTGGATCTCTTCCTTAGCACGACACAAGACTACGGCATCATCCTGCTCGACCCTGACGGGCGCATTCGGCGCTGGAGTCGCGGGGCAGAACAGCTGTTCGGGTACCAGGCCAGCGAGATGGAAGGTACGCCTGCCTATGAAATCTTCGTTCCACCTGACAGGCAAGCGGGTGTTCCTGAGGTGGAGCTCCAAACGGCCAGGGAGCACGGCCGCGCGGAAGACGAGCGGTGGCATCTGCGGAAGGACGGAACCCGTTTCTGGGCCTCAGGGGTCATGATCGCACTCCGGGAGAACGGCACTCTCCGCGGGTATGCCAAGGTAGTGCGAGACTTTACGGACCGGAGGCGGATGGAGGAGGCGGTCCGTCAGACCCAAAGGCTCGAAAGCGTAGGAATACTCGCGGCGGGTGTGGCGCACGATTTCAACAACGTCCTGACAGCCATACTCGGCAACGTTTCTTTGGTGCGGCGCCGCCTGAAAGCGTCGGACGGTGACGGCCAGATCGATGGAATGCTGGCCGGCGCAGAGCGTGCCGGGAACCGCGCTGCCGAGCTGGTCAAGCAGCTGCTCAACTATGCCGGCAAAGGCCGCCGGGAGATGCGCCCGGTGGACATCTGCCAGGTAGTCAAGGATGCCCTGGCGATCGTTCAGGCATCGGTCTCAAAGAAGATCACCATTCTCCGCGATATGCCCGAGAATTGCCCGACGATCGAGGCCGACGTGGGCCAGCTGCAACAGCTGGTGCTCAATCTGGTTCTCAACGGGGCCGAGGCGATCGGGGATAACGAGGGGGAGGTTTCTGTCCGGGTCCGGATCCGTGATGTGCACCAAGCCGAATTGGCGGAGCTGTATGCGGGATTTCCCCTGCCCACCCGGCCCTATACCGAGATTCAGGTCCGGGACACTGGTAACGGTATGGACGAGGACACGCTGCAACACATCTTCGATCCGTTCTTCACCACCAAGTTCCTCGGGAGAGGTCTGGGGCTGGCGGCGGCCCTGGGGATCGTGCGGGCTCATGGTGGAGGTATCGCAGTCAAAAGCACGCCGGGCAACGGAACGACGTTTACTGTGCTCGTCCCCGCCGAGCAGGAGTCAGAAGACTCCCCCCTCACTGTGGCGGAGGCAGTCACCGAGAGCGCGAGGGGCGAGGGGCTGGTGCTGGTAGTCGATGACGAAGTGGCGGTTCGGAGTATGATTCAGCTGACACTGGAAGAATTGGGCTACACCGTTCTCACGGCAGAGCACGGCGCCCAGGCTCTCGAACTGTTCGATCGCGTCCCGGACGAAATAGTGCTGGTGCTGCTGGACTTAGTGATGCCGGTACTGGACGGCCCGGAAACGGCTGTCGCGCTGCATTCCCGCAGGCCTGACATTCCCATCCTCGTGACCAGCGGGATTGCCGACGACGATGCCCTCGGTCGCTTTGCCCAGGTGCGGATCGCCGGCTTCATCCCAAAGCCTTTCGCGCCCGATCAGCTGGCCCAGGCAGTAGCGATGGCACGGCGCTCTCCGAGTACATGGGTGGGAAAGGATCGACGCAAAACGGGGAACACGGCGCATATCCAAAGGGAACGTCGCTCGGCTCCCTCCCACCCTCAGCCGGCTCATTAGGCAGAATAACTGTCTTGGCCGGAGCCAAGTCCAACCGTGGCGCGGGCGGCGGTGTAGGATTCGCAGGTCTTACCCATGCGCCCGCGAACCAAACGCTTCATTTATCGGTAGGCATCGGTAGATCCTTTGGTCAGGCCACAAGCAGAAGCCCCCCAGCGACGACGCCCGCGGCGTACCAAGGCTTGTGCATAATCGCCGTACTGGAATCAAGAGTATTTCAGAATCCGGAGTGCAGTCGTGGTCAATCGTGTCTCGCCGGATAAATCCATAGAGGGTGTCGGCCTGCACGAAAGATCGGGTGAGAACGATTCGAGAGCTGTCCGCAGCGTGAGCTGGACTTGGCTCTGGACACGTTCCCTCCTAGTAGCAGGGTTGCTTGGGCGGCGTTGCCTCCTCGCAATGACTAAGCCGCTTGGCTTCTCCACCGTCCGCCTGTCCGCGTGTCCGCCCGTCCGCCCGCTCACAGCCGCTCCGGGGGCCGCGGACGGGTGGCGCCCGGCCCCCAGTCGTCGCCGGGAAATCCGTCCTCCGGTCGAGCACTGGAATCCAGCTCCCTCACCTCCCGCTCGGCTGCCTCCAGCTCCTCGCGGTCGATCCCGTCATCGCCGGTGAGACGAGGCCCGGGATAGCTGCGATCGCGCCGGAGCCACAGCACCAGCGCGATGACTGCCGCCAGCGCCACCAGCAACGTTCCTACCGGTCCGCCGAGTATGGTCATCCAACCCGTGGGTTAGGCGCGGTCACGCCATCCGCGGTAACGCGGTGGGTGATCAGCGGTGTAAGCCTGCCTTCCTCTCCAATCACGATCGCCTCCCGCAGTGCCGCGATGCCGGCCTCGATGCCAGTTTGGTCGCGGGCAAAGATCGACGCCAGCGGCTCGCCGGTTCGCACCGTCTCCCCCGGCTGGGCTGGGATCACGAAGCCCACGCTGGGGTCGATCTCGTCCTCGATGGTGCGCCGGCCTCCGCCCAGCTCGATGATGGCTCGTCCGATCCGCCGGGGCTCGACCTGGACGATGACACCGTCGCGCGGCGCGCGATATACCTCGACCTCCGCGGCCTGGGGCAGGACCGAGGGATCCTCCAACACCGCCGGATTGCCGCCCTGGGCCTCGATCACGGCGGCGAACTTCTGCAGCGCGTCGCCCGAGCTGATGCTCCGCTGCAGACGAGCCCGAGCATCGGGCGCATCCCGAGCCGCTTTTACCAGCAGAAGCATCTCGACGCCGAGGGCATAGGTGACCTCCATCAGATCCTCCGGTCCCTCGCCGCGCAGACCTTCGATCGCTTCTTCCACCTCCAGCGCATTGCCGCAGGCCCGTCCCAGCGGCCGATCCATGGCCGTGAGCAGCGCCACCGTGGGGCAGCCCCGTACCTGCCCCAGGCCGATCATGGTCTGCGCCAGTTCCAGGGCCCGATCAGACTCCGGCAGGAACGCCCCGCTCCCGGTCTTCACGTCCAGCACCAGGCCGTTGAGATCCTCCGCCAGCTTCTTGGACATGATGCTGGCCGCGATCAGCGGGATCGACTCCACCGTTCCGGTAACATCGCGCAGAGCATAGAGCCGCTTGTCGGCCGGCGCGATCTCGGGAGTCTGGCCCAGCATGGCGCAGCCCAGCCGCTCGATCTGGCCCCGGGTTTCATCCAGGCTGAGCGCGGTGCGAAAGCCGGCGATGGACTCCAGCTTGTCGAGAGTTCCCCCGGTGTGCCCCAGGCCCCGGCCCGACATCATGGGCACGGCCACGCCGCAGCTCGCGACCATGGGAGCCAGGAGCAGCGAGACCTTGTCGCCCACCCCGCCGGTGGAATGCTTGTCCACCCGCGACTGGGCGAACCCGTCGAACCGGAGCCGGTCGCCCGAATCGATCATGGCATCGGTCAGCTCGGCGAGCTCTTCCGGCTCCATCCCCCGCCACACCACCGCCATAAGCAACGCCGACATCTGGTAGTCCGGCACCCTGCCCGCCGTGTACTCCCGGATCAGCTCCCGCCACTGACCCGGTGGGAGAGCGTGGCCGTCCCGCTTGTGCTGGATGAGTGACGGGATAACCATTCGGAATTGCCACCACCTAAGGAATCGATCAGGTGCTCAAGGCCATCCGGAATATCGTTCTGCTCTCGGGAACAGCGGCCGCCGCCACTCCGCTCCTTGCCCAGACCGCGGCCGATCATGTGGCCATGGGGGTGGCTGCCAACGATGCCCACGACCCGGGCACGGCCATCCAGCACTTCAATGTGGCGCTGGAGCAGGACTCAACGGGTTACGAGGCCAACTGGCGCGGCGCCCTGACCCTGTTGAATCTGGGCGAGCTGCTCCCTGATTCCGCACCGCCTGCCCGACGAGACTCGCTGTACTCGCTGGCGGAGCGCTACGCCGGCCGGGCCGTTGCGGCCGACTCCGGCGGAGCCGACGGTCACTTTGCTCTGGCCGCCGCGGTGGGCAGAGGGTCGCTCACGTTACCGCAGGACGCGCGAATCCGCCGCGCCGGGATCATCCGCCGCGAGGCGCTCCGGGCCATCGAGCTCGATCCCGGGCACGACGGAGCCTACCATATCATGGGCCGTTGGAATGCCGAGATCATGCGCATTTCCGGCATCAGCCGCTTCGTCGCCCGGAACTTCCTCGGCGCCGGCATCTTCAAGCAGGCGTCGTGGAACAAGGCGATCTCCAACATGGAAAAAGCGGTGGAGCTCGATTCCAGCCGGGTCTACCACCGGCTGGAGCTGGCCCGGATCTATGCCGACCGAAAGCGGGGAGCGGATGCAGAAGCGCAGTTGCACGTCGTTGAATCGCTGCCGCTCCGAGAGGTGATGGACTCGATCTACAAGCGGCAGGGAGTCGAGCTGCGCCGGCGACTGACGCGACGCTGATTGTCATCCTGAGCGAGGCGAAGGATGACACCTACTCCAGAGCCCGCTCGGCTCGCTCGCGGGCGCGCGCCAGCTCGGCCCGAACCCGGCGCTCGCGGCGCTTAAGCTCCTTCACGGTGCGACTGCCGACTCGGTCGATCCCCTCCCGAGCGTCCTCCCGTAACGAACGCATCCGGCGCCCCAGCTTTCCCCGGGTCTTCTCGCCCCGCTCGGGAGCAAAGAGCAGCGCGAACCCGGCTCCCACAAAGGCGCCGAACAGAACCCCAGCCATGAATCCGGCTGTGCCTCGCGACGACGATTGTGAATGAACGATTTCACTGGCGGGTTGGGCTGGAAATTCCTCAGATTTCATGTTCACTCTCCTTTGCATTTTCGGGAAGGCGGGCGGGCGGACGGATGGACAGATGGACGAACTCACGGCTGACCAACTTACCTCCTACCGCCGTACCGCCTTACCGCCTTACCGAAAGTCCGGACGCGGAGCGGTGGCGATGCCGATGCCCGGTCCCCGACCCCGACCTCTACACCTGCCTCCGCCCCCTGTCACCACCATTGGGCGGCCTCGGGCTGCGGGAATCTCATCGGCCCGGTCCGAGCCGGGCGAGGGCCCGCTGGTCGCCGGAATCAGCGTGACGGTCTTTCCGGGCAGGAGCTCCCGATCGTTGGCCGGACTCGACGCCTCGGGCTGGGCTACCGGCTCGGGTGCAGCGATGGCAGCGCGGGGTGCCGCCACGGTCGCAAGTACCACTCTGGGCTCGACTCGATGGGAGCGCGGAACCGCCGCCCGCTGAGCTGGCTGGGAACGACGGACGGTTCGGTGTTGGATCTGAAGCTGCTGGGTCTCTACCTTGGAGGCGACCTTCGCTTCAGATGTCTGGGTCACCAGCGTTAGATCACGCTGCGGGACGGAGCGCACCGCCGGCTCCGTTCCCTCGGACCCGCACCCCGCGGCCCCTGCAACCAGAGCCGTGAGCGGGAGCAAAAAGATGGCACGCATGAATCCTCCAGGTTGAGACGCCGTCCTCTCCATCCAGGACGAAGAGGAGGATAACATACACACGGTCCCTACATCTATGCCCCTCGACAGTCGACAGCACGCCACCCTGGAACGTGCCGCGGAACTGGCGCTCTCGTTTCTCGGATCGCTCGATGACGCACCCGTGTGCGCCACAGCCTCACTCGCGGAGCTGCGACAGCGCTTCTCGCGCCCGTTGCCTGATGGGGGCGTGGACCCGGTCACCGTGATCGACGAGCTGGCGCGCGATGCGGCCGGCGGCCTCCTGGGAAATGCCGGGGGCCGCTTCTACGGCTGGGTGATCGGCGCGGGGCTGCCCGCCGCGCTCGCCGCCGACTGGCTGACCGCAACGTGGGACCAGAACGCCGGCCTCTATGCCTGCGGCCCCGCCGCTGCCGTGGTCGAGGAAGTCTGCGGCACCTGGCTCAAGGACGTGCTCGGCCTGCCGCCGTCCGCCACTTTCGCCCTCGTAACCGGCTGCCAGATGGCCCACGTCACCTGCCTGGCCGCGGCGCGGCACGCGGTGCTGGCGCGGGCGGGGTGGGACGTAAATCGGGATGGCCTGGCCGGCGCGCCGAGCGTCCGCATCCTCACGTCGAGTGAAGTGCACGGCACTACCACCCGCGCGGCCAAACTCCTCGGCATCGGCACCGCCAACATGTTCGTCCTGCCAAGCGATTCGGCGTCGCAGCTCACGCCGGACATACTGCGCGATGCCCTGGGACGGGAGTCGGGACGGCCCACGATCGTGGTGCTCCAGGCGGGCGACGTCAACTGCGGCGCCTTCGATCCGTTTCCCGAGCTCATCGCCCTGGCGCACGAGGCCAACGCATGGGTGCACATCGATGGCGCCATGGGCCTCTGGTGCAACGCCGTGCCCGAGCTGCGGCGCCTGCTGGCGGGCGCCGAGCATGCGGACTCCTGGGCCACAGACGGGCACAAGTGGCTCAACGTCCCCTACGACTGCGGTTACGCCTTCGTAGCCCATGCGGAGCATCACCGAGCGGCCATGGAGCATCGCGCCAGCTACCTCAGCCACGCCGCCGACGCGCGCGACCAGCTCGACTGGACCCCGGATCACTCGCGCCGGGCCCGGGGCTTTGCCACCTATGCTGCCCTGCGTGAGCTCGGTCGCACCGGCCTGTGCGATCTCGTGGCACGCTGTTGCCGTCACGCCCGCGACATCGTCACCCGTATCGGCGATCTGCCGGACGCCCGCGCCGTCTGCCTCCCGGTGATCAACCAGGGGCTGGTGCGCTTCTACGACGCCCGGCCGGGTGCTACGGAGGAGGACCACGACAAGAGGACCGACAAAGTGATGGCGGGCATCAACGCTACCGGAGAAGCATTCTTCACCGGGACGACTTGGAAAGGAAAACGCTGCATGCGGGTGTCGGTGTCCAGCTGGCGCACCACTGCCGATGATGTGGACCGCGCGGTGGCCGCAGCTGAGCAGGTCCTCTCGGTCGCAGCGAACGTGGGTCACGAGTGACACGAAAGTGGGAGTTCCTGCCCGCTACTAACCAGGAGAAGGGGGAGATCTGCGGTAAGAACCCACCCCCCACCCCCGCGGCAGAGCGGATCGCTCCCGCTGCAGCACTGCGTTCTTTTGTGCGAACGCGGGAGTCCTGCCCGCCACTAACCAGGGGAGGGGAGATCTGCGGTAGGACCACCCCCACCCCCCGGCAGTGTGGATAGCTTTCGCTGTAGTTGCGGACGACGGGTACCGGGGAGCGTTCATTATGGTTCGGCGGCGATGAGTCAAGAGGAAGACGACCTGATACTGGTGGCTAACGAGTGGGACCAGGCCATGGTCCGGAACGATGCCGACGCGATCGGCCGGTACATGGCGGACGATTGGATCATTGTCGGCGCCGATGGTAGCATGAGTGACAAGGCAACGTTTCTTGGATTGGTAAAGTCCGGCGCCCTGAGTCACGACGTGATGGAATCGGAGAACTTCAGCATCCGCATCTACGGTTCTACGGCGGTAGTAATGGCGCGAGGGATCTCCGGAGGGAGTTATAACGGTCAGGCTTTTCGCGAGGCTGAGCAATCGTCCAACGTCTTTGTCAAGCAACACGGACGGTGGAAGTGTGTGTTGACCCATCTCTCGCGAATCCAGGAGCAGCACGCGGACCTGGGCCGCCCCTGGATGGTGCGGGTCCTAATGGGACTTCGCGCTGTTCCGGCCCTGCTCGCAACCGTGGTTCGCCGCCGGCGCCTTGACCCGGCCGCCAGAAAACCGTGGGACGCGTCCCTTCACGTTGATCGCCGAGAACATGGGAGAAGAGTTCGTGCTGGCGTCATGGGCCGGTTCTGGACCCCCACCGGTGGGATGGTCGCGACTAGCGCGGACCAGTTCCGGCACCCGCCCCCCATTGGCCTTGCGCAGGGGGGGTGGAACTTTAGGGTTTCCCCCTCCGGTGCCGGCACGGCGCTCACCACCGAGACCCGGGTGCGTTGCGGCGACCCGGCGACGCGACGGCTGTTCGCGCGCTACTGGCGGATCGTCCGACTGGGAAGCGGTCTCATCAGGGGCGGCATGCTGCGATCCATCCGCCGGGAAGTGGAGAGGGGTCGCGCCCCGACCTCCGGAGTCAACCCATGACCGCCACACTTCAGGACCGCAGCTATCCGTTTCTGCTCGGCGGCGAGCTGCGGGCCGGCGTTGAATCGGCGGCCATCCGAAGCCCCTACTCCGGAGAGCTGATCGGGAGAGCCGAGCTGGCCGGCTCGGAAGACGTCGCGGCTGCCCTGGATGCCGCCGTGGCCGCCGGACCGGCCGCAGCTGCGCTACCGTCACATGCCCGGGCCGCGGTGCTGGACCGGATCGGCGCGGGCGTGGCCCAACGTCGTGATGCGCTGGCCGGCCTCCTTGCCGCCGAAGCAGGCAAGCCGCTCGCGCTGGCGCGCGCCGAGATCGACCGCGCCGTCTTCGTCTTCCGCCAAGGCGCGGAGGAAGCCGGGCGGATGGGCGGCGAGGTGATCCCCATGGACCTCCAGCCCCACGGCGAGCGGCGCTGGGGGATCACCCGCCGCTTTCCGCTCTCGCCCATCACGGCGATCATCCCCTTCAACTTTCCCGTTCTGCTGGCCGCGCATAAGCTGGCGCCAGCGATCGCCTGCGGCGCCACCATGGTGCTCAAGGTGCCGCCCCAGGATCCGCTCGCGACCCTCCTGCTGGGTGAGATCGTCCGCGAGAGCGGCTATCCCGCGGGCGCGGTGTCGATCCTCCTCTGCAGCAACGAAGCCGCCGCCCCGCTGATCGACGACGCCCGGGTCCGGATGATCACCTTCACCGGCTCGGCGCGGGCCGGGTGGGCCATCCGCCGCCGCGCGCCCACCAAGCGTGTGACGCTCGAGCTGGGGGGCAACGCGGCGGTGATGATCGAGCCCGACGCCGATCTGGAACACGCGGTGCGGCGCTGCGTGACGGGCGGGTATCTCTACGCCGGCCAGTCGTGCATCTCCACCCAGCGGATCCTGGTGCACGAGAAGCTGTACCCCCGCTTCACCGAGCTCTTCGTGGCCGCGGTGAAGGCGCTCCGCACCGGCGACCCCCTGGCCGACACCACCGACGTCGGCCCCATGATCGACCAGGCCAGCGCCGTACGGGCGGCGCAGTGGATCGCCGAGGCGGTGGCGGCCGGGGCCCGTGTGGCGACCGGCGGGCGGCGCGATGGCGCCATGCTCCAGCCGGCCGTGCTGCTCGACACCACCGGCGCAATGCGGGTCAACTGCGAGGAGATCTTCGCGCCGGTCACGACTGTCCGTTCTTACGCCGATTTCGATGCTGCCATCACAGCGGTGAACGACTCGGCCTACGGCATCCAGGCCGGGCTTTTCACCAACGACATGCGCACCATTCTCCGCGCCTTCGAGCGGGTGGAGGTGGGCGGACTGGTGGTCAACGACGTGCCCGGCTTCCGGGTGGACCACGCGCCCTACGGCGGGGTCAAGGAATCAGGGCAGGGACGCGAAGGCGTGCGCTACGCCATCGAGGAGATGACCGAGCTCAAGCTGCTAGTGCTGGGCGAAACCTGAGACTCACACCAGATCGGCGCACCCCCTGTGTCCTCTGTGCCTCTGTGGTGAATTCGTTTTTCTTAGAGGTCCGCAGCAGTCGCGGGCTGGGGCGAAACAGACTCGAACCTCAAGGGAGATTTGATGCGATCGATCGTCGTTCCGGCACTTCTGTGCTTGGCTTCTGTGCTGCAGGCCCAGACGCCACCGCCCTCTTCCGCGCCGTTCCGCGACAAGCAAATCCCCCACGAGGCCGGATTCAGGGTGTTCATGGTGCCCGACATGGAAGGGATGGGGAGCTCGGTGGAC
>Ga0136617_10002194_pt1 | contig 17439 bp, 15 predicted proteins | sample AntDrymUQ3222106_2_FD_129672 | JGI IMG/M metagenome (GOLD analysis project Ga0136617, IMG submission 129672) | Polar desert sand microbial communities from Dry Valleys, Antarctica - metaG UQ322 (21.06) | ecosystem: Environmental > Terrestrial > Soil > Desert | place: Antarctica: Dry Valley... | reverse complement strand
GATCGCCCGGAGCGGGCCGCCGTGCGAGACGACGAGGACCCGTCCGCCCGGATGACGTTCGGCGATCTCACGCAGGCCGGCGAGGACGCGTTCGGCGAGTTCCTCACTCGTCTCCGCGTCACCCCAGGGGCCCCCGTCTGCCTGCGGGAAACGCTCGCGGATCTCGGTGTCCAGAAGCCCTTCCCAGCTGCCGAAGTTCTTCTCGCGAAGAGCGGGGAGCAACTCGACCTCGAGTCCGTGCTGCTCAGCGACCGCCCAGGCGGTCTCGCGCGCGCGGATCAGGTCGCTTGCATACACCGCGTCGAGCGGCTCGTCCCGCAGCTCGGCGGCGAGCGTCTGCGCCTGGGACGCGCCGGTCGCGTTCAGCGGGCGGTCGCTGTGCCCCTGAACTCGGCGTTCGACGTTCCAGTCGGTCTCGCCATGACGCACGAAGAGGATCTCGGTCACGCTTGTACGCTAGCCACCGTGAACCTCGGGCTCGGCGGCAAGGTGTGCATCGTCACCGGCTCGACTTCCGGGATCGGGCTCGAGACCGCTCGGCTGCTCGTGGTCGAGGGGGCGCGCGTCGTCACCTGCGGCCGCCGCGATGGGCCGAGGATCGGCGAGACGCTGCACGTCACCGCGGATCTCTCGGAAGCCGACGCGCCGGAGCTGGTGATCGCGGAAGCCGTGGCAGCCCTCGGCGCGCTCGACGTGCTCGTGAACAACGTCGGCTACGCCGTGCAGGCACGCTTCGAGGAGGTGGCCGACGAGGATTGGGACTCGATGTGGCAGCTCAACGTGATGAGCTACGTACGTGCCATCCGCGCCGCGTTGCCTCACCTGCGGGAATCTCGGGGCTCGATCGTCAACGTCTCCTCGACCGCCGGCAAACGTCCCTCGGGCGGAATGCCGCACTACTCCGTGACGAAGGCGGCCGTGCTCTCGCTCTCGCGTCTCGTCGCCGATCTCTCTGCAGGTGACGGGATTCGCTGCAACGCCGTCACGCCGGGCCCGACTGCGACCGACGCCTGGCTGGGCGAGGGAGGGCTCGCCGATCAGCAGGGTGGCGAGCGCGACGCGGTGCTGGCGAAGGTGGGCGCCGGTCGCCCGCTTGGGCGGCTGGCGGAGCCGGAGGAGATCGCGGCCGTGATCGCGTTCCTCGCCTCCGAGCGCGCTTCGTACGTCACGGGCGCGGCGTGGAGTGCCGACGGCGGCACCGTCCCGATCATCATCTAGCGCAACGCTTCGCGTTGCGCTGGGGGAGTGACCGGAACGGCGACTACCCTTGAGGTATGCCCGAGGTCGCCGGACGCGTCGCCGATGCCTTCGAGGCGCGCATACGCGAGCTCGAGGAGAGTGCCCTCTCGCCGCTCGCCGTCCGTTCGTACGAGACGCGCGGCCGGCTACGCGAGGAGGAGGAGTGCCGGATCAGGACTCCCTTCCAGCGCGATCGCGATCGCATCCTCCACTCGAAGCCGTTTCGCCGCCTCAAAGGCAAGACGCAGGTCTTCATCGATCCCGCCGGCGACCACTACCGAACGCGAATGACGCACACGCTCGAGACGACGGGGATCGCGCGTGTCGTCGCGCGGGCGCTGCGCCTGAACGAGGATCTGACGGAGGCGATCGGGCTCGGGCACGACACGGGTCATCCGCCGTTCGGCCATGCCGGTGAGGAGCAGCTCGATCGGTGCTTGCGCGAGCGCTTCGGCAAAGGGTTCCGCCACAACGAGCAGTCGCTCCTGATCGCCGAGGGGCTCAACCTGACGGCCGAGGTGCGCGACGGGATTCGCACCCACACCGGTCCGGACGAGCCGGCGACGCTCGAAGGAAAGATCGTGCGGCTCGTCGACCGGGTCGCTTACATCAACCACGACATCGACGACGCGATTCGATTTGGGATCCTGCGCGTCGACGAGCTGCCTCGCGCCGAGCTCGAGCTGCTCGGCGAGCGGGGCTCGGCGCGGATCGACACTCTCGTCCACGATCTGATCGAGAGCTCCGAGCGATCGGGCGACATCGTGCAGAGCGACGACATCGGGACAGCCATGCTGGCGCTCCGCGCGTTCATGTTCGAGCGCGTCTACCTCGGCCCGCACGCTCGCGTGGAGCACGAGCGCGCGCACGAGACGATCCGGCGGATCTTCGATCGGCTCACGGAACAGGGCGACTCGGAGGACGAGATCCGCGCGTTCGTCGCGGGGATGACCGATCGCTTCGCGCTCTCGTACGCTGACCTTCTCTAGTGGCGCGGATCAAGGAACAGTCGGTGCGCGAGGTCGTGGCCGCGACGGACATGATCGAGGTCGTCCAGGGCCGCACGCCGTTGCGCCGCGCTGGCTCTCACTGGACTGGGAGATGCCCATTCCACGAGGAGCGCACCCCGAGCTTCTCGGTCAATCCGATCGAGCGGCTCTTCTACTGCTTCGGGTGCGGTAAGGGCGGCGACGCGATTACGTTCGTACGCGAGACCGAGAGCCTCGACTTCGTCGAGGCGGTCGAGTGGCTGGCCGAGCGGTTCCGGGTCACGCTCGAGTACGACGAGACCTCGCCGGAGCTCGAGGCCTCGAGGCAACGCCGAGACCGGCTGCACGCGCTCCTCGAGCAGGCCACCTCCTTCTACGAGCGGCACTTGTGGGAATCCGCCGCGGGCGAGCCCGTACGCGGGTATCTCGAGGGTCGCGGCCTGCACGAGCCGATCTGCCGTGAGTTCCGGCTCGGTCTCTCACCGGGCGACGGGCTCGTGCGCAAGGCCCAGGAGAAGGGCTTCACGCGCGACGAGCTGCGGTCGGCTGGACTCACGAACGCGGCAGACCGCGACTACTTCCCGCCTCGGCTGATTTTCCCGCTCGCCGATGCGCGGGGGCGGATCGTCGGCTTCCAGGCACGCAAGCTCCGCGAGGACGATCCGCTGCGCGGCAAGTACGTGAACACGCCGGAGACCGAGCTCTTCCGCAAGTCGGCTCTGCTCTACGGCCTCCATCTCGGCCGCACCGCGATCGCGAAGCAGGAGCGCGCCGTCGTCGTCGAGGGGAACACCGACGTGATCGCCTTGCGTCAGGTCGGGTTCGAGCCCGTCATCGCCTCGATGGGAACCGCGCTCACCGAGCGGCAGCTCAAAGAGCTGCAACGGCTGACGAGACGGATCTATCTCTGCTTCGACGCGGACGCGGCCGGTGAGGACGCGACGTTGCGCGGGATGGAGCTCGCCGCGACGCTCGGTCTCGACGTCCGGGTCGTGACACTGCCGAAAGGGCAGGATCCGGCCGACGCGCCCGCCGGATTCGAGCGGCGGCTCGCCGGCGCAGAGAGCTATGTCGTCTACCGGGTCCGGCTCGAGCTCGAGCGGACTCCGGATCGGCAGGAGGCGTTCGTCCGGGCGCGCGAGGTCCTGCAGCGGAGCGAGGACTCACCGGAGTGGCAGGACGCGTTGCGGCTGCTCGCCGGCCGGCTCAGCCTCCCGAAGGAGACGCTCTCCAGCCTGGCGCCGAAGGGTGGCGTCCGAACGCTGGCGCAGGAGCTCTCGCCGAAGATGCTGCAAACGGGCGACCGGCTGGAGCGCGATGCGTTGGCGGCGTGCGTCGCCCATCCCTCGCTCGTGACGCTCCTTGCCGAGGTCTCGCCCGAGCACTTCGACTCGACCCTCCACCGTCGCTTCCGGAATCAGCTCGTCGAGGGCGGGGAGGACGTGGAGCTCGTGGTGCTGAAGGCGGAGCTCGACGCCCGCGCCGCGCGTGAGGGGCTCGACGAGCGAACCGGCAAGGAGCGCCTGCTCAACCTGCGCGAGCGGCGGCTGCGCCGCGAGCTCGCGGCCGCCGAGCTGAGCGAGTTGAAGGAGCTGCAAACGGCGCTGGCGCGCGTCCAGGAGGCGATTCTCGAGCTGGCCTGAGTCCGCCCGCGCCTCGCTACAATCTCCCGCGCCTTCCCCGGTAGCTCAATTGGCAGAGCGGCGGACTGTTAATCCGTAGGTTGTTGGTTCGAGTCCAACCCGGGGAGCTAAGCGAAGCTGATCTCGTGATGCTTTCGCGCCTCGCGCTGGCGCTCAGGATTGCGCGAACGGCAGCGTGAACCACTCAGAAGCGACGTCGTGGCCCAGGCTGATCAGCATCGCGCGCTTCGGCTGATCCTGAGGTCCGCAGACAACGACCGTCTGCACCGCTCCGCGCTCCCTGGTTATCTCGACAGCTCGTTCGAGCAGCGCCCGGCCCGCTGATTCCCAACGCTCCGGCGATTCGACCATAAAGTCGTCTACGGAGCAGGTTGGGCCGCCAGGGTCGTAGACAGGCGGAGCCGGAACCAACATGGCGATGAGAAACCCGTCCACGTTGCCGTCGTCTGCCTCGTGAACGAGGGTAACGCGCTCCGCGTCATCGACAAGGGAACGCAGGAACGGCTCGTGAATCTCCCGCGCGCCTTCCGTTGGGCGGTGGAAGACGGGCGCGTGCGTCTTGTACTGCTCGCGTTTCTGCTCAGCGAGGTCGGCCATCCGTGGCACATCCTCGGGAGTGGCGTCCCTGACTGGCACGTGTGCGAGCTTAAGACATCTTGCCGATCCTCCTAGGGCACGTCGTCCGTCGAGAGCCGCTCAAGCGAGAAGCACTCGAAACCGCGTTTGTCTCCGATGCGATTCTCCTCCGTCATGTTCACGAGCAGGGGCTTCGGACGCCAGACAGATCCCAGTAGACCGTCCATACGGCGAGAGTCGGCCGTCGTAAGCTTTGGGCATGGCCGTCACGCGCGAGGAGTTCGTCTCGATCATGAGCGCGTTCCCCACCGGGGTCGCGATCGTGACGACGCTCGACGAAGAGGGTCGGCCGCGGGGTCTGACGACGAACGCGATCTGCGCGGTCTCGGCCGAGCCGCCGCTGCTCCTCGTCTGCGTCGACCGGACGAGCAGGACGCTCGCAGCGCTGCGACACGCGAAACGATTCGTGGTCAACTTCATGAGCGACGGCGGCGCCGAGCTCTGCGCGCTCTTCGCCTCGAAGGCGGAGGACAAGTTCGCCGACGTGCGCTGGGAGCCGGGGCTCGGCGGCGTTCCCTGCCTCACCGAGGACGCGCTGGCCTTCGCTGAGTGCCTGACCGAGCAGGAGCTCGAGGCGGGCGATCATCTGATTCTGATCGGACTCGTCGAGGCGGGGAGCGCGCCGGATCCCGCCCGCGTGCCGATCCTCTACTTCCGCCGCTCCTACGGGAGCACGCCGACCGCGGCCTCGTAGGCACGGCGCGCGGCCTCGTCGACCGGGAGCGACCAGATCGAGTCGGGCTGCTTCGGATCTCCGAAGATCTCGACGTCCCAGGAGCCTCGGAAGCCGGCATCGGCCAGGATCGTCACCAGCTCCCGCGTTCGCGAGACGCCCTCGCCCGGGAGGGCGCGATCGGTTCGCGGCGGCGGGTGCCAGTCGGCGACGTGGACACCGGTAATCCGATCGACGTGGTCGCGCAGGTCGCGCTCGATCGTCGGCGTGTCCCCGACGTGCCAGAGGTCGACCATGATCCCGACGTCCGGGAGCCCGGCTTCGGCGAGCAGCGCGAGTGCCTCGGGGATCGTGGTGACGAGCGTCAGGGCGTCGCGGTCGGAGGCGTGGATAGGCTCGAGACCGAGGCGGACGCCGGCCGCTGCGGCGGCTGCCGCGATTCTGCGTAGTCCGTCGCTGACGAGGCGGCGCGCCTCCGCCTCCTCCAGCTCACCGGCCGGCCCTGTCAGGCAGAGGACCGACTCCGGCTCGTAGCGGGCGAAGCGGGCCATGCTGGCGCAAAGGGACTCGATTCGCTCCTCGACATCGAGCGGGCCCTCGATCACGGTGTTCGGCAGGATCGAGGGGACGAGCGGGACGCAGTTCGTCGCGCGGAGGCCGCTCTCGCGGAACGCGCCCAGATCGGCGTCGTCGTCACCGAGCTTCATCTCCCAGATCCCGATTCCGTCGAACCCGGCCGCCGCGTAGGCGCGGAGGTCGTCGCGAAAGCTCGCGCCGATGGTAGAGATCTCGCTCAGCGACAGGCGCATTAGAGACCGGGGAGCTTCGCGAGCAGACGACGCGGAAGCGGCGGGCGGGTCAGCCGCTTCGCAGCGAGGTAACCGGAGCCGGCGCCGAGGCCTGGGCCGGGATGCGTGCTCGCGCCGATGTGGAACAAGCCCTCGACCGGCGTCTCGTGGCCGGGCATCGCCGGGGTCGGCCGCCAGAGCAGATTCTGGTCGAGCGCGCACGAGCCGCCGTAGATGTCGCCGCCGACCCAGTTCGGATTCGCCGCGGCGATCTCCGCCGGTCCGAGTACGACTCGGCCGAGGATCGCAGCCTCGAGGTTCTCGATGTGGCCGGCGAGCCGCTCGACGATCCGGTCGGCGTACGCTTCGCGCAGCCGCTCGTCCCAGCCGTTCGCCGTGTCGAGCTCGCCCGCCGCGTCGCCCTTCGGCTGCGGGGGCAGCTCCTGGAGCTGGATCCAGAGGATCGACGACCCGTCGGGCACTCGCGAGGGATCGACCGCGACGGGTTGGCCGCAGACGATCGTCGCCTCGGCCGGCATTAGGCCGCGCTCGGCCTCGTTGACCGCGCGCGAGACGCCGTCGAGTCCGGGCGTGACGTGGACAATCGGCGTCCGCGCGAGGCGCTCGTCGCCGCGCCAGCGCGGGAGCTCGCTGAGCGCGAGGTGGATCTGCATCTCGCCGCGCCCGTAGCGGAAGCGGCGCGCCGCTTCTCGGACGTTCCTCGGCGTGTCGCCGTCGCCGAGCAGGCGGCCGTAGAGCTGGGTCGGGGTAACGCTCGCCAGGATCGCGCGGGAGGCGCCGATCGTCTCCCCGCCCGCGAGCCGGACAGCCGTCGCTCTACCGTCGGAGACGAGAATCGTCTCGACCTCCGCCTCCGTGCGGAGCTCGCCGCCCGCCTCGCGGACGATCGTCGCCAGTCCGTCCACAAGCTTGACGCCGCCACCGCGCGGAACGGGCATCCCGCCGAGCTGGAGCGCGCAGGCGATCACCTGCGTCATGAAGCCGGAGGTCGCCTGATCCGGGCCTAGCCCCGTGTGCAGCACCCACGGCGCGAGCAGCCCGTGCGCTGCTTCGTCGTCGTCGAAGGTCTCGGTCAGCCAATCGCGCGCGGTCGTGAGCACCCGACCGCCGAACTCGAGCAGGCCGCGGCGGCCGAAGCGCGAGTACGCCTGGCGGCCGAGTCCAAGTCCGGCGGTCGACCAGAGCTCTGTGCCGAGGACGCCGAACGCGATGTCGGCGTTCGCCATGAACTCGTCGAACTGCCGCTGCCAAGCCTCGCCGAGCTCGGCGACGTTCGCCGCGCCGTCGGTGGAGAGGAAAACGCTCGTTCCGTCCGGAAAGGCCGAGCCGGTTGCGAGATCGGTGTTCAGGTACTCGACGCCGAGCCGGTCGAGGTCGGGCTTCAGCTCGGCGTAGGCCGGCGATCCCGTCCAGAGCGGATGCCAGGAAGCGAAGACCTCGTGGATGAAGCCAGGTGCGATCAGGCCCTCCACGGTGCGGATCGCGCCGCCGAGCCACTCGTTGCGCTCGAGCACGCACACCTTCCAGCCGGCCTTTGCGAGCAGCGCGGCGCCCGCGAGCGAGTTGATCCCGCTGCCGACGAAGACCGCATCGAAGCCCTTCATCGCGGTCGACCGCTGAACGTGGGCGCCCTCAGCGCACTTCCGAGCCGCCGCTCCATCACGGCGACCGCCTCCTCGCTGGAGTCGATCAGAACGTAGCGGCGGCGAAGCTTCGCCGCGACCGCGCCGAGCGTGCCGCTGCCGGCGAAGAAGTCGAGGCACCAGTCGCCGGGGCGCGTGGAGGCGAGCACCATCCGGCGGATGATTCCCTCGGGCTTCTGGGTTGTGTAGCCGGTCTTCTCCTTGCCGTTCGTAGGGACGATCGTGTGCCACCAGACGTCCGTCGGCAGCTTTCCCCGAGCCGCTTTCTCCGCCGTCACGAGCCCCGGAGCCATGTACGGCTCACGATCGACCTCCGCCGCGTCGAAGCGGTACGCGCGCGCGTCTCTCACGTAGACGAGGATCGTGTCGTGCTTCGCCGGCCAGCGGCTCTTCGAGCGGGCGCCGTAGTCGTAGGCCCAGATGAGCTCGTTCAGGAAGCACTCGCGGCCGAAGATCTCGTCGAGCAGCAGCTTGCAGTAGTGCGCCTCGCGGTAGTCGATGTGGAAGTAGAGCGTCCCGGAGGTCGTCAGCAGCCGCCGGGCCTCCTCGAGCCGCGGCGCGAGGAACTCGAGGTAGTCGTCGAACGAGTCGCGGTACGACGACTCGGAGAGGAGCCGGCTCGCGTAGCGCTGCCCGCCGAAGCCGGTGCGGTCGCCATCTGCATCGGGAGTCGTCTCGAGTGTGAGCCGCTTCTGCGTCCGGCCGGTGTTGAACGGCGGGTCGATGTAGACGAGCTGGAACGTCGCGCTTGCGAGCTCCCGCAGCAGCGGAAGGTTGTCGCCCAGCAGGATCTCGTCGAAGACGGGGACACGATTCACCTGCTCGACGATAACGGGCTGGCACGACGGATCGCTTGTTGACATGTCACGAACGAATCTGCGTAGGATCACGCCATGCTCCTGCGAGAGGTCGAGTACGCGCGGCCGGGGTCGGTCGAGGAGGCGGTCGAGCTGCTCGCAGGCCACGAGGGCGCACGCGCGCTCGCCGGTGGGCAGACGCTCGTCAACGTGATGAAGGCGCGGGCGGCATCGCCGGACGTGCTCGTCGACCTGAACCGCCTCGAGGAGCTGCGCGAGATCTCGGTCTCGGGCGAGACGCTCGTCCTCGGGGCGATGGCGACCTACACGCAGATCATGGGCTCGTCGGAGGTGCAGGTCGCGCGCCCGATCCTCTGCGAGGTGGTTGCCCGGATCGCGGACGTGCAGGTGCGAAACCGCGGCACGATCGGCGGCAACGTCTGCTCGAGCGACCCGACGAACCACCTGCCGCCACTGCTGCTCGCGCTCGACGCCTCGTTCACGATCCGCGGCTCGGGCGGCGAGCGCACCGTTCCCGCGGCCGACTTCTTCCTCGGCGTCTACATGACGGCGGTCGCCGAGGGCGAGCTGCTCCTCTCCGTCTCGGTGCCGGCGGCCGGCAATGCCGCCGACGGTTTCGCCGCGGTCACGATCGGGCGCGAGGGAACCTGCATCGTGAGCGCCGCCGCTTGTCTCGGCGATGCGGGAACGCGCGTCGCGATCGGCTGCGTCGACGCCGTGCCGGTGCTCATCGAGCCGGACGGAACCGAGCCCGACGCTGTCCGTGCAGCCGTCGGCGCCGCGGGCCTCGATCCCCCCTCCGACGTCCACGGCTCCGCCGAGTATCGCCGCCACCTCGCCGAGGTGTGCGCCCTCCGCGCGGTCCAGCAGGCGAGCGAGCGAGGGAGATAGCGGTGGCGGAGCCGTCCACGAGCGCGTCGATCTCCGTCGAGATCAACGGCGAGGTCTACGAGCGCGAGGTCGATGCGCGCCGGCTGCTCGTCCACTTCATCCGCGACGACGTCGAGCTGACCGGAACCCACATCGGCTGCGACACCGGCAACTGCGGCGCCTGCACGATCCAGCTCGACGGGCAGGCCGTGAAGAGCTGCATGCTGCTCGCCGTCCAGGCTGACGGCTCGAAGCTTCGGACGGTCGAGGACCTCGCAAACGACGACGGGCCGAACCCGCTCAAGCAGTCCTTTTCCTCCCACCACGCGCTCCAGTGCGGCTACTGCACGCCCGGGATGTTGATGAGCGCGACCGCGCTCCTCGAGGCGAACCCGCGCCCGAGCGAGGACGAGGTGCGGACGGCGATCCAGGGCAACATCTGCCGCTGCACCGGCTACCAGAACATCGTCGAGGCGATCGTGTCGGTGAACGCGTGAGCACCACCGAGACGACGATCGCGACGCCCGTCGTCACCGAGCCGACGGAGCTCCAGAAGGGGTCGATCGGCACCTCGATCCCACGGAAGGAGGACGGCCGGCTCGTCCAGGGGCAAGGCGTTTTCTTCGACGACATCCGCCGTCACGGCACGGGGTACGTCCACTTTGTCCGCTCGCCGTACGCGCACGCGAAGATTGCCTCGATCGACGTCTCTGCGGCGCTCGCGCTCGACGGTGTCTACGGGACGCTCACGGGCGACGAGGTCGCGATCCACACCGAGCCGTTCTTCGAGATGTCGACACCGCCAGGGGCGCACATCAAGGACTACGCGCTGGCTGTCGGCACGACGCGCTTCATGGGCGAGCCGGTCGCGGCGGTCGCGGCCGCAACCCGCGAGCTCGCGCGTGACGCCGCCGAGCTCGTCGACGTCGAGTACGAGCCGCTCGACGTGCTCGTCGACGCTCGCGAGGCGGTCAAGGACGAGATCGTGATGCACGAGGAGGCGGGCTCGAATGTCGTCTGGAGCGGCGTCTTCGACTGGGGCGACTGGGAGGGCGCGAAGGCCGAGGCCGACCACATCGTCACGATCGACGAGCTCCACTTCCACCGCTTCAGCTCGACGCCGCTCGAGTGCGCCGGCGCGCTCGTGGAGTACGAGCGCGGGACCGGCCAATGGACGCTCTACTGCAATCACCAGATGCCCGGAATCGGCGCGATCTGGATGGCGCCGGCGCTGCGGGCGCCGCTCGACAAGCTCCGCTTCGTCACCCACGACATCGGCGGCGCGTTCGGGAACAAGATCTGCCTGCACCCCTATTACGTGGCTCTCTGCCTGCTCGCGCGAAAGCTCGGCCGGCCGGTTCAGTGGACGGAGTGGCGCACCGACCAGCACACCGCGAACGCGCACGGCAACGAGCGCTGGTTCCACGACGTCCAGGTCGCGGTCCGCTCCGACGGAACGATGCTCGGGTTCAACGTCAAGGCGCTCGACGACTGCGGCGCGTTCCCCCGCTACGAGCCGCTCGGCTGCATCATCTGGGCCCAGGTGACCCCCGGCTGCTACGCCTGGCGCAACATCCGGGTCGACTTCACCCAGGTGACGACGAACAAGTCGCCGGTCTCGCCGAACCGCGGCTATTCGCGGATGCAGCACCTCTGGCTGACCGAGCGGATCATCGACATCGTCGCGTCGGAGCTCGAGCTCGACCCCGTCGCCGTCCGCAAGCTGAACTACGTGAAGACCGAGCAGATGCCATACGAGACGCCGAACGGCTGCGTTTACGACTCCGGCGATTACGCGCGCTGCCTCGACATGGCGCTCGAGCTGATCGGCTACGAGGGGATCGAGGGGCGGCGCGACGAGGCGGCCGGCCGCGGCAAGCTGCTCGGAGTCGGGATCGGCTCGACGCTCGACTCCGGCACGAACAACTTCGGCCAGTCGCAGCTCCTGAACCCGGAGCTCCAGTTCTCCGGGAACAACGAGGCGGCCACGGTCAAGCTCGACATCTTCGGCGAAGTCGTGGTCACGCTCGGAACGGTGCCGCAGGGACAGGGCCACGAGACGACCGCCTCGCAGGTCGTCGGCGACATCCTCGGCTGCTCGCCTGAGCAGGTGCACGTGCGTCCGGGCCATGACACGTTCTTCAACTCGCATGCCGGTTTCTCGGGGACGTACGCGAGCCAGTTCGCGGTCACGGGGCTCGGCGCCGTCAAGGGGGCCGCGGATCTGCTGCGCGCGGAGATGATCCAGCTCGCGGCGGCCGTGCTGCAGGCGCCGGAGGAGGCGATCGAGCTCGCGGACGGCTTCGCCCGGATCAAGGACGGCCCGGAGGAGGCGGCGCTGCCGTTCATGGCGCTCGGGGCGATCATGAATGCGAACAACGCCTTCCTCCCGCCCGATTTCAACCCGACGCTGAACCACCGCTTCGTCTACCGGCCGTACTTCGGCAACGTCGACCTCGAGAAGAAGATGGGGAAGCTGACGCTGACCTATGCGACACAGATCCACGCCTGCGTGGTCGAGGTCGACCAGGAGACGGGCGTCGTCGAGATCGTGGACTACGCCGCGGTGGACGATTGCGGCGTGCGCATCCACCCGCAGATCGTCGAGGGGCAGGTGCACGGCGCGACCGCCCACGCAATCGGCGCCGCGCTGCACGAGGACTTCGTCTACGACGAGGACGGGCAGCTCCTGACGTCCAACTTCTACGACTACCACGTGCCCCACGCGCTCGACATGCCAACGCTGAAGACGAGCGCGATCGAGTCGCCGTCGCCGTTCACGCCGCTCGGGACGAAGGGGATGGGCGAGGGCGGCGGCGGCGGAATCCACTGCATCTGCTCCGCGATCCAGGACGCGTTGCGGCCGGCCGGCAAGCCAATTGTCTACGACAGCTGCAATCCCTCGCACCGCGTCTGGGAGATGCTGCAGGACCCGGAGTCGACGCGCGCCAACGTGAAGGTGGTCTCGACGTGAAGGTCGAAGGGACGAAGGAGTTCTCCGCCCCGAGGGAGACGGTCTGGAAGGTGCTGAACGATCCGGCGCAGATGGCGCAGCTCATGCCCGGGGTCGAGGGCTTCGACGTCCAAGACGACCGGCACTGGCGGGCGAAGGTGAAGATCCCGCTCGGGCTCGGCGGCCTCCGGATGACGATCGACTTCGACAAGGTCGAGGAGCGCGAGCCCGAGTTCGCGCAACTCAACGCGAAGGGGAACGGGGTCGGCGCGATGCTGAACATGAAGACGCAGTTCCATCTTTCGGGCGACGGGGCACAGACCTCGATGCGCTGGGAGGCGGATGTCAAGTTGGCGGGCCCGGTCGGCGCGATGGGCCAGCGCGTGCTCCAGCCGATCATCAACCAGCAGGTGGGGAACGTGCTCGCGGCGCTCGAGCGGCAGGTCGAGGCGGCCGCCGCCGGGTCGGAAGAAGAGTCTGCGCCGAAGCCGACCGAGGAGCCGCACGAGGCTCAGCCGGGCGGCGCCGAAGAAGGGATCAACCCGCTCTCCCCGGAGACCTACGAGTCCGACCCGCAGGGACCGACGCCCTCCACCGAGGACTGATCGTCTGACCAGGATGTTGGATCTGGGTTTGGAGCTTGATGTAGGAGCTGTACGTCGAGTGCTCGCGCGCGTCCTCGACGAGGCTCGAACGGCCCGAGTCGACTTCCGTGTGGTCGGGACGGCCGCAGCGCAGCTGCAGGGCGTTGAGCTCGACGCCGGCGACATCGATCTTCTGTTCCGCGATCGCGAGGATCTCGACGCCTTCGCTGCAGCCGTCGCACAGCTCCCGCTGCGGCGCGGCCCGCTCTACATCGCGGAGAGCCGGCAATACTTCGCCGAGCTCGCCCTCGACGGCGTCTCCGTCGAGCTGAGCACGGTCGAGTGGGAGGGCGGTTCCGATGCGGGCGAGTGTGTCGGTGAGGGCCCCTGGCTTCACTACCGGAGTGTTCGCTGTGGGAGGCATGACGTCCCTGTTGTGGCGCTCGAGCTGCGGCTCGCGACCGAGATTCTGCGACGACGGGAGGATCGGTCGGCGGCGCTCATTGCGCACCTCCGTGAGCACGGCGACCGCGACCTCCTGAATCGTGCCCTCGACGCCGCCGGCATGGCGCCCGGCGACCGTCTGGCGACGCTCGCGGCAGTGGCGAGTTGATCGAATGAGCGTCCCCTTCCGGATCGGCGTCATGCAGCTCACGATGGAGCCGCTCGACGAGATGCTCGAGTCGGCTCGCGTGATGGACGAGGCGGGGATGGACACCGTCTGGCTCGCGGAGGCCTACCCGTGGTGGCGAAAGCACGGGATGGAAGCACGGTCGTCAACTGTGGTCTCAGCGCTGATGGCCCGCGAGACGAAGCGGCTGACGATCGGCTGGGGGATCATCTCGCCGTTCACGCGCCACCCGGTGCAGGTCGCAATGGACGCCCGCGTCGTCCAGGAGGCCGCAGGGCCGGGGCGCTTCCTGCTCGGTTTCGGAACGTCGAAGATCTTCCTCAACAACACGCGGATGAGCACGACGAAGACGCTCGGGCCGATGCGCGACGCGGTCGCGATCGTGCGCGGCGTGCTCGGCGGCGAGTCGTTCGAGTACGAGGGAGACACGTGGAGCGCGTCGATCCCGCCGCTCCAGGACGAGGCGCACACACCCCGCGAGGTGCCGCCGGTCTACGTCGCCGCGACCGCTCCGAAGATGCAGGCTCTCGCCGGTGAGATCGGCGACGGCTGCCTGACGCCCTCGATCACGACTCCGGCCTTCGTCCGGTACACGATCGGAAACACCGGCTCGGAGATCGACATCGGCTGCACGGTCGTAGCCTCGATCGACGAGGATCGGGACAGGGGCCGCGACGGCGCGCGCGAGATCGCCGGAATGTACCTCGCGAACAAGGTTCAGAACATTCAGGGCTCGGCGGACACGCTGCTCGACCTCGCCGGGTTGGAGCAGGATGAGATCCGGCCGGTTGCGGAGGTGATGGAGCAGGGGGGCCGGCTCGCGGCGAAGGCGAAGGTGAGCGACGCGATACTCGACAAGTGCAAGCCGATCGCGGGGACGCCGTCCGACTGCATCGAGGCGATCGAGGAATATCGCGACGCCGGCTGCACGCACGTGATGCTCGAGCTCTGGGGCGACAAGCGGCACGACCAGATCCGCCTCTTCGGGGAGAAGGTGCTGCCGCATTTCCGTGACTGAGCTCGTGATCGATCGCGAGCGACTGGTCGCGGACGCGCTGGCGGCGGTCTCGATCCCGAGCTTCACGGGGTCGGAGGAGGCGCTGGCCGCGTGGTACGCGGAGCAGTGCGAGGAGCTCGGGCTCGCCGTCCAGTGGCAGCAGGTCGAGGACGGGCGGGCAAACGTGCTCGCTACCCGCGCCGGCACGGGCGGCGGGCCGACGCTGATGTTCAACGGGCACCTGGACACCTCGTACTCGGGGCGCGAGCCGTGGCTGGCAGGGATCCCGGGCTTTCAGCCGGAGGGGTTCGTGCGGGACGGCCGGATCTATGGGCTCGGGATCTCGAACATGAAGGGGGCGCTCGTCGCCTATCTGGCGGCGATTCGGGCGCTCGGCGACGCGCCGTTGAAGGGCGACGTGCTGCTTGCAGCGGTCGCCGGCGAGATCGAGAAGACGCAGCAGGGCGATGCGCAGGGGGCGGAGTTCCGCGGCTACGCGGCCGGCTCGCGCCATCTCGTCGGGCACGGCGGCGCCGCGGACATGTGCATCCTCGGCGAGCCGACCGAGCAGAAACTCGTGCTCGCGCACTTCGGGACGCTCTGGCTTCGGCTCTCCACGTCCGGCCCCTTCATCCACACGGCGTTCTCGTCCGGCCGGCTCGAGGAGAACTCGATCGTGCGGATGCGCGCGGTGCTCGACCGGGTGCTCGCGTGGCTGCCGGAGTGGGAGGAGGAGATGAGCTACGGCGACGTGCGAGGCGTCGCGAACGTGGGCGCGATCCAGGGCGGCTTCGGCTGGCGCGTCTCGCGGACGCCGCACCAGACCGACCTCTTCCTCGACCTGCGCGTGCCGCCGGACGTCGAGATGGCCGAGGCACGGCGGAAGGTGCTCGAGTTCGCGCGCAGGTTGGAGGGCGTCGAGGCGGAGGTGTACGTGACCGCGCCTGGAGCCGAGCTCGACGAGTCGCATCCGCTGGTAGGCGCGCTGGAGGGCGCGCACGAGGAGGTCTTCGGCTCGCTGCCCGAGTGCGACGTCACGCGCTGGTTCTCGGACGCGTCCGTACTCTCGCGCTACGGAATCGCCACGGTCAACTACGGCACGTCGTCGGGTCTCCCCGATCCCGAGTACGGCGAGAATCTCGAGATCGACGGGTTGGTCAAGATCGCCGGGGTCTACGCGCGCGCGGCACAGAGGATCTGCCGGTGAAGCTCGTGACGTTCGACGAGGGGCGGGTCGGCTACGCCGACGGCGTGGAGATCGCCGTCCTCGACGTCCCGACGATGCGGGAGTACTTCGAGCGCGGTGGCGCTGACGAGACCGGCGAGCGGGTGGCGCTTGCCGACACGCGGCTGCGCGCGCCGATCGTGCCGAAGAAGTTCTTCCACACGGCCGGCAACTTCCGCGAGCACGAGGAGGAGTCGAAGGTCGTCGACTGGTCGCACGAGATCGCGCCCTGGATCGTCTTCTTCCAGAACGTCGACGCGATCGTTGGGCCGGACGAGCCGGTCGTCTATCCCGAGCACCTGACCGAGGAGCTCGACTACGAGCTCGAGCTGGCCGTCGTCCTGAAGAAAACGGGGAAGTGGTTCCCTCCGGAGAAGGCGATGGAGTACGTCGGCGGCTACGTGATCTTCAACGACATTACGGCGCGCGATATCCAGCGGCGCGAGATGCGCTCCGGGGTCTTCAGCTTCTGCAAGGCGATCGACACCTTCTGCCCACTCGGGCCGTGGATCGTGACCCCGGACGAGATCCCGGATCCGCACAACCTTGCGATGGAGCTGCGGGTGAACGGCGCGTCGCGGCAGACCTCGCACTCCGGCCGGATGAGCGTGACGATCCCCGAGATCCTCAGCCACTACTCGGCGCTCGGTTATTCGGCGGGAGATGTGCTCTCGACGGGGACGGTGAGCGGGGTCGCCGGCTTCTCGGCGGACGCGGCCTCGCTCTACCTGAGGCCCGGCGATGTGATCGAGGCCGAGATCGAGCGGATCGGCGTCCTCCGCAACCCGGTTGTGGGCTGGGAGGAAGCGCACGGCGAGCCACCACCGGAGCGCGTTCGTTGGTGAGCTTGTGTTGAAACAACACAAGCACTTCTCGGTTGGCTCAACCATGCGGGCTCGCGGTGGGGCGACGAGCGCTTGTGTTGCAACAACACTAAGTCGTCTCCGCTCGTGAGCTGGCCGAGGGACGAGCTCAAGCTCGACCGGGTGGGCGCTGCGATGGCCGAGCAGGAGCTCGACGCGCTCGTCGTCCGGGCGCCCGACAATGTCCTTTACTTGACGAACTTCTGGGGGATGAAGGGGTACGACGCGGTCGTCTTCCCGCAGGAGGGGGAACCGGTGTTGATCTGCCTCGAGGCCTCCGAGGCCGACGCCGAGCGAATGAGCTGGACTGAGGAGGTGCGCTTCTTTCGCGGCTACGACGAGGGCGATCCGCGGCCGCCGGCACTGCGCGCGCTCGATCTGGCGCGGCAGCTTGCGTCGGAATACGGCCGGGTCGGACTCGAGCTCTCGCTTGGGACTCAAGCGACTGACAGGATGGTGGGCGAGCCGACGACGTTCACGAAAGCCTGGTTCGATGCGTTTCCGGAGGCGGCCGACGCGACACCGTTGCTCAACTCGGTGCGGGCAATCAAGACGGAGCAGGAGCTCGAGCGGATGCGGCTCGCGAACGAGCTCGCTTGCCAGGCGATGGAGCACGTCCAAGAGCACCTCCGGCCGGGAATGCGAGAGAGCGAGGTCGGGGCGATGTGGGAGGGCTGGGTGCACGACCACGGCACCGGCTTCCAGGATCGGGTCGAGCTCGCGCGTGGCTTCTCCCTCGTCTGGTCCGGTCCGGGGATCCGAACCTTCACAGCAACGGGCAGCCGGCCGATCCAGGAGCACGAGCCGACGCTCTTCGAGATCTGGGTCTGCGCCGACGGCTACTGGTGCGACCACACGAAGAACCT
>Ga0136617_10002193_pt1 | contig 17440 bp, 9 predicted proteins | sample AntDrymUQ3222106_2_FD_129672 | JGI IMG/M metagenome (GOLD analysis project Ga0136617, IMG submission 129672) | Polar desert sand microbial communities from Dry Valleys, Antarctica - metaG UQ322 (21.06) | ecosystem: Environmental > Terrestrial > Soil > Desert | place: Antarctica: Dry Valley... | reverse complement strand
AAATTGTGCGATCGCCTGGGTCGTTTCATGAACGAAAACATATATTCGAACGAGCGTCGGTTTAGCAATGAAATTGAGTCCGGCGATCGCTGGCAGCCGCTTGAACTGATCGAAGAACTGAAGCGGAAGGCTAGAGCTGAAGGGCTCTGGAACCTCTTTTTGCCCGAGATTTCCGGTTTGTCCAATCTTGAATACGCGCCCTTGGCCGAGGCAATGGGCCGTGCCGTGTGGGCTTCGGAAGTTTTTAATTGCTCAGCACCCGATACCGGGAATATGGAAGTTCTTTGGAAATACGGCAGCGACACGCAGAAGGAAAGGTGGCTGAAGCCCCTCTTGAATGGAGAAATCCGTTCCTGCTTTGCAATGACCGAGCCGGACGTGGCATCGAGCGACGCGACGAATATCCGCGCTTCGATAAGGAGCGATGGCGATGAGTATATTTTGAATGGACGGAAATGGTGGTCGACCGGTGGGGGCGACAAACGCTGCGAACTGGCGATCTTTATGGGTAAGACAGACGAAGACGCAGAGAAGCACATGCAGCAGTCAATGGTGCTCGTGCCGATGAATGCGGACGGCGTGAAGGTTGAAAGGATTTTGAATGTTTTTGGATACGACGATGCTCCGAACGGCCACCCTGAGATTAGTTTCAATGATGTACGCGTTCCAAAGGACAATCTTTTGCTCGGCGAAGGCCGCGGTTTTGAGATCGCTCAAGGCCGTCTCGGGCCCGGACGTGTCCATCATTGTATGCGCCTTATCGGTATTGCCGAAAGATCACTTGAATTGATGTGTGAAAGGGTTCGATCACGTTTCGCATTCGGAAAACCGATCGCCGAGCAGGGTGTGGTCAGAAATTGGATAGCCGAGGCAAGGATGGAGATTGAACAGGCACGTCTTTTGGTGTTGAAGACAGCCTGGATGATGGATGAGGTCGGAAATAAAGAGGCAAAAAGGGAAATCGCGATGATAAAAGCCGTGGTACCGCTGATGGCCCAGAAAATAATTGATCGCGCGATCCAGGCTCACGGCGGCGGCGGCGTGTCGCAAGACTTTCCGCTGGCCCAATTTTGGATCTACGCACGCACCCTACGGCTTGCCGACGGCCCCGACGAAGTTCATCTTGAATCCATTGCAAAAATGGAATTTAAGAAAATTGGAGAAAAGGCTGCGGTGCAATGATATTGCGAAGGCCTTTCTACGCCGACCGACGAAACATCAACTTCAAAGATATCGCCAAAACGTGATAAATCGTTTTATTCGGAAATATAGCCGCTGGCGACTGGAATGTCGCCGGTCTCGCCGAAGGAGACGACCGTGTACGTCGGCCCGTCTGTCCCCGAGATGTACCAGGTTCCGTTTCGGAAAACCGCGATATCGGTCTTACCGTCGCCATCGTAATCCGCCGGCACAGGTTTATCAGTTCCCACACCGAAGGCTACGGTATAAAAGCCCCGAGTAGCATTCTGTAGGTACCAAATGCCGTCTGAGGGGCGAAAGACAGCGAGATCGGTTTTGCCGTCCCCGTCGTAGTCGCCCTGGACCGGTATATCGCCCGGAGCGCCGAAACTAATAACAACATAGCCGTTGTTTCTGCTTGTAAGAATAAACCACGTGCCGGTTGACGGCCGAAAAACTGCAATATCGGTCTTGCCGTCCGCATCATAATCGCCCTGGGCCGTCTTGTCGCCTGCTTCCCCGAATCCTCTGGTAATGTAAACACCCGAACTGCCCAAGATGTACCATACGCCGGTTGACGGCCGCCAAAGAGCTATGTCGGTCTTCAAATCGCCGTCATAATCCCCCGGAACCGGAATATCTCCACTCTGGCCAAACTGGGTCTGTTGGAATCCGCCGGAACTTTTCCTTATGAAGAAAGTACCGGTGGAAGACCGAAGTACCGCTTGATCCGTCTTGCCGTCGCCATCGTAATCGCCGGGTACGGGTATGTCGCCATTCTGTCCATACTGTATAACCTGAAAGCCTTGTTCGCCGCTGGTAAGGGCGTACCAGAAACCGGTGGACGGGCGAAAAACTGAGATGTCGCTTTTCGTGTCCGAGTCGAAATTGGCGATCGCGCTTCCCGAAAGCGTCGCTTTCACGGTCGTATAAATCTTGTCTCCGCCGGAGCTGCCGTCACTGTTGGCGCCATTTCCCGCTACGTAAAAGCTTAACTTTCCAATCCTTTCAGCCGGGGCAGTCCAAGTGAAATTCCACGATCTCGTTCCAAACTGAGTTGGCAATATACCATGTTGAGTGTGCTCAACGTACCGACGTTCATTTCCGTTAACAAAACCGGTAACAACCTGAAGCTGCGGAGGGGTACCGGCCGGCAGCGTGTACGTACCCGCTCTCCGACCCTGATTATCTATGGCTGTCAGCTGAAAACCGTATATCACAGCATCGGCCTGATTGACAGTAACGGTCAGTGGGATCTGCTGGCCAGGCAGATAGTTCGCCGGCAAGCCGGTTATCGATACGTTTCCGCTTCCGCTATTGACGGGAGAGCCGCTATGGCACGCCGCACAGTTGTTTTCCATCGGAGCTCCGGCGAAGGATGGAGACGGTCCATTGGCCGAAGCACTCGTTTTCTGCCGATCCGAATCGAATCTTGCCAAGCCCATAACGGCAACGATCGCAGCAGCGGCAACAATGGCAAATTTCGTATATATCAACCCCCGGCTAACTTTTTTCATGCTGTGAAACTCCTCTTTCATGAACGGTGGAATTCCTGTTTGACGGCTAACAGGATAAATAAGTCTTAAATTCAATAATTCAAATATGCGTAGAGAGAGGTGAACTCTTCTCGTTTGAATGATCCAGAGACGCTCAATTTACCAACGACATGGCTCATTATTCCACTAATACGTTTAATTTTGAAAAAATTGGCAATGGGCTAATTTAAAACCCATTGCCGATTTCGAACATGGTCCCGCGCCCGTCAAAGAACTACTTCGGTTCCAATTACGGAATATATGCGGACGGGATTGGAATGTCCGTGGAAACGCCCCAACCTGTCGATCCAAGGCCGAACGAGGACTGATTCAAAAACCAGATTCCGTTTCGATACACGGAAGGATCGTCTTTTCCGTCTCCGTCATAGTCGGCCGGCACAGGTATGTCTCCGCTTTGACCCCAGGAGATCAGATCGAACTGTAAATTCGTACTGCGGCGAATATACCAGGTACCGTTCGACGGCCGGAAGACCGCGATATCGTCCCTGTTATCTCCATCGTAATCGGCAGGCACGGGCCGATCTGAAGGTTCGCCCCAAAATACCACCGTGAAGCCGCCTGTGCTGTTTGCGATTATCCACTGTCCGTTACGATAAACGGCCCGATCCGTTCTGTTGTCGCCGTCGTATTTACCGGGAACCGGTACATCATTAGCTTCCCCATAGCCGACAGCGTCAAACCCGCCCGAGCTCTTCCGAATATACCACGTGTTATTCGAGGCGCGGGATACGACGGCATCGTCTTTGCCGTCGCCATCATAATCACCCACGACCGGCTTGTCGCCCGGATCCCCCCACGAAAAGGTGTTAAAGACAAAACCGTTACTCTGCATGATAAAGAAATCGGGTGCGTTCCCGTCCGTCGGTCTAAACACGGCGAGATCGGTCTTGCCGTCGCCGTCGTAATCGCCGGGAGCCGGTTGATCGCCCGCTACGCCCCAGGTAGTAACCCTAATTCCGCCGGAGGAAGGCTTTAAGTACCAGTTTCCTTCCGAGGGACGGAACACCGATAAATCGGATTTGCCGTCGCCGTCAAAATCCGCTCTCGATCTTATCACGTTCGAGGTGAAAGAACATTCGCTGCTGGCCAAAACCTTAACCGTATCGACATTCCAGCCATATGCGGCTACATTATTATCCGCACCGAAACGCCATCGCAACCGTACGTTTTGTCCATTCGCTGACGTTGGCAGACGTACGCTCGTCGTAATGAACCCGCCGGAATTACCATTCCATGCCAAACGGCCGCCGAGAGGATTATTCGAATCCACGCCCAAAGGGCCATTATAGCCATTTTCCAGGAACGAACCGCCGGCTGTGAGAATGTCCTGATAAGCTCCGTCTGCGATACTAATTTCGAGGGCTCCGCCATCATAACCTGCTTCCGTGTCATAATTGTGTCGGAATGACATGGTAGCAGTGGCCGAAGCAATCGGAATCGCCGGAGAAGTAAGATCGGTTCCGCCGCCGACCGTCAGCGGATCAAGAGCGAAAGCAGAGTTTGGCGCGGTATCAGACCTGGCAGACGAATTTACAAAAGCGATTCCGCCGCCAATCGAAGTCGACGTCCAACCGGCCGGAAGACCCGGTGCAATAACGCCGTCAAAATTTTCCGAGAAGGTCTCGCCCGGTCGGCCAACTGTAATCGGTAGTATAAAACTCGTCGCGCCGAGACTGCTATTGACATTGAATGTTAGGTTGAGCAAGCTGCCGCAGGCTATACCGGCCGGCACCGTGTATGAAAATTGCTGGGTACCAATTGAATTGGTGAGAATCGTTCCGTAATTTGCCGAGCCGCCACCTTCGATTTGTGACGTGACGTTCGATGCCGCTGTACCGTTGACATTAGTCAGAGGGATCGTCAATGTCAAAGTTTCGCCTGGTTCGGCAATGCCGTCACCGTCGCCCAGTGCGTCCGAAACCGTGAAGTACGGCTGTTGGAGCAAGTTTGGACGGTTGAATGCTTCGGTAACGCGAGCATTCCCCGTTCCCGAACCGGTATTTTGGATGCTTGCGCTGAAACCCATTCCCCGGATCGCGAAGCCGGCCCAAACGTCCGACGCATCATTAAGTTGTTCCTGAGTCAGAGCACTTCCGGATGCAGCGGCGAGAATTGCGTCCCGTTCCTGCAAAAATGTCGGGTTCAAAGGTGCCAGCTTCATTCCATCTGTTACGAGCTGCAAGACTCTTCGATTTCCGACCTCCCATCCAAGGCGTTGAATCATTCGTGCCCGTACTTCCCAAAGCGCGCTGCTCCACACTTCGCCGGCGGCATGTGGATTGTCGGCGTTTGAAGAAAGGTGAGCACCCGTCATTGCCGGAAACGCACCATCTGTAATATTTAACTGACTACCGTCAATATCGGCAAACGTCAGCGGATTATGAGGCCGGTTATTTGGGCCTCCCGTGGCCGACATTACGGCTTTTGGAAATCGCCGGATGCCATAATAATGATTCTGAGCGCCAACAGTTCCGAATGCCTGATACAAAGTATAGCCGCTCAAAGGGTAAGTTCCGTCAATTGGGTCGGTCGGTTCCGAAAGAAGGCAGTGCGCATAAAAATCCGACCATCCTTCGCCCATCCCGCGAGACATGTTCGACGTTAAGCCGCCGGCATTGCCGTGAAGTCGGCCCGACGTGCCGTGCGAAACCTCGTGAATTATGATATCTGCATCCGTGGTGCCGTCGCGGTCGGGATCCGGGCCGGACCAAATGAACATCTGCATTCTGCCCCTGCCACCATCGCTGGGAGTGCCGAAATTCGCGTTATTGACGCCGGCCCCATCTTGCCCTTCGGCAGAAATGCGATCGTTTCCTGATCCGCCCCGACCGAAATTATCGTTTTGAAAGTTGCGGGCCGCTTCCGTGAATCCAAGCCTGTAGAGTTCATCGTGGTACCAGTTCATTATGTAGAACTGCTGAATAACTGCGCCTCGACGGGCCTCGGCAAGCGACGGAACGTCACCCGGAGCGGGGTTTCCCGGCGGCGGATTCCAAAGCGACGAAAATACCCGATACGGGATTCCGACTGCGTGTGTTCCGGAATCGATGCCGTTCGGTGCGACCAGATCAAGGCCGGATTCCACGGCGTTTCCCTCTGTCGCATTATTACCGTCCAAGATCCAGCCGTTGTTATTGAAACTGTAAGCTGCCTCATTTCCGATTCTTAAAATATTCGTTCGGCTGAGCGGCAATCCCTGCGTTGCCGAAGCCGGGTTGGTTACTGTCGGAGGTACCGGAGCAGGGCTATCCGCCACATCGATCATAGCGTTCGGATTTGAGTAAACCTGATAAGTTGACGGCTGCGTCTGATCTTCCGTAATATTTTTACGCCATAACATCGTGCCTGTCTGGGCGTCCACGATTACGTAAAACGCGTTAACCGGCTGCCAAATTAGAACACGCCATGCCGGCACCGCGACACCCGGTTCGGTCGGAAAATAGATCTTCTCCGCCGTAGGTGCCCAATCACTTTCGCCGAATACAACCTTAAGATTGTTGGATTTGGCGGCACTGCGGGCTAAATCCGTCGTTCTTAAATCGTATTTCACGAAGCCGGCGGCAGCCTGTACCGCGTTCGCGGGATCATGGAAATCGGCCGAAAGGCTTTCATAATCCAATCCGGGAGCAAGATTATTTATGACACGTATAATTTCGCCCCTCTTCGTGAAAGCGGCTTTGATCTCGCCGCGAAATACCGGAATACCATTTATTTCTTGATTGAATTCAACGAAGGAAAGATTACCATCAGGGTTTGTATAATCGGAGAAAAGTTTTAAACCGTTAATTTGATCGTCGGAAGTGCCGATCAGATCCCTGTTTTGCTTGAGGAAACTTGCGAGGACATTCGGACGTGTTGCACTGGTTGCTTCCGACAAAAAATCGCGGCCGAGTGCTACGTCGGGTGAAATGACCTCCGGCGTTAGAATCTCAGGATTGTATTCGATCTTTAAGTTAGGAATTTTTGATTTGAGCTTCGTCTCGCCTTTTACGAAGGATTCGCGTTCGTTTGCAATGGATACGGCGTCCTTGTTCAACGAAGCACGAAATGAGGCGATCTTTTCAAACGCCGATTTGTCCGAGCGGATGTCGTAATTAGGAAGATCCTCGCGTTGACTGATAGTTTTGGCGAAAAGGCCGTTTCCGGCTCTCTGGGCTGCTCCAGCCTCCGATCGGAACTGCGACGGCAGAATTATAATCGAGGTAATAATTCCTAAAACACTCAGACTCAGTAGAATACTCCGCCGAGTGCCGGCGATTACTGATCGATCCATTTAGTCAAGCCCTCCTAAAAGCTCAGCGAAAAAATTATTAAAAAAACAACCCCTAAGATAAATATACCCGAACGGTCGCCCACCATTCCCGGTGGAATCGCCCAAGCCGTCCGGACACTTCGACACCGCTGGTATTAATCATTACAATTTATTGAGAACCGGTCTCTATGATCATGGCGGAAACTTTGCACATGTCGGCGATCTCTTAATCCCCATAAACTTAAATGTAATATATAAGACTTATATCATAAATACGGTTCAAAGTCAACAAAAATCGAATGTCAGATGCATGATAACCATATAGATAAAGTCTTCGGCACCGATGGGATCGTCTCGAAATTTCACGAAAACTACGAGTATCGAGCCGGACAAATCGCGATGGCCGAAGCTATTTCAAGGGCCTTCGAAGACAAAAAACATCTGATCGTCGAGGCCGGTACTGGAACGGGTAAAACGCTGGCATATCTGATTCCAGCAATAGCGGCAGCGTTGTACGAAAAAAAACGCATTATTATCTCTACCGGCACGAAAAATTTACAGGAGCAATTGATGGAAAAGGACATTCCTTTTCTCCAAAAAATCCTGCCAAAGAAATTCACTGCGGCCTATATGAAGGGCCGATCGAATTACGCCTGTCTCTACCGCATACAAAAGGCTGAAAACCAGCCTATTCTTGACGGCCTGGACGACTTGAATCTTTTCGATCAGGTTCGAAAATGGAGTATCGATTCGTCGACCGGCGACCGCCGCGAGCTTGTTAATCTGCCGGAGAATCTATCATTCTGGAGCCGTATCAATGCTAAATCCGATACCTGCATCGGTCAAAAATGTCCGAATTTCGAACCGTGTTTCATAACGCGTATGCGGAATCGAGCAGAAGATGCCGATATCATCATCGTCAATCACCACCTCTTTTTCGCGGATCTCAATGTTCGCGGAAACCAGTTTGGAAAGGTTATTCCTGATTACGCCGCCGTCATTTTTGACGAAGCCCATTTAATAGAAGATATCGCGGCCGATTATTTCGGTTTTCAGGTCTCTAATTTTCAGATTGACGAGCTGGTTCGCGATTCCGATAATCTGCCGATCACCGATGCTATGGTCACCCGTGATCTGACGAAACTGGCCGCGAGGATAATCGGCCTTTCCGAGCAGTTCTGGATTCGTTTTACTCAGATGCGCAACGACGGCAGATTTCCACTATTAGCTGATGTTTTTGCCCAACGCACGAGAGACGGTGAACGGCAGCCGACGGTGCTCGGCGAAGCGTACTTTGCTCTCGATTCTGCTTTGCACCGGCTCGAGGGAGTATTGGACGGGTTTGCGGAGACAATACCCGAAGCCGACAGTCTGATTCGCCGCACGCGCCAAACGAGGTTCGATCTCGATTTTATCGTCACGCAGGCCGAGAAAAATTATGTGTACTGGCTGGAAAAACGCGGGAAAGGAATGTTTCTTCGAGCATCGCCGGTTGATGTTTCCGAACTTCTTCGCGAAAAGCTTTTCGATAAGGTCGAAACGTGCATTCTAACGTCCGCGACTCTTTCGAGCGGCGGCAAGTTCGATTTCATCCGCGATCGTTTGGGATTGGACTCGGCAAAGACGAGCGGCCTCATGGCTCCGTCGGCTTTCGATTATGAAAAGCAGGCGATTATTTATCTTCCGAGAGCAATGCCCGATCCGCGTTCGCCGGAATTTACACAGCTGGCCGCCGGAGAGGTCGTCAAGCTCCTGCAAATCACGAGCGGCCGCGCATTTATTTTGGCCACGAGCAATTCATCAATGAACGCGCTTTATCGGCTGGTCTCGTCCCGCGTCAATTTTCCTTGTTTTGTGCAAGGTTCGATGTCGAAAGCCGGCCTGCTTGAGAAATTTCGCGAGACGCCGAATGCGGTCCTGTTTGCCACCGCAAGCTTCTGGCAGGGCGTCGATGTGCAAGGCGCACAGCTTTCGTGTGTCATCATCGACAAACTCCCGTTTGCCGTACCGACCGATCCGATCGTCGCCGCGCGTTCACGATTTATCGATGAAAACGGTGGAAAATCGTTTTTCGATTACAGCGTTCCCCAGGCAGTAATTTCTTTAAAGCAGGGAATCGGGCGTCTCATACGCAGCAGTTCCGACAAAGGCGTGATCGCCATTCTGGACCCGCGTCTGCGAACGAAAGGATACGGCCGCGATTTTTTACAAAGCCTTCCGCGGATGCGTATTACAAGTGAGTTAACGGAGGTAGCGGAATTGTTCCAAAACGAACCAGTATGAAATTATTGACCGCTTTTATTTTTGTCTGTGCGATGATTCTAGGTGCAGAGGGGCAGGCTTTGAAGGGAGTCTTGCGCGAAGAACTGTTGGCAATGGAAATAACCGACCAGGAAGCGCGGAAGAAATGTACAAACAGAACTGCCGATGAGCAAATTAAATGTTTAGCAAAGATATCTGAAACAATTGACGCGCCAAACACCAGGCGGTTGGAAGAAATTTTCGAAAAGTATGGTTTCCCGACGGTGAAAATGGTAGGCAAAGACGGTTTTCAAGCCTTTCTGCTTTTGGTCCAATACAGTCCTTCCGACTCACTGCGTAAAAAAAGTTTGAAGCCAATTAAGGAGGCGTTCAAACGAAAGGAGGTTTCACCGCTTGAGTATGCTAACTTTATAGACCGTTTGCTTCTGCGTCAGGGAAAGCCGCAAATTTATGGGTCGGGTTTTGAAACAAAAGACGGCAGGCTAGTGATGAGTAAGACGATCGACGTGAAATATCTGGACAAACGCCGTGCAGAGATCGGTTTACCCCCGATTGCCGAATATATTGAAATGCTGAAAGAAATCTATAATTTGGAGGTTGAGCGCCGAATGTATTTTGAGCGTGTGGATGTTAACGTTACTAGTATGAAAAGAAATAAATTATTGTTTTTGTGCTTCCTGCTGCTTGGAGCGTTTACTATAACTGCCGCCGCCCAATTGGACAATCGATCTGATTCATCTCAACCCCAGATCGTGGATAAGCCGGTGAAAATTAAGAAAAAACCTCAATCGAGCGCTCGAGGATGTCAGGCGCAGTCGTCGGGCCGTATGCAGGTAAAGGTTACGTTCGATAAATCGGCATTCGTTACAGAGGTTATGCAGCTATCCTCTTCCGGCTGCAATAGTTTCGACCGCGAGGCTCTTCGTGCCGCGAGGAAGATCCAATTCGAACCGGCCGTAAAAGACGGCGCCGCAATAACGGTTGTCAAAACGGTCGAGTATGCGTATTCCGTATATTAGAAATGCCTGGCTTTTACGAAGTAATGATCGAACGCAATTTCTCCTCTGCCCATCAACTGCGCGGGTACAAGGGGAAGTGCGAAAATTTGCACGGGCACAATTACAAGATCGAGATCTATGCAAAGGGTGAGGAGCTTAACAACATCGGGCTGCTGATCGATTTTGTTGACCTTAAAACCGCAGCAGACGAGATCGTCAAATATCTCGACCATCGCAACATCAACGAGCTTCCGCCGTTCGATGAGGAGTTGAATCCGTCAGCCGAAAATCTTGCGCGTTATATCCTGGAATACTTAAACGGCCGCGTAGGCGATGAACGAGTTCAGGTATACAAGGTGAGATGTTTCGAAACGCCTACGAGCGTCGCCACTTACCAGTTAGATTAAACATTTCTAAAGAGCTTTCGCCATGACCAGGTTCGTTCCGATGACATCACCGTACGGAACCTCGATCTTTCCTACTGGTTCGAATCCGTGCTTCTCATAAAACCGCCGCGCACGCGGATTTTCTTCCCATACTTGAAGCCATAGCTTATCAAATCCGCTACTTTTGGCCAGGCTTAAACAATGATTCAACAATGCTGTTCCCGCGCCGCTTCCGTAAAGACGCTCTACTACGTAGATACGCTGCAATTCAACGCAGTTCATACTCTTTACACATTCAAGACTCGAGCTTTTGTCAAGTTTCGCGTAACCTACGGCCTTTCCCTTGACGAAAATGAGCGGAAAAACGACAGCCGGATCGTCGAGCTCGGCGGCGATCCTGCGGAATTCGAACGAGTCAGAAATGTAACGTGCGAGATTTTCGGATTCGTCCTGCTCGAAATACGCTTCGTAAAATGTAGTCGAGGCAAGGATCGAGATCAAAACCGCATCCCCGGCACCCGCCAGCCTGATCTCAATGTTTTCAGTGGTATCCATTCAAGAAAAGGAACAAGACGAGAGGGATCACACCCTCGGGACCGCAATGCTATTGGTATTGATCTTTACTGCGAACAAGATCCCTATCAATATGAAAAAGATTTCAGGTTGGGAAGGGCGCCTTTTTTCGCCGAATCCTTGTATTTTCCTCCTCGAAACCAAAACAGCGTTTGAATCGTAACAAACAATAACTTAGAATCTTAAAAACTATAATATATCAGTCAAAGGAGCCACACATGAGCGAATTAACAAAGAAATTTGTTTCTTTCAGTGTTCTATTTGCCCTTCTGTTCATGCCCGTTTTCACGTTAAGGGCAGACGCACAGACGTCCGCACCAAGTTCAGTACCAAAAATTCAGTTTGAAAAATATACTCTGCCAAACGGACTACAAGTAATTTTGCATGTTGACCGTAAGCTGCCCGTAGTTCACGTCAACCAGTGGTTTTATGTCGGCTCGGCTAACGAAAAGGCGGGCCGCAGCGGTTTCGCGCATCTTTTCGAGCATATGATGTTTCAGGGATCCAAAAACGCAAAAGGCGAGTATTTCGAATACGTCGAGGCGGCCGGCGCCAACCTGCTCGAAGGCGGCGTCAATGGCACGACCAACCAGGACAGGACAAATTATTTCGCTACCGTGCCATCCGGTAATCTCGAAAATCTTCTATGGCTCGAGGCCGATCGGCTCGCGACATTGAGCGACGCGGTTGACAAAGTCAAGTTTGACAATCAGGTGATGGTCGTGAAAAACGAACGCCGGCAGGGACTGGAAAATCAGCCGTACGGCCGCGGTTTTAAACTGATGCTCGAAAACCTATTCGCTAGGGGACATCCGTACAACACGGACGTAATTGGTGTGCAGGAGGATCTGACCGCGGCAAGTCTCGATGATGTAAAGGAATTTTTCCGTACATATTATTCGCCGAACAATCTTTCGCTTGTCATCGCGGGCGATTTCGATCCGGCCGAGGCAAAACGGCTGGTCGAAAAGTATTTCGGTACGATTTCGCCGGGCCCGGCCCTCGACCGGCCGGCAAAGGCTGCCGTGCAGCTTAACGGCGAAAAGATCGTCGAGGTCAGCGACCGCGTCCCGCAAGAACGCACGTATTTTGCATGGCACGCGCCGGCTTATTTCGATACGGGCGACGCCGAGCTCGAGCTCGCAGCAACGATCCTGACGGACGGACTTTCCGCCCGTCTTAACAAAGCATTGCTTTACGACCGTCAGCTTGCGTCGAACGTCGTGGCGTTTCAAAGCGGGCAGCCGCTGTCAGGGGCATTTATGATGTGGGCGACTGCCCGGCCTGGGGCCGACTTGCGCCAGATCGAACAGATCGTGACAGAAGAAATAGCTCGATTTGCAAAGGACGGACCAACGGCCGAAGAATTGGAACGGGCGAAAACCAAATGGGAATTTGGCTTTGTATCCGGCCTCGAGGCAATCGGGGGCTTCGGCGGCAAATCCGATTTGTTGAATCAGTACAACACGTTTCTTGGCGAGCCGGGAAAATTCGATGAGGATCTTGCCCGCCATCGCAATGCAACTGCACAGAGCGTTCGTGACGCCGTTGCGAAATATCTGAATACTCGCAATCGGGTGCTCGTCCGTTTTCATCCCGAAAAATCGAGCAAAGCATCCGACGTCGCATTTGACCGCACGAAGCAGCCGGCGCTCGGCGGCGACAAGCCGTTCAAAGCTCCCGAAGTCAAAACTGCAAAGCTCGAAAACGGCATGGAGATTTTCGTTGTTGAAAAACCTGAACTGCCCAAGGTTGCAGTTTCGCTCGCTACGCGGGCCGGCAGTGTCGCCGATTCAGCGGGCAAAACCGGTCTCGCGGCAATGACCACCCGGATCATGCGGCGCGGCACAAAGACCCGCGACGCGATTCAAATCGACGAGACGACCGGCAATCTCGGAACAACACTTAACGGGGGGGCGACAAAGGAATACTCGTCGTTCAGCATGGAGGTGCTAAAACGAAATCTTGCCCCGGCGATGGGTGTAATGGCTGACGTGGTACTAAATCCGTCATTTCCTCAGACAGAATTTGACCGGGAGAAAAAACTTGCTCTCGACGGTCTCGCACAGGCCGCAAACAACCCGAACGCTGTAGCAAATCGAGCCGCCTCCATGATCGCCTTCGGCCCGGATCATCCATACGGTCGACCGTCAAGCGGACTGCCGACTACGGTTCAGGCAATAACCCGCAATGACCTCGCTGCGTTTCACCAGGCCTATTGGAAACCGGCGAGCTCTGCTCTCGTTTTCGTCGGTGACGTAACGCTGGCCGAAGCGACGACTCTCGCTCGTCAGCAGTTCGGCGGATGGGCAGGCGGAGCGGCTCCTGCCGTTAACATCGCAGCGGCTAAACCGATGGCAACCGGAAAGGTTTACCTTATTGACCGTCCCGGCTCGGCACAAACGATCGTTGCACACGTGCTTACGGCACCCGAGAGAAAGTCGTCCGATTATTACGCACTCGCTCTCGCAAACGCAGTTTACGGCGGTGGTTTCGGAACTCGTCTCAACCTCAATCTGCGTGAAGACAAAGGATATTCATACGGTGTATTCGCATTTCCGCAGCACTTTACACGCGGCGGGGCATGGATCGCAACGGGCGGCGTTCAGACCGATAAGACAAAGGAATCGACTGTCGAGTTCATCAAGGAGCTAAAATATATCGCAGGTGAGAAACCGATTTCTGAAAAGGAATTTTCGGCGGCGCGGCTTGCGAAGGTTCGCGGCTACGCGCAGCAATTCGAGTCATATGGACGTATCGCCGGACAGATCACGGATCTTTGGGTGTTCGGGCTGCCAATCTCTACGCTGCAGGCGGAAACTGACGAGATTGGAAAGCTGCAGATCGGCCCCGTTAATTTGGCGGCGGCGAAATATGCGGCACCGGCCGGCACGTCGATTCTACTCGTCGGGGATCTGTCGAAAATCGAAGCGGGAATTCGCGAACTGAATCTCGGCGAAGTGGTTATTCTCGATGTCGAGGGAAAACCGGTAAGCAAGTAAAACGTAAGGCAGCAACAGTTCGCACACGGCCAGGTTAATCAACTGCCTAACGCTTTCTGTTGCTGCCTTTTTTCCAAAATGGTCGGGGCGAGAGGATTCGAACCTCCGACCTCGCGGCCCCGAACCGCGCGCTCTACCAGACTGAGCCACGCCCCGTGAACTCGTTTACACAGTCTAGGGTACTGCCTGGGCGATGTCAAATTTCATTGCTTTGTTCTTCAACAAGCGCTTTTTTGGCGAATTTATGTTTTAAGAACTCGATGATCGGCGGCAGAAGAGAAACAAAAACAACGACGATAACGACCTTCTCGATATGGTCTTCGAGCTTTATTCCTAGTGCCTGTTCAACCACGCCGCCCAGAAAATAACCCGCCAACACCATGCTTGAGATCCACAGAGCGCCTCCGATTATGCTAAACGTTAGGAATTTGATATACGGCATCTCCGACGCACCGGCGACTAGCGGAGCAAATGTTCGCACGATCGGAACGAATCTCGCCAGGACGACCGTTTTAGCTCCGTATTTCTCAAAAAATAGCCTGGCTTTTTCCACACGGCTCGGTTTAAAAAATCTAGAAGTTTCGCGATTAAAAAGCCTTCTTCCCATTGATCTTCCGGTCCAGTATCCCGTGTTATCGCCGACGACCGAGCCGAGAAAGAACGCGAGCATCACCAGCAAAACATTCAATTTGTCGGGCAATGTCCGCGCCATAAGGCCGGATACGACCAATAGCGAGTCGCCCGGGAGAAAAAAGCCGATCGCTAAACCGGTTTCGGCAAAAATTATAAAGAACAGTCCTAAATAAACCCAAATGCCGAGTAAGTTCAGAAGATAGTCGATTAAGAATTTCGGATTGAGAAAATCCTTGACCTGAAAAAGAAAATCGATAATAGAATCCATACAACGTCAATGTAAATTTATAATGGAAAATGGAAAACGCGCGGTTGAACCTTTCTTAATAATCCACTTTTCCGTTTTCGTTTTAGTTTACTTCCAGCCATGTTCTCCGATTAGAGGCACGAATGCACACGGCCCAAAGTCCTGCTGCTCAAATCCCTTTTCCGTTCGCGTAATCCGAATTAGCATCTGCGTTTTTTGATCGTCGCCAATCGGTATTACTATCTTCCCCCCAATTTTTACCTGCTTCAGAAGCGGTTCCGGGACCCTCGGCCCGCCTGCTGCAACGAGAACTGCGTCAAACGTTGCATAAACTTCCCAACCGTTCGTTCCATCGGCGTTTCGAACTGAAACGTTCTGAAATCCGAGCCCTCGAAGTTTTGCCAAGGCCTCTTTCGCCAAACCTGGAATACGTTCGACAGCAAAAATTTTACGTGCGAGGCTCGCTAGGACCGCAGATTGATAACCGGAGCCGGCTCCGATTTCCAACACGCGATCCTTCGGTGAAAGTTCCAGCAGCTCAGTCATTCGGGCGACGATAAAGGGCTGTGAGATCGTCTGCCCGCCGGAGATCGGCAGGGCGTTGTCCTTATAGGCCTGCGATTTCAAAGCGTCAGGAACGAATTGATGACGCGGCAGCCGATTCATTACGTCCAAGACCCTTTCGTCCGCGATCCTGTAGTGTTCGCGTAGGCGTTCCACCATCCGTAATCGCGGAATCTCATAGCCGTCTCTCATCGGAGCTGGTAAGGCATTTGAATTCATCACGATCAAATTATAGTGGCTATTTAATAGTTATTCTATCGGTAGTCGATGAAACATTCTTGAAAGGCACATTACTGCGAAAAATCAACGCGCCGCATCAGATCCTGAAAGCGCGGATCGCCTCGCAGATTAAGTTCCACTTCGTTGCCGCGTTCGCTCGTTAGTTTCGCCTCAGGTAGAATCGCAGTCCTCGGTTCTCCGTGATGGGAGTCGTCGGCAACCAACCACGCACCGTCGTCAAAAGACAAAAAGTTCAACGTTTCGTCGTAGTAACTCTGTTTTACATCTCAGGCACTGTTTCATAACTCTGTTGCTCAATCCCAAATCTTACTGAGGCAGCCCGGTGCGCCGCAAAATATCGGCAAAGCGCGGATCGCCGCGCAAACCGTCAAACACCGGATCGAGTTTGATTTCAAAGGCCAGCGCGTTGCGTTCGTCTGCTGCTCTTTCTAACCATGTAAACGCCTGCTCACGCTCGCTGAGCCGCACATAGAGCCGCGCGAATTCCATCGCCTGAATGTACTCGCCGCGACGAGCCTTCTCGTCGAGCTGTGCAAGCCTTTCTCGTCCGACGACGCGCACGGCTGCATTGAAACCGAATTCTTTAAAGGTGCGTTCCAGCAGTGTCGCCAGTTCATTATTATTTGCGAGCGCCAATGCCGAGCTCCATTCCGTGACGGCTTGCTCGAACATTCCATTTTTTTCGTAAACGTTGCTTAGCCGTTCGTGGGTCGAGGGACTATTCGGTTCCAACTCAAGTGTCTTGCGGTATTGCTCGATGGCTTCCGGATACCGGCGCATAAGATAGAACGTATAGCCGAGACGACGGTTAGTATTGGGCGCGAGAGGGTCTAGCTCGATGCCTCGCGTGATCTCAACCAGAGCCCCATCAAACCGTCCCATGGTAGACATAAAGCCACCGTAATGGGCATGCGCCTCCGCATAGTTAGGGTTCAATTCGATCGCGCGTTGGAATGCTTGTTCGGCGCCTGCGAAGTCTCGATGGTAGTAACGTTTCAAAGCTGCCAGCGAGTTATAAACTTCGGCGAGGTTCGGATCCAGCTCCATAGCCTTCCGCACAATCGCTTCACATTTAGGCCAGGTTTCATTGGGCCGCAATCGTCCGTTGTTGGTTGAAACGCCGTAGTAATCCGCTAACCCTGAATAAGCGAGCGCGTAGGTCGGGTCTAAATCAATCGCCTGTTGAAAGTAGTCGCGGCTCTTCTGGAAATCCTCCGGCCTGCGCTTATACCAAAAGTAACGGCCTTTCAAATATAGTTGATAGGCTTCGGCGTTCTCCGTGTAGTTTTTGGCCAATATCTTCTCATCAATGTTCGACAAACGAGTCCGCAGTTTCTCTGATACGTCGTGTGTGATGTCGGTCTCGAGAGCTATCAAATCCGACAGTTTACGTATATATCGCTCGCCCCAGATCGCATTTCCGGTCCGAGCGTCAACCAACGACAGAGACAACGTCAGATCATCGCCGCGCTGTACGAGACGCCCGTTCAAAACGGCTTGCACGTTTAGATCGGCTGCGACCTTTTTCGGGTCTATGTCCTGTCCTTT
>Ga0136617_10002192_pt1 | contig 17443 bp, 21 predicted proteins | sample AntDrymUQ3222106_2_FD_129672 | JGI IMG/M metagenome (GOLD analysis project Ga0136617, IMG submission 129672) | Polar desert sand microbial communities from Dry Valleys, Antarctica - metaG UQ322 (21.06) | ecosystem: Environmental > Terrestrial > Soil > Desert | place: Antarctica: Dry Valley... | reverse complement strand
ATGCCTTCGCGGAGCTTGTCGAGCGCAACAACGGGATCTTCGGCGGGTGCTGGTGCATCGGTTACCACCCGGAGTGCGGCCAGAAGGGGATCAGCCATCGCGCGGTCAAGGAGGACCGGGTCCGGACAGGTCGCGCTCACGCCGCGCTCGTCCTCGACGAGGACGGTACCGCACAGGGGTGGTGCCAGTACGGCAGCCCCGAGGAACTCCCGGGCATCAAGCACAAGCGCGAGTACGAGAAGGACGCGCCGCCGCGTCCAGAGTGGCGGATCACCTGCTTCTACGTCGACAAGAAACATCGCGGCCAGGGCATCGCACGGGCGGCGCTGGAAGGCGCGCTCGACCAGATCGCCCATGCCGGCGGCGGCCTCGTCGAGGCCATCTCCGAGGTGACCACCGGCCGCGAGGCGCCGGGCCGTTTCCTGTTCAGCGCGACCGTCGAACTCTTCGAGCAGTGCGGATTCACCCGCGGCCGGCAGGTTGGCAAGCACGCATGGATCGTGAGCAGGGTGGTCGATCCGGTGTGAGCGTTCGCTGCCAGGCCTCTACCAAGTTCTTCCCGATCCCAGATTTCGCACGCTCATGCCGCGGGCAGTGCGCGTCCCCGGTGATGGATCGTCTGCGGGACGGGGCGTGTGCTCCTGGTTGCCCGGCGAAGCGCTGCCTGGCTGTCCGGTCGACTTCCGTCCTACGGGACGTTGGTGGCTTGGAGCCCTCGTGTGCTAAGGGGGCCGGCGAGGAGGACCGCCGCGGCGACGGCTGTCATGGCTGCTGTGCACGCACCGCCGAGGGCTGGGGGCGTCGAGTGTCGACCTTGGACGCCAATGAGAGTTGTGGCGGTGGTCAACAGTGCTCCACCGGCGCCCAGGACGACCATGGCGGCGCCTCCGTCGTTCGGGCGAGGCTTAGCCATCCCGCGCCGCGGGGTCGCCGGAGGAGGGTGGTGCCCTCCGCAGAGCGCAGCGGGCGGCCCGCCGGTGCGGCTTCCTCTGGTCGACCGGGCGACGGGGGAGCCCGCCCGGGTTGGCCCCGATCCCGATCCCGGTCCCGCCACCAGCCGCTCGGCCGTACACTCGCGTGAGGGGCGTCTACTGCTGGCCCTCGTCCCGTGCGCCGGTTTCTACCGACCCGCCACGAGCGGCGCGGGCGCCCCGAGGGCGACCCGGTGCCTTGCGCTCCGGCTCCTCAACCTCACCGTCCCGGCCACGGCCGGGTGCCTTGGCGGCGCGCTGGCGGCTGCGCCGCTGCTGCAGGTCCGCCGGGTCACTGGCCGCTGGAGCGTCGTCGGGCAGTACCAGGTCCCAACGGTCAAGGCAGTCTTCGCAGCGATAGGCCACGATGTCGCCGGGCGAGAAACCCTCATCGGGACGAGGGAGGCTGAGCAGATGGCAACGGCCGCCACAGTCGACGCAGACGATGTGCTGGGGCACGTGCACGCTGCCGGCCGGGATCGGGTGTGCTTCCGCTTCGCTGCTTGAGAGCTCGCGGATGCGGGATTTGCGCAGCCCTGCGGCTCGCAGTCGCAGGACCAGCTCGCGCGACGGCATGGGAACCGCACCAAGGCGCAGCGCTTGGTCGCGGACCGACTCGGGGACGTCGTAGTGGTCGCCCTGGAACCACTCACGGCGCAACCCCAGGCGATCGGCGAAGGCGTGCAGCTCGTCGTAGCCGGCGTCGCTGACAAGGTGCGCCCAGCGCCGGCCGCGCCACCGCCAGACAGCACGGTCGACGAGGATGGCCATGACTCGGCACCATAGCTCCAACAGGAGGGCCGATGGACGCCCGAAGCCGTCGGCAGCAGGGCAGATGAACGATGCGCAGCGGTGGTCGCAGACGATGACGGCGCTGGGCGTGACCCATGATTCCACCGCGGCTCTGACCGACCTCCGCCGCCGGCACGACGAGCCGCAGCGGCGCTATCACACCATCGATCACGTGCGCTGGGTGCTGACCAGCTCGCGGTGGCTGCACGAGTCCGGCGAGGCGGTCGAAGACCCCGGCGCGCTGATGGCGGCAGCATGGTTCCACGACGCGGTCTACCAGCCGGGTGCGACGGACAACGAAGCCCGCAGCGCGTCGCTCGCAGACGCCGTGCTGGCCCGACTCGGGGTCGCCGAGGATCGCCGCCGCCGCGTGGTCGATCTGGTGCTGGCGACCGTTGACCACGTCGCCGAGGCTGGTGATGCCGCGGTCCTCGTCGACGCGGACCTGGCGATCCTGGCCGCTGCCGAGCGGGCCTACAGCGCCTATGCCGCGGCCGTCCGGGCCGAGTACGCCTTCCTGCCAGCACCGCAGTTCGACGCGGGCCGCGCCGAGTTCATCGCGGGGATGCTGGCACGTCGCCGGATCTTCGCCACGGCGACGGCGCGTGGGCGGTGGGAGGCCAGGGCCCGCCATAACCTCGGCGCGGAGCTGGCACGCCTCCAGCAACCCTCGGGGCGCTGAGTCCTCATGCAGCGAAGCGGTAGGACACATGGACGGTGGTGCAGCGTCGCTGCCTCGGTGACACTGTGTGCCCGGCACGGCGAGCGTTGGGTCCGGCGGAGCCGGCGGGCCGGAAACTCCGACGAGGGACGGGATGGTTGACCAGGGAGCGCGGGCGGCAGCGACCGCTCCGGCGCGCGCCCCCATCTCCTCCGGTGGGTCGGGTGCCAGGCTCGCGCGGTCGCTGCGCATCGAGCGGGTGATGCAGCGGATCCGCGTCGTGGCGGTCGTCTTCGGGATCGTGCAGGTGGTCACCTACTACCTGCCCTACCCTCCCGGCATCCTGGTCGCGGCCTTCGCGCTGCTTGGCCTACTCTCCGTCGGCACGGCCGCCGTGCAGCTGGCCTCACGGCGGATCACCTCACTGCGCGCAATGCGCCTGCTCGGCGCCTGCTCGCTGCTGCTGGACATCGTCGTGGTGACGGGACTGGTGTTCGTCTACACCTTCGACCCCGACACGGCGATCTGGGCGCTGCTGTACGTCCTGCCGCTGGAGGGGGCCATCCGCTTCGGGCTGCGCGGGGCGCTGCTGACCATGGCCACCGTCGCGGTGGTCTACGCCGTTCGGGAGATGTTCGGGGCAGCCGCCTACGGCAACGCCGTGCTGGTGACTTCCATCTCGTTTCGGATGGGCGTCGGCTTCATCATCGCCGCGGTAGCGGGCGCGATGGCATCCAGCCTGGTAACGGAGCGGGACCAGGTCGAGCGGGCTAGAGTCGAGCTGGAGGTCTACGCCACCGAGCTGGCCGCAGCCAACGCGGAGCTGCAGGCAGCCAACGAGGTCACCCAGGACTTTCTGGCCATGACCAACCATGAGCTGCGAACACCCCTGACCACGATCATGGGCTACACCTCGCTGCTGTCGGATCGCTGGGACGCGCTGCCCGACGACAGCCGTCGCCGGTTCGTGGGGATGATCGAGCGTCAGAGCAGCCGGCTGCACAGCCTGGTGCAGGACCTGCTGACGCTGTCCTCGGCCCGCGCCGGCAAGCTGGCCATGGTGCTGAAGCCAGTGGAGCTCGCTCCCGCGGTGGATGACGCGATCGCCAACAACGGCCCAGCGGCCGCCGACGTGCGCAACGCCTGCCCCAAGGGGCTGTGGGTGACGGCCGACAGCGATCGGCTCTGCCAGATCCTGGTCAACTACGTGTCCAACGCGCTGCGGTACGGAACGCCGCCGGTCTCGGTCGCCGCGACCGTCGAGCAGGGCTGGGTCCAGGTTCGTGTGGACGATGTCGGTACCGGAGTCGCCGAGGAGTTCATTCCCCACCTGTTCGAGAAGTTCGCGCGCAGCGGCCGCGCCAAGGCACGGCACGTCGACGGCACCGGTCTCGGCTTGGCCATCGTCCGTCAGCTGGCCCGGGCGCAGGGTGGGGACGCCTGGTACGAGCCCAACGTGCCCAACGGAAGCCGCTTCTGCCTGCGCCTGGCCCTCGCGCAGACCCCCGACAGGCCGTAGCGCGATGGCGGGAGTGGTACTGGACGGCGTCAGTCGCGTGCACCCCGACGGCACCCGGGCGCTGTGGCAGCTCGATCTGGCGGTCGCCGACGGCGAGGTGATGGTGCTCACCGGACCGTCGGGCTGCGGGAAGACCACCACGCTGCGGGTGATCGCCGGGCTCGAGCCGGCCAGCGCCGGCACCGTCACGATCGGCGATGACGTCGTCAACGAGCTGCCGACCCGTGATCGCGACGTCGCCCTGGTTACCCAGCAGCACACGCTCTACCCGCATATGACCGTGGGCGACAACCTGCGGTTCGCGCTGCGGATGTCGGGGACGCCACGCCAGGAAACCGAACAGCGGATCACTGCCGAGTCGCGGGTGCTTGGCATCGACCGGCTGCTGGACCGCCTGCCAAGGGTGCTGTCGGCCGGGCACCGCCAAAGCGCCGCCCTCGGCAGGGCGACCGCTCGCCTGCCCCGGGTCTTCCTGCTCGACGAGCCGCTGTCGGCACTCGACGCCGGCGAGCGGGTCCGAGTGCGCGCCGAGCTGCACCGCTACGTCAAGACCGCCGGTGTCACGACCCTGTACGTCGCCAATGACCAGGCCGAGGTGATGTCGCTGGCCGATCGGGTGGCGGTGCTGCGCGATGGAGTGCTGCAACAGGTGGGGACACCACAGGAGGTCCTCGACCGTCCCGTCAACCAGTTCGTCGCGGGCTTCGCCGGGTTGGACGGCATGGGGTTCGTGCCCGCACGGCTTGAGCAGTCCGCCGGCCTGGCGTGGTTTCTGGTGGCCGGTCGCCGGCTGCGGGTGCCCGGAGGGCTGCCTGGCGCGCTGCGGAGTCACGTGGGGCTGCCAGTGATTTTGGGACTGCGTCCGCACCAGCTCGGGGATGCGACGGCCGCGCCAGGGCATCCGATCGACGAACGACTGCCGGCAACCGTCCGGCGGATCGAGCGGCTGGGTCCCTACGACCAGGTGGTGACCGAGGTAGCCGGGGCACAGGTCGGCGCCCGCTTCGCTCCGGGCACAGCCCCCGGGCCGGGCAGCGCGGTGGAGCTGACCGTGCAGGCCCGGCTGGTGCAGGTCTTCGATCCCGTCACGGCCACGGCGCTGTGGCACGGCCGGGGTTGACGATGACCACCGCGCGATGCGACGACCAGCACGCATGACCGACGCCGCTGACGGCGTCGAGGTCCAGCTCGCCACAGCGGACGACCGGTGCTTCCTCGGACAGATGCTCGAGGAAGCCGCCGGGTGGGATCCACAACGCCCCCGTCTCACCCCGGCGCAGGTACTCGCCGATCCGCAGCTGGCGCACTACGTGCACGGATGGGGCAGACCGGAGGATCTCGGCGTCATCGCCGAGGTCGGCGGCCGGCCGGTCGGGGCCGTGTGGATCCGTCGCTTTCCGGCCGACGACCCCGGCTATGGCTTCGTCGCCGAGGACGTGCCCGAGCTGTCGATCGCCGTGCTGGCCGGATGGCGAGGCCGCGGAGTCGGGTCGCGCCTGCTGGAGACCGTGGCGGCGGCAGCGGCCAGTCGCGGGGTCGGCGCCATCTCCCTTAGCGTGGAGACGACCAATCCCGCCCGGGCCCTGTACGCCTCCCACGGCTTTCGCGAAGTCAGCCGGGCTGCCGGGGCGCTGACCATGTTGCGCGACGTCGGTGCGTAGTGGGGGGCGGCAGCGGGAAGGTAGTACTCACCAGCGAAAGGGATGGCTTCATGGGCCTCATCTCCGGCATCGTCAAGCTCAGCTTGCTCAAGCGCCTGTTTGAGGCGGTAAAGGGCCGGCGCCGATCATCCGGCGGGTCGTCGCGCAGGGTATGACGGGGGGTCGAACTTCACGCGTCCGACGTTGCGGGGTCGCCGTTCGGTAAGCGGCCGGCTACACGACGCTCCTTGACTGTGTTCCGGCACTGGCGACCGCCGGTGCTCGGACCAGCAAGGAGCGCCCCGAATGCACCTCCGTACGCGCAAGATTCTGATGACGACGGCTGTCGTCACTTTGTTCCTGTCGACCGCCGCCGCTGCCCAGCCCGCGCAACGGGTTGGCCATCCACCTCGACCGAAGGACGCCTCGTTGCTCGTGATCGGTCATCGGGGAGCCAGCGGTTACCGCCCCGAGCACACCATGGCCGCCTACAAGTTGGCCATCCGGCTGGGCGCCGACTACATCGAGCCGGATCTCGTCTCCACCTCCGACGGCATCCTCGTCGCCCGCCACGAGAACGAGATCAGCCAGACGACCGACGTCGACCAGCATCCTGAATTCGCCGACCGGCGGACCACCAAGATGATCGACGGCAGGCCGCTGACCGGCTGGTTCACCGAGGACTTCACTCTTCGCGAGCTGCGCACCTTGCGCGCGAAGGAACGCATTCCGGAGATTCGCGAGCGCAACACCCTCTACGACGGTCGCGAGCTGATCCCGACGTTCCAGCAGGTCATCAACCTTGCCAAGCGTGCCTCACGGAGCCGGGGCCGCCCCATCGGCATCTATCCGGAGACCAAGCACCCCACCTACTTCGACAGCATTGGCCTGTCGCTGGAAGAGCCGCTGGTGCGGGCGCTGCGCCGCAACGGCCTGGATCGGCGCAAGGCAGCGGTGTTCGTGCAGTCGTTCGAGACGGCCAACCTCCGCGAACTCGACAAGGTCATCAAGGTGCCGCTCGTGCAGCTCATCGCTGGCAGCGGCGCGCCGTATGACCGCGTCGCCGCCGGCAGCGATGAGACCTACGACGACCTAGTGACGCCGGCTGGCCTGCGCCGCGTGGCGCTCTACGCCGACGGGATCGGACCCGACAAGAACCGCATCGTCCCCCGTGACGCCGGCGGCTTCCTGCAGGAGCCGACCTCGCTGGTGGACGACGCGCACGCCGAGAACCTGCTGGTGCACCCCTACACGTTCCGCAACGAGAACGTCTTCCTGCCGGCCGACTACCGCAGCGATGGCGCGCCCGACGACTACGGGAACGCGTTCGCCGAGTACCAGCGGTTCTTCGAGTTGGGCATCGACGGCGTCTTCAGTGACAACCCCGACACCGCCGTGGAGGCTCGGCGAGACTTCGCCGCCGCGCGGGACTGACCAGGACGGGGCGGGGAACAGCGTCAGCGGACCCGAGATGGTGGTTGCGCGGTGTGGCGCAGCCACAGCTCCGTGGGAACCCGATCGAATCCAAGGCTGTCGGTGGCGCGCTCCAGCGGCTGCGCCGCGCGGGACCGGATCTCGTTGACATCGGCGTCGGATCGCAGGTCCAAGGCCGCGCGCAGGCGAACGGGTGTGCCGTCGGTCAGCAGCTGCACCCGGCTTCCGACCACACCGGGCAGTCGGGCCAGGTCCTGTTCCGCCGCCCGGGCAACCGCGCGGGCCTTGACCGTGGTGCTTCCCCGCTTTGCACGGTCGATGACGACCGTCTCCAGCGGGGGTCCGCCGGGGCGTGTCAGCTGGCGGAGCGCGAGCAGCAACCCCAGCAGGGCCAGCACCACGCCGAGGGCGATGGCGGCGATCCACCACCAGGTCACCGTGGTCGCGGTCTGCATCAGCGACGAGTAGTAGGAGCTGGGGTCGCTCAACGACAGCACGTCGGTCGCGACCAACAGGCCAAGGACGCCAAGAACCACCAGCAGCAGCGCCAGCACGCACAGCACGAACCGGTCGACGCGATCGATCACCGGACCCGCTCCTCACCACGATCGAGCTGGACCGTCGGGCGCACGGGCCGCTGCAGGTCCAACCGATCAAGCGCCTCGGTCAACCTGCTCTCCAACCGTTGCCGCACCGTTGCGACGTCCTCGGATGGCGGCACCTCGACCTGCACCGCCACCTTGCGCTTCCCGGCTTGCACGCGGACGGTCGTCACGGAGGGGTCCTCGGCGACGATCTGGCGCAGATGCTCTTGGAGTCCACGGCGGTCCACCGCTGCGGTCCGATCCGGGGACGCCGGCTGCAACGGCAGAACCTGCGGCTGGCGGGGCCACAACTCCAGCAGCAGCAGTAGCAGCCCGATCACCAGCATGGCGACGAGTACCGTCACGACCCGGGAGTCGTCCCAGCGCAGGGCACCCAACGTCTGGTCCCACGCGCTGGTGGGCACCACCCACGGCGGTCTGCCGAGGCGGGCCGCCACGACCTCGACGACGGTCACGACGCCGGCGACCAGCAGCGCCAGCCCCAAGACGAGGCCCAGCATGCGGTTGATCACCGTCACGGAGTGCCCACCATCAGCGCGCCGGACGCTTCGGTCGACACGTCGGCGACGTGTACGTGCACGGGCATGGCAGCCGCTGCGGGAAGCTCAGCGTTCAGGCGCTGGGCCACCCGGTTGCGGACCTCGTCGGCCAGAGCGTTCAGCGGACGGCCCATGGCGGCGACGACGTGGACGTCCACTGCCGCCTGCTCGCCTCGCCCCACGACCACGCCAGGGACCCTGGTTCCGCCACCGTAGGTAGCGATCTCCCCGAGTGCACCGGTGTGCAGTGAGACGACGCCGGGTGTCGTCTCCACCGCCGTGGCGACGATCCGAGCCACGGCGATGGGCGACCAGACACCGGACGCCATGACTACTGCACGCGGCTTGGAGCAGGCTCGGGCTGGCTTGATTCCTGGTCCTCGTCCTGGCCGCCGGGGAACGACAGATCGGTCACGGTCACGTTGACCTCGGTGACCTCCAGGCCGGTCATCGACTCGATGCGGTCGATGATGTTGCCGCGCACGGCTTCGGCCACCTGGTGCAGGGAGGCCGGGTACAGCACCTTCATCGCCACGTCGACCGCGGCCTGGGTCGCGCCTACCTCGACGCCGACGCCTGAAGTCTGGTGTTCGGAGCCACGAATGCGCCCGACGACGCTGCCCATGGCGCCGCCGACACCGCCACCGAGGTCGGCGACACCCTCGACCTCACGAGCGGCGAGCGCGGCGATCTTGGCCACCACGGAGTCCGCGATGGTCGTGGTCCCGTGCTCGGTTTGCAGCTTGGCCATCTGCGACCCCGACGACGAGGAACTACTCGACGACGCGCTGCTGGGACTCGACGAGCTGCCGGGCGTCGAAGCGCCGCGGCGGCTGGAGCCAACGGGCTGGGTGGACGAGGAGGGATCGGACATGACGAACTCCTTGTGTGGTGGTTGGGGGTCTACAGGGTGGAGCTGTTGCGGTCCCGTTGACCGAACGGGTCGGTGATGTCGATCTGTCCTTGCACCACCAGTGCGATCAGGTACCCGATGAGGCCGAGCAGCCCGGTCACAAGGGCGCCGTCGAAGCCGGTGAAGGCCCAGACCGCGCCGATGACGAGGCCGACGATGATGGCGAAGCGAGGTGTGGACATGACCCCTCCAGCGGGACTCGAGTCAGTGCACGCGTGGCGTCGCCGCCCGCTGCATACGCAGCCGCGCGGACAGCGCGGCGAGAATCAGACGCCACCAAGGCGGCTGGTGGATGACGATCAGTGGAGGCGACGACGAAGCGGACAGGGCTTGCCGAGCTTCGATGACCTGGCGGAACTGCTCCACCGAACCTCCGTGGTCGGGGTGGCTGTGGCGGGCACGACGGCGGAAGGCAGCTTCAACAACGGCGCGATCGCATGAACTGGGCACACCAAGGATCTGTCGTGCTTGCGCCGTGGTCATTGTCGGCTTCCGTCGCTGTAGTCTGTGTGCTTCATACCCGGCGTCGCGCCGTTCACGCAAGGCGCCGCAATCCATCGTCACCGTCGAAGCGCCGGTCACCAGCCATAGCCGGTCAGCGCGGGGGCGCCGCCGTCTTTGCCACCGCCGACTGCGACGGAGGAATGGTCCGCCGCCGCGGGCCGGCTCTTCGTGAGGGGCCGCGGCCGGTGACCTCGACCGCTGCACCCTCAGGTGGGATCGAAGCGCGAGAGGGCACCGTCCCGACGGTCGCAGTGGGTAGCCGCAACGACGTCGGATGAGCAATCACATAGGCGAGGCCGAACGCGTACGCCAGCGGTGCGACCATGCAGCGGCTCCCTCGCCTGGGTCCTTGCACCGATTGTGGCACATCATCCAGATCGTGCGTCAGCTCGAGAGGCCGGTGTCCTTGGTCAGGGCGCCGAGGAACTCGTGGCAGCGGATCGCGCGCTGGGCGTCCTGCTCCTGGCAGGAGCGGATGAACTCGACGACATCGTCGTGACCTTCGGCGTCTTGCGCGTACTTGTCGTAGAGCTCGGCCGCCTGCAGGGCATGGTACTGGATGCTGACGAGGTCGTAAACGACATCGTCAGCGGGGCTGTGGGTGCTGCCCATGATCGGCTCCTTTGCGTCGCGTGTCGGGATCGGCTGATGTACCCGGCTGCGTGGTGGCCAACCGTTGGGTAGCGGGTGCATCCAGGCCAGCCAAGCGGTCTGGCGCTACCGCTTCGCGAGCTCGGACCCAGGAGGCGTGCCTGCGACGTGGCCGGGTTGGGACAGCCGCGGCAGCAGCGCGACCGCCATGCTCGCCGCGAAGCACGCGCAGGCCAGCGCCTCGACCACTTCTTCGAGACTCTGCTGCAGTCGCTCGGCGGCCAGCGTCATGCGGTTCACGTCGAAGGTGTCGCTGATCACCGCGATGCCGGCCAACGCCACCGCAGCCAAGAACAGGCGGCGAGCCAGCGGGTCGGAGGCCAGCACCGGCCACAGCCATGGCAGGGCGATCAGGCCGGCGACCAGCAGGATCGCCAACAGGTAGTCGCCCGGCGCCCCCCAAGGCAGGCCCACCCCGAAGCCCGCGAGAAAGCCGTCCCGCAGGCGCTCGTGCAAGGCGAAGCGCTCGTCGAACATCAACGCGAAGAAGCCGATGGCGAGCACGCTCCAGCGCCGGACACTGCCGCGGTCCTGGCGTGACAGGGTCGCGTGCGCGGCGGACAGGGCGGCGCAGGTCGCTGCCAGCAGCAGCAGCGCGGCCTGCACGAAGGTCATGGGGGTCTGTTCGGGCGCGAGCCACTCCCAGTAAGTGGGCCAGCGCGCGGCGGCGAGCAGCAGCGCGGCGAAGGGCGCGGCAGCGACCAGCGCGACGGCCGTTCGGCGTCGCAGCCGGTTGACCGTCATGAGGCGGCCACCGGCCCGATCACGTTGCGGGGCCGGCCCCGCGCCAGCGCCACGACGTTGTCGACCCAGGTGTCCAGGCCCTGGTCCAGCGCCTCCTGGGAGTACCAGGCGGTGTGGCCCGTCTCGACGAGGCGGCCTTCGGCCAGCAGCCGGGCGGCCGCAGCCCGGTCGCGTAGCCAGTCGTCGACCGCGTAGCCGGCGACACGGCGCTGGCGGACGGCCGTGACGATGGCAGCCTCGTCCACGAGCTGCGCGCGGGACGTGTTGATCACGACGGCCTCAGGTTGCAGCAGGGCGATCCGGGCTTCGGTCAGCAGTGGGCCGGCGCCGAAGGTCGTGGGCGCGTGCAGGCTGACGACGTCCACGCGCGACAGCAGCTCGTCAAGGCTGCAGCGGGTCACGTCAGCCATGTCGTGGTCGCGGGGGTCGCAGCCGAACACGCGCATCCCGAGGGCCTGACCCAACGCAGCGACCCGAGAGCCGATCCGTCCCAGCCCGATCACACCCAGCGAGCGGCCGCTCACCTGCCACCCGCGCACCGACGTGCTCTCCGGCACCCGGCCCAGCCCCCGGTCCCGACTCAGGTGCAGTCGCCGCGCCAGCGTCAGCAGCAGGCCGATGGTGTGCTCGGCGACCGACACCCCCGAGTAGTCGGGCAGGTGCGCCAGGGTGATGCCACGCCGGTGCATCGCCCGCAGATCCACGAAGTCGACGCCGGTGGCGAAGACCGCCACCCCGCGCACGCTCACCGGCAACGCCCCGATCACGTCGCTGGACAGCCTCGGCACGGCCCGGGGGGTCACGCCCGCGAGCTCGGCGCCCTCCAGCAGCGTGGCCAGATCGGCCGGAGTCAAGGCAGCGGTCGCGGTGTGAAACCTCGTGTCCCCGGCCCCTTGCAGGCGCGCCACTTGCGCCGAGTTGAAGGTGGCCTTGCCGGTAGCCGTCACCATGGTGATCCGCGGACTCAATCCAATCCCCTTTTTGCCGTCGCGACCGTCGCGACCCTCGCGGCCCTCGTGCAGCGGCGGAGACTAGAGCCTGCGTATGAATCGAGCATGAGAGGGCTAGTGCCGGTAGCGTGAGAACCTCGGACCTGCAGAGCGGAGATACCAGTGCTCATCTTGGCCATCATCATCATCGCGTTGCTCGGCGGCTTCCTCGGGGGTTTGCTGGAGTTCGCGTTCTGGGCCATCCTCCTCATGGCCGTGGCCGGAGCCCTCCTCGGCTACTTCCTCTTCAAGGCCGTCACCGGCCGGCAATCCTGACCGGGTCAGCCCGTGGTGGCGAGAATGACATCGACGGTGCCTTGCGGGCGGTGCCAGTGCGGAAAATGGCCGCTGTCTTCAAACCACTCGAGGCGTGCGCCGGGAAACAACTGGGTGGCGCATCGGGCCTGACGAGGAAAGGTGAGGCGGTCCTTGCGCCCCCAGCCGATCACCACGGGACCGGACATGGAGGCTGTCGGCGCGCCCTGCTGCGGGGCGCCGTGGACCAAGTCGTGCGCGACCGCGTCGAATGAAGGTGACTGCGCCCAGCTGCGCAGCTCCTGCCGCGCAAGGTCGGCGTCCACGGCCCAGGGACGGGCCGACAGCTGGGTCAGCAGCAGGGTGCGGGTGACTGGGTTCGCGGCAAACAGCCGCATCACCGGTTGCAGCAGGCGCACCAGTCGGATCGACAGGCCGAGGGTGACGCGAAAGAACTGCAACTCGGCAGGACTCCAGAACCCCCCCGGGTCCAGCGCCACCGCCGTGCCACCCACACCTCGCCGGGCGAGCTCGAGCACAAGCCGTGCGCCCATGGAGCTGCCGACCATGTCGATGCCGGACAGCTTGTGGTCGTCGAGGAAGCCAGCCACGGCATCGGCCAGTGTGGTGATGGACACCTCGCCGCCCAGCGGTGGCGTCTGACCGAAGCCGGGCAGATCGATGGCGACCACTTGCGGCAAGGCCCTGCGAGGACTCACGGTGAGGCAATGGATGCTGGAGTCGACGACGGCGTGATGCGGGTGGAGATGCGTTGACGCGAGCCCGCCCGATCCTGGACGGTTCAAGACAGCGTGATGGGGGGCACCCACCGGGGATGCACATATCCAGCCGCCCCGTCCGCCGGCAGTCGGCGTCCGAACGGGAACGCATCGCCGAAGCGGTCGCCACGCGGCTCGACAAGCCGTTGACCGTCGCGGGGATCATCTTGGCGCTGGTCGTCCTGGCCGACACCACCACGGCGATGACTGGTCGGTTACAGCTCGCGTTCGACGTCGTCGGCTGGCTGCTGTGGCCCCTGTTCGTCGTCGAGTTCGGGGCACGGATGGTGATCGCACCGTCGACGCGGACGTTCCTGCGGCGCAACTGGTGGCAGCTGATCTTCCTCGCCCTGCCGTTCCTGCGGTTCATGCGCCCGCTGGCGCGATTGAGACTGCCGCGGCTGGGGCGGGTGGTTTCCTCGGCGGTGCGGACCTCTCGCACCGCGACGCGCAAGCTGTCCGGCCGGGTGACCTGGCTTGCCGCCCTCACGCTGATCGTGGTGCTGTCCGCCAGCCAGATCGCGCACGCCTACGGCGACTACGACTCGTACGGCAGGGCGTTGCATGACACGGCGCTGTCCGCCATCACCGGCGAACCGCTCGGCCAGGACGCCGCTGTCGTGCAAGTGCTGGAAATCGTGTTGGCGCTGTACTCCGTCGTCGTGTTCGCCGCCCTCGCCGGGTCGCTTGGCGCCTTCTTCCTGGAGCGGCGCGTCGATGACGAGGCGTAGGTCGTGGGTCCGTCGACAGCAGCGGCTCACAGCGCCATTGGCGGTAGGGCCGTGCCGCAGTGCTGACGATTGTGAGGACCCCGCGGTGGGGCACGCTGCTGGGCCATGAGCGTGAGCCTGCGGTTTCGAGAACGTCGTTGAGCGCCGGCCGCAGCTCGTGGTCGTCCCAGCGGCTCGCATTCCCTTCTGCAGCGAAGCGATAGGTCACAAGATCATGGCGGTGGCACCACGGCAGCAAGGCGGCGTTGGCGACGGCGGCGCTCGGGGCGCTGGGCTTCGTCTACGGCGACATGGGCACCAGCCCGTTGTATGCCATGCGCGAGACCTTCCGCGGCCACGGTCACAGCATTGTGGTGGCTCCCGACAACGTCCTCGGGGTGCTCTCGCTCATCTTCTGGTCGCTGGTGATCATCATCAGCATCAAGTATTTGGTCTTCGTGATGCGCACCGACAACGACGGCGAGGGCGGCATCCTGGCGCTGACCTCCCTCATTCATCCCCGGGGGGGGGGCGGCCACTGGGCACTTGTTCTGCTGGGCCTGTTCGGCACCGCGTTGCCGTACGGCGACGGGATGATCACCCCTGCCATCTCGGTGCTGGCCGCGGTGGAGGGCACCGAGATCGCGTCGCCGGCGCTGGCCGACTTCGTGGTCCCGGCAGCGGTGGTGATCAACGTCGCGCTGTTCGCCCTTCAGCAACGCGGCACTGCCACCATCGGCAAGCTGTTCGGGCCGATCATGCTGGCGTGGTTCGCGGTGCTGGCCATCCTCGGGATCGGCCAGATCGTGGCTGAACCTGCCGTCCTCCGTGCCGCCAACCCGCTGTACGGGGTGCGGTTCTTCATCGAGAACGGGTTCCAGGCTTTCCTCGCGCTTGGCTCGGTGTTCCTGGGTGGTCACCGGTGGCGAGGCGCTCTATGCCGACATGGGCCATTTCGGGAAACGGCCCATCCAGGTCGGCTGGTACGCGTTCGCGCCGCTGCGATGGAGTCTCCTTTCTACCGGCTCGCCCCCGAGCGGGGCGTGCTGCCCCTGGTGGTCTTGGCAACGGTCGCGACGGTGATCGCGTCACAGGCGCTGATCTCGGGCGTCTTCTCGCTCACCATGCAGGCCATACAGATGGGCTTCGCACCGCGGATGCGAATTGTGGGTCCTTTGTAGCTTCTGTAGGTCGTGATTGATGTCACTTCTCGTGTGGGAGCAGCAGGGTGAGGGGGCCGCAGGACAGCATCACGATCGCGGCGGCGGCTTTGGCGGAGTGGAATCCGAACGCGCGGCGGGTGATAAGCCGCACGCGGTTGTTCAGTCCCTCTACACGTGCGTTGGTGAGGTCGAGGCGGACGGCGGCGAGGATGCCGTCGCGGTGCGCGCGGATGGTGCGGGCGAGGCGGACGAACCCGGGGATGCGGCTGCGTTGCGCCCAGGCGCACCAGCGGTCCAGCGGCGGGGCGACGTCGCTGTGGCGCAGGTCGGGATCTAAGATGCCGCGCAGGGCTTCTTTGAGCTGGTAGGCGCGCCAGGTCGCCCCGCCAGCGCGTTTGAGCGCCAGCAGCGCGTCGTGTTGGCGGTCTGACAGGTCGTCGGGGCGTTTGAGCAGCGCCCAGCGGGCACCCTTGAACCGCTTGGCGGTGGTGGCGTCGGTGGAGTCGCGCAGCTGGTTCCAGTGGGCGCGTCGCACGACGTCGAGTTCGCGGGTGCCCAGGGCCACGACGTGGAACGGGTCCCAGCAGATCACCGCCTGGACAGCGCGCTCGGCGACGACTTTGGGATAGGCCGGACCCATGTCCATCGACACCGCCGTCAATCGTTTGCTGGCCTGCTCACCGAGGGCGTCGAAGAAGCGCTCGGCGGCGGCGGTGTCTTTGCCCTCGTCGGCCCACACGACCTGCCCGGTGCGATGGTTGGCCACGATCGTCAGGTAGTTGTGCTGCTTGCGGTAGGACACCTCGTCGATGCCGATCTCGTACAGGTCGTCGAGGCGGGCAGGGTCCAGCTCGTCGGCGACGACGCGTTCGATGATCGCCCCGACGGTGCGCCAGTTGAGGCGCAGCAGGCGCGTGACGGCGGTCTTGTCCATCTTCGTGGCCAGCCAGGCCACGAGGTCCTCCACGTCGCGGGTGAAGCGGGCGCCGTGGCGGGCGAACGGCACCGCCTCGACGACCACGACGCCGCACGGTTGGCAGGCCAGCCGACGCAGCCGGGCGCGCACCACCACCCGCCACACCCCCAGGTCCAACGCCCGCCACGACGACCAGCCACGCTGGCTGTTGTGGCGCGCCCGCGTGGTCCAGCCGCAGTGCGGGCATTCCACCGCCGGCGGCGCAGCGTGACATCCACCACGACGCGTGCCGGCTCGAACGCGACCGCGGTGACGTTGATCCCGGGCAGACGCAACAGACGCTTGAATGCGGTGGTGACGCGCACGGTGGAAGACCCTTCGACTCGGACCGTCAGACAGCCCGAATCGTTGTCCAAGCCGTGCGCGTCGCCCGTGAGGCTCCACCAGCCTCTGGTTCCACCCGTGACCAGCGCCTACGACCCCCACCGCTCCCGTCAGCGACCGACTACTTCTACAAGAGGCCCCTATTACGACTGGTCGGCCCATAGCCCGTCGCCGCGGCAACGCGCCGGCGACGCGCTCGCCGAGCGCATCACCGCGATCCATGAGACCTCTCGCGGCACCTACGGCTGGCCGCGGGTGCAGCGCGTGCTGCGCCGCGACGGCGTGGCGGTGTCGGGCAAGGATCTGGCGTCGCGTCGGATGGTCGACTGGGCCATGGCCGACCACCTACGCGCCGAACTGGTCTGCGACGCGCTGACCATGGCGTTGAAAGTCCGTCGACCCGCGCCGGGGCTGATCTTCCACTCCGACCGCGGCCACCCAAGGCGGGTTCAAGGGGCCGTCGCAACACCGGCTGGCTGGAGACAGATCAGATGCTCGTTGAGGGCCTCGGCCGGGGTCTTCCAACCGAGGGCCTTACGGGGTCGGTTGTTGAGGGCAGCCGCGACGGCGGCGAGGTCGTCGGCGGAGCGCTTGCTCAGGGCGGTGCCCTTGGGGAAGTACTGGCGCAGCAGACCGTTGGTGTTCTCGTTGGTGCCACGCTGCCAGGGGCTGTGCGGGTCGCAGAAGTAGATCGCCAGGCCGGTGTCGATGCGCAGCTGGGCGTGCTGGGCCAGCTCCGCGCCTTGATCCCAGGTCAGCGATCTGCGCAACTGGTCGGGCAGCGTGGCGATCGAAGCGGCGATCGCATCACGAACGGCCTCAGCCCCCGTGGCCAGCCAGCGCGGCCCCGTTCTTGACCCGCGGCTCGTCGCCGTGACCGTCCATGCGGGGCAGGTGCAGCAGCATGGTGAACCGCGTGGTGCGCTCGACGAGCGTGCCGATCGCAGAGCTGCCCAGGCCGAGGATCAGGTCGCCCTCCCAATGGCCGGGCACCGCGCGGTCCGCTGCCTCGGATGGCCGTTCGCTGATCATGATCTCGGGGCTTAGGGCGGTGGCCTGTCAACAGTCGATGCCGTGCTGGGCGTACGGGTGGCAGGGATCGACCTCCCAGCGCGTGGCCCGCTCGATCAGCGCAGCTGGTTGAGCCGGTCGCCGTACACCTAGTGCTTCCCGGTCAAAGTAACATCGGTGTGATTTGCTGTCGCCATGAGCGTGTTGCCTTCAGAGAGGAGCTTGTCGTGGCGACCCTTCCCCCGCTCGTTGTCCCCAACGAT
>Ga0136617_10002191_pt1 | contig 17462 bp, 14 predicted proteins | sample AntDrymUQ3222106_2_FD_129672 | JGI IMG/M metagenome (GOLD analysis project Ga0136617, IMG submission 129672) | Polar desert sand microbial communities from Dry Valleys, Antarctica - metaG UQ322 (21.06) | ecosystem: Environmental > Terrestrial > Soil > Desert | place: Antarctica: Dry Valley... | reverse complement strand
TGACCACCGACCGCCGAGAGTGCGTGTCGCGCCGCTCGGAGACATAGCAGGAAGGCAAAAGTAAAAAGGTAAAAGGCAAAAGTGAAAGCCAGTCGGAATAGATGCTGGATGTTAGTCAAGACACGCTGGTGGGGTTGCCAACATCTGACATCCGACATCTACTTCATGCATCCTTCACACCGAAAATCTTTTGCTGAGATGCTTAAGAGAACGTTTGCCCGATGAGTGCTTCGAGTTACCAGTCCGCTCAGACCACCGACCGCGCCGAACAATCGGCGGTGGCGACGCGGCGCGTGTGGTGGCTGTTCTCGCCGCGCGTCGATCTCGGCGTGTTCCTCGGCAGCGCCGTCGTGGCGCTCGCGGCGTTGTGGGTCGGCGCCCGATTCGGCGCGCTCGAAGGGGACGCGCCGGAGTGGTCGTGGGTCCCGGCGGTGCTGCTGATTGATGTCGCCCACGTCTATGCGACCGGGTTCCGGGTCTATCTCGACGCGGAAGAACTGAAGCGGCGGGTCTGGTTGTACGCGCTTGTGCCGGCGTTCGCGTTCAGTGCCGGCGTCGCGCTCTACTCAGAGAGCGAGCGGATGTTCTGGCGCGCTCTGGCCTACCTCGCGGTCTTCCACTTTGTCAGGCAGCAATACGGCTGGGTCGCGCTCTATCGCGCGCGGATGGGCGAGCGTGACCGCGCAGGGTGGTGGGTCGATTCGGCAGCTATCTACCTTGCGACCATCTATCCGCTGGTGTACTGGCACGCGCATCTGCCACGGCGGTTCTGGTGGTTTCTCGCGGGCGACTTCGCTGGTTTGCCTGCTCTCGTCGAAAGAATCGTGCAGCCCGTCTATTGGCTGGCGCTCGGAATTTACGCACTGCGCTCCGCGTACGGATGGTCGGTACGGGGCGTCGGTAATCCCGGCAAAGACATCGTCGTCGTGACCACCGCCGTCTGCTGGTACGTCGGCATCGTCGCCTTTAACAGCGACTACGCCTTCACCGTGACGAACGTCATCACCCACGGCGTACCGTATATGGCGCTCGTCTACTGGCACGCCCGCACGCGCCGCGGCGAAATGTCGAGTGCGTCCGGGGACCGACGCCGCGGCGACGCGCCGTATCGCCTGCTGACGCGCAACGTCTTCGCTTTCCTGGCGACGCTGTGGCTGCTCGCGTACGTCGAGGAACTGTTGTGGGATCGTGGCGTATGGCACGAACGCGGATGGTTGTTCGGCGCGCGCGCGTGGGAATCGGCGGCGTCCCTGAAGACCGTGCTTGTCCCCGCGCTGGCGTTGCCGCAGATCACGCATTATGTGCTCGATGGTTTCATCTGGCGGCGCAAAAACAATCCCCACTTATCACTCGTGCCGAACGCCGCTCCGTGCGCGAAAGAGGAGTGAGGCCGCGCGCGAAGAATAAAATGCTCTAATGTGCGGGGGCATCATTATTCATAATGAAATTCAAGCTGTCGCTTGCCGAACGGAATGAAAAGTAGTTAGTATCTCAAACACCAAGCAAGTCAGGTTCTTAACATACAAGATTAGAGCGAGGGCGCGACGGTGCGAACCGGGAACGTTGGCACACGGCGGCGAGAGGTTTGCGCGGAGTCAGATGACTTCCGCCCGCTTGCCTGCGTCGTCAATTGTTCTTATATGCGAGGTCGGTGATGCGGAACGGACACGTGTGGCCGAAGCGGTTAACGTTTACGCCGCACACCAGCTACTCTTTCCTGTCACCTGTCACGGTTCACCTGTCACGTCTGAGGATTTAGGTACTACTTCGGTCACCGGCTCGATGCACCGCGTCTCTCGGTCTACTCAGGTACGGCTTTGCTAAAACAGTCACAAGAGCAAAGGTTCGAGAACAATGCCGCAGGTTTTCCATCACAGCACTAACACGCTCTCTAAGCTGAGCATCTTCGGCGGAATCTTCGTCTTGCTGGCGGTGGTCTGGGCGGTGGCCGAGATCAACCGCTCGTCGTACAACACGGGGGCGTACGTTGAGCGCCAGCAACCGGTGCAGTTCAGCCACAAACACCACACCGGCGATGACGGCATCGACTGTCGCTACTGCCACACATCGGTGGAGATTTCCAGCAGCGCCGGGATGCCCGCAACCAAGACGTGCATGAATTGCCACACGCAGATTTGGTCGGATAGCCCATACCTTGAAATCGTTCGCACCAGTTGGAAAGAAGGCAAGCCGATTGAGTGGACGAGGGTGCATGATCTGCCCGACTACGTCTACTTCAACCACAGCATTCACGTCGCGAAGGGCATCGGTTGCTCGTCGTGCCACGGACGCATGGACGAGATGCCGGCGGTCTACCAGGCGGCGTCGTTACAGATGGAGTGGTGTCTGTCGTGCCACCGGGAGCCGGAGCGTTTCCTTCGTCCAAAATCGGAAATTTACAACCACGCTTGGAACGCGCCCAACCACCTCAGCGAAAACACTACCGAGCAGCAGCTCGCGGATGGGCGAAGGTTGAAGGCGGAGTATCGTGTGAAGAACTCGCCGGTGTTGACGAGTTGCTCGACGTGTCATAGGTAAACGGTCAAATCAAACGTGACGGGTAACAGGTGACAAGATGATTGCGGATTTCGGATTGCGGAATGGAAGAAGCCAACACAAGCATCGCAACGTGGATTGCTAATCCGCACTCCGCATTCCGCAATCGCCAAATATTGTCCTGTCACCTGTCACGGCTGAGTAAATAAAGATGCACATCAAAGATACTTTCCCCGCGCTCTACAAAATTCGTCAGGTCCGCCGGAAGCCGCTTGAGATGGAAGACGTGCGTCAGAGACTGGGCGCGGTACGCGGCAAAGAGTACTGGCGCAGTCTCGACGAGTTGGCCGACTCCGAAGAGTTCGCTGAGTTACTGCACCGTGAATTTCCACAGGCCGCGTCGGAGATGGAAGAGGGGACCGACCGCCGCACATTCATCAAATTGATGGGCGCTTCGCTGGCGCTCGCAGGCGTCAGCGGCTGCACATACCAGCCGCCAGAAACAATCATCCCTTACGTGCGCGAGCCCGAAGGCTTAGTGCCGGGCAAGCCGTTATTTTTCGCGACCGCGATGCCGATGGGCGGCGCGGGCGTGGGACTGCTGGTGCGCAGCAACATGGGCCGTCCGACGAAGATCGAGGGAAACGAGTTGCATCCAGCGAGCCTCGGCGCGACCGACATTTTCTCGCAGGCTTCGATCCTGACGCTGTACGATCCAGACCGTTCACAGACGCACATCAACCGCGGCGAGATCGGTAACTTCACCTCGTTTCTCGCGGAGATGTCGAGGGCCTTAGAGGCGCAGACCGGTCGCCAGGGGGCGGGCCTGCGGTTCCTGACCGAAACCATTTCATCGCCGACCGCCGCCGCGCAGATGCAGGAAATCGCCCAACGCTTCCCGGCGGCGAAGTGGCATCAGTACGAACCGGCGGGCAGCAATGCGGGCGTCGGCGCGCGCCTCGCATTCGGCGAGCCGGTCAACACGATCTACAACTTCGCCGAAGCCGACCGCGTGCTTTCGCTTGACGCAGACTTCCTGTCATGCGGCCCGGCCAGCCTGCGCTACGCGCGCGATTTCGCCGGACGCCGGCGGCTCGCCGAAGGCAAGACCGAGATGAACCGTCTCTATGTGGTCGAGACGACAGCGACGCAGACCGGAATGGTCGCCGATCACCGGTTGGCGATTCGTCCGTCGGAGATGGAAGGCTTCGCGCGTGCGCTGGCGGCGGCGCTCGGCGCGCCCGGTGCCGCGGCTGGTGACGGCGCGCACGCCGAGTGGATCGCAGCGGTCGCGCGCGATTTACAGTCCGTGCGGGGGCGCAGCATCGTGATTGCCGGCGACGAGCAGACGCCCGTCGTGCATGCCCTGGCACACGCCATCAACGGTGCGCTCGGCAACGTCGGCACGACCGTTACTTACACCGAGCCAGTCGAAGCCAATCCGGTCGATCAACTTCAGTCACTGCGCGAGTTGATTGCAGACATCGACAACGGGCTGGTCGAATTGCTGGTGATCGTTGAAGGCAATCCGGTCTACAACACGCCCGCCGACTTGAAGTTCGATAAAGCGCGACTCGACAAGGTTCCGTTGCGCGTTCACTTGGGGCTTTATCAGGACGAGACGGCGGACTTGTGTCAGTGGCACATCAACGAGGCGCACTACCTCGAAGCGTGGAGCGACACCCGCGCTTTCGACGGCACCGCGACGATCATCCAGCCGCTGATCGCGCCGCTCTACGATGGCAAAAGCATTCACGAACTTCTCGCCGCCTTCACCAACACGCCCGAACGCAGCGGCTACAGCGCGGTGCGCGAGTTTTGGCAGAACGAAATCCCCACCACCGAGTTCGACAAGATGTGGCGCCGGATCGTGCATGACGGCGTGATCCCGAACACGCAGCGCGCCACGAAGAGTGTCACAGCACGCAACGACTTTGCGACTCAGGGGCCAGGAGCCGGCGAACAGGGGTCGGCTGGCAATCAATTACCGGGTGCGACGACTGTTCCTCAAACATCAACTTCCGTCTCTCAACCCCCGACCCCCGGCCCCCAGCCCCCGGCCCCCGGTTTAGAGATTGTCTTTCGTCCCGACCCGACCGTTTACGATGGGCGTTTCGCGAATAACGGATGGTTGCAGGAATTACCGAAGCCGCTCACCAAGTTAACGTGGGATACGGTGGCGATGGTCAGCCCGGCGACAGCGGCTCGGCTCGGACTCGATAATGAAAACACGATCACGTCGAAGGGCAGCGAGTTGATGGTCGAGGTCGTCCGCTTGCGCTTCAAGGGGCGCGAGGTGACGGCGCCGCTGTGGGTCCAGCCGGGACAGCCCGATGGCGTCGTGACGCTGCATCTCGGCTACGGGCGTTGGCGCGCGGGGCGCGTCGGCACGTCGATTCCCGGCGAGGGCGCGCGCTATCCGGAAATCCCCGGCCCGACCGAAGACCCAGGTAAGCCCGAAGGGATGCCGCACTTTCAGGACGCGTATCAAATCCGCACCTCTGACGCGCTCTGGTCGGGCGTTGGAGTCGAAGTCGTGAAGACCGGCGTGCGCTATCAACTGGCGTCAACGCAGCTTCACTTCAACATCGAGGACGACCGCGAGATCGTCCGCGCCGGAACGCTTGAACAGTACCGGCAGAACCCGACGCTGAAGCCGCACCGCGACGAAGACAAGCAGCCGCCGAAGCCAGCGGGCGAGAATCGCGAACCCGCCGGCGAAGGCGAATCGATGTACCCGGACTTTGATTACTCTGATTCACCGGAGCGAATGGCCGCCGGTTTCTATCCGTACCGTTGGGGAATGTCGATTGACATCAATTCGTGCGTCGGGTGCAGCGCGTGCGTCGTCGCGTGTCAGGCGGAGAACAACATTCCCATCGTCGGCAAGGATCAGGTCGCGCGCGGGCGCGAGATGCACTGGCTGCGCGTCGACGCTTATTTCCGCGGCGGCATCGAGAAGTTACAGGGCGTCTACTTTATGCCGGTGCCGTGCATGCATTGCGAGAACGCGCCGTGCGAGCCGGTCTGCCCGGTGCATGCCACCGTGCATGACACCGAGGGCTTGAACCTGATGGTCTACAACCGCTGCGTCGGGACGCGCTACTGCTCGAACAACTGCCCATACAAAGTCCGGCGCTTCAACTTCTTTCTGTACCAGGACTGGAACACGCCGAGCCTCAAGATGCAGCGCAACCCGGAGGTCACGGTGCGCTCGCGCGGCGTGATGGAGAAATGCACCTACTGCATTCAGCGCATTGAGTACGCGAAGATCGAGTCGGAGAAAGAAGGGCGGCGGGTGCGCGATGGCGAGGTCGTGACCGCGTGCCAGGCCGCGTGCCCGACCGAGGCGATTATCTTTGGTGACTTGAATGATCCCGAAAGCCGCGTCGCCAAACTGCATCGAGAGCCGCGCCAATACAGCCTGCTCGCCGACTTGAACACGAGGCCGCGCACCACGTACCTGGCGGCGGTGCGCAATCCGAACCCCGAAATACGGTGACAATACGGTGACAAGTGACAAGTGACAGGTGACAGGTAAGAAACAATCATCGCTCGTCACTCGCCGCTTATTACTCATCAGGCTTTTTCTTGTCACCTGTCACCTGTCACCCGTCACGATTCGAGGGACGCTTATGCAGAGAGTAACAAACCCACACGACGACGTGGCCATCCACCGAACTTCGCCGCCGGTGATTGAGCCGGGCCACACTTTCGGCTCGGTGACCGACAAAATCAGTGCGTTGACGTTGCGGCGGCGGACGCCCATCGGCTGGTACATCGGCTTCACGCTCTCGTTCATGGTGGCCGGGATGCTGATGATGACGATTGCTTATCTGGTGATGACGGGCATCGGCATTTGGGGCAACAACGTGCCGGTCGGGTGGGCGTTCGACATCATTAACTTCGTGTGGTGGATCGGCATCGGCCACGCCGGGACGTTGATCTCGGCGATTTTGTTGCTCTTAAGACAGGAGTGGCGCACCTCGATCAACCGCTTCGCGGAGGCGATGACGCTGTTTGCGGTCGCCAGCGCCGGCCTCTTCCCGCTGCTGCACACGGGGCGCCCGTGGCTCGCCTACTGGCTCTTGCCGTACCCGAACACGATGGGTATGTGGCCGCAGTTCCGAAGCCCTCTGATGTGGGACGTGTTCGCGGTCTCGACCTACGCGACCGTCTCGGCGCTGTTCTGGTATGTCGGATTGATTCCCGACTTTGCGACGTTGCGTGATCGCGCGAAGAACCGCGTCTTTCAAATCATCTACGGCATGCTCGCGCTCGGCTGGCGCGGCAGCGCACGCCACTGGGCGCGTTACGAAGCGACGTATCTACTGCTTGCCGGACTCGCGACGCCGCTCGTGCTGTCGGTGCATACCATCGTCAGTTTGGACTTCGCGGTATCGGTCATTCCCGGCTGGCACGCGACGATCTTCCCGCCATACTTCGTCGCCGGCGCGATTTACGCGGGCTTCGCGATGGTGCTGACGCTGACGATTCCGCTCAGAAGATTTTACGGCCTCGAAGATTTCATCACGGTTCGACACCTGCGCAACATGGCGAAGATCATGCTCGCGACCGGATTGATCGTCGCCTATGGCTACATGACGGAAGCGTTCATGGCGTGGTACAGCGCGAACACTTACGAGGAATACATGATCCTCAACCGGATGCGTGGGCCGTATGCGTGGGCGTACTGGTCGCTGATCTTCTGCAACGTCATCGTCCCGCAACTGCTATGGGTGAAACGTGTGCGCCACAGCACGGTCGCGCTGTTTTTGATCTCGCTGGTGGTCAGCGTCGGGATGTGGCTGGAGCGGTTCGTGATTCTGGTGACGAGTCTGCACCGCGACTTCCTGGTGTCATCGTGGGGCATGTACTCGCCGACCGTCTTCGATTGGTCGATGTTCATCGGCACCATCGGACTGTTCTTCACGCTGCTGTTCCTCTTTATCCGGTTCCTGCCGATCATTTCGATCTTCGAGATGCGGACGCTCGTTCCGCAGGCACAGGCTCAGATTAACGAGGAGAAGGGGCAGGCGTAATGAGTACTGAGTACTCAGAGGAAGATTACTGACTAACTGAGGATTTCGTGATGAAGAAATCAACCAGACCGGCGACCTATGGTTTGATGGCTGAGTTTGATGATCCGAGCGCGGTCGTCGCGGCGGCGCAGAAGGTTTACGACGAAGGCTATCGGAGCATCGACGCTTACTCGCCATACCCGATTGAGGCGCTCTCCGAAGCAATCGGCGTGCATAGCACCAAGATGCCGCTGCTGGTGTTGATTGGCGGCATTCTCGGACTGATCGGTGGCTACGCGATGCAGTACTACACACACGCCATCGACTATCCAATCATTGTCGGCGGCAGGCCGTTTCATAGTTGGCCGTCGTTCATCCCGATCACGTTCGAGACGACGGTGCTCGGCGCGTCGCTCGCGGCGGTCTTCGGCATGCTCGCGCTCAACGGACTGCCGGAGCCGTATCACCCGGTTTTCAACACGCCGAACTTTGCGCTGGCGTCGCGCGACCGGTTCTTCATCGTGATCGAAGCGGTTGATCCGAAGTTCGACCGCGACGCGACCGCCGAGTTTCTGAGGGGTTTGGGTTCCCGCGAGGTGATCGATGTCGAACACTAAGAATAGGGGTCGGGGGTTAGGGGTCAGGGGTCAGAAAGCTGCTCCGCATCATCGCGCATTATTGTGTGTTCTGTGTTCTGTGTTCTGTGTTCTATCTGTTGGTTGTCGGCAGGACATGCAGGACCAGCCGCGCTATGAAGCGTACGAGCCGACAACGTTCTATAAAGACGGGCAGTCGTCGCGTCCACTCGTCGAAAACACGGTGCCGCGCGGCGAGCGTTTCCTGCGCGAGGATGAGTATTTCTGGACGGGTAAGACCGGCGGCGGGCAGAGCGCAGGAGGCCGGAGCGTGCCGACCGGGACGGGGACGCAGAGCGGCGGCGGCAGCGATGTGCAGTCAGGGCCGGACGTGTTCCCGATTCAGATCACCGAGGAAGTGCTGTTGCGCGGACAGGAACGCTTTAACGCCTATTGCTCGATGTGCCACGGCGCGACCGGGTTGGGCGACGGAATGGTCGTGCGGCGCGGATTCCGCCGCCCGCCGTCGCTCCACGAAGACCGGTTGCAGACGGGCGACGCTTCCGCCGCGCACTACTTTAACGTCATCTCCAACGGCTGGGGCGCGATGCCGGCCTACGCCGATCTGGTCCCGGTCGAGGATCGTTGGCGGATCATCGCCTACATCCGCGCACTGCAACTCAGCCAGCGGGCGATGCTCGACGACGTTCCCGCCGACAAGCGCGCGCAGCTCGCGAACGGCGCTACCGTCGAGCCACACGGAGGGGGGCAGCAGCAGGACTAGCTATGGACACGACTTCGTACAACCTGCCTCCCGCCGCCGAGCGCTGGCAGACGCGCGCTCTGATCATCGGCGTCGTCGCACTGGTCATCACCGCCGTCATCGCGTTCTTCAGCGGATCGCTGACGCATAGCGGCGAGGCCGGCGTCGCGCAGGGCGAGGCGGCAGCGGCGGCACACGGCTCGACGACGTTCCTCGCGCAGTTCTTCCGCTCGTACCTGGTCGGGTTTCTATTCGTGACCGGCATCAGTGTCGGCAGTCTGGCGATTCTGATGCTGCAACATTTGTCGGGCGGCGCGTGGGGACTCGTCATCCGGCGCATCCTCGAAGCCTCGACGCGAACGATGCCGCTGCTCGCGCTGATGTTCACCCCCATCATCTTCGGGATTCATTCGCTGTACGAATGGTCGCATGCGGAAGCGGTCGCCGCCGACCCGATCCTGAAGCACAAGTCGCTCTACCTGAACGTCCCGTTTTTCATTGGCCGCGCCGTCTTCTATTTTGTGGTGTGGGGTGCGCTCGCTTACTTTTTGAATAAGTGGTCGCGCGAACAGGATCACACCGGCGACCCGCGCGTGAAACGGCAGATGCAGAACTTAAGCGGCCCCGGCATTCTGCTGTTCGGCCTGACGGTGACGTTCGCGGCGGTTGATTGGGGCATGTCGCTTGAGCCGCACTGGTTCTCGACGATCTACGGCATGCTGGTGATGGCGGCGTGGGGGTTGACCGCGATGGCCTTCACGATCACCGCGTTAGTGGTGCTGTCACGCCACGACCCGATGTCGCACGTCTACGCGCCGTCGCACTTCCACGACCTCGGCAAGCTGCTGCTCGCGTTCGTCATGATCTACGCTTACTTCTCGTTCTCGCAGTTCCTGATTATCTGGTCGGGCGATCTGCCGGAGGAAACTTCGTGGTATCTGCGGCGGTTGCGCGGCGGATGGGAGTTGATCGGACTGGCAGTCGTCATTCTGCACTTCGCGCTGCCGTTTGTGCTGCTACTGTCGCGTGACGTGAAGCGCAACGCGCGCCGCCTGGTGTTGGTCGCGCTACTGGTGCTGGTCGCGCGCGTCGTCGACTGGATTTACCTAATCGCGCCGGCCTCGCACCAGACCGAAGGCCATGAACAATCACTGTGGCCGATGTTGCTTCTCGACTTTACGACGATGTTCGCGGCGACCGTCGGACTCGGCGGCATCTGGCTGTGGTTCTTCCTTCGACAGTTGCGACAGCAACCGTTGCTGCCAATCGGCGCGCCCGACCTCGACAAAGTGCTCGCGGCGGCGACGACGAGCCAGCATTGATGAAGTGGACAGTGGGCAGTGAACAGTAAGAAGAAGGCGGGAAGCAGGAAGAAGAAGGCAGTGGGTAGTAGCAAGTCGCGGGAGTTGGTGAGGAGATGTTGAGAGTATGAGTGGCTTGAAGGGACGGGACACGATTTATCACAGCGGCGGACGGCGGGATGACAGCATCCTCGAAACGCCGGACGTGTCGTACATCAAAAACCCGGATGTCGCACACGAGGTAAGCGATGTTAGCGTCGGGCCGATAGCGAAGTTCGTCATTGGGCTGTTCGTCTTTGCGACCGTCATCTGCCTCTTGATGTTCATGCTGTTCAGATATTTTGAGCAGCGCGCGAAGGAGAACGAGTTACCCGCGTCGCCGGTCGCGCGCCAGGGCGAAGACCGTCTGCCGCCGGAGCCGCGTTTGCAGGGCGCCCCCGGCTTTAGGGTCAACGAGCGGCCTGATGTGTTGAGTGCAGAGGAGCGCAACCTTGAACTGCAAGAGCCGCAGGCCGAGATGCGACGCGTGCGCAAGATTTGGGATCACGATTTGGCGAACTACGGCTTGGTCGAAGGCCAGCCCGGAAGGATACGCATCCCGATTAAAGATGCGATGAAGATTTACCTTGAGCGTGAGGCGCCGAAAGCGCAGCCGCCGCAGAACAATCAACCGCCTGAGAGTCAGCCGGGACAGAGCCGCAACGCGCCGTCGGGTCGCCAGGAAACTATGCCGTCATCATCCAGTTCCGGGAAGCAGTTGGAAAAGAGGGAGCAATGATCGTTAGTAATCAGGAGTCAGAGTTCAGAATGCGGAAGGCGGAAGACAGTAAGCAGAGGGCAGCAAGCAGAAGGCAGTCCGCCGCAGGCCGCAATCGGCAGACCCGTGCGCTTACTGCTGACAGCCTTTTGCTGACGGCCTTCTGCTTACTGCTGACCTGCCTGCTGCCCGTCGCTTCGCGGGCACAGTACGGTCGCCCGCCGGAGAGCGCGTTGCCGAAGGGTGGTAAGCCCGAAGTGCTGAAGGAGATCACCATCGAGCAGCGCCTGAATAATCAGATTCCGCTCGACGCGACATTCCGCGATGAAGCGGGCCGCACCGTGCAACTCAGCGAGTATTTCAAAGACGGCAAGCCCGTCCTCGTGTCGCTCGCTTACTACGAGTGCCCGATGCTGTGCAACGAAATCCTGAACGGCGTCGAACGCACCCTCCGCGCGCTGAGCTTTATGCCGGGGCGCGAGTTTCAGGTCATCAACGTTAGCTTCGACCCGCGCGAAACGCCGGAACTGGCGGCGCGCAAACGAGAGACACACTTGAAGCGCCTCAGTCGTGGGGGAGCGGAGCAGGGTTGGCACTTCCTGACCGGCGATAAAGCGAACATCGACCGCGTGACCGAGGCCGTCGGCTTTGGGTATGCCTGGGACGCCAACTCGAATCAGTTCGCGCATGCCAGCGCAATCATGATCGCGACGCCGGAGGGGAAGCTGTCGCACTACTTCTACGGCATCGAGTACGCGCCGAAGGATGTGCGGCTCGCCCTCGTCGCGGCGTCGGCGGGGAAGATCGGGTCGCCGGTCGATCAACTGCTGCTCTATTGCTATCACTACGACCCGACGACGGGGAAGTTTGCGCCGGTGATGGCGGTGGTTCGCACGGCGGGCGTGCTGACGGTGTTCGGCGTCGTGGCGATGATCCTGCTGCTGGTGCGACATAGCCGCAATAAGGGAAGCGGCGGCGGCGACCACTGGGACGAGAGCGTCAACGTCGGAGGATCCGCTTAAAAGGTTATGCAGTATTTTCCATCATGGGTGCCGTTTGCGCCTGAACAGGCGTCCACGCTGGCGGGCGAGGTCGACGCGCTGTATCTGTATCTGGTCACGATCACACTCTTCTTCTCGGTGCTGATTACGGGGCTGATTATCTTCTTCGCGCTGAAGTATCGCCGCCGCACGCCGAACGAAGTGCCGCGCCCCGTCGCTGGGTCGATCACGCTGGAGACGCTGTGGACGGTCATCCCACTGCTGATCGCGATGACCATCTTCGCGTGGGGCGCAAGCCTTTACTTCAAGATGTACCGCGTGCCGACGCAGGCGATGGATATTTTTGTCGTCGGCAAACAGTGGATGTGGAAGTTTCAGCATGGCGGCGGGCAGCGCGAGATTAACGAACTGCACGTCCCCGTCGGCAGCCGCGTCAAGCTGACCATGACGACCGAAGATGTGATTCACAGCTTTTACGTTCCGGCGTTCCGCATCAAGGCCGACGTTGTGCCGGGCCGTTATACGACGACCTGGTTCGAGGCGACAAAGCCGGGACGCTATTATCTGTTCTGCGCCGAGTATTGCGGTACTAACCATTCCGGGATGGGCGGCTACGTCGTCGTGATGGAGCGGAACGATTATCAAGCGTGGCTCGGCGGCGGCGCGACCGACTCGCCGGCTTCGCAGGGGCAGAAGCTGTTCTCCGATCTGAACTGCGCGACCTGCCACCGCAACGACACGCAGGACCGAGGCCCGATGCTCGCCGGACTTTTCGGCAAGACGGTGCAGTTGGATAACGGCCAGACGGTCATCGCCGACGAGACTTACATCCGCGAGTCAATCGTGAACCCACGCGCCAAGACGGTTGCCGGATTCCAGCAGATCATGCCGACATATCAGGGGCAGGTCAGCGAAGAGCAACTGCTGGCGCTGATCTCATACATCCGCTCGCTCGGTACGACGAACGATAGCGGCGCGGGCGGCGGGGCGGCGACGGGTCGCGATGGCGGGCAGCAGACGACGACCGGCATCAACCCGGACGCGCAACGCTCGAACCCGACGGGGCCGACGACGCCGGGTGGAACACGCGCGCCGGTATCGACCGCGCCGGACTCGACCGGGGAACAGCCCGACGGCGCGAACCAGCCGCGCTCCGGCCGGCAGCAGCAGCAGCGGTCGAGAGGCAGACAGTAGTCATCAGTTTTCTTTGAAGTGGTATGAGGTGACGGGAGGTCCGGAATAGTTCGATTTAGAAAAACCGGACACCACTCGCAACTTTAAATTCGGGTTGTAGTTTTTAGTCAATCAAGGCAGTAAGCAATTATGAGCACAGCAGTCGGAGCACCGGCCACACCAATCGATGCGCCGCGCGGGGTTAGATTCCCGCACGTCAACTACCTCAACGCCAACTACGGCATTAAGTCGTGGTTGTTGACGCTCGACCACAAACGCATCGCGCTGCTCTACCTCGCCTCCGTGACGTTCTTCTTCTTTCTCGGCGGCGTGTACGCCATCGCGATTCGCCTCGAACTGATGACGCCGGCGGGCGACCTCGTGGAGTCGCAGACCTACAACAAGCTGTTCACGCACCACGGCGTGTTGATGGTCTTCTTCTTTTTAATCCCGTCGATCCCCGCGATCCTCGGAAATTTTTTGATCCCGCTGATGATTGGCGCCAAAGACCTCGCGTTCCCGCGCCTCAACCTGCTCAGCTGGTACATCTACATGGCGGGCGGCATCATCACGCTGTGGGCGCTCTTAAGCGGCGGCGTCGACACGGGGTGGACGTTCTACACGCCGTTCTCGACGACCTTCTCGAACGGGTACGTCGTCGCCGCCGGTCTCGGCATCTTCGTCAACGGCTTCTCGTCGATCCTGACGGGGCTTAACTTCATCGTCACGATCCACACGATGCGCGCGCCCGGCATGACGTGGTTCCGTTTGCCGCTCTTCATCTGGGCGCACTACGCGACGAGCATCATCTTCATCCTCGGCACACCGGTCATCGCGATTACGATTCTGCTGGTCGCGCTCGAGCGTCTGGCACGGATCGGTATCTTCGACCCGGCGCTCGGCGGCGACCCAGTGCTGTTCCAGCATCTCTTCTGGTTCTATTCGCATCCGGCGGTCTACATCATGCTGCTGCCGTCGATGGGCATCGTCAGCGAAGTGATCGCGACCTTCTCGCGAAAGAACATCTTCGGTTACACGTTCGTCGCCTTCTCGTCCATCGCGATTGCGGTCTTCGGGTTCCTCGTGTGGGGCCACCACATGTTTACCAGCAGCCAGTCGATCTATGCCGGGATGGTCTTCTCGTTCATCTCCTATGCGGTCGCGATTCCGTCGGCGGTGAAGGTCTTTAACTGGACGGCGACGCTCTATAAAGGTTCGATCTCATACGACACACCGATGCTGTACGCGCTGGCGTTCATCGGCCTCTTCCTGATCGGCGGAATGACGGGACTGTTTCTCGCCGCGCTCGGCCTCGACGTACACGTGCATGACACCTACTTCGTGGTCGCCCACTTCCACTACATCATGGTTGGTGGCGCGCTGATGGGCTACCTTGGTGGGATGCACTACTGGTGGCCGAAAATCACCGGGCGAATGTACCCGGAAGGGTGGGCGCGGTTCGCGGCGCTGGTCATCTTCGTCGGCTTCAATCTGACGTTCTTCCCGCAGTTCCTGCTCGGGTACATGGGGATGCCGCGCCGTTATCACGCCTATCCGGTCGACGCGCCCGTGTGGCAGGTGCTGCACGTGATGTCCACTTCGGGCGCGTCGATCATGGGTGTCGGGATGTTGATCCCGATGGTATATTTCATTTGGTCGATGCGCTACGGGAAGTTCGCGACGGCTAACCCGTGGCCGGCGACGGGCCTCGAATGGCGCACCGCGTCGCCACCGCCAACCGAGAACTTTGGCACTACGCCGGTCGTGACATGGGAAGCCTACGAGTTCAGGCCGATGGAAGAGACCGAAGTGATCGGCCCCGGCGACACCCCCGCGCAGCCCATCGACGGCATGCAACCGACGGACGGCAAAAACCCGTGACAGGTGACAAGTGACAAGTGACGGGTAAGAACGGATTTTCACCCATCACTTTTCACCCATCACCCATTACCCAGGAGAATAGGTTTGGCTACGCATGAGATAGCAGCAACGCACCACGGGCCGGCGGCGGCGCACGCGGCGCATGTCCCGGCCGAACACTCCGCGCACGCGGCGCTCGCCCATCACTTCGACAACCTTGAGCAGCAGCGCGAGGCGGGGAGCCTCGGCATGTGGATTTTCCTCGCGCAGGAGGTGATGTTCTTCGGCGGGCTGTTCCTCGCCTACGTCATCTACCGCACGCGGTTTCCGGAGGCGTTCGCGGCGGCGAGTAATCACCTTAACTGGAAACTCGGCGCCTTCAATACGGCGGTGCTGATCTGTAGCAGTCTGACGATGGCGCTCGCGGTGTGGGCGGCGCAGGTCGGGCGGACGCGGCGCACGCAGGTCTTCTTCATGGCGCTGACCGGTCTGCTCGGCGCGACGTTCCTCGGCGTCAAAGCCGTCGAGTATTACGACAAGTACCGCGACCACCTAATCCCTGTGCGCGGGTGGTTCCACTGGGAACAGCCACTCTCGGCGAACGTCAGTGAGCAGAATATCCAGATGTTCTACTGGATTTACTTCGCGATGACGGGGCTGCACGCGCTCCACATGATTATCGGCATCGCGATTCTGTTGCCGATCATGTACCGCGCGTGGAAGGGGGCCTATTCGCCGGAGTATCACGCGCCGGTCGAGTTGTTCGGACTATATTGGCACTTCGTCGACATCGTCTGGATTTTTCTGTTCCCGCTGCTCTATCTGCTTGGCGCGCACTACGCGGGCGGGCACGCCGCGGCGGGGCACTAAAGGATTTAAGACACGCATCATGTCTGAACATATCGTCCCAAGAAAAGTTTACTTCGTGGTCTTCGGCGCACTGATGGTGCTGACGGCGCTCACCGTGTTCGCCGCCAACATCGACTTCGGCGTACTCAACGACGTGATTGCGATGACCATCGCAGTGACCAAAGCTGTACTCGTGATCCTGTTCTTTATGCACGTCCGATACGGCTCGCGCCTCATCATGCTGGTGGTCGTGGCCGGGTTCTTCTGGCTCGCGATCTTGATGGTGCTGACGCTCAGCGACTACAACAGCCGGAAGTGGGTCGAACAGCGCGTCCGTCAGTCGACGATTCCAAGCGAAGCGGGGCGTTGATCGACGGAGGTCCAACTCACAAGCGACTTGGCGAATGCTTTTGCATTCAATGTTGACTTTGTGTCTGATGAGATAAACATTGTCCATCCTCAGCATCCTCTCTGTCTTCCAGCAGCAAAGCATCGAGATTCTCCGAAACTACCGGAGAGTGCGCTGAGGTTGGTAAGTTTTCTAAACGGTGAGGGGTAAACTTTCCGAGCATTGCGTCCAAGTTTCAACGAAGAAGTGAAAGAATAAGATATGATAATTACTGAACACTTTATTATCATGGTCTTTGGTGCGTTGGTAGCATGTGCCGGGTTAGTTCTGTTGTATCTGCGAAAGGAGCAAGCGAGGAATCGAATCAGGCTCTTCGGCCAGGATTTCCAAATCTCGACACCCGATCTGGTGGTTTTTCTAGCAGGTTGCGGTATTTTTGTCATCCCGTTACTAGTCTCGATTAAGAACGACCCTGCAATCAGTTAGGACTTACGCAGTTGAAATAAACCCTGGTTGAAAACAAAGGACTTAGCTGAAATACGACTCCCCGTAAGTTGTTGATTCTTCGTTCAACTGCGTAAGTCCTACAGTATAAAATTTCCGTGGCAATCTAAAGAAACGTCATCTGATACAGTATCTGGTACAACCATAAGCAGTGAAGAGAAAGAGCCCAACGATCAGATCAGTACTGCCAACTTATCCACTATAGGGGCAGCGATTAAAGGGTCGATAGCAACCGGCCAAGACCGGGATTTTTTCAAGTTCAAGACAATTGGCCGAGAACCAACATCTCCCGGTCAAGTACCAAACAAGATTAGGGTTATCTTAAGGAAAACATCTCCAGAGGGATTCACGGCCGTGGTAGGAGTCTACGATGAAGCCGAGAATAAAATCACTGAAAGCATCGAATACCTCAGCGGCAAGCGCGCGGATGACCCTAGTAGCTTAGTTTTTGACGGCAGGCCCAACTCCTATTACTACATCATGGTAAGGCATTATTCTGAGAGTGAGGAGAAGTCTGGCAATTATCAACTTGTGGTAAGGGAAGAATGACCAGTAAAAAATTCTGGTTCTCCCTCTACTTAACTCAAGCGCTGTATAGATGCTCCCTCTGCCGGTATATCCAAGTTCTCTGCTCTCGAAATACGCTCAATCAGACCACGATGTAATGAGACAAAGAAGATTCACCACCAAGACACCGGGGCGCAACAGAAGAAACTACGTACTCAGGCAAAAGTTTTTCGTTATGCAGGTTGCGCAATAGCAGCGTCAATATTTCGCTTTCACTTTTGCCTGTTCCCTTTTTACTTTTGCCTT
>Ga0136617_10002190_pt1 | contig 17464 bp, 25 predicted proteins | sample AntDrymUQ3222106_2_FD_129672 | JGI IMG/M metagenome (GOLD analysis project Ga0136617, IMG submission 129672) | Polar desert sand microbial communities from Dry Valleys, Antarctica - metaG UQ322 (21.06) | ecosystem: Environmental > Terrestrial > Soil > Desert | place: Antarctica: Dry Valley... | reverse complement strand
GAGCGCCTGGTCGATGATCTTCACCGACTCGTAGATCTCGGCGACGCGCACGGCGAAGCGGTCCCAGTTGTCGCCCTCGGTGCCGACCGGGATCTTGAAGTCGAAGTGGTCGTAGGAGCAGTAGGGCGTGGCCTTGCGCATGTCCCACGGATTGCCGGCCGCGCGCAGCAGCGGACCGGTGACGCCGAGCTTGAGCAGCTCCTCCTCGGCGAGCGGGCAGACGCCGCGCAGGCGCTGCAGGACGATCTCGTTGTTCGCGAGCAGGTCCTTGTACTGGTCGGCGCGGCCCGGCATGACGGCGGTGAACTCGCGCACCTTCTGCTCGAAGCCGCGCGGGATGTCCTCCGCGACGCCGCCGACCTGGATGTAGCGCGTGTGCATGCGCTGGCCGGAGCTCTGCTCGAAGAGGTCGAGGATCAGCTCGCGCTCGCGGAAGCAGTACCAGAACATCGATATCGCGCCGAGGTCCAGCGCGCTCGTCCCGAGCCACACGAGGTGGCTCATGATCCGGTTGAGCTCCATGTGGATGACGCGCAGGTACTGCGCGCGGGGCGGCACCTCGACCTCCAGCAGCGTCTCCGTCGCGCCGCAGAAGGCGTAGGCGTTGAAGTAGTAGGCGAGGTAGTCCATCCGCTCGACGACCGGGATCACCTTCCAGTAGCTCTTGTCCTCGGCGGTCTTCTCGATGCCGGTGTGGACGTAGCCGATGATCGGCTTGAGGTCGCGCACGACCTCGCCGTCGAGCGTCACGAGCAGGCGCAGCACTCCGTGCGTGGCGGGGTGGTGCGGGCCCATGTTGAGCGTCAGCAGCTCCTGGTCGAGCTCGTCCGTGCCCAGGCGCTCGAGCGGCGCCATCGTGATCGACTCCTCGAGCTGGCGGTATCCCGAGGTGCGGGTGACGTCGGTGCTCATCGCGAGCGGCCACCTTCCGGCTCGATACAGGCGATTGTCGAGCAATGACGCGTTGTCACTTGGTGTACGTCCTCCCGTCGCTCTCGTCGATCGTGAACAGGACCGGCTCGCCGCCGATCGGGAAGTCGCGTCGCTGTGGGTGGCCCTCGTAGTCCTCTGGCATGAGGATCCGGCGCAGGTCCGGATGGCCCTCAAAGATCACGCCGAACATGTCGTAGATCTCGCGTTCCTGGTGGTTGGCGGTGGGCCAGTCGGGCGTGACGGAGGGCACGACGGGATTGCCGAGCGGCACGCGGAGCTTCACCGTGAGGCGATCGAGCGCGCCCATGTCCAGCAGCTCGTAGTGCACGCCGAGGCGGGGTTCCTCCGGGTAGTAATCGACGCCGTGCACGGACATGAGCGCGTCGAAGCCCTTCCCGCGCAGGCGCTCGAGCGTCGCGCGGATCGTGACCGGATTGACGATCAGCACGCCCTTGTCGCGGAAGTACAACGTGTCGAGGACCGACTCGCCGTCGGCCTCGCGCAGCTCCTCGGCGAGGAGCTCGAGGCCGACCGCGTCAGGCACCGCCGGTGTTCCCTGGCCTGAAGACGTTGACGGCGGTCGGGTGGGTGGGGTCCGCTTCGGCCGCGACGACCTCCTCGGTCCCGCGCGCGCCGTGGCCGTCGCGCCAGCCCATGTCCGGGTCGTCCTGGATCATCTTGCGCAGCTTGAGGATCCCGTGCAAGAGCGCTTCCGGACGAGGCGGGCAGCCGGGCACATGGACGTCGACCGGCATGAACTTGTCGGCCGGCACGATCGCGTAGTTGTTGAAGACGCCCATCGAGCTCGAGCATGCGCCCATCGCGATCGCCCACTTCGGCTCGAGCATCTGGTCGTAGATGCGCCTGACGATCGGCGCCATCTTGATCGAGACGCGACCGGAGATGATGAGCAGGTCTGCCTGGCGCGGCGAGGCGCGGAAGGCCTCGAAGCCGAAGCGCGCGACGTCGACGCGGGCGGCGACGATCGACATCATCTCGATCGCGCAGCAGGCGAGGCCGAACGTCGCCGGGAACAGCGCGTTGGAGCGCGCCCAGGCGACGGCCTTGTCCATCGTCGTCGTCAGGACCCGCTCCTCCATGTACTTCTCGAGGTTCTCGCCCTCCAGGTCGCCGCGGAGCATGTCGCGGGCACGCAGCTGCCGGATGCGGAAGTCCTCCTTGTCGCTTGACAGCTCCGAGCCGTCGGCAGCGACGAGCTTCTCGCGCTTCACCGCCATTCGAGCGCACCCCTGCGCCAGACATAGACGAAGGCCGTCATGAGCAGCGCGATGAAGACCGTGATCTCGATGAGCGCGAAGGTTCCGAACGCCTTGAGCTGGATCGCGACGGGATAGAGGAAGATGACCTCGATGTCGAAGAGGATGAAGAGCATCGCGATGAGATAGAAGCTGATTCCGAAGCGGAACCCCTGCTGCACGTCCGAGGGCAGGCCGCATTCGTACGGATCCCGCTTGCTGGGGATGCTGCGGCGCGGGCCGAAGAGCAGGTTGAGCATCGCAAATGCCATGCCGACCACGGCGCCGAGGCCGACGAAGACGAGTACCGGCAGATAGCTGTTGAGCACGAATGCCTTTCTATCACCAATCTTTCTATCACCAATGTGTCACGCACTTTGAAATACCCCGTGGACGAGACGACCATCGCCGAGATCGCAGCGCTCGTGACGGTCGCCGTCAACGGCGCGGCCGGCGCCCTCGCCGGCCTGCGCTGGTGGCAGGTGCGGCCCGGCGATGCCTTCTGGCCGCTGCTGCGGGCCGGACAGGTGGTCGCCGTGCTGCAGGCGGTCGTCGCCGGCGCGCTCGCGATCGCCGGCTACGAGCCGGCTGACGGCCTGTACTGGCTCTACGCCCTGCTGCCGGTCGCGATCGGCTTCGTCGGCGAGCAGCTGCGGATCGTGTCCGCCGAGCAGGTGCTCGAGAACCGCGAGCTGCCCGACGCGCAGGCGGTCGGAGCGCTCCCGGATGCCGAGCAGCGCTCGGTCGTGCTGGCGATCGTGCGCCGCGAGATCGGCGTCATGGCGCTCGCGGCGCTCGTCGTGGCGTTCCTGTCGCTGCGGGCGGCGCTCGTCGCCTGAGCGGATCAGGGCTCAGCCTCTACGGCGCAACGTGCGCCGGATGAAGAGCGTGCCCTTGGCCTGCAGGAGCGTGGTCTTGGAGTACGTCGGCGACTGGTCCATGTAGACCGTCCACCGGCCGAAGCGCGTCTTCGTCGGCAGCAGGCGCATCTTCTTGGCAACGATTCCGCAGGGAGAGGTGGCGGCGCCGATCTTTACGTTGCGCCGCGTCTTGCCGCCGAAGCGGAAGTGCGCGTAGACGGTCCGGCCCGGCAAGAAGCCGCGCGCCGTGTACGTGACTCTGCGACTCGGGCGGCCCGTGCTCGGATCGGCGTCGAAGCCGAAACGCACCTGGCGGAACTTCGCTGTCGCCGTGCTCGTCGGGTTCGCGGGATCCGTTGCGAGGAGGTTGAACGATTCCTGGAGCGTGTCGTCGGAGTTGAAGGCGGGCGGCGCGACGTTGCTCCTGAAGCTGCCGCTCGCATCGGCGCGCACCGCGGTCAGGTCCTTGGGAGCCGGCTTGGACCGGGTGGAGGTGCGGATCCTGACGAGGCTGTTCGGGCTGAACCCGCTGCCGACGAGCGGCAGCGTCATCACGCCATTGAGGCCGAGGCTGGCGACGCAGGGGATCCTCGTCGAGATCGTCGGCGCGGCGCGCGCCGGCACCGCGAAACCCATGGCGGCGGCGAGCGCGGCCGTGCCGGAGGTCGCGAGGAAACGTCGTGGTGCGAGCATGGAACCTCCTCCGATGACGTGAGCCCGACGAGCTAGCTGCAATTCCCCTTGGGGCATCCTATTCGCGTTACCGGCGCCGCCGCTGGGCGTGGCGCAGGCGCCGCTCAGCGGCGCGCGATCGTCGTGTAGCGGCCGCGGTAGTACACGAGCGGGTCACGCTCCTGGCCCGTGCCCATCCCGATGACCTCGCCGATCCCGATGACGTGGTCGCCGCCGGGACGCAGCTCGCGCAGCGAGCACGCGATCCAGGCCAGCGCCCCGTCGAGCACCGGCACGCCGTGGGCCTCGACATGCGTGACGCTCTCGAACTTCTCGCGCGGAACGCGCTTGGAGGCGAAGACGGCGGCGAGCTCCTCGTCTTCGGCGCGCAGGATGTTGACCGCGAAGCGCTCGGACGTGCGAACGACCGCGAGCGTGCGGGAGCGGCGTTCGAAGCAGACGAGCAGCAGCAGCGGCTCGAGCGACAGCGACGTGACGGCGCTCGTCGTCATTCCCGCGGGGCCGGCCGGGCCGGTCGTCGTGACGATCGTCACGCCGCTGGCGAAGTGGCCGATCGTGTCGCGATAGGCGCGCTGGGCGTCCGGGGCCGTCGGGCTCACCACGACCGGTTCCCGGCGCCGGCGGAGGGGCGGGCCGGGATGCCTCCGCGAGCGGTCACCTCTGGACCTTCAGCGTCCCGAACTGGCCGAGGTCGTCGTGGTTGGCGATCGTGCAGACGAGCCGGTACTCGCCGGGCGCCAGCGTGACCTTGATCGGCTCGGCCGTCTGCCCCGGCTGCATCGTCGCCACGCGGTCGACGAGCCTCGGGTTGCCGCCGGGCACGTCGGGCACCTGGATGACGAGGTTGTGCGTGAGCCGGCCGGCGTTGCGCGCGACGAACTTGACCCGCCCGGGCTTCACCGCGATGTCCTGCGGGACGATCCGGTACTCGTCGAGCGTGATGCGCAGGATCGGCCGGTCGGTGCGGAAGACGTCGTCGCCACCGCAGCCGCCGAGGACGAGCGCGGCGGCGGCGAGCGCGGCGGCGGTGGGGGCCAGGCGAGACATCGCCCGCGGGATTGTTCCGTATCATCTGCGCCGCCAATGGCCCGCCGCGTCGTTACCGCTGCCTGCATCGCCGCCGCGGCCTTCCTTGCGTCGGGTTGTGGGTCCCAGGGCGTGAAGCTCTCCAAGGACGATCCGAACCACAACGGAGCAGTCATCTTCGCCGCGCGCTGCGGCGCCTGCCACACACTCGACGTCGCCGGGACGCAGGGCTCGGAGACGGATGTCTCCGACCGCGAGAACGTCGACGGTCCGAACTTCAACGTCCGCACGGAGAAGATCCCCGACGTCCTCTTCGCGATCGCCAACGGCGGATTCTCCGGCGCGATCATGCCCGAGAACATCGTCACCGGTCGTGAGGCGCAAGCGGTCGCGGCGTTCGTCGCCAAGTACTCCGGGAAGCAGAAGACGGCCGGCGGCTAGCCGGCTCGGCGGACGCCGGCATGCTGGACCTCAGGCTGATCCGCCGTGAGCCCGAGGCGGTGCGGGCTGCGCTCGCCCGGCGCGGTGGCGACGTCGCCGAGCGCGTCGATCGGGTGCTCGAGCTCGACCGGCGCTGGCGCGAGGCCACGCAGGCGGCCGAGGCGCTGCGGGCCGAGCAGAAGGGGGCGTCGGAGGAGGTCGCCGCCGGCAAGCGCGAGGGGCGCGACGTCGACGACCGGCTCGCGCGGCTGAAGGAGCTCTCCGGCGAGGTCAAGGCCCGCGGGGAGGAGGCGCGGCAGGCCGAGGCCGAGCTGCAGGCGCTGCTCGCGACGCTGCCGAACCTGCCCGACCCGACGGCCGCCGAGCCGCAGGACGAGGTGCTGCGTACGGTCGGCGAGGCGACGAAGAGCGGCCGCGATCATCTCGAGCTCGCCGGCGAGCGGATCGACATGGAGCGCGCGACGCGGCTGTCGGGCTCACGCTTCGCCTACCTGCGCGGCGACCTCGCGATGCTCGAGCTGGCGCTCGTCCAATGGACGCTGCAGAAGCTACGCGGCCACGGCTTCGAGCCGGTCATCCCGCCGGTGCTCGTGCGCGAGCACGCGCTCTACGGCACGGGCTTCCTGCCCGACACCGAGCAGCAGATCTACCATCTGCCGGCCGACGACCTGTATCTCGTCGGCACGAGCGAGGTTGCGCTCGCGTCGCTGCACGCGGGCGAGATCCTCGACGCGTCCGAGCTGCCGCTGCGCTACGCGGGCTTCTCGCCGTGCTTCCGTCGCGAGGCCGGTGCCGCGGGCAAGGACACGCGCGGGATCCTGCGCGTGCACCAGTTCGACAAGGTCGAGATGTTCTCGTTCGTCGAGCCCGCCGCGAGCGCAGAGGAGCATGACCGGCTGCTGGCGATCGAGGAGGAGATCCTCTCCGAGCTCGACGTGCCCTACCGCGTCGTGAACATCGCCGTGGACGACCTTGGCGCAAGCGCTGCGAAGAAGTACGACATCGAGGCGTGGCTGCCCGGCCAGGGCCGCTACCGCGAGGTGACGTCGACCTCGAACACGACGGACTTCCAGGCCCGGCGCCTGGAGATCCGCATGCGCGATCGCCCATCCGGCCGGCCCGAGACGCTCCACACGGTCAACGGCACCGCCGTCGCCGTCGGTCGCACGATCATCGCCCTGCTTGAGAACGGCCAGCGAGAGGACGGATCGGTGGCGCTGCCGGCGGTGCTCGTGCCCTACGGCGCTGCGCCGGAGCTCCCCCCGGCGGGCTGAGCCACGTGGGCGACCGCACCCGGCCGGTCATCGAAGATGTCAAACGTCGCGTCCAGGCCCGTGATCTCGAAGAGCCGCAGGACGGTCGGGTTCGCGCAGACGAGCACCATCCGGCCGTGGCGCTGGTTGACGAGCCGCAGGCCGGTGAGGAGCACGCTGAGCCCAGTCGAGTCGATGAACTCGACGGCGCTGAGATCGAGCACGAGCGTCGTCTTGCCGCTGTCGATGACCGCGTTGAGCTGCTGCCCAAAGCGCGGCGCGGTCGAGACGTGGATCTCGCCGCTGACGCTGACGATGTCGGCGCCCGCGTCCGGCGGCTCCTCGTCGAGCTGAAAATGAGGGGCCAGGGACGACACTCCGCTATCAGACCCTGCCGGTCGAGGCCTGTCAATGCGACCCGAGGCCGGATCCCCGAATATGCGGTGGCTCGGCTCCCAGAACCGATCCATCCACGATCTTCCGTGGATCCGTAATGTCAGGACCGTGACACCGGATGATGACGACGACCTGACGATCGACGAGCTGGCGCGGCGCATCGGGATGACCGTGCGCAACATCCGCGCCCATCAGTCACGCGGGCTGCTACCGCCACCAGAGGTCCGCGGACGCACCGGCTACTACGGTCCCGACCACGTCGCGCGCCTGAGGCTCATCCAGGAGCTGCAGGCCGAGGGCTTCAACCTCGACCTCATCCGCCGGCTGCTCGAGGGCGCCGGAGGCTCCAGCACCGAGGTCCTGCGCTTCAAGCATGCGCTCGCGCAGCCATTCGGAGGGGAGGAGCCGGCGACGATGGGCGTCGCGGAGCTCATCGCCGAGTGGGGTACCGCGGACCCGTCGTTGCTGCATCGGGCGCTGTCGCTCGGCCTCGTACGCCAGCTCCCCGACTGGCGCTTCGAGCTCCCGAGTCCCCGCCTGGCGCGCGCCGGGCGCGAGCTGTTCGCACTCGGCGTCCCGCTCGAGCGCTCGCTCGAGATCGTCGCCCGTGTGCGCGAGCAGGCCGACCGGATCGCCGAGATCTACGTCGAGGTGTTCCTGGAGACGATCTGGACGCCGTTCGAGCGTGCCGGACGCCCGCGCGAGGGCTGGCCCGCCGTGCAGGAGGCGCTCGAGCGGCTGCATCCGCTCGCGGCGGAGTCGCTCGTCGCGGTCTTCGGCATGGCGATGAAGGACGCCGTCGACCGCGAGTCCGCCCGGGCGCTCACGCGCATGGCGGAGAGTCAGGACGTGAGCTCCTAATGCTGCCGACGCTGCGCGACGGCCGGCTGACGCTGCGTCCGCTCGACGAGCGCGACGCGGGCGACCTCGCGGCCATCGTCGAGCACCCCAGCGTGAGCCCGTGGTGGGGCTCGGAGGACTCGGCGAGCCGCACGGCCGAGGGCTTTGCGGAGGACGCGCGCGAAGAGGTCGCGTTCGCGATCGAGGTCGACGGCGCGCTCGCCGGCTGGCTCGGCTTGCACGAGGACGACGAGCCGGACTACCGCTGGGCGGGCCTGGACATCTTCCTGTCGCCCGAGCACCAGGGCGAAGGGCTCGGGCGGGTCGCGCTGCGCCTCGCCGCGCGCTGGCTCATCGACGAGCGCGGCCACCACCGAATCACGATCGATCCCGCGTGCGCGAACGTCCGCGCGATCCGTGCCTATGAGGGCGTCGGCTTCCGGCCCGTCGGCGTCATGCGCCGGTACGAGCGCGGGCCCGACGGCGCCTGGCGCGACGCGCTGCTCATGGACCTGCTCGCCGAGGAGCTGGCGTAGTCCACAGCTCGCCGCGGCCCGCGCGCTCGAAGCCGATCCAGAGCGCGTTCATCGCGGTGGCGACGATCTGCGCGCGCGGCGCCTGCTGGTGCTCGCACCACCACAGCGCCAGGCCCTGCAGCACCGCGCGCACGACCTCCCACAGCAGCTCCATCGCGACCGGATCCGCGGTGCCCGCGATCTGCGCAGCGGCGGGCTCGCGCTGGCGATCGCGTCGACTAGGTTAGGCCTGAGATGACACGACTCGCCGTTGCCGCGACGCTCTTCGTCGCAGCGAACATCCTGCACTCGCTGGACCATCTGCGCCAGGGAATCGACCGGCTCGCGCTCGAGGTCCTGTCCGCCGGGACGCTGCTGTCGATCGTCGCGCTGATCGCGCTCGTGCTCGCGGTGCGGCGGGACCAGTGGGCGCCGGCCGTCTGCGCGGCCACAGGCATCGCCGGCGCGCTCGGCGTCGCCGCGGCCCACCTCGCCCCGCACTGGAGCGCGCTCAGCGATCCGTACCCCGACCTCGGGCTCGACGCGCTCTCGTGGGCTGTCATGCTCGCGGAGGTCGCCGCCGCGCTCGTGCTCGCCCTCGCGGGCGTCCGGGAGGTGGCACGGCACTCGACTGCATGACGCCGACGCTCACCCGCACGCAGCTCAACCGCGCGACGCTCGCGCGCCTGCTGCTGCTCGAGCGCGAGGAGGCGTCGGCGCCGGCAGCCGTGCAGCGGCTCGCCGGGATGCAGGCGCAGGAGCCCAAGCACCCCTTCGTCGGGTTGTGGACGCGCCTGGAGGGCTTCGAGATCGAGGACCTGCGCCGGGCGCTGCTCGAGCGCGAGGTCGTCCGCGCGACGCTCATGCGCTCGACGCTGCACCTCATGAGCGCCGCCGACTATGCCGCGCTGCGGATGTCGATGCAGCCGAGCATGGCGGTCGCGCTGCGGGTGCTCGGCGCGCGATCGGCGGGCCTGGACCTCGACGCCGTGCTCCGAGCCGCGCGCAAGGTCCTCGACGGCCGGCCGCTGCCGTTCGAGCGGATCCGGGCGCTGCTGGCGGAGCAGTTCCCCGACGTCAACGACCGCGCGCTCGGCTACGCGGTGCGCACGCTGCTGCCGCTCGTCATGGTGCCGAGCGAGGATGGGCGCTGGGGCTTTCCGCGCGTCGCGGAGTTCGCGCTCGCCGAGGAGTGGCTCGGCGAGCTGGCCGCCGACGGCGACCGCGAGGCCCTCGTGAGACGCTACCTCGGCGCGTTCGGCCCGGCGAGCGCCGCCGACGTCCAGACCTGGTCGGGTGTCGGCGGGATGAAGACCGTGCTGAACGGGATGCGCGACGCGCTCGCGGTCTTCGTCGACGAACGTGGCCGCGAGCTCTTCGACCTGCCCGACGCGCCGCGCCCGGACGCCGCCGTGCCGGCCCCGCCGCGCTTTCTGCCGGAGTTCGACAACCTCGTGCTCGCCCACGACGACCGCACGCGCGTGATCGCCGACGAGCACCGCCCGCTCGTGACGACGAAGAACCTGCGCGTGCGCGCGACGTTCCTCGTCGACGGCGTCGTGGGTGGGACGTGGACGATCGAGGTCAAGCGCAGGATCGCGACGCTGCGGATCGCGCCGTTCGCGACGCTGGGCAAGCGCGCCCGGAAGGCGCTCGCCGAGGAGGGCGAGGCGCTCCTGCGCTTCGCCGAGCCGTGCGCGGCCGGCCACGCGCTGGCGATCGGCGACTGACATGGCGCGGGTATGGCGTATCCGCGCCCGATCCCACCGGAGCGCACAAGACCACCCCGACCGTCTTCGAGGTCGTCCACCGCGCCGTCGAGATCTGCCATCCCGACGGCCACGACCCCGCGCTGGCCGAGTTCCTGCGTCGCTTCGAGGATCGCGACGAGCCGGTGACTGCGCTCGGACCGCGCCGCAGGGGAGAGTTCTTCGCCGCCGCCCACGCGATCATGGGCGACGAGCGCGACCCAGGGCTGGTCATGGGCGCCGCCGTCGCGACCTACCTCGCCTATCACCGCGACGAGCTCGACGACGACTCCACCGACATCCCCCGGCTGGCCACGCGCGCGGAGTTCGCGGCGCCACGTCCCGCAAGACGTCGCTGATTGGCTGGCCGCACGCGGACGAGGACGAGCAGCGGCCCGCGGCCGCCGATCAGGTAGCTGAGCCGGTGGCCGGTGGAGGCGGACCTCCTCCTGGCGGATCATGGATATGGCTACGGGATCTGCAGCCCCGAGATCGCCCGCGCGATGACGAGCCGCTGGATCTCCGAGGTGCCCTCGAAGATCGTGTAGATCTTCGCGTCGCGGTGCCAGCGCTCGACGGGGTACTCGCGCGTGTAGCCGTTGCCGCCGAGGATCTGGATCGCGCGCTCGGTCACCCAGACGGCGACCTCGCCGGCCTTGAGCTTGCTCATCGAGCCCTCGGCCGCGGTGAACGGCTTGCCCGTGCGTCCCATCCACGACGCGCGCCAGACGAGCAGCCGCGCGCAGTCGATCTCCATCTTCATGTCCGCGAGGGCGAAGGCGATGGCCTGGTTCTCGATGATCGCGCGGCCGAACTGCTTGCGCTCCTTCGCGTAGTCCAGCGCGTACTCGTAGGCGGCGCGGGCGATGCCGATCGCCTGCGCGCCGACGATCGGGCGCGAGACCTCGAAGGTCTGCATCGCGGTCTGCGACTTCGACCGCCCGCCCTCGCGCGTGCGGGCGAGCTTGGCGTCGAGCTTCTCCTTGCCGCCGAGCAGGCAGTGGCCGGGGACGCGGCAGTCGTCGAGGAAGACGTCGGCGGTGTGGGAGGCGCGCAGGCCGTGCTTGCGGACCTTCGTGCCCATCGTCAGCCCGGGCGTGCTCGGCGGGATGATGAACGCCGCGTGGCCGCGCGCGCCGAGCTCGCGGTCGACGGCGGCGACGATGACGTGGACGTTCGCGATGCCGCCGTTCGTCGCCCAGGCCTTCTGACCGTTGAGGACCCACTCGTCCTTGGCCTCGTCGTATCGCGCCGTCGTGCGCAGGGCCGAGACGTCCGAGCCGGCGTCGGGCTCGGAGACGCAGAAGGAGGCGACCTTCGGATCCTCGGTCGTGCCGAAGCACTGCGGGATCCACTCGCCCATCTGCTCCGGCGTCCCGGTCCCGAAGATGCTCGCGACCGCCAGCGCCGTTCCCATGATCGCCATGCCGATGCCGGCGTCGCCCCAGAACAGCTCCTCGTTGGCGATCGCCATCGTCAGCCCGGTCTCGTCGGCGTGGAACTGGGCGAGGCCCTCGAAGCCGTACAGGCCGATCTTCGCGGCCTCCTGGATGATGGGCCAGGGGGTCTCCTCGCGCTCGTCCCACTCCGATGCGGCCGGGCGGACGACGTTCTGCGCGAAGCCGTGGACCCAGTCGCGGATGTCGCGCTGGTCCTGGGTGAGCTCGAGCGAGAACGCGCTCTCCGCGCTCTCGGGCAGGTCGACGGTCGTTGACATAGGGTCAGGCTAGGGCGAGTGTAAATACGTGTCAACCGTTCGGTTACTTAAGTACACTGCCGCCCATGGCCTCTGCCACAGGCACGCTGCGCGACGCCCGCCGCAGCCGCGAGCGCGACATCGTCGCCGCCACTCGCGCGCTCTTCGACGAGCGCGGCCTGCAGGACGCGCCGATCGAGGGGATCGCGCGCGCCGTCGGCATCAACAAGGCGCTCATCTACCGCCACTTCGCCTCCAAGGAGGAGCTCTTCGTGGCGACGGTGACGCTCTATCTCGACGAGCTCGCCGAACGCCTGCGCGGCGTCGATCCCGAGCTCGACCACGTCGGCCGGCTGCGCGAGGGGTGGGGCCGCTACGCCGACTTCTGCCTGCAGTATCCGGCCTTCCTGGATTGCGCGCTGTCGCTCATGCGCCGGCCGGCGAGCGAGCTGCGCGAGCGTGTGCCCGACGCGATCTGGCTGCGCCTGGGCCAGGCGATGGGCGCCTGCATCGGGCCGCTGGCCGCGATCCTCGCCGCCGGCGCCGCGGACGGTGTCCTCGACGTCGACGATCCCGATTTCGTCGCCAACCGCCTCTACGCGCAGACGCTCGGCACGATGCACCTCGCGCGCGTCGGAGCCGGAGTGCTCGGCGCTGCCGAGACGCTGCCGGGCATGTTCGCGATCGACGCCCGGCGCGTGCGCGACGCCTGCGTCGCCGACGCGCTCGCCGCCGTCGGCGTGCGCTGAGCGGTTACCGCGAGCGCTTGCGGTTCGTCCGCAGGAACTCCCAGACGTTCGGTTTCGGCGGCCGGGCGTTCTCGAGCGTGCGCAGGCACTCCGGACACAGGCAACCCTGGTAGAAGCGCGCGATGTCGCCGCGGATCCGGTTGTCGAGCATGACGTCCGCGCACCAGCAGCCACCTGTCTGGCGTCCGCAGTCAAAGGCCGACGAGCAGCGCGGGCACAGCAGCATCTCGCTCGGCGCGGCCGGCTCTGGCGGGGTCGCTGAGTCCACGGCGACGACACATGTTACGGGCCTGTTTGCCGGGCGCCGCCGACCCCCGCTGGGCAGGTGTCTGCACTGCGGATCGGCCATGGGTGCGGACCGGTCTACTCCGGCTGATCCGCTCCTGCGTCCACGAGCTTGCCGGGATTCATGATCCCGGCCGGATCCAGCCGTGCCTTGAGCGTCCGCAGCGCCTCGATCCCGAGCTCGCCGACCTCCCGCGGCAGCCACGGCGCGTGGTCGATGCCCACGGCATGGTGGTGGGTGAGGGTCGCGCCGGCTGCGCAGATCGCGTCGGTGGCGGCGGCCTTCGCCGCATGCCACTGCTCGAGCTCGGCCCCTGGCTGCCGGCCGGCGAGGAAGGTGAAGTACAGCGACGCGCCCGTCGCATACAGGTGCGAGACGTGGCATAGGACGAGCGGCGGTGTCCCGCGCGGCGCGAGCGCGTAATGCAGCGCCTCGCCGACGGCGCGGTGGACGTCGCCCAACTGCGTCCATGTCGTCGCCGTCTCCAATGTGTCGACGAGGACGCCCCGGCTCAGCAACTCGTCGCGCACGTAGGCGCCGTGGAAGCGGGCCTTCGCCCACGCCGCCCCCGGCGCCGGGCCGAGGGCGAGCGCGCCGTGGCGGCGCAGGGTCGCGCGTGACCCCGAGCGTCGCCGGGCAATCTGCGACGGTTCGCCGTCGAAGCCGAGGATCGCCAGGCAGCCGTGCCCGTGCCCGCGCGCGCCGAGGTACGCGCGCAAGAGGCGCGTGGCCGCCGGATGCGAGGCGAGCACGAGCGAGAGCCGCGTCTCGTCCTCGTCGGAGAGGCGCGCGACGTCCGGCGCCGCGCCCGCCTGCTCGAGCTCGCGCAGCGCCTCGCAGCCGGCGGCGAAGCCCGGCAGCGACCACGCCTCGAAGTGCCGGCGGGCTGGACGCGGGCGGACGCGCAGCGTCACGTCGGTGATGATCCCGAGCACGCCCTCGGAGCCGAGCAGCAGCTCGCGCAGGCTCGGGCCGGCGGCACTCGCCGGCACGCGCGGCGTGGCGATCTCGCCGCTCGGCGTCACGGCGCGCAGCGCGACCACAAGCTCGTCGATGCGTCCGTAGCCGGTCGACGCCTGGCCCGCAGAGCGCGTCGCGGCCCAGCCGCCGACCGTCGAGAACTCGAAGCTCTGCGGGAAGTGGCCGAGCGTCAGGCCACGCGCCCCGAGCAGGCGCTCGACATCGGGTCCGAGCGTGCCCGCGGCGAACGTCGCAAGCTGCGAACGCTCGTCGAGCTCCAGCAGCCCGTCCAGGCGGGCGAGGTCGACGCTGACCGCGGCCTCGAACGGGCCGCGCAGTGGCTCGACGCCGCCGACGACGCTCGTGCCGCCGCCGAAGGGGATGACCGCCACGCCCTCCTGCGCGCACGCCTCCAGGATCTGCGCCACCTCCGCGCGGCTGCCGGGCAGGACGACCGCGTCCGGCGCGACGAGCCCGCGTCCGCTGCGCAGCCGCACGAGGTCGGGGTAGCTGCGACCCGCGCTATGGGCGACGCGGGTGAGGCGGTCGTCGCGGAGGTGCTCGGCCCCGACGACCTCAGTGAGCAGCGCGCGAGCGCGGGCGGGCAGCCGTGGCTCCGCGATGTCGACGGCTTCGAGCCCGACCGGGACGTGACGTGCCGCCGGATCGACTCCGAGCTGGTCGCGCAGCAGTGCCACGACGGCTGCGGGCAGCGGCGCATCGTGGCCGTCGACACCCCAGCCCCACCAGCGCATGCGCGGCGCGTACATCGCGACAGCACAGCACGATCACGGGTGACGTGCCGGGCAGCCACGTGCCCGTGGCGCCCGGGCGAGCGCCTGCACAGGCCATCGACGGCGCCCGCGCTCTCGCCGGGGCACCTGGCGCCCCGCCGGCGCGCCTGGCGCCCCCGCCGGCGCGCCCGGCGCCCGCCGCCCGCGCCGGCGCGCCCTCGTGCCCCTGCCGGCGCCACCGTCCGTCGGTCAGCGGCTCTTGCGGGCCGCCTTCTTGCGTGTGGCCTCGTCCTGCAGCCGCTGTGCCTCTGCCTCGGCGGTCAGCGCGTCGGCCCGCTCCTCGAGCGTCGCGGCCTCACGCTCGAGCTGATCGAGGCGCGCCTCGGCGGCCTGTTCCTCGATGGCCTCGTCGGCCTTCGTCCGCGCGTTCTCGTTCGCCGCCTGCCGTGCGCGCTGCGCGCCGGCGGCCTCCTGCGAGCGCTGCGTACGCAGCCGTGCGGCTTCCGCGCGCTGGCGCCGGGCACGCTCGGCGGCTTGCTCGCGCTGCTCCTCGGTGTGCTCACGGGTGTCGGCGAGGCGCTCGTCGGCCTCTTGCGCCCGGCGTTGCGCCGCGGTGCGCAGGCGCAGCGCCCGCTCGCGCTCGTCGGCTGCGAGGCGGCGCCGGGCGGCGTCCTCGCGCAGCACCTCGTCGCCGAGCGCCAGGCCGGCGACGTCGCGAACCTGCGCCTCGATGCGGTCGAGCACGAGCCCGGCGCTCCGGCGCGGGCCCGCGCCGTTGCCGGGCAGCAGCGAGACCACGATGTCGAGGGGCAGGCGCGTGAGCTTGATGGAGCCGCCGATCGCGGTCCGGGGGATGGCTCGGATGCTCATCTATCGCTCCTCGGGGTCGAAGGTCTCGGCCGTGTCGTCCGCGAGATAGGCCTGTTGTCGCAGCCGTGACGCCTCCCGCGCCGCGGCGGCGCGCTTCTGCTCGGCGGCGCGTTCGGCGGCGTCTGCGGCGGACTCCTGGGCGCGCCGCTGGGCGTCGGCGTCGCCTGCGCGCTGGTTGGCCTCGGCCTGCGCCTCCCGCTCGGCCAGAACACGATCGCGCTCGATCGCCTCGTCGCGCTCGCGCGCGGCGATCTCGTTCTCGAGGCGGTTGCGCTCGAGCTCGTTCTCCGTCCGGGCGTTCTCGAGCTCCGCCTCAGCCTCCGTCTGGCGGGCGCGCTTCGCCGCGACCTTGGCGTCGGCCTCAGCTTCGGCTTGGGCCTGCTGGAGGCGTCCCTCACGGGCCAGGTCGTCCTGGCCCAGGAACGAACCAGCGGCCTGCTTGAAGCGGCCCGCGAGCCTGCCGGCCAGCCCGCCACGGGTGCGTTCTGGAATCTCTGGGTTCGTCACGTCATAGCTCCTGTGTCTCGCGGGACCGCTCCGACGAGCGATCGGACTCCTTGGCCTACCCGTCCATCGGCGGCGCAAGTGTGCCGACGGACACACAGCGCACCCGCCCAGACCCCGACGACCGGCAGCCTGAGCGCCCGCGCGGCCAGCGCCCGGGGGCGGTCATCCATGTGCTGTGTCCACATCGGCGTCGTCGATCGCGGCCGGCAGCCTCGCAGAGCAGGCGGCGCAGCGCGGTGGTGGAAGCCCCTTGGCGGCCTGCGCCAGCAGCGGGAGGAAGTGCGCCAGCGCGTCCAGCGGAACCGCGATCACGGTCTTCGCGCCGCCGGGAATGACGACGAAGGCCTCTTCGCCTTCGCGGGGCACCTCGGCGAGATGGATGAGGGAGAAGTGCATCAGTCCAGCGGGAGGTCGAGCGGGGTACCGCAGGCGTCGCACCGCGGCGGCAGGACCGGCGCCTGTTCGGCGGCTTCGCGCAGCAGGCGCGCGAGTTGCGCCACCACGCCGATCGGCCCGCCGATCGTCAGCGGGCGCTCGCGACCCGCTTGCCATGCGAGCAGCAGCACGGTCTCCTCGCCGTGGCAGTCGTCGGCCTCGTCGGGAGTGAGGTAGAGCAGTCCGAGCCACATGCCAAGAGCACAGCACGCCGATCGCCGTAGAGGAGCCGATGACACAGAATTGACACGAAGTTGTCGCAGCCGTGACGCGAACCGCGGCTACGTCGACGTGTGTCTCATTGCCGGGCGTAGTTAAGCCCTGTTCTCCGCACGAACTCTCCATAGACCGGGAGAGGATGTCCCTACACGCCGCCACGCAGGTACGGTCGTTCGGCATGCCGACGACGACGATCCCTTCGGACGCGCCGCTGTGGGAGATGCTCGACCACCGGCAACTGGCGCCGCGGCACCGGCGCCTGATGCACGTGATCGAGGCACAGCGGGCCCGCGCGGATGCCCGCGAAGTCCGCGCCGCGTTCCCTGCTGGACGACGATCGCTGGTCTCCCCGCCGAGTGGGCCGCGCCGCGCAGCCTGCTCGAGGACATGAACGCGGCGCTCGGTCGCCTGCCTCTCCCGGCGACCGAGCACGCGTGAGCTGCACGTAGGCGCCGGCGCCGGCCGCGAGAAGCGGCGCAGGTCAGCACGATTGCCCCGTGCAGCGTTACCGCTTCCACGTTGCGGACGGACCTCGCCCGATCAGACGATTACTGGGCGCCCTCGGCCTTGCCGATAACGACATACTCGCAAACGAAATCGCCCTGAACTGGGACCCCTTTTTGGACGTTGGTGGCCTGGATGACGACCTGCGTGACGACCTGCGTCTGGTCTCCCAGTCGATTGACCTTGATACTAAAAATTCCGAAGACGGTTCCGGCGCCGGCGGGGCCTGTCGTCGGATGAACGGTGGCCGTGACTGTCGGCTGCCCGGCGAACTTCGCTGGAATACGGATCTCTGCCGCGCGCACGTGCGCACCACCTTGTGGAATGGCCATCGGCTCGATGCCTGAGCAGATCAGTACATCCTCGACCCGAAGTAGGGTATCCGGCTTTCCCATTGTGTGTCTCCGTTCTCATGGCTGTAGATATCACCACATGCGGCTATTAAGCCCTGTTCTGGTATGATCGACGGGTGGCTGGGGGTGACGCGAGATCGCTGGCACAAGACGCGCAGCAGGCGCTGCGCGTCCGCGCGGTGAAGCTCGT